>SMUX01069976.1_pt1 | contig 19082 bp, 20 predicted proteins | sample 2456431 | NCBI WGS metagenome assembly SMUX01 (sample SAMN11095930, study PRJNA526329) | marine sediment metagenome | biome: Marine sediment; feature: Surficial sediment; material: Deep marine sediment; isolation source: Hadal surficial sediment | place: Pacific Ocean | collected 2014-11 | depth... | reverse complement strand
GGTGTTGGCTTGCGAGGGGCAAATCATCGAGGCCATCGCGAAGTACTACGGAGTCGGGGCTGATACCATCGAGAAGATTCTGGCCAAAAAGCAAGATGAGTTAGAAGAACCAACCGTTACCGTAGAAGAGAAGGCAGAGGATATAGAGAAGCGAGCGGAAGAGGCCTCCGTAATCAAGCTCGTGGATCAAATCTTACAGGAGGCCATTCAACAGCGAGCGACCGATATCCATATTGAACCTGACCGAGATGAGCTTTCCGTGAGGTACCGGGTGGACGGAATCCTCTACGACACACGGGTGTCACCCGATATCAAATACCTCTATGCCTCCATCATATCTCGAATCAAGATCATGGCCAGACTGGACATCGCTGAACGTAGGGTTCCCCAGGATGGACGAATCAAGATCAAGGTGGGTTCCAGGGAGTTGGACCTGCGGATCTCCATCCTTCCGTCGGTCTACGGCGAGCATGTGGTCATTCGTATCCTCCCATCGGAAATGATCTTCAGTCTAGAGCGTCTGGGGCTTCTCCCTGAGGATATGGAGATTCTCCAGCAAATCATAAAGGAGCCCCACGGCATTATTCTGGCAACCGGGCCCACAGGCAGCGGGAAAACAACTACCTTGTACGCCTCCATGAATCAGTTGAATAATCGGGAGAGAAAGATCATTACCGTGGAGGACCCAGCGGAATATGATCTGCGGGGCATTACCCAAGTCCAGGTCAATCCCAAAATCAACGTGACCTTTGCCAACTCCTTACGGAGTATCCTGCGTCACGATCCGGATATCATCATGGTGGGGGAGATCAGAGACTTGGAGACCGCTGAGATCGCGGTCCAGGCAGCATTGACGGGACATCTCGTCTTCAGCACACTCCACACCAATGATGCGGCGGGGGGGGTGACCCGATTGATGCACATGGGAATTCAGCCTTATCTGATTGCCTCTGCCGCAAGGGCTATCATTGCCCAGAGGCTTGTGCGCCTCATTTGTTCCGAGTGCAAAGAGAAGGTCTCTTGTGATGCCCAAGTGCTGGTTCCGAACTACGATCAGACCTTCTACTATCGGGGCAAGGGTTGTGAGGCATGCCGATTTACCGGGCACAATGGAAGAACAGCCATCTATGAAATCCTCCTGATCAACGAAGCGATCAGGGAGATGATTCTCCAGAGGGCTTCCTCCAATGAGATCAAGAAGGAGGCGACGCGTGGAGGAATGAAGACCCTCTACCAGGATGGTTTGAAAAAGGTTGCCTTGGGACTCACCACTCTCGAGGAGATCATGATGGGCACACAATCCGAGGGTTAGGATATTCAAGAGATGGATGTTTCAACCATTACTCTAAGAGAGAACTTCCAGCGGATCTTTTCACGGCCTTTTCAAATGAAGCGTGGAAGGACCGTGGTCGCATTGGAATCCAGCGGCGAGTGTCTGAAACTGGCCCAAGTGGCGGTCGATGCGAGGGGTAAGAAAATTGTCAAACTTGTTGCTCGCACGGTGGTCCTAAAAGAAGACCTGTCAAAGACACTCGTTGATCTGGTCAGCGAGGGTATGATCCGCGCGGATTCTGTCTTCATTTCTATTCCTCGAAACTTGGTAACGGTTCGTAACCTCCAGCTCCCCACCACTGATCCTAAAGAGCTCAAAGAGATGATCAATTTGCAGGCAGTGAAGCAAACGCCCTTTTTAAAAGACGAGATCATTGTCGATTATCAAATCATCAGGAGCAGCCCAGAGGGCTATACGGATGTGGTGTTGGTTACCACTCATCGAAGCATCCCCAATTCAGGCCTCAAAATCCTGGATGACGCCCATCTCCAAGCACAAGGTATTCGTCTGAGTTCCTATGGGGTCCTCAACACTTACCGTATGATACGGGGCTCAACTAGAAATGAGGACAATGAGCCGGTTGCCATCGTTGATATCGATTCCAGCTTTTCTGATTTCATGGTGGTCCTAGATGGACAGATCTGCTTCACCAAGGCCCTTTCCGTTGGGCCGGCAAAACTGGTGGGAGGAGGGGAAAGAGAAATCGAGAAGTTTACGGAGGAGATTCAAAGGGCAATCGAAATTTATGGAAATGAGGGGATTGGCCAAAGGATCAGTCAACTTGTCGTTACGGGAGCAGAAATTGAATTCATGGACTTGATACCAAAACTGAGAGAAAAATTACACATACCAGTCGAGCGAATTTCCGTGATGGAAAGCATTCAGGGGACCCCAGAGGTACTGGATCTTTCAGAAGCACAAAGGGGATCCGTGTCGTTTAATGCTGTGCTCGGGATAGCTTGGAATCCAGACGCCGCCATGATCGATTTGACTCCCCAGGAGGTTCGGATTAGGGAGGCACTCGCTGAAAAAGGAAAGGCTATTATATCTTTGGGTATTCTTTTCATCTTGATTCTGATGGCCGTGACGATCTTCGTTTCGCAGCAATTTTATTCTAAGAAAGAGTACCTTGAGCAATTAAATCGGGAGGTTCGTGAGACCCAGGATGAGGCGGATGAAGTGGAGGGGATGAAAAGGAAAATCAAGATTATCAGGGAGGCCACCGGGTTCCGGAACTCGTCGTTGGAGATTCTCTCTGTTCTTCACAGGACTGTCCCGTCAGACATCTATCTCAAGGCTGTTACCTTTGAAGATGGCTCCCACCTCATTCTGAAAGGGGTTGCTAAGAAGATGTCAGGGGTCTTTGGGTATCTCTCCCTCTTGGAAAAACAACCAAATATTCACCATGTCAAAACAAAACACGTGACTCGGTCAGGTAGGAAGGGAGGAAATGGGGAGGTCAACTTCGAAATGACCTGTCTCCTCACCAAGCATGGAGAAGTTTAAACAGTTCTTTTCCAAGCTTTCAAAAAGGGAACGCAAGATCCTTTATGCCTCGGTGATCATCATCGTTCTCGGCGCCATGGACCGCCTCGTCTACCAACCGATTATGAGTCTTTTTAATGCAGTGGAGCAAGAGATCCTTTCCCAGGAAAACCAATTGCGGAAGAACATGAGATTTCTGGCCGTTCGCGAGGCGATTTCCAACCGTTATTCGGTCTATGCTGCTTATGCAGTAACCACCGGTTCTGATGAAGAAGAGGTTGCCGGCCTGCTCAATGAAGTCGAAGGGGTGGCAAGGAAATCAGGTCTTGCCCTGCTTAATATGAAACCTAAACCTGCGTTCACTACAGAGTTCGGCAAGCAATATCCTGTGGAGGTGGAGGTGGAGACCCAAATGAAAGAGCTCATCAAATTTATTCATGCGCTCCAAAGCTCGAAGTACATCCTCAGGGTTCAAAAGCTACGTCTGGTTCCTAAAGGGAAGAGTAAAGCAGAGGTCAAGGGTTATCTCCTAATCAATAGGACCGTAATCCGCTAGGGGCATCAGTTCGAACTTTCGTTGTTGATGGTTTAAAAATGCGAAATTTTAGGTACAAGGCCAAAGATAGCGGTAAGGAGATGATCACGGGAATCCTCGAGGCAGAGACGGAACAAGAGGCCTTGGCGAAACTGAGTCAGATGGGCTATTTCCCCTTGTCCATTGAGAGAGAGGAGGCCTCTTCAGAGGGGCAAACCGATCCCCTTTCCCTTGGATTCTTCACCAGGATTCGACGACGAGATATTACCTTTTTCACTAGGCAGTTGGCCGATCTGCTAGAGGCGGGACTTCCTTTGATGAGGGCCCTCGATGTTTTATGGGAACAGACTGAAAACCGTCGTCTGCAGGAAGTCTTGGCAAGTCTTGCTTCCCAGGTGAGGGAGGGAAAAAGCTTCTCGGAGGCGTTGGCCCTCTATCCAAAGATTTTCTCCAATCTCTACGTCAATATGGTCAAATCGGGAGAGGTGGGAGGAATGCTGAGCGAAGTATTGGCCAGGCTGGCCGATTTTGGTGAAAAAGAGGAAGAGCTGCGTACAAAAGTCCGCGCGGCCTTGGCCTATCCCATTTTGATTCTCTTCGTAGGCATGGCAACCGTTGCTGTCCTATTGATCTTTGTGGTTCCAAAGTTGGTCTCGCTCTTTCATGATGTGGGCCAAATCCTGCCTCTTCCAACTCGAATCTTGGTCGAAGTAAGCCAAGGGTTGGTGCATTACTGGTGGGTGATCCTCTCCATGATTGTGTTGAATGTCTTTCTGCTAAGGCGAGGGAGGTTGTCCAAGGGGGTTCGTTTGGCCATCGATGGGGTTAAACTGCGACTTCCGGTTTGGGGTTCTCTTATTAAGAAAGTTGAAATTGCTAGCTTTGCTCGATCCCTGGCCACGCTCCTGAGCCATGGGGTTCCTATCCTCCAGGCCATGCAGGTGGTGGTTCAGGCCACAGAGAATGAGTTGCTCAGGGGTGAATTTGAACGCATCGGTGAACAACTCAAAGGTGGGACGACCCTGTCTCAGGAAATACGGCGAGGTCGTATGTTTCCTGCTTTGGTTACCAATATGGTTGCCGTTGGGGAAGAGGCGGGCAATCTTGAGCGATCCTTGTTCAAGATTGCAGACACGTATGAACGTGAGGCTGATCAAGCTATGAAATTAATGACTTCGTTAGTGGAGCCGATCATGATCCTGGTCATGGGGTCCATCGTGGGCTTTATCGTAATTGCGATGCTCATGCCGATTTTTCAGATTGATCTCCTAGCACGTTGAGTTGAGGGTGGAATATTCTATGGAAATTTTAAAAAAAGACCACGGGTTCACCTTGGTGGAACTCATGTTGGTTGTCATTATCATCGGTGTCCTAGTGGCGATGGTGGCCCCTCGCCTGACCGGTAAGAGTCGACAGGCCAGGGAAGCTGCTACGCAGGCGGATATCAACGCCCACTTGAGTGTTGCCCTTGACCTATTCGAAGTGGACAATGGACGGTTTCCAACCACAGCGGAAGGTCTGGAGGCCCTCCGTACAGCACCGTCAGGGGTTCGTCGTTGGAAGGGACCCTATCTCAAAAGGCCCATCCCCATGGATCCTTGGGGTCGCCCCTACATCTATCGATCCCCCGGACAGTATAACCGGGAAGACTATGATCTGTTCTCCCATGGGCCAGATGGTGTTGAAGGGAATAAGGATGATATCACCAATTGGCAATGATCCTTCCATCAAGAGGTCCGTAGCTGGATTTACCCTTCTCGAGCTCATGGCGGTTATCGTGATCATGGCGGTAATGGTCGGGTTCTCCGTCCCACGGTTCCGACGCACCTTTAACCATCTTCAGCTCCAGGTCTTTGCCAACGATGTGGCCCGTTTGTTGGCCTACGCGAACCAACGGGCCGTGACCCGCGGGGAAGTGCTCAGGATTCATTTCGATGTGGAAGGACGGCGTTATTGGCTCGCCAGTGTCAATGAGGCTGGGGATTCCACGAGGATTGCCAGCAAATTGAACCGTGTCTCTTCGATACCGCAGACCATTTTACTTGACCCCAGCGCTCGCGAGGTCAACTTCTATCCCGATGGACGTGCGGACCGTTTTGAGATGGCCATCCTCGACTATCAGCAGGATGGATACCGATTGGTGACCAACGTCTGGACTGGCCGAGCCACACTCATGGATGTCAATGGAAGGTAATCCGAAACCATTTGTAAGGAGAGTCGTTGGAGCCCCCTCAGGGCAAGGCGGTTTTTTGTTGTTGGAAACTCTCCTGGCCATTATCTTTCTAACGGTAGGTTTGACCACGGTGCTCCGGTCCTATGGTAGCTCCCTCAAGGCCCTGGGAATCTCGGCGGATTACACCAAGGCCTTAGTGCTTTTAGAACGGAGCCTCTGGCCATACGAAGCCGCGGGTTCCATTGCACCAGGGACTTTTTCTGGGGAATTCTCCGAGGAGGATGGAGATTTCCAGTGGGAGATCAAGGCCTCAGAGATCATGGACCTCGGCATTTGCGAGACCCGCGCCACGGTATCATGGGAAAAGAGGGGCAAAGTACGCCATGTTTCCGTGGTGACCTATTTGAAGCGGGAGTGAAGGAATGAATAGCAGCGGGAGAAAAGAGCAGGGATTTACCCTGATTGAATTGGTGGTGAGTCTAACCCTCTTCTCCATAATCTCTCTTCCCATTTATTCCTCCTTCGCCGGCGGAATCAGTGTGTGGCGTAAGGCCCGGGAATTTAGCTCAGTCTATCAGACGGCTCGTCTCCTCTTGGACGATATGGCCATGGAGCTAAAAAATGCCGTCAAGGTCTCTGGCACTGAATTCAATGGCGGACCGAGAAGCCTCTCCTTTATTACGTCACGGCAAGGTTTCCGTGGAGCAAGTGCCAGAAGGGATACTCAAATCGCCAAGGTGACCTTTGAGGTCCGCCGAGATCCATCCGGCTCGGGATACGCCCTGTTTCGCCGACAGGCGTCTAATCTTAAAGTGAGGGGAGAGGCGGAATTGATCGTGGGCTCCCTTTCCAGTTTAGACTTCCAATATACTTATAAAAACAGCGTTGGGGAGATACAGCCATGGGCTAAGGTCTGGAAAATGAACGACGAGCTACCCCTAGGGGTCAAAATCACATTGAAGATAGGAGGGACACAGTTCACCAAGATGGTGTTCATCCCACATGGCTTTCGTGAGGAAGAAAAAATTTGACTGGAAATCCAATGACGGCTCGATCCTCATGGTCGTTCTGTGGATTCTGGCTTTCCTTGTCCTCCTAGGACTCGGGCTTGGCTATTCCACGTCCATCGATCAAAGGCTTGTGGGTTACCAGAGGGATCGATTGATGGCCCTTTATCTAGCCAAGGCAGGCTACTATAGGGCCTTAGCGGAGCTGGAGCAAGATCCCACTCCCAAAATTGATTCCTATCTGGACACTTGGAGTCACAACCCCGAGGCCTTTCATGAGGCAAAGCTGGGGGAGGGAAACTTTACGGTGAGTTACCCAGTGAGAGAAGAAGATGGATCTGAAGGAGTCATTTATGGGATAATGGATGAAGATCGAAAGGTGGACGTGAATTTTGCCTCCCAGGCTGTCCTTCTGAGGCTTCCTGGCATGACTGATGAGATAGTTGACGCCGTTTTGGATTGGCGTGCGAAGCACAAGGGGTTGGGAGAGAGTTTAGGGCAAGTTAAAGATAAGCCCTTAAAGGTTTTGGAAGATGTTTTATTGGTGGAAGGGATGACCAAGGAAATCTTTCAAGCTCTTCGCCCTTTCATCACCGTCTACACTGATGGAAAGGTCAACCTGAATAGCGCTCCTCGAGAGGTCCTGACAGCATTCAATATGGACGAGGATCTGGTCAACAAACTCTTACGCTTTCGAAAGGGATTGGATAACGTTCGAGGAACGGAAGATGATCAAAGCTTTGCAAGTCTCGGGGGCGTAGTACAACAACTCAATGCATTTGTTGAACCATTAACCCCAAAGGAAGCGGCCCAGCTGACTAGCCTTATCAGTCAGAGTCGTTTGAAGGTTAGCTCCAACGTTTTTAGGATCCACTCCAGCGGTAGTGTACGGAATGGAAAGGTAGTCCGAACCGTGGAGGGAGTCGTCCTGGGCGGGCCAAAAAAATCGAGTCCCCTCACTCTACTGTCCTGGCATGAAAACTAGTAAAATGAAGGATGATTGCAACAATCGGTGGTTTTGGGAAAGGATGTTGGCCCTATACCTGGGGGAGATTGAAGAATGAAGATCAAGGTTTTGCTGACTTGGGTAGCGGTGGTTACAGTTTTACAATGGTACGGGCCTTATACGGCGGCGGGCGAGAACACCCACAGAGACTTATCGCGGGGTCGTTCCACGGAGTCCCTGCGCAAGGTGATTTTTTATTCCGCCTCGAATCAAGGGGTGGATCCTGCCTTGGTTGAAGCAATCGTTGCAGTGGAATCTGCATTTAACCCCATGGCCGTGTCTGTCAAAGGGGCCATGGGACTGATGCAGCTAATGCCGCAGACCGCCTCGCGTTATGGTGTTGCTGATCCCTTTGATCCCAGACAAAATATTAGCGGTGGGGCCCGATACTTGCGGGACTTGTTGCTACGCTTCGAAAACCTCCCTCACGCCCTGGCGGCCTATAACGCCGGAGCGAGGGCTGTATTAAGGTATCAAGGCCTTCCACCCTATCCAGAAACTCGAGACTACGTGAGAAAAGTGCTGGACCGCTATGGATTTGGTCAGCAGTTTATATCTTCCTCTTCCGTACTCTTCCTTGGCCAAGTAGCAGATGAAACGATTCGGGCTCTGGAGAGGGCAAAGATATTGTTCCAAAGCCTAGCGGTTAGCCGTATGGGGAATCGTGCTGTGCCTCCAGGGACACGAGCAAAACGGTTCACACCCCGTAGGACCACCACCCGTCGCCCGTTGACCCAATTGTTCCTTGGTTCTCTGGTGGAAACCAAGCCAATGCCCCGAAGTTCAGTTAAACTACGGGTTTTTCACCGCTAGTAGGCCCATACCCATATAGGAGCGACCCTAAATTATATAAAGGTCATTTCCCCAGGTTAAAGATCGGCTCAGCTTTCGAGGCGATGCTGCGAAAGCAGTGCTCTGCACGGTTCGATCCGTCAATAAGAACCAGATCAGGTCCGCCAATTGCTCAGCTGGATGATTATCCAGCTACGGTTAGAGTTTTCCCTGGAATCGTAAATGCTCGATGCGCTGTTTAACGATGTCTCCAATGTCGGTGCTTGGCAGGGAATTGGAGATCGGGGGAGACTCTGCACCCAAACGGGAAAGCCGATCATTTAAAGCGTCAAGATCTGTGTAGATTCGCTTGTAGTCCTCAATATGCATTCGACAATCAAGGATCTTTTGATCGATGGCATCGAGGCAGTCGCCGAGCCTGTTGTTTTGGTGCTCGAACACCTCTTTCAAGTACTCGACGTTGGCCTGAACGATCTGATCCTCCAACGGGCGAATCCGCGTTTGGATCTCGTTCTTCATGTCGAGTAGAGCTTGCAGTAGGCGTTCATAGGTTTCTTCTCTTTCCATAAATCCTCCTCCACTTATGATTGGTATTTTTTTTATTCTGGTTTTGTTAAGGGGCAGTTTTTTCTTGGGTAGGTTTTTTAGCTTTTCCAAATCGAAAATGCAAGAGTTTTAATCTCTTCAATAGGGATAAAGTGAAGAATATTCTCTCCCCGAAAAAGTAACAGGCTATCCATTGGTAGTAACGAAAATTCTTTCTGTGGATAACTCCTCAAAGGCGAATCAAATGGTCAGGAATCATCGATGGGTATCGTTGATAAGGTAATGCGGTGATCCTTTGACGTGGGAAGGACTGGATTTTCCGCCGTCGCAGAAGACTATGGGCGTAACCCCATGGATGAATGCGATCGTTGGACCCTCCGACCTTCGTCGGCCATAGCCGACTACGGTCGGCGAAGGCCGAAGATTGAAGAGCGAAGGAGGATGCTTCGCCGGATTCCGCCAAAGAAAGGAAGGATACTACGGCTGTAAACCCGTGAAGGCTTCATTGGACTGCGTGTTCTCGACGAAATTAATGAGACACGGAGAACCCTTGGATAAAAGGGCTCGTTGCAAAAAGCAGAGGTCGATTTTTGTTGCGATCTATAGACATTATGTCTATAAGACAATATGACCATACGAAAGTTTAAGGAACTTCGGCAAGGCATCGGCTATAGTCAGGCAAAACTGGCGAAGGAGATGGGTGTTACGATTCGTACCGTCTCGAGGTGGGAGCATGGCGATTTCCCGGTACCAAAGGTTGCAGAGTTGGCGCTAAAAACGATTGTTAGAGAGGCGAGTGAAAAAAGATCCGACTAGGGGAAAGGATTAGGGTTGTATAGAAGGTCATGTGATACGTTAGGTTTGCTGTTCGGGGGAATGAGTCTTCATTGGTGGGTGGGGATAACGAGTGGATACTGGAAGGAGGTGGAGGCGGCGGGCGGATTCGAACCGCCGCATCGAGGTTTTGCAGACCTCTCCCTTAACCACTTGGGTACGCCGCCGTAGATTCGATCTTACACAGACTTTTGTCGACTTTCAACGTAAGACTTTAAAGCGTTGACAATACAAGTAGATGAAGTAATTTAGAGAAGAAATAATCAACCAAGAGCAAAGGAACGTGCAGATAACATGGAGGAAACAGACAACAAGGCTGAAGACAAATCAGCAGAAGAAGGGACTTCATCCCCCGAGGCGACTACCCAAGGCAGTGTGGAGGAGGCCCCCAGTAAGACTGGGGGGACGACGCCGGCCAGTGTATCGATGGAGCAAAGGACCTTCCCAGGGGAAGTTCCCATGACCTTCCAAGAGACCTGGGAACGAATCCCCAGGAAGGAGCATCGGGGTGCTAGTATTTTAACGCTGCTTTTGCAGCCGATCTTGGGGGCCCTGCCAAATCAAGTAAAGAAGGACTTAGAGGCAACGGTTGGAAACCGGATTGTCTTTTCGGCGGCTGCGGCCACCGGACTGAACATCATGCTAAATCTCTTCGGCTATCCAGTGTTGCTCATGCTCGTTGCCATTGGTTTGCATGGGGTGGATGTGGTTTTCAGTCAAAAGATCAATGGATTCATCCTGTTGGGGTTTTTCATTGGGTTTTCGGAAGGATTTTATCGGATCAAAGAGGGGATCTTACGCGCAAGGCCTGTGGAAGAGATGGTCCTCAGGGGCTCCTTCTACGGAGGTCCTCTATCCGTGTTGGCACCGTGGTTTGCAGGCCGTCCCAAATTACTGCGGAATATTCCAGTCCCGGTAGAAGGCTTCTATGGCAAGGGGTTTGTGGACAAACGAGAACGTGAGAGACGTTACGGTAACGCCTACACCATCGAGGATTTGGGGAGGGCCTATCATCTGCGATTGGAGTTTCCTAGATGGGTCCCCGAAATTGCCCTGCTGGCGAACTCAGACCTTCCTTCTGAAATGCCGGATTATGATTATGATCTGACTTTGAAGGATGATCATTTCATCGTCAAGGGGAAGTTGACGGATGAAAGGGTCAGGAGATTCTGTGGGGGCGTGGGTTCTTTCCCCGGGGAATTCACAACGGTCATTCCCCTGGAGGAAACGGTTGAGGGGTTTTCGCACCGATTTGCGAACAAACTTCTGGAGGTCCTCCTTTTAAAGGGCAAGTCTTATGGTGAATCCGTGGGGGCAGAACAAAACTAGCATGGAAGGGCCGAGAGAAAAGGTCGATGAAAAGTCGGGACCCAGTGACTTTGCTGGGTTCGAACATCCCGTCTATTTCAGGGAAATACAATCAGCAGATATGGACGAAATTGTGACCATTGAGCGGGCCTCCTTTACCAGTCCCTGGAGTGCCCGTTTCTTTCTTGAGGAGATTCGGGTTTCCTATGCCAAATCCGTTCTTGCAGAAGTGGCAGGACGGATCGTGGGTTACATCATCTATTGGCAACTGCCAAAAGAAGTGGATATACACAACCTGGCAGTTCACCCTGCCTATCGGCGGCAGGGGATTGGGCGTTCCTTGTTGAGCTCGGCCATTGATAGTGCGAAGGGCCAGGGATCCAATTGCGTGACATTGGAGGTCCGCAAATCCAATCAAGCGGCCCAGCAGCTGTACTATTCCCTCGGTTTTGTAGAACGTGGCGTGCGGAAGAAGTACTATTCAGACGATGGAGAGGATGCTGTGGTGATGGTACTCGAGCTGGACAGATAGCTAGATTTTACTTTAAGTTACTTCATGTCGATACAGAGTAACACCTTCATTATTGGCTTATAACCTACCGTAATCACAAGAGTTTTAAATCCATAATGTCGTGCGCTTGACTGCATCCACTGCACGTAGTATAAGTGGCTTCGCTGTTTTTGCGGTCAGGAGATTCTGGCCGATGTTATTCTTCTTCTTCGCTGTATGGCAGGACGGAGTTTAACTCTGCGAGTTATAGGGTTTGCCCGTCTTAGGGCTTGTTTCCTACCGAATCAGTGTTCTAGTCATACCGTAGTCCGAGGCTCACGGCCTTTCACCCCTGCCTTAATCGACAGGGGAGGTCTTTTAGGAGGATCATATGTTTAGAGTCGGAGAGAAGGTAGTGTATCCGGCCCACGGGGTGGGACAAATTGAAGCGGTTCGTACGCAAGCGTTTTCAGGTTTGGAAAGGAAGTTCTATATGCTGCGAATCCTTGACACCGACATGAAGATCATGATCCCGGTTGACAATGTGGAATCCGTGGGATTGAGAAAAGTCATTGACAAACAGATGGTCTCCCGAGTCTATAAGGTTTTGCGTCAAAAGAAGGTGGAGACAGACCAACAGACTTGGAATCGACGCTATCGAGAATATACTGAAAAAATCAAAACAGGTTCCGTACTGGAGATCGCGACGGTGCTTCGGGACCTATTTCTTCTTAAGGGAGATAAAGAGCTTTCCTTCGGCGAAAGAAAGGTCCTGGATACTGCTAGAAACCTTTTAGTGAAGGAGCTTTCTATAGCGCGCTCTCACTCGGAGCAGAAGATAATGGACGAGTTGCGTCACATCTTCACCTCCTAGCTGTTTCGAGTCTCCTACAATAATTCAAATAAATGGCCGAGGCGTCTCCCTCGGCTTATTCTAGGGTCATTATACCTATGCGTGTCAACGGTGTGATCGTTGCAGCCGGTGAGGGGACTAGGATCGGGAGAAAGACCCCTAAACCGTTCCTGCGTATTGCCGGACGACCCATGATTCTCCACACATTAGACCGTTTTGCGAGCTCCCAATCCGTCACCAAGGTGATTTTGGTAACTGGGAAGACCAGGGTTTCCAAGTGCCAAGATCTCGTTCGTTCAGATCCACGTTTGATAGGGCTGGAATGCATCGTCGAAGAGGGAGGTCCTAGGCGGCAGGATTCGGTGGCACGGGGGTTGGCACGTTTGGACCCTGATTGTGAGGTGGTCGTTATCCATGATGGAGCGCGCCCCTTTGTCTCTTCTCGTCTCATCGACCGGTGCGTAGAGACGGCGTTCAGGGCAGGTTCAGTGGTGGTGGGTGTACCTGTGGAGGATACCATCAAGGTGGTCTCGGCGGCTCGGGAGGTTCAACAAACCCCTCCAAGGGATACCCTTTGGAAAATCCAAACACCTCAGGTTTTTCGTGTGGAGATTATCCGGGAAGCTTATGGCCGGGCCGCCAAGGAGGGGGTAGAGGCCACCGATGATGCCATGCTGGTGGAGCGGCTGGGTAAAGTCGTTACCGTACTAAAAGGTGAGGCCAGCAATATTAAGGTCACCTTCCCGCAAGACCTGCTTTTCGCGGAAATGCTTGTAAGCGCTGGAAAAATTCCGAGCTAGAATTATCCGCCTGCGCAGAAGTCCACTGGCTGGCGTAAGCCCGTGGATGAATGCGCATGGCGGACCCTCCAAAGCTCGAAGGAGGGTGCTGTGGCGGATTCCGCCAAAGAAATGAAGGATACCACGAGGTGAATCCCTGGCAGGTTGTTGAAAAAAGTTGTTTGCAGGTTGCTGGCATATGAGTCTTTTTCAGCAGCCTGCCAGGCTTTATTCGTCTCGGGCCAATGGAGGGTCCAACTCACCAGTTGGCTGGATGGGCAGGCTTTCGAGATCCAAGCTCACAAAGGTGAACCCGACATTTTTTAACCTCTGAACGATGCACTCCCTGAGGGTCGTGTCAAAAAACTGCTGGAACCCTTGGGGGGAGACCTGAATTCGAACCATTTCTCCATGCAGGGTGAGTTGGCATTGGGTAAACCGATACTCCCTGAGTAAGCGTTCGCACGCGGCCATTTTATCCTGGTCATCCATTTCAGACTTAAGGGCGTAAACGGTTGTCGGAAGGATCTTTAACCTCAGGAAACACTACTCTCGGGTGGGCTCTCAAAGGTCTCCGTGCTGAGGTAGCGTTCACCAGTGTCACAGAATATGGTAACCACAACTGAGCCTCTTCCCAGTTTGTTTGCTACTTGGAGAGCGGCGTAGGTTGCGGCCCCCGAGGAGATCCCAACGAATACCCCTTCCTCCAGGGCAAGCCTCCGTGCGTAGCGTGCAGCATCTTCATCGCTAACCGTGATGATCTCATCGTAAATCCGTCTGTTAAGAACCTGGGGGACGAATCCTGCCCCAATCCCCTGGATATTATGGTAGCCGGGGTCTCCTCCAGAGAGGACAGGGGAGGCCGACGGCTCCACCGCATAAATTTTTATGCCCGCCATTTTTTCCTTTAATACCTCTCCAACTCCGCTGATGGTTCCCCCTGTCCCCACCGCTGAGACAAAGGCATCAATGCGCTTGAACTGCTTGAGGAGTTCCACTGCAGTGGTTCGGCGGTGGACTTCCGGGTTTGCTGGATTATTAAACTGCTGGGGCATGAAATAGTCGGGATGCTCGAGTGCCAGTTGCTCGGCCTTTTGAATTGCCCCACCCATCCCTTTTGTGTCTGGTGTGAGAATGAGCTTGGCCCCATAGGCCGTCAATAGGCTACGACGTTCTTCACTCATGGTGTCCGGCATAGTGAGGATCAAACGGTATCCTTTGACCGCCGACACCAGTGCCAGGCCAATCCCGGTATTACCACTCGTGGGTTCCACGATGATACCACCGGGTTTTAATTTGCCATCCCGCTCAGCTGCCTCAATCATGCTAAGGCAGATTCGGTCTTTGACGGAGCCCCCTGGATTCATGGACTCCAATTTACCCCAGACCTCTGCATCGTCTTTTCCGGGCATATTTCTCAGTTTGACAACAGGCGTCGAACCAATCAGGTCCAGGATGGAGCAAACACCGTTTAAACTAACCATGATGTCTGATACTCTGAGGCTTAGAGGGGTAGGGGAGCAATACTAAACTTGTAGTCATGGTATATGGTCCATGCTGGAAAGTCAATTCAAGGGTCTGGTTAGACCTTCAAAGTCCGCTAATAGTCACCGTGAAGGAAAGGGATTGGTGGTATTCCCCGGGGCCTTGGGCGATTTTCTGTGTTTTCTCCCTACCCTCAAAGTCATTGCGGAGCTGAAACAAGGGTCTCATTTAGAAGTGGTCGCGCGCTCAGACTTCGCTGACTTATTAAGTTGCAGTAGTTCTACCATCTCAGTCCACTCTCTTGATAATCATAAAATAGGTCGATTGTTCGTACCCAGTGCCGAGGTGGATCCAGAGCTGAGAAATGGCCTCAGCAGATATGACTTTATTTACTCTTGGTTTGGAGCTCATGATCCGGATTTTGTTGGGAACCTGACGGCGTTGTGTGACGGTGATTGCCGGATTTTTCCCTTTCGTCCCTCGGACCCAGGGATCCACTTAATGGACTATTATGGTTCTTGTTTGGGTGTGAGGTACTCTCCCCAAAATTTTCCAGAGATATCATTAACGGCCACGGAGCTTGCTTGGAGGGAGCGCTATTGGTCGGAAGCTAAGCTCCACGGGCAAAGGGTCCTTGCCGTGGCGCCGGGCAGCGGGGCGAAGGAGAAGAACTGGGGGCTTGCCTTATTTATGGAGGTTGGACGTTGGTGGAGAGATCGAACGGGAGGTAAGGTGCTGGTCATTTTGGGTCCGGCGGAGGAGGGGTCCAAGGCGGAGGCAATGGCCGGAGAAGATGCCGTAGTCGTGCGCCACCTTGGGCTGGGTCAGGTGGTTCCTTTGCTGGCCCATTGCGATCTTTATTTAGGTAACGACAGCGGTGTCACTCATCTAGCGGCAGCCATTGGAGTTCGTACGGTGGCTCTATTTGGTCCCACCGACCCAGTCCAATGGCGGCCCCGTGGGAAGCGCGTCACCGTGATCACCCGAGGTGTGGAATGCTCGCCTTGTGGCATATCAACTATGAGGTCCTGTGCCCATCGGAAGTGTCTCTCTCGCCTGAACCCAGAAACGGTTATAGGGTTGTTGGAAGGGATGGTCGCTGAAGGCCTCCTTGACAAGGGCGGACTGCAGATTTAAAGTTAATTATCGATTAAGAAAGATCGTGATAGCGAAACTTCGTTCCTCAGTCCCGTCGGCGAAAATGCACGCCTACAGGGGGTAGGCTTGGAAGTTCAGACTCCCAGCCGTGTCCCTTTCCAGGGGAGACTCAATGGCAGATGATTCAGAAAAAAGGGAGGACAAGGGTTTTGTAGTTCGAGATCGGCGTCGATTTTCTTCCGAGAGCGGTGAACCCGTCGAGAATGCACAGTCCGAGGCAGCCTCACAAGCGCTAAATCAAGAACCGATAATTCCACCGGCTGAGAAGAAGGAATCAACAACCGATGAGGTCCTCCCGGCTATCAACTTTTCCACCTTTATTATTAGCCTCAGTACCCAGGCCCTGATGGACTTGGGAGAAATCCCCAATTCCTTGACCGGGAAAGTAGCGAAGGAAATTCAGGTGGCCAAACAGACCATCGATATCATTAGCCTGTTGCAGGAAAAAACCCGAGGCAATTTGGATCAGGGAGAAGAGAAACTCATGGGGGAGTTGCTTTACGATCTCCGCATGAAATACGTGGAGGCGGTGAGGAGAAAATAGGAGAACTCAATGGAAGAAAAGGTAACACAGCGCTGCAGGGTTGGGATGAAGGGAATCATGGCTATCATTTTGGGCTCCCTTTGCATTGGATTCCTGATAACACCAGACATTAAGTTCCCCCCCCCTAGTGTAAAGGTTCATTTCACAGAAGGGGTACCCAATGCTCATGCCGCCTCGACTAGCCCACAGGGCCTGCCGAATTTCATTAACCTGGCAAAGGAACTAAGACCAGCGGTGGTGAACATTTCAACAAGCCAGGTGGGTGGGGGAGGACAACAGTCGTCTCCAAGTCCTTTTGGAGAGGAGGACCCCTTTAGCGAGTTTTGGAGACGCTTCTTTGGTGATCCCGTACCCCGTGGGCCCTTCCGCCAGAAGAGCCTGGGATCTGGTTTTGTGGTTGATCGCGAAGGCTATATCCTAACCAATAACCATGTGGTGGAGAGTGGTGATAAGATCGTCGTGAGGCTTTCCAATCAAAAGGAATTCGAAGCCAAGCTGGTGGGACGGGATGCAAAAACAGACATTGCCGTGATCAAAATCGACGCGGATATCGATCTCGCCACGGCACCATTGGGTAATTCAGACGAACTTGAGGTGGGGGAGTGGGTCCTGGCCATTGGGAACCCATTCGGTTTGGAGCACAGTGTGACGGCAGGGATCGTTAGTGCGAAGGGGCGCAACATTGGAGCTGGACCCTACGACAACTTTATCCAGACCGATGCCTCTATCAATCCTGGGAATTCGGGGGGCCCACTGATCAATCTGCGAGGAGAAGTAGTGGGGATTAACACGGCTATTTTCAGTCGAGGCGGGGGTAACATTGGTATCGGTTTCGCTATCCCAATCAATTTAGTTAAGGAGCTTTTACCTCAACTCAAATCGAAGGGAAAAGTAACCCGAGGCTGGTTGGGCGTGGTCATTCAAGGGGTGACACCTCGCATCGCCGAGTCTTTGGGCATGGATCAGGCAAGAGGCGCCCTAGTTGCAAACGTTTCCAGTGGTGCGCCTGCCGAGCGTGCTGGGGTTCAAATAGGCGATGTCATTATTGACTTTGGTGGGCAACGCATCAAGGAATCGAACGACTTACCAATCATTGTTGCGCGGACACCCGTGGGTAAAGAGGTGAGTGTGGTCGTCCTGAGAGATGGGAAAGAAGTGAAGCTTTCAGTCACCATTGGGGAACTTAAGGAGGAGGAGGAGGAGGTTCTAGCATCGGCCAAAGGGAAGGGAGATCTCGGGCTAACGGTACAAAGGGTGACCCCTCAAATTGCGGACAGTTTGGGCTTGGACCGTGCCGAGGGTGTGGTCATCACAATGGTGGAGCCGGGTAGCTCGGCAGAAGAGGCTGGGCTGCGTCGGAGAGACGTCATTTTAGAAATTGACCGGAAATCGATCCGCAAACTTTCAGATTACCAAAAGGCCATTACGAAAATCAAAAAGGGTAAGGGAGTCCTGTTTCTTGTGCGCCGGGGGGAAACCACACTTTTTCTCGCCCTCAAAACCCGCGAATAGATGCTTGCGAGCTATGCGTCTTAATCAGTTGGTTGGAGAGGGTCGGGCGAGATTTTCCCGGCCCTTTTCGTTTTTTTGACACGCCTAGGGGTAAGTGGTAAGGTCGAAAAGCAAGATGCCGGAGTCAACAAGATATCCCCGAAAAATAAGGTACTTAACCTTTTTTAGGATCGCCATTTTCGGCCTGGTTTTGCTTGCTGGTGGTGGGGTGTTTCTCGGTGTGTGGTACGTGAAGTACCTGGAAGGTGTGGTGACTGCCAAATTCGACGGCCGAAAATGGAATTTCCCAGCCAAGATCTTCTCCGACTCCTATTTGATCTACCCTGGCATGTCGCTTTCCATGGAAGGATTGGAGGGCAAGCTTAAACGCCTGGGTTACCGTACCACGGTTGGAAGACCACGAAGTGCGGGTGAATATCGCATTCAAAAGAAAGACGGCGTTGCGGAGATTTACCTTCACAATTTTCTCTATCCCCTAACGCAGTTTAAAGGATATCCCGTCCGCTTGACCATCGTGTCCAATACCGCCACTAAAATTCATAATATGGACAACGGGCAAGAGGTCTTTTCGCTCGAGTTAGAGCCAGAACTGGTGACCGGCTTTTATGACCGTGTCTGGGAAGAGAGGCGATTGGTGACCCTGGCGGAGGTTCCTCCTCTGCTGGTGCGTGCCATTCTGGCCATTGAGGATGAACGATTTTATCACCATATGGGGATTGACCCCATAGCGGTACTGCGGGCCTCTATTGTGAATTTTAGCAAGGGCGGAATTGTGCAGGGTGGGAGTACCTTGACCCAGCAGTTAATGAAGAATTTCTTTTTGGGTAGCGAGCGCACCATCAAGCGCAAGGCAAAAGAGGCCATGATGGCCCTTGTGGCGGAGTGGAAGTATTCGAAAGACGAGATCTTAGAAAATTATTTGAATGAAATTTATTTAGGACAGAAGGGAACCCAAGGGATTTTTGGGGTTTGGGAGGCCGCGCAGTTTTATTTTGCCAAAGAACCTTCTCAACTCGACGTGGGTGAGATGGCGCTCCTGGCCGGATTGATCAAGGCCCCCAACCGTTACTCTCCCTATCTGAGTGTGGAGGTGGCGACTCGTAGGAGAAATTTGGTGTTGGCCAAGATGTTCGAGGAAGGATTTATCACGCGCTCCCAATATGAGAGGGCCCTCAGGAAAGTCATCCTGCCTCGGGAGCAGGTAAGGCTTGCCAACGACGCTCCCTTCTACGTTGATTTCTT
>SMUX01314092.1_pt1 | contig 19101 bp, 13 predicted proteins | sample 2456431 | NCBI WGS metagenome assembly SMUX01 (sample SAMN11095930, study PRJNA526329) | marine sediment metagenome | biome: Marine sediment; feature: Surficial sediment; material: Deep marine sediment; isolation source: Hadal surficial sediment | place: Pacific Ocean | collected 2014-11 | depth... | reverse complement strand
GCCCTCGATAGGGCTCGGGATTTTGGCTGCGGGCGTGCTGTTCTCCTTCCCTCTGGTTCCCCTATTCCTCGCCTGGTCCCTTCCAGGGGCGGCCCGCTCTGGTTTGCCCAGACGTTCCATTGGCTTGCTGTGCCTGCTCATCGCAATCCACCCCCTCCGGTACTATTTCGAGGGGGTCTTTCACCGCATCGGGATTCGCGCGGAAGCCGCCAGCCTCTCCGAAAAATATCCCGTTGTCTGGCTGATCAAACACCTGGATTCGCCACTCCTGCTGGGGTTGGTCGTCTGGGCGCTTCTTCAGCATCAGACGGTGAGGGCCCACGGAAAACTTTGGTTCCAATGGGCCCTGTTCGTTTGCGTTCTATGTGCCGCCTTCGCGCCCTTCGATACGCAGTTTGGTTTTCTTTTCATGCCCCTGTTCGAGTGAGATTACATGGAAATCGTGTTTGTCTCGAAGCGGATCCAACGGCGGATGACGTTGGGGGTGAAGGCGTTCTCAATTTGTAGTTCTCCCAGGATACCTTCTTCCCACCTGACCTCCCATTTGAAGGGCTTGGCCTTGCTTTTCCCACAATGCGTGTGGGAATTGTGACGGCGGTGTGCGTTCGGGCCGTGGAAGAACCGAATTCGGGATGGAAAACTCGAATGAATTCAAAATCTCACAACCCGGCAAACCCTGGAGGTCGATTTTCGCTGCCTCTCTGGTGCCTTCTTGGGGGATTCACCCTATTGCTGATCCCGGCCCACCTTGCGGCGCCAGCCGAGTTTCTTCATCTGATGCTTGCGCCCCTCCCATCTGACAGGGATGTGTCCATAGTGGCGGGCTACGCATGGTTCTCGCTACCAGCCGTCCCGCTTATCCCGCTTTTCCTCGCGTGGGTCCTGCCGGGCGCAAGCAGCCCCGGCCGACCGAGGCGATCGATCGCCGCCCTGTGTCTGTTGATCGCCTACCATCCTCTTCGGCTGTATTTCGATAGCTATGACTACGACACCGCGATCGCCAACGCGGTCGCGGAGATTAGCCGGGGGTTTCCCCTCACTTGGACCTTCAGACATCTGGATACACCATTTCTGATTGGGCTCGCCGTTTGGGCGATCTTCCGGCGCCATACACTGCGACCGAAAGAGAAGGTCGTTTTTCACTGGGGATTGTTTGTTTGTGCTCTATGGGCAGCCGGTCCGTTATCCAATGATTACTTCGACTTCGTTCTGACGCTCTGACCGCAACGAACGGTCTCATCGCGGCGGCTAGGAAATGGGGTTTAGCTCGAAACTGATCCAGCGGCGCGTGGCGTTGGCGGTGAAGGCGTTCTCGATTTGTAGCTCGCCCGTGAGCACGTCGTCCCGCTCGGCCGTCCATTTGAACGGTTTCGCCTTGCTTTCTCCACAATGCACGTGGAAATTGCAGGGCGTGTTCAGTAGACGGGTCGTGGAAGAACGGGATTTGGGCGGGGCGGTCACATGAATGCGAATCCTCACAGCCCGGCGATTTTCGAAAGCCGAGCGGCCCTGAGCATCTGGTGCCTACTCGCCGGACTCGCCCTGGCGCCGCTGCCCATACTCCACGCGGTGCCGTCTGCATTTTTTTATGGCCTATTTGAGTCGCCCCCGCCGGGTTGGGTCAGGATTGCAAGGAACGAGGCTTATTGGTTCACGATGTTCGGCTTGCCGATTACCGCGATCTTCCTCGCCTGGTCCTTGCCGGGCGCGGGCCGCCCCGGCGTGCCGATGCGTTCAATCGTCGTGCTGTGCCTCTTGGTCGCCTACAATCCGTTTCAGTATTATTTCGAGAGCGGTTCCTATGGCGAGATGTTAGGCCAAGAGTCGCCGCTCATCTGGTCCATCCGGCATCTGGATACGCCGTTGCTGATCGGCCTCGCCGCCACTACCCTGCTTCGGCGTTGCACGCTACGGCCGTTAGGGAAGGTCCTGTTTCACTGGGGCCTGTTCATTTGCGCGCTTTGGGTTGCCGGCAACCCGTATGATTCAATTTTTTACGAGATTCTTATTAATCGTACTTTTGGATTTTAGCCGCCGAAATGTCTCATGGGGCCGGCCGGGAAACAGGGGTTGCCCCGCAGCCGGTCCCAGCGCCTTTTCCGCATCCGGATACTGGCGCCACGCGGGCGTCCGGCGTCGGCTCAGGTGAGGCCTCTCCTTCGTGATCGGCCGCGACCGTCCACGCGTCGGTCGATCCGCGGTCCGTTTTTGTTACGGAAAAGTATTGTCGGCAAGAGATTCTACCTCGAAGCGGATCCCGCGGCGCGTGGGGTTAGCGCTGTAGCCGTCGACGATCAGCAGCTCGCCCGTAAGCACCTCTTGCCACTCGGCCTTCCATTTGAACGGTTTCGCCTTCTTGTGCCGCTCGAGAACCTGGGATTCATCATGAAAGGCGGCCCCTTTATTGAAATCGTAGCCGTCGTCGGACCAGACGTGCGTGATCGTTCCCTTGACGAGGATTCGATCGCCTTTCCGCTGCAACTCGAAGATGCCGCTCGAAGTCAAATTGCTGCCTCCGACCCCGAACCCGATCGAACCGGACTGCGGGTCCACGTCGATACCGATCATCGACTTGATCTTGTTCCAGACCGCCCTCGACGGGATCGCCTTGACCCAGTGGTCGTCGAACGACTGATTCTTGACTTCCGGATTCTTGGTGATGGCCTCGACGGCCTCGGTCGCCCCCGGGGCCTTCGATATCGGCTCGATCAAATTGTCCTGCCAGAACCGTTCGATGTTCACCGCTACCGCGTCCCGGACGTCTTCGAACGCCAGGGCGTCCTCCCGGCTCAACTCGATAGTGTCCGCATTGGCCTTGAGATAATTCTCCAGGAATCGCACCGCGAGCGTGAAGCCCTTCTTCCGGCCATCCGCCAAGTAGAACTGCGCGAGCGCCTCGACGCCCTCCAGGTCGGTGCGCACGACGCAGGCGAGATCGTGCTTCAGGCCGTTCTGAATCTTCACGTCGACCGGGTCCTTGATGGCGAAGGCTTCGACGCAGCGCGCCTTGAGGTCGGCGGCGACGGCTTCGTAAAGTACTTTGGCCCGGGCGCGGAACTGCGCGTTGTTCGGCACGCTGGACAGGGCCCGGCCGTTGTGGACCCAGAGGTTGCGCGGCGAGAAGTGGGCCACCAGTGGCAGAGAATTGTAGTTACCTAAAAGTTCGCGTGTCCGGGGCGGCAGGTTGTTGGCCGCCACCTTGACCTCGACGTCGAGCGCGATGCCCCAGTCCTGGGTGAAGGTCTTCATCACGCCATGAAGCGCCACCTTCCGCTCGGCGCTCAGAAGCTCCGCGATTCCGCCCTCGATCGCGCCCGGCTCGGCCAGGGTCGCGAGCTTGTAGGGGATCGCCGTGCCTTCGAGCACGGCGAGGGACTGGCCCTGGGCCAGCCGGTTGAGTAGCGGCCCGCTGCGGGCGAGCGGCTGCCGGATAGTGCCGTCGCGCTGGTCCATGCGGAAGCGCAGCAGCGCCTCGGCTGTTTCCCGGTCGTATTTGCCGGTCACGTGGTCGCCGCGCAGGTAGGGCCGCCCGCCCTTGGCGCGCTTTAAGCCGAGCAACGCCTGGACCAGGGCCACGTCGTGGACCCGGTTGTCGCCGCCCTGACCGACCCGGCCGGTCAGCGCCGCCGGGGTCGAGGTCGCGAGCTTGGGTGCGGTCATGCGGTGGTCCTCCCAGGGGTGCGAGGCTGCGAACATCAGGACTATGTTCCTGCTTCGTTCCAACATCGAGCCCGGGCGCTCAACCGTCAAGACGCCAAGCTGTGGAAAACGGCGGATTTTTTCGAGCGGCATGGCAGGCGGGGCTGGGCGGCAGGCGCCCTCCGCTCTTGCCGCACCGGGCGGGCCCTGATACATCACCGGCCGGACGCCGCTGTGCGCCGGGCGCAATTTCCCCGCCAAACAACCAACGGATCGGGACTCATGACCGAATTCACCGACTGCAAGGTTGCCGATATTTCGCTCGCCGACTGGGGCCGCAAGGAGATCGCCATCGCCGAGACCGAGATGCCCGGGCTGATGGCGCTGCGCGAGGAGCACGGCCAGAGCCAGCCGCTCAAGGGCGCCCGCATCGCCGGTTCGATCCACATGACCATCCAGACCGCGGTCCTCATCCAGACCCTCGAGGCACTCGGCGCCGAGGTGCGCTGGGCCTCCTGCAACATCTATTCGACCCAGGACCACGCCGCCGCCGCCATCGCCGCGGCCGGCACCCCGGTGTTCGCCACCAAGGGCGAGAGCCTGGAGGAGTACTGGGACTACGCCCACCGCATCTTCCAGTGGGCCGACGGCGGCGTGCCCAACATGATCCTCGACGACGGTGGCGATGCGACGCTGATGGTGCATCTCGGCGCCCAGGCCGCAAGCGACCCCACGCTGCTCGCCAATCCGGGCAACGAGGAAGAGGAGGTGCTGTTCGCCGCACTTCGGAAGGGCCACGCCGAGCGGCCCGGCTGGTACGCCGAGATCGGCGAGTCGGTCCAGGGCGTCACCGAGGAGACCACCACCGGCGTGCATCGGCTCTATCAGATGGAGACCGAGGGCCGGCTGTATTTCCCGGCGATCAACGTCAACGACAGCGTCACCAAGTCCAAGTTCGACAACAAGTACGGCGTCCGCGAGAGCCTGGTCGACGGCATCCGCCGCGCCACCGACGTGATGATGGCGGGCAAGGTCGCGGTCGTGGCCGGCTTCGGCGACGTCGGCAAGGGCTCGTCCGAAAGCTTACGCAACGCCGGCTGCCGGGTGCTGGTCACCGAGGTCGACCCGATCTGCGCGCTGCAGGCGGCGATGGAGGGCTTCGAGGTGGTGACCATGGAGGACGCCGCCCCCAAGGCCGACATCTTCGTCACCGCAACCGGCAACATCGACGTGATCACCCTCGATCACATGCGCGCCATGAAGGACCGCGCCATCGTCTGCAACATCGGCCACTTCGATAGCGAGATCCAGATCGGCGCGCTCAAGAACCTCAGGTGGCACAACATCAAGCCCCAGGTCGACGAGATCGAGTTCGCCGACGGCAAACGCATCATCCTGCTCGCCGAGGGCCGGCTGGTGAACCTGGGCTGCGCCACCGGCCACCCCAGCTTCGTGATGAGCGCCTCGTTCACCAACCAGGTGCTCGCCCAGATCGAGCTCTGGACCAACCCGGACTCCTACCAGAACAAGGTCTACGTGCTGCCCAAGCACCTGGACGAGAAGGTGGCGGCGCTGCACCTGGCCAAAGTCGGCGCCAAGCTGACCCGCATGAGCGAGGCCCAGGCCAGCTACATCGGCGTCACCCCCGAAGGCCCGTTCAAGCCGGAGCAGTACCGCTACTAGCTTTGCGGGGAGGCGCCCGCGGGTCGTGGCGAATTCCTGATTTTCGCCCGCCTCGCCTCGCTTGTCCGGCGCGGGCGAAACCCCTAGACTCGCGCGCGCAAGCTTCGGAACCAGGGGACCGAGCCACCGTGCCAGCACGCGGAGCCGCGCCACCGCGCCCGAATTGTCGCGCCTCTCGGGGCCGTGCCTCCCGGGGCCGTGCTTCCCGGGGCCGTGCTTCCCGGGGCGGGTCGTGATGGAGATGTCGGGCGCTGCCTTTGCCGCCATCGGCCTCGCCCTGCTCGCCGTCGCCCTCGGCGTGGCCGCGGTCGCCTACCGGCAGCGCTGGATGCGGGCCGGGGCCGAGGCCGCCACCACCGGCCGCCGTGCCGCGCGGAGCGAGGCGACCCTGGCCTCGGCGCCGCTCGGTTGCCTGGCCATCGTCCCGGGCGGCGCCCGGGTGCACGGCCAACCGGCGCTGATGGCGGCGCTCGGCCTGGACGACCAGGTCGAGGCGGCGCTCGGCGCGATTCCCGACGCCTTCGAGGCCGGCGACGCCAAGCGCCTATCCGCGGCGCTGGCCGCCCTGCGCAACCAGGGCCGCGGGTTTGCGCTCCAGCTCCAACGCAAGGACGGCGGGCGGGTACTCGAGGTCCGGGGCGTTCGTGCCGCCGGGGCCGCCGGGGTCGCCAGGACCACCGGAGACGCCGAATCCAGCACCGAGCTTTTGTGGTTCCACGACGTGACCGAGCTGGTCCACGAAACGGCGCGCATTCGCGCCGAGTGCGACGGCCTCAAGGCGTTGCTCGACGACTTGCCGCTGCCGATCTGGCGCCGCGACGGGGAGCTGAGATTGGTCTACTGCAACCGGGCCTACGGCCGGACCGTGGACCAGGAACCGGCCGCGGCGCTGACCGAGGCGCTCGAGTTGCTCGGCAAGGCCAAGGCCGAGGCCGGGCGCGCGATCGCGGCCCGGGCGCTCGCGTCCGGCGCGCCGGAGACCGAGTCCCATCGCGTGGTGGTCGAAGGCTCGCGCCGCCTGCTCGAGATCGGCGAGCACCCGGCTGGGGACGGCACGCTGATCGGCCTGGCGATCGACCGCACCGAGGCCGAGGAGCTCGAGGCCGAGCTGCGCCGCCACGACAGCGCCCACGATGCCGTGCTCGAGAATCTGGGCAGCGCGATCGCGATCTTCGGGCCCGACTTCAAGCTGCGCTTCTTCAACGGCTCCTACGCCCACCTCTGGGGCCTGGACGAGGATTTCCTGCGTACCGAGCCGGCACTCGGCGACATTCTCGAGGCCCTGCGCGAGGCCCGGCGCCTGCCCGAGCAGTCCAACTTCCCCGAATACAAACGCGAGTGGCTGCGCGGCCTCAAGACCCTGATCGACCCCATGGAGGAGCTGCTGCACCTGCCCGACGGCAGCACCCTGCGCAGCGTCGCCAGCCCCCATCCCTTCGGCGGCGTGCTGCTGACCTACGAGGACGTGACCGACCGGCTGTCGCTGGAGAGCTCCTACAAGATGCTCATGGAGGTCCAGCGCGAAACCCTCGACAACCTCTACGAAGGCGTCGCGGTTTATGGCGCCGACGGCCGGCTCAAGCTGTCGAACCCGGCGTTCGCCCGCATCTGGGACCTGCCCGAAGGCCTGCTCGGCACCGAGCCCCACGTGCGTGAGCTGGTGGCGCGCAGCCGGGACTTCTTCGAGGTCTCCGACGAGGAGTGGCAGGGGCTGATGGAGGCGCGGGTCGCGCGCGCGACCGAACCCGAACCGCGTAGCGGCCGGCGCGGGCGCGCCGACGGCTCGGTCATCGATTGGTCCCTGATGCCGCTGCCCGACGGCGCGTCGCTGTTTACTTTCCTGGACGTGACCGATTCGATCCGGGTCGAGCGCGCGCTGCGCGAACGCTCCGAGGCCATCGAGACCGCGGACCGGCTCAAGTCCGAGTTCGTCGCCAACATCTCCTACGAGTTGCGCACGCCGCTCAACGCCATCGTCGGCTTCGCGGAGATTCTGGAGAACCAGTTCTTCGGCGAGCTCAACGAGCGCCAGCTCGAATACAGCCGCGACATCGTACGGTCCTCCGAGCGTCTGACCGTGCTCATCAACGACATTCTCGACCTGGCCTCCATCGAGGCCGGCTACCTCCAGCTCGAGGTCGCGTCCGTGGACCTGCGCGCGCTGATCGAGAGCGTCGAGGCGCTGGCCCACGAGCGCGCCTACAACCAGAACATCGACCTCAAGCTGGAATGCCCGGAGGGTATCGGCGCGATCGAGGCCGACGGCCGGCGGCTCAAGCAGGCGCTGTTCAATCTGCTGTCGAACGCGATCAAGTTCACTCCCGACGGCGGCGCGGTCACGGTCTCGGTGGAGCGCGCCAACGACGAGGTCCGGCTCGCGGTCACCGACACCGGCAGCGGCATCCGGCCCGAGGACATCGATCGCGTGTTCGGCAAGTTCGAAACCGGCGGCGGCCAAAGCGGCCAAAGTGGCGCCGGGCTCGGCCTGTCGCTGGTCAAGTCCCTGATCGAGATGCACGGCGGCTGGGTCAGCCTGGATTCCAAGCGGGGCGCGGGCACCAAGGTGGTGTGCCACGTCCCGCTCGAACCGCCGCCCCCCGACCCGCCGCCCCCCGAGCCGCCGCCCCCCGAGCCGCCGGAGACCTAGCCGCGGCCCGGCACGCCCTTGGTGGTCGAGTATTCCCAGTGCAGTTCCCGCTCCGGGTGGACCAGCTTGTAGATCGCGTGCGCGGCCAGGGCCGCTTCGGAAAAGCCGCTGAGGATCAGCTTGAGCTTGCCCGAGTAGCTGGCGATGTCGCCGATCGCGAAGATCCCGGCCCGGTTGGTCGCACAGGTCGCGGGGTCGACCACGATGTGATGCTGGTCGAGCGCCAGGCCCCAGTCCGCGATCGGCCCCAGGTTCATGGACAGCCCGAAGAACGGCAACAGTACGTCGGCCTCGAGCCGCCGCGTCTCGCCCTTCAGCGTCGCCACCAACACCGCTTCCAGCTTGCCGTCATGGCCCTCGAGCGCGTGCAGCACGTAGGGGACGACGATCTCGACGCGCTCGCCCGCCGCCGCCAGTTCCTGCATCCGGGCCACGGTTTCGGGTGCGCCGCGGAACTTGGGCCGGCGATGGACCACATAGACCTTGCGCGCCACCTCGGCCAGCGACAGCACCCAGTCGAGCGCCGAATCGCCGCCGCCGGCGATGACCACGCGCCGGTCCCGGAAGTCCTCGCGCCGGCTCACTAGGTAGAACACGCTACGACCCTCGTAATCCTCGATGTGAGCGAGCGGCGGCCGGTGCGGCCCGAAGGCGCCGACGCCGGCGGCGAGCACCACGGCGCGCGCCTCGATCTCGGTCCCGGCCGATGTTTCGAGCCGCCAGCCTGTTTGCGAGGGCTTCAGCGAGACCACCTGCTGGCCCAGGTGATAGACCGGTTGGAACGGCGCGGCCTGCTCGGCCAGGCGCGCGACCAACTCGCCGGCCATGACCTTGGGCAGGCCCGGGATGTCGTAGATCGGCTTTTCCGGGTAGAGCGCCACGCACTGGCCGCCGAGCGCCGCCAGGGAGTCGATCAGGTGGCACTCGAGACCCAGCATGCCGCATTCGAAGACGGCGAACAGGCCGACCGGGCCGGCGCCGATGATGGCGACGTCTGTCTGATGGCGGGTGCCGGCCATGAAGAGTCCTCGAAACCGCGATTTGCAAGCGAGGTTCACCATGGAGCCGGGCCCCGGCATTGGCAAGACTCCCCCGATCTGCTTTAGGCCGGTTGCCGAGCGCCGGGGCGACCGGTAAAACCAGCCCCATGGCCGTGCCGCAACTGCGCCCCGAAATGTTGAGCTTCGAGCTGCCCGACGAGGCCGCGACCGCGTGCTTGGCCCAAAGCCTCGCGGCGCGGGCGCGCAACGGCGACGTGTTCGCGCTTTTTGGCGAGTTGGGCAGCGGCAAGACCGCCTTTGCGCGCGCTTTCATCAACGCCCTGCCGGCACCCGGCGGAACCGCGCCGGTCTCGGGCCCCGCGGGTGCGCCCGAGGAGGTGCCGAGCCCGACCTTCACCCTGCTCCAGACCTACGAGCGTGCGCCTGCCCCGGTCTGGCATTTCGACCTCTACCGCCTGGTGCGGCCGGACGAGGTCTACGAGCTCGGCTTCGAAGACGCGCTGGCCGAGGGGATCGTGCTGATCGAGTGGCCCGAACGGCTCGGGCCGCTGCTGCCCGTCGAGCGGCTCGAGCTGCGCTTCGACTTCGCCGAAAGCACCGAGGCGCGCCGGGTCACCCTGACCGGGACCGGAAGCTGGGTGCGGCGGTTGCGGGACCTGGAGCGGCCCGGGGAACGGTCATGACCGAGCGCGCGCGCGCCATTTCCGAGTTCCTCGCCGCGGCCGGCTGGGCCGGCGCCGAGCGCCGGTTGCTGGCCGCCGACGCCTCGTTCCGGCGTTACGAGCGACTGTGGCGCGACGGCGCCTCGCGCGTGCTCATGGATGCGCCGCCGCCGCGCGAGAACGTCCGCGCCTTCCACCAGATCGCGCGCACCCTGATCGACCTCGGCCTGAGCGCGCCGCGCCCCTTGGCGGTCGACGAGGCGGCCGGGCTGATGCTGCTCGAGGATTTCGGCGACCGCACCTTCACTCGGGCGCTCGCCGAAGACGCCGACGAGGCCACCCTCTACCGTCTCGCGATCGATTCCCTGATCGCCTTGCACCAGCGTTGGCGGCCAAATCCGAGTCCAGGGGGTCCGGAGGCCGCGCCGCCGGCCTACGATGACGCGCGCCTGCTCGAGGAGGCGCTGCTCCTGCCCGACTGGTTCCTGCCCGCCGTGCGCGGCGCGCCGACTCCCGAGCCGGTCCGCGCGGCCTACATCGAGGCCTGGCGCGCGGCGCTGGCTCACGCCCGCGCCGTGCCCGACTGCCTGGTGCTGCGCGACTACCACGTCGACAACCTGATGCTCTTGGAGGACCGCGAGGGGGTCGCCGCCTGCGGCCTGCTGGACTTCCAGGACGCGGCGATCGGGCCGGTCGCCTACGACGTGGTGTCCCTGCTCGAGGATGCGCGGCGCGACATCGGCACGGGCGTGGTCGCGGAGATGCTGACGCGCTACCTCGACGCCTTTCCGGAGCTCGACCGCGAGCGTTTCATGGAGTCCTACGCCGTGCTCGGCGCCCAGCGCGCGGCCAAGATCGTCGGTATCTTTACGCGCCTCAGCCGGCGCGACGAGAAGGACCAGTACCTGCACCACATCCCGCGGGTCTGGCGCTATCTGACGGCGGGCCTGGAACATCCGGCCTTGGCCCCGGTCAGGGCCTGGTTCGACCGCGAGGTCCCGGCCGCCGAACGCAGGGCGCCGCCGGCGCGCCCAGAGACGTCGGCATGAGCGCCGCCGCCGAAACCCACGGTCCGATGCCGCGGCGCGCCATGATCCTGGCGGCGGGCCTGGGCGAGCGCATGCGCCCGCTCACCGAGGACCGCCCCAAGCCGTTGATCGAAGTGCGGGGGCGCAGCCTGATCGAAACGATCCTCGACCGGTTGGAGGCGGCCGGGGTGCCCGAGGCGGTGATTAACCTCTATTACCTGGGCGAGATGATCGAGGCGCGCTTGGCCGGGCGCGAGCGGCCCCGGATCGCGTTCTCCCGCGAGGCGGCGCGGCTGGAGACCGGTGGCGGGGTGCGCAAGGCGCTGCCGCTCCTGGGCGCGGACGCCTTCTTCGCGATCAACGGCGATGTTTGCTGGCTCGACGGCTGCACCGCCGCGCTCCGGCGCCTGGCCGCGGCCTGGAGCGAGGCGGAGATGGACGCGCTGCTGCTGCTGCATCCGACCGTCCATGCGGTCGGCTACGACGGGCCCGGAGACTTCATCCTCGGATCCGAGGGGCGCCTGCGCCGGCGCCGCGAGCGGGAGGTCGCGCCCCTGGTCTTTTCCGGCATCCAGATGTTCCACCCGCGCCTCTTCGAAGGCACGCCCGAGGGGCCGTTCTCGCTCAACCTGGTGTACGACAAGGCGGCCGAGGCCGAACGCCTCTGGGGCCTGCGCCACGACGGCGATTGGTTCCACATCGGCACGCCGGAGAACCTGCGCGACGTCGAGGACGCGCTCCATCCGCTGTCCGAGCATTCGGATCAACGATGACGGCGCGAGGGGCCTGAGCCGTGTCTGGCGCGAGCTCCGCCCAGGGCTTGAGCAGCGGAGTCCGTGTGTTCACGATTCCGGCGGGCCTGTCGTTCGTCGACGCCCTGGCCGAGGGCCTGCTGACACGCGCGGCCGATCCGCTGGCCTTGGCGCGCGGCACCGTGTTCCTGCCGACCCGGCGCGCCTGCCGCGCCTTGCAGGAGGCCTTCCTGCGCGCCGCCGCCGGTCGTGCGCTGTTGCTGCCGCGCCTGGTGCCGCTCGGCGACCTGGACGCGGAGGAGTTGCTGTTGGCGGCCGACGAGGCGCCCGGCTTGGACGACCTGGCGGCCGATCTGGCGCCGCCTCTGCCGGGCCTGCGCCGCCAGTTGTTGCTGTCGCGGCTGATCCGCCACTGGCGCGGACCGGGCGGCCAGGCGCCCCGTGAGGACCAGGCCCTGCGCCTGGCCGCGGAGTTGGCGCGATTGCTCGATCAGGTCGAGACCGAGGGCCTGGACCTCGCGGGGCTCGAGACCCTGGTGCCCGAGGACTATGCCGAGCACTGGCAGAAGGTGCTCAGGTTCCTGCGCATCCTGATCGAGCAGTGGCCGGGCGTTCAGCAGGCGGAGGGCGGCATCGGCGCGGCCGCGCGCGCGCGCCGCCTGGCCGAGCTGCAGGCCGCGGCCTGGCGCCGCGACCCACCGATCGAGCCGGTGATCGTGGCCGGCTCCACTGGCAGCATCCCGGCGACGGCGCAACTGATCGAGGTGGTCGCCGGCCTGCCGCAGGGCATGGTGGTGCTGCCCGGCCTCGATACCGACAGCGGGGCCGCGGTCTGGGACGCGGTGGCCGAGGACCCGGGCCATCCCCAGCACGGCCTGGCCCGGCTGCTGGCGCGCCTCAAGCTGACCCGGGACCAGATTCTGCCCTGGCCGGTCGCCGCCGTACCGGCGCCGCGGAGCTTGCGCCGGCGCTTGGTCGACCTGGCGCTCTATCCGGCGGCGGCGACGCCACGCTGGGGCGCCGAGGCCGGCGGGATCGATCCCGCGCGCGCCGCCGCGGCCTTCGACGGCGTGACCCGCATCGATGCGCCCGGACCGGGCGAGGAGGCGGCGGTGATCGCGCTGATCCTGCGCCGGGCGCTGGAGACCCCGGGCCAGCGGGCGGCGCTGGTGACGCCGGACCGGGGCTTGGCGCGCCGGGTGGCGGGTGCGCTGGCGCGCTGGGGCGTGGCGGTCGACGATTCGGCGGGCGCGCCGCTGTCGCACTCTCCGCCGGGCGGTTTCCTGCGCCTGACCGCGGAGATGGTGGCGGGCGGCCTGGCGCCGCTGGCGCTACTCGGCGCGCTCAAGCACCCGCTGGCGGCCGGCGGTCAAGCGCCGGCGGCGTTCCGCGCGCGGGTCCGGACCCTCGAGCGCCTGGCCCTGCGCGGGCCGCGCCCGGCGCCGGGCTTCGCCGGCCTGAAGCGCGCCCTGCGCGCCGCCGCCAAGGACCCGCGCCGGCGCCGGGAGGACCGGGAGGCGGCGCGCGGGCTGATCGACTGGCTCAAGGGGTTGGAGGCAATGGCCAAGCCCTTCACCCGGGCGCTGGCCCGCGCCAAGACCCTGCGCGAGCTGCTCGACGCCCACCTCGGTTTTGCCGAGGCGCTGGCGGCGACCTCGGAGGCGCGCGGCCCGGCGCGGCTCTGGGCCGGGGAGGCGGGCACGGTCGCGGCCAATTTCGTGGCCGAGCTGCGCGAGGCGGCCGGCGATATCCCGGCGCCCGGCCGGGACGCCTATGTGGCCTATCTGACCGCCCTGCTGAGCGCCAAGGTGGTGCGGCCGTCCTACGGCAGCCACCCGCGGCTCGCCATCTGGGGGCCGCTGGAAGCGCGCCTGCAGCAGGTCGACCTGGTGGTGCTCGGCGGGCTCAACGAGGGCACCTGGCCGGCCGAGGTCGAGCCCGGGCCCTGGCTCAGCCGGCCCATGCGCGCCGACTTCGGCCTACCGCCGCCCGAGCGCCGGCTCGGCCTGGCCGCGCACGACTTCGCCCAGCTCCTGGGTGCGCCCCGGGTCTATCTGACCCGGGCGACCCGCGTCGAGGGTGCGCCGAGCGTGCCGTCGCGCTGGCTGCTGCGGCTCGAGGCCCTGCTCGGCGCCATCACACCCAAGGTCGAGCTCGCGCGCGCCGCGGGACAGTGGCTGGCCTGGACTGAGGAACTCGACAGCACCGGCGAAACCCTGCCCGCGGTCCGGCCCGCGCCCACCCCGCCGCTCGCGGCGCGGCCGCGGAAACTCTCCGTGACCCGGATCGAGACCTGGATGCGCGACCCTTACGACCTCTACGCCGAACGTATCCTCAAGCTCCAAGCGCTCGACGAGCTCGACGCGGACCCGGGTGCTGCCGAACTCGGCACCCTAGTGCACGAGGCGCTGGAAAAATTCGTGAAAGCCTATCCCGCCGACCTGCCGGCCGATCCCGAAGCCGCGCTGGTCGAGATCGGCCGCAAAGTCTTCGCGCCGGACCGGGTCAAGCCCGGGGTGCGTGCCTTCTGGTGGCCGCGTTTCCGCCGCATCGCGCGCTGGTTCGCGCGCGAGGAGCTCGGGTACCGGGCCGGGATCGACGGCTCCCACGGCGAGCTGCGCGGGGTCCTGGAGATCGCGGCGCCCGGCGGCGCCTTCACGCTCACCGCCACTGCCGACCGCATCGACCGGCTCGCGGGCGGCGCGCTCGCCATCGTCGACTACAAGACCGGCAGTCCGCCCAGGCTCAAAGAGGTCAAGCTTGGCTTCGCGCCGCAGCTGCCGCTCGAGGCGGCGATCGCCGGCGCCGGCGGCTTCGCGGAGCTGCCCGCGGGGGCCGGGGCGGGGGGCGTGGCGCGGCTCGAATACTGGCGCGTCTCCGGCGGCGAGCCGCCCGGCGAGCGCAAACCCCTCAAGCTCGATGCCGAGGCCGAGGCGGCGGCGGCGCTCGACGGCCTGCGCGCGCTGATCGCCCGCTACGACGATCCCGAGACGCCCTATCCGGCGCGGCCCCGGTCCGACTGGGCGCGGCGCTTCAGCGATTACCGGCACCTGGCGCGGGTCAAGGAGTGGGGCGCGGGCGGGGAGGACGAGGGGTGAGCCAAGCCGTCGAAGAACGACGCGCCGCGGCCGGTGCCGCCCAGCGCCCCGCGGCCCGGCCCGGCGATTCGGTTTGGGTCGCCGCCTCGGCGGGTACCGGCAAGACCAAGGTGCTGACCGACCGGGTGCTGAGCCTGATGCTGCACGGCAGCGCGCCGGCGCGCATCCTCTGCCTGACCTTCACCAAGGCGGCGGCGGCGGAGATGTCCAACCGCCTGGCCGGCCGCCTGGCGCGCTGGGCGACGCTGGCCGAGGAGGATTTGGTCGAGGAACTCAAAGAGCTGATCGACGACCCGGCCGATGCGGTCCTGTTGGATCGGGCCCGCCAGCTCTTCGCCCGGGTGCTGGACGCGCCCGGCGGCATGAAAATCCTGACCATCCATGCCTTCTGCCAATCGCTGCTCGGCCGCTTCCCGCTCGAGGCGCGGGTCGCGCCGCACTTCCAGGTGCTCGACGAACGCTCCGCCGCCGAAATGCTGAAGGAGGCGCGCGAGGAGGTGCTGGCCGGCGCGGAGGACGGCCCTGGGAACCAAGAGGACACGGCCGTCGCGGAGGTCGCGGTCTACGCCCAGGAACAAAGTTTCCAGGAGCTCATGGCCGAGCTCATCCGGGAGCGTGCCCGGCTGCGCCGCCTGATCGCCAACCATCAGGGTGTGGCCGGCCTGCGCGCGGCGATCTTCCGGGCGCTCGAAGTCGATGAAGCGGAAAGCCCCGACGATGTGATCGCGGCGGCTTGTGCCGACCAAGCTTTCGACTACATGGGCTTGCTGCTTGCGGTCGAGGCCATGGCCGGCGGCGGCAAGACCGACCAGGCTCACGGCGCTTCGATTGCCGGATGGCTTGCCCAGCCAAGCGACCGGCCGGCATCGTTCGAGCGCTATCTGGGCACCTTTTTTACCGAAAGCGGCCAGGGGGACGCGTTCAAGACCCTGGTGCACAAGGACGCGCTTGCGGCGGCGCCCGGTATCGACGCGGTCCTGGCCGGCGAGGCACAGCGATTGGATGGGGTGCGCGCGCGGCTCAACCGGTTGCGGGTGGCGCGGGCGACCGCCGGGCTGGTCGCGCTCGGCGCCGAGATACTGGACGCCTACGACCGACGCAAGCAGGCCCGCGCCCTGCTCGACTACGACGACCTGATCCTGGCGGCGCGCAACCTGCTCGAGGGTGCGGGTGCGGCGGCCTGGGTGCTGTTCAAGCTCGACGGCGGCCTCGACCACATCCTGGTCGACGAGGCCCAGGACACCAACCCGGAGCAGTGGCAGGTGATCCAGTTCCTGGCCGAGGAGTTCTTCGTCGGCAAGGGCGCGCGCGAGCGCCCGCGCACAGTGTTCGCGGTCGGCGACGCCAAGCAGTCGATCTATAGCTTCCAGCGCGCCGACCCGACCGCCTTCGCGCGCATGCGCGCGCACTTCGCCGCGCGCGCCGAGAACATCGGTCAGCGGCTGCGCAAGGTCGAGTTGTCCTATTCCTTCCGCTCGGTTTCGGTGGTGCTCGAGGCCGTCGATGCGGTCTTCGCCCAGGAAGCGGCGCAGGACGGCGTGCTGTTCGACGACGGCGCCATGACGCACCAGGCAGTGCGCGCGGGCCAGGCCGGGCTGGTCGAGCTGTGGCCGCCGGCCGAGCCCGCCGAGGCGGAACAACCCGCGCCTTGGGCGCCGCCGTTGGCGCAGACTGCCGCGCCGCCGCCGCGCGCGCGCCTGGCCAAGTTGATCGCGACCAAGATCTGGCGCTGGACCGTGGCCGACCCGCCCGCGGGCGCGAGCTTGCGCGACGGCGAGGCCTGGCTCGAATCCCGCGACCGGCGCCTCGCGCCCGGCGATATTCTGGTGCTGGTGCGCCGGCGCAATGAATTCGTCGAGGAGTTGGTGCGCGAGCTCAAGCGCCTGAAGGTGCCGGTCGCCGGATTGGACCGCATGGTGCTTCCCGACCAGCTCGCGGTCATGGACCTGGTGGCGCTCGGTCGCGTCCTGCTGCTGCCCGAGGACGATCTGACGCTCGCGACCGTGCTCAAGGGCCCGTTGATCGGCCTCGGCGAGGAACAGCTCTTCGCGCTCGCCTACGATCGCCAGGGCAGCCTGTGGGACTCCCTGACCCGGCGAGCCCGGGACGCGGGCGGCGATCCGGCGTTCCGAGTGGCGCGGGAGCATTTGGGGCTGCTGCGCGCGCGCGCCGACTTCGTGCCGCCCTTCGAGCTCTATTCCGAAGTGCTGACCCGCGACTGGGGTCCCGGCCGCGGCCGGGCGGCGCTGCTCGCCCGGCTCGGCCCCGAGGCCGCCGATCCGATCGAGGAGTTCCTCTCGCTCGCGCTCGCTTACGAACGCGAGCACGCGCCCTCGCTCGAGGGTTTCCTGCACTGGATCGAGGTCGGCAAGCAGCAGGTCAAGCGCGACATGGAGCACGGCCAGGACGCGGTACGGGTTATGACCGTACACGGCGCCAAGGGCCTGCAGGCGCCGGTGGTGATCCTGCCCGACACCATGCAGCCGCCAAAGCCCCGGGGCGGCCTGTTCTGGCTCGATGAGCAAGATGGCGAGTTGCCGCTGTGGCCCCTGCGCAAGGGCTACGACGGCGAACTGGTCGACCGGGTGCGGGCGCGCGCGCAAAGCGTCCAGGACCAGGAATACCGGCGCCTGCTCTACGTCGCGCTGACCCGTGCGGAGGACCGGCTGATCGTCTGCGGCTGGCGCGGCAAGAACGCGGCCCCGGCCGGCTGCTGGTACAATCTGGTGGCCGGCGCGCTCGCCGACGCCGCCGAGCCGGTCGACTTCGATTTCTCCGGCGAGGTGGCGGAAGACGGCTGGGCCGGTCAAGGCCGGCGCCTGCGCTCGGCACAGACCGCCGGTCCGGAGAGCGATCGGGACGAGTCCGGCGCGGACCGGGCTGCCGCGGTCGCGCTGCCCGGCTGGGCCCTGGCGCCGCCGCCACCCGAGGCGGTGCCGCCCCGGCCGCTCGCGCCCTCGCGCCCCAGCGGCGAGGAGCCGCCGGTGCGCTCGCCGCTCGGCCCCGACGAGGGCCGGCGTTTCAAGCGCGGACGCCTGGTGCACCGGCTTCTGCAAGGCTTGCCCGACCTGGCGCCGGCTGCCCGCGCCGCCGCCGCCGCGCGGTTCCTGGCCAGCCCGGCCCACGATCTCGACGCCGAGGCGCGCGCGGAGATCGCGGCGGTGAGCCTCGCGGTGCTGGACGACCCGGCTTTGGCGATGTTGTTCGGTCCGGGCAGCCGCGCCGAAGTGCCGATCGTCGGGCTGATCGACTCGGGCGGTGGCGCCCAGGCGGTCTCCGGACAGGTCGACCGCTTGGTGGTGGCCGAGGATTCGGTCCTGGTGGTCGACTACAAGACCCACCGCCCGGCGCCCGCGACCGAGGCCGAGGTCGCACCGGTCTACCTGCGCCAGATGGCGGCCTACCGCACTGTTTTATCGAAGATTTATCCCGATCACCGGGTCGACTGCGCGCTCCTGTGGACAGACGGCCCGCGCCTGATGCAACTCAGTCCTGCAATCCTTGCTGCGCAGACATCTTGACCCTCCGTTGGGGGTGCTTACATTGAAACTTGAACTCGCGAGCCCGGCCACGCCGGCGGGCCGCGCCATGGCCTGGAGAGGTATTGCATGACCAGCATCGCCGTCAGCGACGACAGCTTCGACACCGACGTACTGAAAGCCGAGGGTTCCGTTCTGGTGGATTTCTGGGCCGAGTGGTGCGGTCCCTGCAAGATGATCTCGCCCGCGCTGGAGGAGATCGCCAAGGAGATGGACGGCCGGGTCCAGATCGCCAAGATGAACATCGACGACAACCCCATGACCCCTCAGAAGTACGGCGTGCGCGGCATCCCGACCCTGATGATGTTCCGCGACGGCCAGGTCGCGGCGACCAAGGTCGGCGCGGTGCCCAAGAACCAGCTTCAGGAGTGGGTCGAGTCGGTGCTCTAAGCCGGCCCAAACCTCCCCGTCCTTCGGGGCGCGAAGGACAAACCCCCGCCGAGCTCGGCGGGGGTTTTTGTTATCCGTTCTCGGCGAGCACCTGGCCGGCGAGATAGAGCGAGCCGCAGATCAGAATGCGCCCCGGCGGGCGGTCCTTGGTGATCGCGTGCAGGGCGGCGGCGACGCTCGCGCTGGCCTGGGCCTGGAAGCCGGCCTGGGCGGCCTCCCGCGCCGCTTGCTCGGCCGAGAGCGAGGCCGGCACGCCGGGGATCTCGACCGCGTGCAGGGTCTCGGTGCAGGGCGCCAGCGGGCGCAGGAAGCCCTGGGCGCCCTTGGTGTCGAGCATGCCGTAGACCAGGTGCACGCGGTGCGGGGGCCGGGCCGCCCAGTCCGCGAGCGTGCGCGCCAGCGCCGCCCCGGCGGCGGCGTTGTGGCCGCCGTCGAGCCACAGCTCCCAGCCCTCGGGCAGGGGATCGAGGAGCGGCCCGCGGGTCAGGCGCTGCAGGCGCCCGGGCCATTCGGCGCGCGCGAGGCCGGCCGCGCAGGCCGCCGCGTCGAGCCCGAAATCGTCCAACAGCGCCGCGCAGGCGAGCGCGAGGCCGGCGTTCTCGATCTGATGGGCGCCGGGGAGGACAGGTGCGGGGTAGCGCCGCCTTTCGCCGCCGAACTCG
>SMUX01094763.1_pt1 | contig 19150 bp, 16 predicted proteins | sample 2456431 | NCBI WGS metagenome assembly SMUX01 (sample SAMN11095930, study PRJNA526329) | marine sediment metagenome | biome: Marine sediment; feature: Surficial sediment; material: Deep marine sediment; isolation source: Hadal surficial sediment | place: Pacific Ocean | collected 2014-11 | depth... | reverse complement strand
CTTCAGGGATCGGTGATGTTCAAGCGCCGGGACGGTGGCGTAGGTCTTGCCCGCGACCTCTACGGGGAGGTCCGCTTGGAGCTGGGGGATGGGCCCACTCGGTACCTCCGGTTTACAGCGGAAGTTACTGGTATCACAACACTTGGCGGCCGGGCCTTGGTGGCTCACGGGTATCTAGGGTGGGGTACCGAGGGCCTGCCGACATATCGGTCCTTCGTGCTCGGAGGTCGCGGGACGCTGCCAGGTGAGCCGTTTCGCGCCTATGGCGGGAGGAGCATGGTGCTCCTCCACGTGGAGTGGCGGCCGACCGTGCCGGTCCCGGCGGTCCGATTCGGCACCTTCGCTTCCACCGGGAGGGACCTGGTGATCGCCCCCTACGTGGCGGTGGGGTGGAGCGACCGGGCGATTCCGGGAACGACCTGGAGCGCCACCGACGGTGTGCGACCGGTCGTCGGGGTGGGGGTCGAGTGGTTGATGAGTCTGCTACGGCTGGATGTGGGGATCGGTCTCCTCGATGGTGGGGTCCAGGTGACCATCGACGTCACCCGGGGGTGGTGGCCGCTGCTGTAGCCCGGAGGGTACTAGCCGCGACGGGCTGTTCCCTCATATTATGAAAGGCTCGGGTGTGGCTACCCAGCACCCACGATCTTCCTGATCGGAGTGACATGCAGTTCACCGACGAGTGGCTCGTTCCCACGGTCGAAGTATTGGTCCCCGAAGATGCCATGTTGGAGCTTCGGGAAACCGATGCCGAAAAACCCGTGTCGCTGTGGGAAACCCTTGTCCGCAAGAAGTTGGTGACCGACGATCAGATCATGACCGCCATCGCCACGCGTTTCCGTCTGCCGCTGGCCGAGATGCACAAGATCGACCCCAAGGTGCGCGACGTCGTCCCGGAGCAGCTGGCGCGAACGCATTCCGTGGTCCCCCTGAAGATCACCGATTCCTATCTGGTGGCGGCCACCGCCAACCCGTTCGACATCGACGCGGAAAAGATGCTGGCCTTCGCCACCGGGCGCGAGGTCAGGCTCCATCTGAGTCCCCCGGGTGTCATCCGCGAGAAGCTCGACGAGATCTATCGGCCCGAGAACGTCGTTTCAAAGCTGCTGGGCGACCTCGACTCCGGCATCGTCGAGCAGCTCGACGACGACGAGGATGAACTGGGCGTCACGATCGACGAGGCGAGCCAGCGCCCCATCGTCCGGCTGGTGGACATGATGCTGGCGGATGGCATCTCCAGCCGGGCGAGCGACATCCACATCGAGCCGTCCGAAGGCGGTGTGATCGTCCGCTATCGCATCGACGGCGTCTTGCGTCAGGTGATGAAGATCCCGCGTTCGGCGGGGTTGCCGCTCATCTCCCGAATGAAGATCATTTCGGGGCTCGACATCGCCGACCGGCTTCGGCCGCAGGATGGACGGGCTCGGGTCGCCGTCAATCACGAGAAGATCGATCTGCGCATCTCGACCCTCCCGGCCTCGCTGGGCGAGAAGGTCGTTGTCCGTATCCTCAACGCCAATGCCATGGAGTTGTCGCTCGAGGCGCTGGGCATGCTGGACGATGAGCGTGAGCAAGTGGCCCACCTGCTGTCGTTCAAGGAGGGCATCGTGCTGGTGACCGGCCCCACCGGTTCGGGCAAGACAACCACCCTGTACTCGGCGCTGAACCTGATCCAGGGCGAGGGTGTCAATATCGTCACGGTGGAGGACCCGGTCGAGTACCGCATGGGGCAGAACATCGTTCAGGTACAGGTACACGAGAAGGCCGGCCTGACGTTCGCCACGGCCCTCCGATCCATTCTGCGGCAGGACCCAGACGTGGTGCTGGTCGGTGAGATCCGCGACCGCGAGACGGCTCAGATCGCCGTGCAGGCGTCGCTGACCGGCCACCTGGTGCTGTCTACCCTCCACACCAACGACGCGGCGAACACCGTGACCCGCCTGGTCGACATGGGCATGGAGGCCTACAAGATCGGGGCGTCGCTCCGCGGTATCATCGCCCAGCGCCTCATGCGCCGGCTGTGCCTGGTGTGCCGGCAGGAAATGACCAACGATGAGCGCCACAAGCTGCCGCAACACGTGGCGAGCCGGATCCCCGACGACACGACGCTCTATGAGTCGGTGGGATGCCCCGACTGCTCCATGACCGGTTACCGTGGTCGCTTCAGCATCGTGGAAATTCTCACGATGAACAAGAAACTCGCGCGCATCGTGTCAGACGGCTGCACCGCGGATCGCCTCGAGCAGGCCGCCATGAACGGCGGCATGAAATTGTTGTGGCAGAGCGGCCTGCGCCACGTCCTGAACGGCGACACGTCGGTCGACGAGTTGCTGCGCGTTACCGACGTCCCGGCCGACCCGTCGTCAGGCGACGGCGACGGTGACGGCGCTGAGGAGCCGGCCCAGCCGGCTGCCACCGCCGTCGTGCCGGCCACCGTGGTGGTTCAGGCCACTCCCGGTGCCGCCATTGCGCCCACGCCGGTGGATCTCTCGACGGCCTTCGAGTTACTCGATGACGACGTTCCGGTTCCGGATGGCGAGCGTGTCGTCAAGTCGAAGGATATCAAAGTGCTGCTGGTCGATGACGAGGACCAGCTGCGGCGGGTGATGCGTGATCTGCTCGAGCGCGAAGGCTACGGCATCGCCGAAGCCCGGGACGGGCCGCAGGCGCTCGACCAGGTAGACCAATACAATCCTGACATCATCGTTCTGGACCTCAACCTCCCGACGCTCGACGGGTACAGCGTATTGTCGGAACTCCGATCCCGTCCCTCCACCAGGGACATCCCGGTGATCGTGTTGACGGCCAAGGGCGACGAGGACAACGAGGTTCGGGTGTTCGAGCTCGGAGCCGACGATTTCCTGACCAAGCCGTTCCGCGCCCGCGCTCTGTCCGCCCGGCTCGAGGCCATTATCGCCCGCCGGCGCAACTGAGCCCAGGTGCCGCCGGCGGCGCGTTCAGACCTCCGCGCCGGCCGCCCCGGCCTGGAGCCCGCATGACCACCGTTCGTGTCTCCCTCGTCGATGTCTACGTGCTGCGCCCGGCAGGCCCTGCGTCGGTAGAGGTCCTGGCCCTGAGGCGATCAACGGCCGGCCGGTGTCCCGGGGCGTGGGAAACCGTCCACGGGCACATCGAGGGCCAGGAAGGGCCCGTCAGGGCGGCCGTTCGGGAGCTTGGCGAAGAAACTGGACTGGAGCCGCTCCGGCTGTACAACCTGAGCCGGGTGGAGACCTTCTACCGGCACCTGACCGACGAGGTCGCCTTGATCCCCGTGTTCGGTGCCATCGTCGACGAGGTCGCCACCGTAACCCTCAGTGGCGAACACGACACCCACGAATGGGTCACCCCTGATGAGGCCGCCTCGCGATACACTTGGCCCCGGGAACGCCGGGCCATCGTGGAGATCCTCGAACTCATCGGAACGGGAAGCGCCGGTGCAGTGGACGATGTCCTTGCCGTTTCCCCTTCCCAGTGGCGCTAGCTGAACCATGGCCGTGATACCGATGCTCCTGAGCGTGTTGGCAACGACCGGAATGACCGCCCAGGGCGGGACCGATTGCTTGCGGCTGTCGCGGGCTGGGACCCAGGTGCAGGGTGCCGTTCGGATCTGTGCCGGACGCTATCGCATTCCCGATCCCGAAGAACGGGGCGTGGTGATCATCGCCAGTTCGGGCACCCATCTCGATATGACCGGAGTGACTCTCGAAAGCGGGGACTCGCTACCAAGTGGGTTCGTCGGTATCGGTATCGTCAGCCGCGGTGTCGACAACGTCGAAATCCACGGTGGCACCGTGCGCGGCTACCGCTACGGCGTCCTGCTCGAGGGCGGCAGCGGTCACCGGGTGTCGGACATGACATTGTCGGGCTCGCGGTCTCAATCACTGCGGTCGACCGCCGCCGAATTCGATCAGGCCGATTGGCTGGACATCTTCCGGCCAGACACGTTCGAGACCTACGGCAGCGGCGTCCTTCTCAAGTGGACAGACCAGGCCAGTGTCACCCGTATTACTGCCACACGAGCGCAGAACGGCATCGGACTCTTCGGGGCCCGGCGCTCACACATCGCCGACAACGACGTGTCGGGCAATTCGGGTTGGGGCATCCACCTCTGGCGGGCGTCGCACAACGTGATCGTCCGCAACGAAGCTCACCACAACGTGCGTTGCGAATCGCGCAGCTACAGCCGAGGCTGCGACAGCGCTGCCATCCTGCTACGCGAACGCAGTGACTCTAATCTCATAGTAAACAATGACTTACGGTACTCGGGCGACGGCTTTTTCCTCAGCGGGCATCGGCCACTGGTCAATCCTTCCGTCGGCAACATGGTGATTCGGAACGACGCCTCGTTCGCCTACCACAACGCGTTCGAGTCGACGTTCAGCTCAGGGAATACCTTCCTCGACAACGTCGCGGACAGCTCGCGCTACGGATTCTGGTTGGGGTACTCGTCACACACGCTCGTGCGCGGCAACCGGGTCATCGGGACGGTCACCGCCGGGATCGCCATCGAGCACGGCAGCGACAACACCATCGCCGCCAATTCCATCATCGGTGGCGACGTCGGCATCCGGTTGTTCGCCCCCCACCAGGGGGACGAGCCCAGCCGGGGCTACCGCATCGACGACAACGTGTTGGCCGACCTACGGCGCGGTATCGTGCTGGAGCGGACCATTCAGGTCAGGGTCCGAGGCAACCTGCTGGACGGGCTTCGCGAGGGATTGGTCGTCGACAGTATCGGCGGCGACACCGAGGTGACCGGCAACATCTTCCTCGAGGCCGGGCTCTGGTTCATCTCGGCGCCGAACCTGGATGCCGGAGGGAATTTCTGGGGGACGGGGTCGGTCGAAGAAACCGCCAAGTTGGTGGATGGCCGGATTGTCCTGACTCCGTGGCGGTCCGCGGCCGACGCGGGCTTCTGAGGCGGCAACCGCTCAGTCTGGCGTACTATCTGTCTGGTCGCAGGGCTTTAGGGTTGTCGCAGGGCCGCCATGGCCAACTGGTGGACCTCCTTGGGGTTGAACGGCTTGGTCAGGACAGGGAAACCGTCGCCGATCTGGGTCTCGCCGCTGCGGCGGTCGACGTCGGGCACCGCGATGAGGATCCTCGACGGTGATATCAGGTCCTGGGACTGGAGCGCAGCGGACAGGCGACGGCCGTCGCCCAGTGTCGCCCGGGCGTCGGTGATGATCAGATCGAAGGGGGTCGAAACGAGTCGTTGCCACGCGTCCTCGCCGCTTCCCACCACCTCGACCTGGAAGCCCTCGGCGGTGAAGAGCGCCTTGAGGACGCGGACCGCGCTCCGGTCCTGATCGACGACCAACAGACGGCGGGGAACCTGGTCGGGGGGCGCATCCTGGCGCTGGGGCTCGGAGCCGGCCGGCGGCAGGGTAACGCGGAAACATGCGCCGCCACTGGGGGGTGGGGCGCGGTCGTATACGATGGCCCCCCCGTGCGACTTCACGATCCCGTAACTGATCGACAACCCCAACCCGGTACCCTTGCCGGGTTCCTTGGTGGTGAAGAACGGCGTGAACAGCCTGCCTACGAGTTCCTCGGGGACCCCGAGCCCGCTGTCGGCCACGCTGAGGGTGATCTTGCCGTCGGCCCCACGCCCGGTCTCGATGGTGATCGTCCTGGGGGCATCGGGCGGTAGATTGTCGACCACGTGGATGGCGTTGGTCATGAGGTTGAGGACTACCTGTTGCAGCTCGTGCTGATCGCCACGGACGATGAGCGGGGTGTCGGCTAGCCGCCGGTCCAAGGTGATGCCGCCAAGTGTCAACTCGTGTTCGACCAGCTGAAGCGTCTTGTTGACCACCCAGTTGATATCGACCTCGGCAGTTTCCGGCTCCCCTTTGCGGGCGAACGTCAACAGGTTCTGGACTATCCGGCCTGCGCGCTCGGCCTGCTCGTGGATCACCCGCATGTGCTCGGTGTGCGACTCGGGCATCCGTCCCGGCTCGAGCAGGAACTCCGACAGGCCTGAAATGGACGTCAACGGGTTGTTCAATTCGTGGGCCACGCCCGACACCAGCTGACCCACCGCCGCCATCTTCTCGTTCTGGATGAGTTGAGTCTCCAGGGCCCGCTGTTCGGTCACGTCCTCGATGAGCACCACGATGGTGTCGCTGGCGCGCTCGTCTTCGGGTAGCGGGGCCGCGGTCACCCGGATGGTCCGTTGCAGCGGCAGTGAGCGGACGGTCTCGGGTGGCGGGCGTTCGCCCCGCCGCGCGGCCTTGATGGCGTCGGGAATCTGTTCCGCGGAGCCGAACACGAGGTCGGTGAAGGATTTGCCGACCAGGGATGGCTCGGGAAGCCCCAGCAACTTGGCCAGGGCGCTGTTCACCCGCCGCATCACCCCGGCTCCATCCACGATGGCTATGCTCTCGGTCAGGGCATCGAACGTGGTTTCCCACTCTTCTTTGCCCCGCTTGAACATCTCGAAGAAGCGACTGTTGGCCAGGACCACCGCGGTCTGGGTCGCCACGGTGGAGATCAGCCACAGGTCCTCGGTGGTGAATTCGCCCTCGTCGGTGTCCGCTACCAGAATTGCGCCCATGGTGACCCCGTGGGCCGTGAGGGGAGCGATGGCGGCGGTCTCGACGGTGCAGCCGTCGAACAGGACGATTTCGGTTTCGCCCGCCCGGCCGGCCACTTCGAGCCGCTCACCGCCGATCGCTTTGCTGATGAGCCCGGCGGACTGCTCGGGTAGCCGGGTGCCCACCAGGCTGGCCATGGAGCCTTCGCCGGCGGCGACCCGAAGCTCCCCGGTGCGTTCGTCTGCCAGGAGGACGCTGGTGCCCCCCGCCGGAAGAAATCGCGCCACGTAGCTGGCGACCTGGGTCACGATCCGCTCTTCCTGGAGCGACTCGGACAGGATGTAACTCAATTCCTGCAGCGAGAAAATCTGATTGATCCGACGGTCGAGCTGTTGGGCGAGCTGGTCCCGTTCCCGGGAGAAGCGCGCCATCTGCCGCTCCCGGCTATCCGCCAGGGCCTCTAGGCGTCTGGTTTGCCCAATGAGCGTGGCGCCCACCGAGGTGGCGACCAATACTGCGATGACGGCGATGCCGGTGATCGGTAGGGTGTCCGTTACCGTCAGCAGCGCCAGGACGACGACGTGGCTGATGAGGACTAGGGGGAGCCGTAGGGGGAAGCGGACGCCGATCCAGATGCTGGCTGCGCTGTACCCCGCGAGGACGACGCCCATGCCGAGCGGGGTGGTCGTGGTAATCGCCGAGCCGAGTCCCACGACGGCGAACGCGGCGGAAGTGGCCGCGAGAAGTCTTGCCAGGCCCCGTTGCTGTCGGCTCAGAAGCCCGAATCTCCCTCGTGGTGTGGCACCCGCTTGGTGGACCGCGCCTCCGGCGGAGCGTCGGACTTGACGGCGATCGATCGGGCGGGGATGCCGACGTTCACGTGGTAGGGCCGGACGTCCCTGGTGGCGACGGCACAGGCCCCGACCATGGCGTTGGTGCCCACCCTGGTGCCGGCCAGGACGGTGGCGTGGTAGGTGATGCGGACGTCGTCCTCGAGAACCGTCCGGGCGTTGGTGACGTCCCTCTGGTCGTCGATGCTGTGGGTGTGGCTATAGATGTTGGCGTAGTCGGCGATGCTGACGCGGTCGCCCAGCGTGATGCCGCCGCGATCGTCCAGCAGGACGTGCCGGTGGATCACGACGTCGTCGCCCACGTCCAGATTGTAGCCGTAGGACACCTCGGCGAACTGGAAGCATTTGAAGTTCCGGCCGCAGCGCGCAAAGATGTGCGGCGCCAGCAATCGCCGGAATTGGACCCCCAGGTGCACGTTGGTGCCACCGGCCGGCGAATGATCGAACCGCTGCCACAACCACAACAGCGGTTTGACCCTGGCGAATTTCTCGGTGTCGACGTCGGCGTAGTACTCCGGCTCGAGCGTCACGTTGTGTGGATCGAGCGCCAGCAGGGATGCCTTTGCGGCCAGCGGTGTGGCTGGGTCCTCCAGGAGTTCGATATAGTCAGTGTGACCGGGGTGGTACAGCTGAAACAGCGTGTCACGCGCAATGGCGTACCAGTCCGCGTCGGGCGCGGCGAGCCGGCTGCCCAACTCCTCCAGCCACGCGTCGAACGTCTCCCGTGTGGGGTCCGGTATGCTCACCGTCTTGAGGGGGAGAAGCGGCATCAAGTCTCCGGCAGAATTAAAGAGGAGGGTGCCTGGACGTTACCGGCCACCCTCCGGATCGCTCTGTTGCTGCATGATGCGCGACTGAATCCGGTTCCGCTCGCGTTGCAGGACTTGGACCCGGTTCGAGTCCCACCCGTTGGTGGTGGTGGCTCCGTAGGTGAACGACATGGGGAGATAGGGCGTCAACGCGTCGGCAAACACGTAAATGCCCGCGGCCGTCTGTCGTCGCTCGAGGCGGTCCGACTGGATCGAGGTGGTGAGCGGAATGATGGCCACAGGATTCAGAAACAGCGTGTTGACGTTGGCGGTCAGGAGCTGCGCGTCGAACCTGGTCCCTTCGACGAGGGCAAAGTAGCGTACCATGAGCAAACCCGGCTGGGGCACGCTGTAGAGCTCGGCGATCGAGTCGATCTGGACGCGCTTGGATTCCACCAGCCGGTGGAGCGAGGCGTAACTGTCCTGGTTCAAGAGGCGCAACGCCGATTCCTGGAGGATCGTCAACCGGATGTCCAGGCTGCTGGTCCGCATGCCGATCGACAGGTTGTCCTGATTGAGCCGGCCGTACCCCGCCGGCGGAAGCCCATCGTCCGTCTGGATCTGCGCCACGGCGGTATCGGCGCCGAGGAGCACTGCACTCCCGAGAATACAGGCAGCACGCAAGGGAAAATGGCTGGACATGCTACGAGTCTCCTTCGGGAATGGCAGCGATCAAACTCGCTCCGAGTTCGGCGACGCCTTCACCTGATTTAACGCTAACAAGTTGCACCTGATCCGCATCAGCTTGCAAGTCCTCGGCCAGGCTCGAAAGCCGCTGTTGGCGCTCTTGGCGGCCGAGTTTGTCCGCTTTGGTGAACACCAGGAGGGTGGGGTGTCCCTGGGAGTGGAGCAGGTCCAGCATCCACCGGTCCTCGTCCGACGGGGCGTGCCGGATGTCCAGGAGCCAGATGATTCCGGCCACGTCCGGCCGCGTCTTCAGGTAGGCGGTGATCAACCTCCGGTAGCCGGCACGGGCGGTCTTGCTGGCGGTGGCGAACCCGTACCCGGGGAGATCGACCAGGTAGAAGGTCGGCAGCCGGTACACGTTTATGAGGGTCGTCTTGCCGGGCGTGCGACTTACCCGTGCGAGGCGTTTTCGCCGGAGGAGCGCGTTGATGAGGCTCGACTTGCCGACGTTGGACCGGCCGATGAAGGCGAATTCGGGGAGTGGGGGGTCGAGGGTCACGTCGGCCGTGGGAAAGCTGCCGACGAAGTCAACCGGTAGGTGCCGGAGCGGCGAGTCGACGGAAACCGTCAGGCCTCGCGTTTGGTGCGCGGCTGCGTTTCCGTGAGCACCAGCGGCGGCGTGCCGTCGCGGATGGATTCGGCGGTGATCACGATCTCCCGGACGTCTTCCCGGTCGGGGATGTCGAACATGATGTCCGTCATGACCATTTCGAGGATGGCGCGGAGGCCGCGGGCACCGGTGCCGCGCTTGAGGGCGCGCTCAGCCACTGCCTGGAGTGCCTTGGCATCGAATGTCACGCGGACGTTCTCAAACTCGAACAGCCGCTTGTACTGCTTGGTGAGCGCGTTCTTGGGCTCGAGGAGGATCCTGATCAGCGCGTCTTTGTCGAGCGCATCGAGGGCCACCGTGACCGGCATGCGACCAACCAATTCGGGAATGAGTCCGAACCGTAACAGGTCGTCCGGCTCGACGTCGTGATAATGGGAGGATCCCACCTTTTCGGCGTCGGTTTGGACCGCCGCCCCGAAGCCGATCTGCTGAGTGCCGGTGCGCGCCTGGATGATCGTCTCGAGCCCGTCGAACGTGCCACCGCATATGAACAGGATGTCCTTGGTGTTGATCTGGATGTACTCCTGTTGCGGGTGCTTGCGTCCGCCTTGTGGCGGCACCGAGGCGATGGTGCCCTCGAGGATCTTCAGGAGGGCCTGCTGTACCCCCTCGCCAGACACGTCCCGCGTTATGCTGGGGTTCTCAGACTTGCGGGCGATCTTGTCGATCTCGTCGATGTAGACTATGCCGCGCTCGCACTCGCTGACGTTGAAGTCGCCGGCCTGGAGCAGCCGCACCAGAATGTTTTCCACGTCCTCACCGACGTAGCCGGCTTCCGTCAACGTGGTGGCATCCGCTATGGTGAAGGGGACGTCGAGGATTCGGGCCAGCGTCTGGGCCAGGAGCGTCTTGCCGACACCCGTCGGGCCGAGCAGCAGGATGTTGGACTTGTCCAGCTCGACATCGTCATCGCGGACCGGCTGCGAGTTGATGCGCTTGTAGTGGTTGTAGATGGCCACCGAAATCGTTCGCTTGGCCTTTTCCTGTCCGATGACGTACTCGTCGAGCACGGCCTTGATTTCCGACGGAGTGGGGACGTCGGTGATCCCCTCGGCGACATCGCGCTCCTCGTCCTCGGCCAGGATCTCATTGCATAACGTGATGCACTCGTTGCAAATGTAGACCGACGGGCCGGAGATGAACTTGCGGACGGAGTCCTTGGACTTGCCGCAAAATGAACATCTGAGGTGCTTGTCGCTGGACATGGAATCTCGTCGCTCAGTCAGTGTCGAGGCCTAGAGTGCAAGAAATACGCCCAAGTCACCATCCGTCAAGCCGCGCCGTCCTTGTCCCCGTTGGTCTTCGGGGTGAAGACGCTGTCGATCAGGCCGTACTCCTTCGCTTCCTCGGCGCTCATGAACCGGTCCCGGTCCATGTCCCGCTCGATCCGCTCGAGCGGCTGGCCGGTGTGGAGGGCGTAGAGCTCATTCATGGTGGAGCGCAGGTACAGGATTTCCTTGGCCTGGATCTCGATGTCCGCAGCCGATCCCTGGGTGCCGCCCGACGGCTGGTGCATCATGATACGCGAGTGGGGCAGGGCGCTCCGCTTGCCGGTCGTACCCGCCGTGAGGAGGAACGATCCCATGGAGGCGGCCATGCCCATGCAGATTGTGTTCATGGGCGAGCGCAGGTGCTGCATCGTGTCGTAGATGGCCATCCCGGCCGACACTATGCCGCCCGGCGAGTTGATGTAGAGGTAGATGTCCTTTTCCGGGTTGTCGGCTTCGAGGAACAGGAGCTGGGCGATGATGATATTGGCGACATCGTCGTTGATCGGGGCACCCATGAACACGATACGGTCCATGAGTAGCCGCGAGAAGATGTCGTAGGTCTTTTCGCCCCGGCTGGAGCGTTCGATGATATAGGGTGGGTACAGCGTCGAGACCGTCATGCTTCCTCGGCAATGGTGGATTGGTCGAGCAGATGGGCGAATACTTTCTCTTCCGTCAGCGCCCGTTCGATTTCGGCGAGCCGCTGGGATTTCTGTAACGCCGCGTACACTTCGTTGACCTTCATGTTGCGCCCCGCCGCGATCTGGGCGACGCGCTCATCGATGTCTTCTTCGGTGGCCTTCAGGTTCCCCGCGGTCGCCACCGCGTCGAGCACCAGGTCGCGTTTGACCTGCGTCTCGGCGATAGGTCGGAACTCCTCATGGAACTTCTCCAATTGGTCCTGCGGCACGCCGTAGGCCTCGACATACGCGTGAATGGCCCGGGCCACCATCGCCCGTGGAGCCTCCACGTTGTTGGCCGACACCAGCTCGTTGATCAGTTGTTCCCGCACCCTGCCGTCGGCCTCACGCTTGGCGGCGGCTTCGAGGTCGGCCCGGATGGCCGACGTGAGCGCCGCCAGGTCCTCGAAATCGCCCACCTCGCGAGCCAAGGCGTCGTCGAGCGGCGGAAGTTCCTGCCGCTTGACCTCGTGCAGCGTGATCCGCAGCCGCCGGCTCTGGCCCCGCTTGCTCTCGTCCGGGTGATCGTCCGGAAAGCGGATGTCCTCGTCGGCCGACTCACCCGGGGTGAGCGCCATGATTCGCTCCTCCAGTTCGGGGAGCGCCTTCCCTTCCCCCAGGACCAGCGAGTAGGGCTTGGCCTCACCGGCCTCGCCGTCCTCGATGGGCGCCACCTCCACCCGGACCATGTGACCCGGGCTGGGCTTCGAACCCTCCAGCGGGAGCCAATTGGCCTTCTGCTCCTGCACGTTCCGCAATTGCTCGTCCACCTGGTCGTCCGTCACCGGGGCGAGCGTGCGGGTCAACGAGAAGCCCCCGGTGCGCTCCAGGTTCAACTTCGGCTTGACCTCGACCAGGAACTCGAACTCGATGGGCCCGTCGTCCTCGAATTTCACGTTCCGCACCGAGCGGCCGAGGACGTCGGTAAGCGACTCGGCGTCGACCGCCTGCTTCCAGCTCTCCTGCACCACCGCCTCCAGGACGGTTTGGCGGATGGCCTCGCCGTAGCGCTGGCGGACCACCGCGGGAGGGACCTTGCCCTTGCGGAACCCCGGGAGCCGCGCCCGGCGGGCGAAATCCCGGACCGCCTTGTTTTCGGCCCGCTTGACGAGGTCCGGCGGGACCGAGACCGCCAGGGCCTTGGACCCTGAATCCTCGTGGGTCTTTTCGATGGTAATCTGCGTCATGGTGGGCGAAATCTACCCTCCCGGGGCGTGTCGGGGGAGGGGAGCGGTGTTGGTGCCGGCCGGCCGGGGGCCGGATGCGAACGGCGGGATTCGAACCCGCACCCCTTGCGGGACAGGATCCTAAGTCCTGCGCGTCTGCCAGTTTCGCCACGCTCGCGTGGGTTGCAATATAGCCACTCGACGGCCCGTGCCCTCAGCCTGGGGCCAGCGGATACGCTGGCCGCTAAGGGGTGTGGGGCCAGCCCTGTCGCCAGGTTGGTGCCGCGCGCTGAGCGTGGGCTCCCGGTTCGGCGCGTGCCGACTAGTTTTGGGCACCCGAGCCGGCCTCTCCGGCACCGCACGGATTCACTCCGACCTACGGAAGGACCGCCACATGGACCGTCGTACCGTTGGCGCTGCGCTCGCCCTGCTGGGTGTGGCGGCAGCGACCCAGGCCCGGGCGCAGGACGAGACACCCGATCTTATCAAGTTCACCATCGACGCCGGTCTTGCCAGTACCTCCGGTAACTCCAACATCACCACCATCACTGGGGGTCAGACCTTCAGCTATACGGCCGGGCATTTCGTCCTCAGCCAGGCGTTCGACATGCTGTTCAACCGGACCGAGGACTCCACCACCGCCGAAACCTACAAGGGCAATGTCAGGGGCGACCGCACCTTCGGCAGCGCCAAGCGGCTTTCGGTGTTCCTCGACTTGCGAGGGTCCAGGAACCGCTTTGCCGGCATCAGCCGGCGGTTCGAGCAGGCGCTCGGTGTAGCCTACGACGTGGTGAAGACCGAGAAAAACGTGATCGCGGTCGAGGGCGCGGCCACGCTGGTGCAACAACGGGGCACCAACGGGCTGGACGACAACTATCCCGCGGCACTGGCCGGCGCCCGCTACCTTCATTACTTCACCCCGGATGCCACCTTCACGGTGAGCGGGGAATACATCCCCAACCTGGAGAACGGCGATGACTACCGGTTGATTGGCCAGGCCAAGATCCTGGCGCCGCTCAGCGGGACGATCGCCCTCAGCTTCTCCTACTTGATCCGGTTCGACAACGAGCCCGAGCCCGGATTCCTGAAGACCGACAAGTTCTTCACCAGCGGGATACAGATTAGTCTTTAGGAGTGCGCAGGTCGCAGGGCGCATCGGGGGCCTTCATGGGGCTCCGATCGGGCTCTCAATATTCTGCGGCGATGGGGCCTTCTGGGCCGTCTTTCCGAATCTCGATGTGAACGCGGTCCTCCGGTGCTACCACGCCGGGGGGCCGTTTGTCCAGGGGCTCGATGACTACCCAACGGCCGGTGCAATCGAACCTCTCCAGGGCAGTGGCTTGGCCCAGGTCGCCGAGTTCCGCCAGGCGCGGAGCTTGGTGAGCGACCGGGTCGTCGAACAGCAGCGCAACGTCAGCTTGCGTCTCCCGGCCGCCGACCACCGCGGTCCCGCCTGTCAGATGGAGATCGTGGAGCACCGGGTGGTTGAGCGGCAGCCCGGTGTAGACCGCCGGGTCGGTCTGCTCCCAGCTGCCGTCGGCCAGGCGGTCGAAGGTGGTCAGGAGGAGGGCAGCCAGGTGTGTCCTGAGGCGCTCTTTGTCGGGATCGTCCCGCAGGGCGCCGGTCTCGATCAGCACCGTACTGGTCCCGGCGCGCTGAAAGCACTCACCGAAGGCCCTCGGTTCGTACTCCTCGCTCCAACGGGCCACCCTGTTGGGCAACGCATCCAGCGCGGCCGCCGCCATCGTCGCCACCAGTTGGCGGGCGCGGGCGCGAACGGGAGCCCATGTGTCATGTATGTCGACCGGTGGCGCCAGGAAAGAAAAGGCTACCTGGTCGCCGTCGGGTCCCGCCCGTCGGCGCACGTCCTGGTCGTGCAGGTTGAACCCGAAGGCCGGTTGCAGCCGTTCCCGGACCGCGGCCAGCGCCCGGGCCTCGGGTGACGCCAACCGGACGGCGTCGCGATTGATGTCGATCCCGTCGGCCGTTTCCCGCTGGTGCGCCTGGGCCCCATCAGGATTGAGCATCAGCAGCATGGTGATGCGCAGGTGCTGCCGCAGCCGCCGGTGGAGGTCTACCTCCTCCCGGGTGGCGAAAAACCTCACCAGATCGGCCAGCGCCCGAGTGGCGGTGGCTTCGTCGCCATGCATCTGAGACCACAGCAGGAGACCGGTCGACCCTTCGCCGAAGGTGATGGTGCGCAGGGGACGGTCCTGCGCCGAACGGCCTACGTCCTCAACGGTGAGCCAGGGAGACTGGAGCGGGCCTTCGAGGGCGTGCCACAGCATGTCGGCGGTGACCCGTCGGGTATCAAGCCCGGGGACCGGCGGCGCCAGGAGCACCGATGTCGGATCGGCCATCGCTGGGATCCCGCTACCCGAACAGGAGGTTGACGATGTACACCGCCATGAACATGGCGGCCACATCGGCGATGAGCCCGGCGGGAACGGCGTGGCGGGTCTTGCGCACGTTCACCGATCCGAAGTACACGGCGATCACGTAGAACGTCGTTTCGGTCGAGCCGAACATGGTCGCCGCCATCTTGACCACCAACGAGTCTTCGCCGTACTGGTTGATCATGTCGAGCACGATCGCCGCCGAGCCTGACCCGGTCAGCGGCCGGACGATCGCCATGGGGATGACCTCGGGCGGGATGCCGATGAGGCTCAACAGTGGCCGGGCGCCGTCGATGAGGTAGTCGAGCGCCCCCGACGCGCGGAACATCCCGATGGCGAAAAGGATGGCAACCATGTACGGGATGATCCGTATGGCCACGGTGAATCCTTCCTTGGCGCCCTCCACAAATTCTTCGTAGACCGGGACCCGCTTGTACAGACCGTACAGCGGAAAACCGATGATGATGCTCGGGAGAACGAAGACCGACATGATGTCGATGACGGTGCGTAAGGTGTCCATAGGTCCGCTCCCCCTCACGCCGTCGGTTCGGTGGCAGGTGCCTGCCGCATGGGGTCGGTATCGCGGTAGCGCGGCATCCGCCCAAGCCACCGTGCGGCGAAGACCGCCACGATGAGGGAGAGCGCCGTTACCAGGAGGATGCCGAAAAACAACTGGTTGACCTGCAATCCCATGATGGCCACCAGCAATACCGGGGGCACCAGTTGCACGCTGGCGGTGTTCATCGCCAGGAGCATGACCATCGAGTTGGTGGCGGTATCCTTGACGGGATTGAGTTCCTGCAACTCCTCCATGGCCTTGAGGCCGAACGGGGTGGCGGCGTTTCCCAGGCCCAAGACGTTGGCCGTGAGGTTCAGCGCGATGTACCCCAGGGCAGGAGAGTCTTTTGGTAGTTGGGGAAAGAACGGCCGCAGCACCGGTTGGACCAAACGAACGAAGCGTTCGATCAAGCCCGCCTTCTCGGCTATACGCAGGAGTCCGAGCCACAACGCGAGGGCCCCGATCAGCCCCAGCGCTAGGGTGACGGCGATCTCCGCGAAGTCGAAGGCCGCTTGGGTTATGGCGTTGAGTTTGACGAACCGGACTGCAGGGAACGTCACGGTCGTGGTGGCCTGCAGGACCCCTGCTCCGGGATCGAGACTAGTGACGCCGCGTAGGTCGTTGGCCCGGGACGAAGTCACCCGGCGAATCGTCGACAGCGGCTCCGGAAGCTCGACGTCTGTGGCAAACCGAAGCTCCCGGCCATCCTCTCCGACCACCAACATGCCCGGCCACCGCAGGGGCGGGAGCAGGGTCGTTTCGGCTCCGGGGTACTCAGCCAGCGTTGCAGGGGATACTTCGACTTCAACCTCTTGCCGCCTCTGGCTGGGATCGTACCCGGACGGAAAGTACACCGTGACGGAAAGCGGCTTGCCGTTGCGGTAGGTGTCCCGTGTCAGGTCACGCGTGTCGTTGGCCAGCGCAAAGACCAGACTGGAGATGATGAGGCCTGCCCAGATGTAATTCAGCATCCCAGGGCCCTCGGCCCCCAGTGGAGCAGCGTCATGCCTTCTCCCTATGTTTGTCGTACTCGTCGACGAACGTGTCGATCCGGCGGGCGTCGTAGGACAGCCGTTGCCAGTACCGCTTGGCGGCCCAGCGCGGAATCACCGGTTGCTGCAGTCTGAAGGCGTAGATGTCGTTCTGGATACCGCGTGCCAGCGACGGGAGCGAGCCCGCCTTGATGGTGGCCGCCATGGCGTTGCGCCAAGCGCTCTCGAGCCGCTGTTGCACCCGTTCGGCACGCCGGCCGGCAGTGTGCCACCGCTGCTGTTCGCGCCACGTCCAGTACACCAGCGGGGACAACGCCAGCAAAGTCGTGACGGCGGTTTCGGCGGCGGGATGGAGGGCCAGGCTGGCGCCGACCAGGACCAGGATCACCGCGCCGGTCCCCAGCCACAGTGCCTTCACGTATCGTTGGACCGCGGCGGGCTCCCAATAGAGCGCCAGGCTCTGGCACGCCAGGCGGGCATAGGGAAGCGGCAAGTCGTCCACCTCCCGCGGGAACGGGTCTCCCGCCCCTTCGCCGCCGGCGCCCTTCGCTGTGGCCACGGTGTTGCTCCATTCCTCACGTTCCTCGGGCGACGGCTCTTCGCCCGCGGCGCTCGGGTTCCACGGGAGATCGAGGACGTCGCAGTCATGCCGCTCGCGCGATCGTGCCGCCGCGCGGAGCCGTGCCCCGCGCATCCGGTCCAGGCCCAAGGCAAACACCACCAGGATCGCGAAGGCATAGAGGACCGCGATCGGCGTGACCGGTTCCCAGGCCGCCTTGAGCCCTACCAGGATCACCGGCACGACTATGCCGGCGACCACGGCCAGGCGATCCTGTTTCCCGACCAACGCCTTCTGAGCCGCCGCTGCGGCGCGAAGGTCACCCGCCTCGGCGGAGTGTTGGGCGTCCGTGATGGAATGGGCGTCGTCCGGCATTGGCTGCCCGAAGTTGAGTGACTAGATGCCCAGGGTTCGCTGCAACAACCAGTACAGATACACCAACCACCCCCCTATCAGGAAGGCGCCCTCCCGGCGGCTTACCAGACGATTCCACATCATGGGGAACAGCGCCAACGAGAATCCCAGCATCCAGAACATGTCGTGTTCCATAGCCCGGGACACCTCGACGGAGGTGATGATGGCTACTACGCCGAGCACTCCCAAGATGTTGAAAATATTGGAGCCGATTACCGTGGCCACGGCCAGCTCGGCGTGTCCCTTCCTGGCGGCGGTCAGGCTGGTGGCCAGCTCGGGGAGACTGGTGCCGACGGCGACGATGGTCAGCCCGATGACACGCTCCGACACCATGGCCAGCCGGGCCAGCGAGACCGCACCCTCGACCAGAATCCACCCGCCGGTCGTGAGGATCGCGATACCGATGGTGAGCCACACCAAGTTGATGAGCGCCCCGCTGGTGAGCGCGGCCCGCGCAATGTCGAAGACGCCGCTGGCCGAGGTCTCCCGTGAGCCGCCCAACACGTCGGGCCTTGCGTTGCGAACGATGTACCAGTTGAAGCCGATCAAGAGCAAGACGAGAAAGATGCCCTCGGCACGGGTCACTTGTCCCCGCCAACCGAATACTACTGCCAAAACACTGGCCATGAACATGAATGGCCACTCGAGGCGCACGGCACGGCCGTGGACGGGGAGGGTGGTAATGAGGGCGGAGAGGCCCACGATGAGCGCCACGTTGAGGATGTTGGACCCGACGACGTTCCCCAGCGCCACGTCGGTTTTGCCGCCGACCGCCGCAAAGATGCTCACGGCCATCTCCGGCAATGACGTACCGAACGCCACGATGGTCAGGCCGATGATTGCCGGGCGGATCTTCGCCAGCTGCGCCAGCGCGATGGCGCCCTTGACGAGAAGCTCCCCGCCGAACGTCAGCAGCGCAATTCCCAGGACCACCATCCCCATGGCCGTGATGATGCTCATGGGAGATCAGGATACACCAGATCGGAGCCCGGCACAAAAAAGCGCGAGGGGCAGTGCGCCCCTCACGCTTTCACTGCGGCGAGCCCGATGGTCAGTCGGCCAGCTTGATGCGCACCAGCCGGCGGGCGCCGCCATTGGTTGGCTGGATGATCTCGAGCGACACGATGTCTCCGGGCTCGGCCGCGGCCAGCACGCGTTGCAACTCGCCCTCGGTCCGGACGGGCGTGTCTTCCACCGCGACGATGATATCCGGCGTCTCTCGCCCGGCAAAGATCCGGCGCCAGGCCGGGCCTCCGGGCTGGACGTCGATCACCAGCAGACCTCGATCTTCGGCGTTCAGGCCGAGCATCTCGGCGACCCTGTCCGACACCGGTTCGACGGTGATGCCCAGGCTCTCCATGGTCTTGGGGGTGGGCTCAGGGTCATCGGTGGGGCCGCTCTCGACCTGTGCCAGTTGCGGCTCGGTGTCAAGTTCGGCCAGACGGACGGTAACGGTTTCCCGCTCGCCGCCCTTGCGGGCCAACTCGACTCGGACTTCATCACCGGGGGAGCGGAAGCCGATTTCCTGCTGCAGTTCGGCCACGTAGTCCACCCGGTCGCCGTCGATCGACAGAATGATGTCGCCTGGACGAATGCCCGCCCGCCGCGCGGGCGATT
>SMUX01015228.1_pt1 | contig 19186 bp, 18 predicted proteins | sample 2456431 | NCBI WGS metagenome assembly SMUX01 (sample SAMN11095930, study PRJNA526329) | marine sediment metagenome | biome: Marine sediment; feature: Surficial sediment; material: Deep marine sediment; isolation source: Hadal surficial sediment | place: Pacific Ocean | collected 2014-11 | depth... | reverse complement strand
GCCCATGCCACCCATATCGGGCATTCCGCCAGGCGTCGCCGACGCATCGTCAGCCGGCGCTTCGGCGACCATCACTTCCATGGTCAGCAGAAGGCTGGAAACAGATGCGGCGTTTTGCAGTGCCAGGCGGGTAACCTTGGTCGGATCGAGAATACCCATCTCGATCATGTTGCCAAACTCGCCGTTGGCCGCGTTGTAACCGAAATCGCCCTTGCCCTCGACTACTTTCTGCAACACCACCGATGCTTCTTCACCGGCATTGGTCACGATCTGGCGCAAAGGCTCCTCCACCGCACGGCGCATGATATTGATGCCCATGTCCTGATCTTGATTCTCGCCCTTGAGTTTTCCGATTGCGGAGACCGCGCGCAGAAAGGCTACGCCACCGCCAGCTACCACGCCTTCCTCCACCGCGGCGCGGGTTGAATGCAAGGCATCCTCGACCCGCGCTTTCTTTTCTTTCATTTCGATCTCGGTGGCAGCGCCGACCTTGATCACGGCAACACCGCCGGACAACTTGGCGACCCGTTCCTGAAGCTTTTCGCTATCGTAGTCGGAAGTCGACTCTTCGATCTGGGAACGGATGGTCTCGACACGCGCCTTGATATCGGCTGACTTGCCGGCCCCATCGATGATGATGGTGTTTTCCTTGCTGACGACCACCTTCTTGGCCTCGCCCAGATCTTCCAGGCTGGTCTTTTCCAGGCTCAGGCCGATCTCTTCGGAAATCACCTGGCCGCCGGTCAGAATCGCCAGGTCCTGCAGCATCGCCTTGCGACGATCGCCGAACCCAGGCGCCTTTACCGCGGCAACTTTCACAATACCGCGAATATTGTTGACCACCAGGGTCGCCAGCGCTTCGCCTTCTACATCTTCCGAGACGATCAGCAACGGGCGGGCGGCCTTGGCAACACCCTCGAGCAACGGCAGCATGTCGCGAATATTCGAGATTTTCTTGTCATGCAGAAGAATATACGGGTTTTCCAGTTCGGCGGTCTGGCTCTGCTGGTCATTGATGAAATACGGCGACAAATAACCGCGGTCGAACTGCATGCCTTCGACAACGTCCAGCTCATTTTCCAGGGTCGTTCCTTCCTCAACCGTGATCACGCCTTCCTTGCCGACGGTCTCCATCGCTTCGGCAATGATTTCACCAATACTGGTATCGGAATTCGCGGAAATCGTTCCGACCTGCGCGATCGCCTTGCGATCTTCGCAGGGCTGCGAGAGTTTCTTGAGCTGTTCCACGATGGCGGTGGTCGCTTTCTCGATACCACGCTTCAGGTCCATCGGGTTCATGCCGGCGGCCACCGACTTCAGGCCTTCACGAAGAATCGCCTGGGTCAGTATCGTCGCGGTCGTGGTTCCATCGCCCGCCTCGTCCGAGGTTTGCGACGCTACTTCCTTGACCATCTGGGCGCCCATGTTTTCAAACTTGTCCTTGAGCTCAATTTCCTTGGCGACGGACACCCCGTCCTTGGTCACGGTGGGCGCACCGAAGCTCTTGTCGAGCATCGCATTGCGGCCACGCGGGCCCAGGGTCAGCTTGACCGCATCAGCCAGGATATTGACGCCTCGAAACATCAGGCGACGTGCGTCGTCACCGAATTTTACTTCTTTGGCTGGCATTGAATTATTCCTCTTAAAAAAATATTGATTAAAACGATTGGATCGGGGTTAGCCTTCGAGAACCGCCATTACGTCTTCTTCACGCATGACCAGTAACTCGTCGCCATCAACCGTGACTTCGGTGCCGCTGTACTTGCCAAACAGCACTTTGTCGCCAACTTTCAGGTCCAGGGCACGGACATCGCCGCTCTCCAGGATCTTGCCGTTGCCTACTGCTACCACTTCACCCTTGATCGGCTTCTCGGCCGCGCTGTCCGGTATCACGATGCCGCCAGCCGAAGTCCGCTCTTCTTCCATCCGCTTGATGATCACCCGATCGTGCAGGGGACGAATATTCATCGTTAAGATCTCCCTAACTGATTGATTTAATTAAAAAACCGCTACCAGGTAGCGATTGCTGTCCAGGCGAGTAATTAGCACTCACCTCGGAGGAGTGCTAATAATAGCGGCGAGTTCAGGTTTTTCAAGGGCTAAAGGTCCTGAGCCGGTGACATGGCCGGGTTGGGCGGGTATCCTGTGCCGCCCGTTCAAACTAGGGACCAGCATGGAATCCGAATACCTGGTGGTTTTTTGCACTTGCCCACCCGATGCCGCCAGGAAACTGACTGAAATGCTGTTGGCAAGGCGCCTGGCGGCTTGCGTGAATTGCATCCCTGGAATCGAATCCAGTTTCTGGTGGCGCGGACACATTCAGCACGATCAGGAAGCTCTGCTGGTGATAAAAACGCGCCGCGACCGGTTTCCTGCACTAAGCGCCGCAATTGCGGAAAACCACCCCTACGATGTTCCGGAAATTATCGCTTTGCCGGTGGTCCAAGGCACCAAGGACTATTTGCGCTGGATCGATGACAGCATGGACGAAACACCTGGACTGACGGAACAAGAGAGTGCCCCGAACAATGATTGAAAAAATCAAATATGCCCTGCTGATCATGTTGCTGGCGCCGCTGGCCGTTCAAGCGGCCGGCGATTTCGTGCCGCCGCCACCGGACGAAGTCTTCGAGTATGAAATAGAAGCACGACCAGGCCATGTATTGATCCACTGGTCGGTCCTGCCCGAGTTTTATCTGTACAAACATCGATTCTCGTTTGCCAGCCGGACACCGGGGATCAAACTCGGTGAACCGCTCTATCCACCTGGCGAAATGCATGAAGATGAGTTTTTTGGCCGCCAGGAAATTTTTCGAGAAAAATTTACCGTCAGCATTCCCTATCAGGGAAATTCAGCGGGCGAATTTTTCGAACTGGAAATGAAACTGCAAGGCTGCGCCGATTATGGTTTTTGTTATGTGCCGTTGACGTGGACGGAGACCGTCCGCCTGGCGGAAACGTCGACCGTAGCGGAGAACAAGCTGCTGGCTCTGCTCGCTGAACCGGGTAATGCCGGCGATCAGGATTTCCTGCCCGAGGAAGAGGCATTCCAGCTCGAGACCTGGATGGAGGGCGCTTATACCGTCGTCGCCCGCTGGCTGATCGCAGATGGCTATTACCTTTACGCAGAAAAATTTACCGCTGCCACGGACAGCCGGATCGCCCAGCCAGGGCCCCTGGATCTGCCGCCAGGCGTCATAGAAAGCGATCGCAATTTTGGCGAAATGGAAGTCTATTACGAACAGGTAGAGATCAGGATTCCGCTATCGCGGGCCGGGCCCGGGGCCGGGGTTGTCGGTCTCAGCCTCGGTTACCAGGGGTGCGCGGTGGGCGCGATCTGTTATCCGCCGGGAACCAGGATGGCGGTGCTCGATCTGCCGGAAACCAGCATCGATTCAGTCAGGCCTCCGCCCAAACGATCGGAAACCGATAAACTTTCCGATCTGGTAAAAAATTCCAGCCCGCTGGTATTTATCGCGACCTTCTTTGGCTTTGGCTTGTTGCTGGCCTTTACGCCCTGCGTCTTGCCGATGGTGCCCATTTTGTCCGGCATCATCGCCAGTCAGGGCAAAGATGTGACGACCACACGAGCTTTCAGCCTGTCTCTGGTCTATGTGCTGGGCATGGCGCTGACCTACACCATCGCCGGCGCGGCATTCGCCAGCGTGGGGCAACAAGCACAGGCCGTATTCCAACAACCGTGGATCATCGGCCTGTTTGCCGCGCTGTTCGTGGCGATGGCGCTGTCCATGTTTGGCTTTTACGAAATCCAGATGCCGAGCGTGCTGCAGTCCCGGGCCAGCGATGCCGCGGGCAAGCAGAAAAGAGGCACGTTCCTGGGCACGGCGATCATGGGGGCGTTGTCCGCGCTGATCGTTACGGCCTGCGTCGCACCGCCGCTGGTCGCTGCCTTGACGGTGATCGGCCAGGCAGGCGACGTTACTCGCGGCGGTCTGGCGCTGTTTTCGCTGAGCATGGGGATGGGCACCCCGCTGCTGGTGGTCGGAGCATCGGCCGGCAAGTTGCTGCCCAAGGCCGGGCCTTGGATGGTTACCGTGAAAGCCATGTTCGGCGTGATGCTGCTGGGGGTCGCGGTGTGGATGGTCGGACGGGTAATTCCCGGTCCGGTAACGCTTGCCCTATGGGGCGCCACGGCGTTGGTCGGCGCGTATTACCTGGGCGCCCCACGGCAAAACGATACCGGCGCGGGCCCGTTGCGTCGCCTGCGCCAAGCCGTGGCGCTGGGCGCACTTATATACGGGTTGCTGGCGATCGCCGGCGCCATCGCCGGCGGCTCGAATCCCTTGCGGCCCGTCCAGTCGATCACCGGGCACCAGCCAAACCATGTCTCCTTCCAGCGCATCAAAAGCGTGGCTGACCTGGAACAAGTCCTGGCGGCGGCGGCAGCGGAACAAACTCCCGCGTTACTCGATTTTTATGCCGACTGGTGCGTTTCCTGTATCGAAATGGAGGAATACACATTTACCGACCCGGCGGTCCAGGCTGCGCTTGGCGATGCGCTGTTACTGCAGGCCGATGTCACCGCGAACGACGAGATCGACCAGGAACTGCTCGCGCATTTCGGGATATACGGTCCACCGACCATCGTGTTTTTCGATCGCCAGGGTCGGGAATTGCAAGGATACCGGGTCGTCGGGTTCAAACCGGCAGATGAATTTTCCAGCCACATTTCAGAAGCTTTCGGGACGCGTTGAGCATGGCGTTCAAACAGACCCTCAAACACACGCTGGTCTTGAGCACGGCGGCGATCGTCGGCTTTATCGCGTTCCAGGTCTGGAATGAGTACCAGCGAGGCAGCCAGAGGTATCCCGCGGGTGCGGCGCCAGCCGAGCAATCCACGACCGTCGGCCCGGATAGTCTGCGCCCGACGTTCGAATTGATATCACCCGAGGGCGTGCCGGTGTCATCGCGGCAATGGGAGGGAAAACCCCTGGTGGTCAATTTCTGGGCGACCTGGTGCGCACCGTGCCGGCGGGAAATCCCGATGCTCATGGAAATGCAGTTGGAACACGCTGCCGCCGGCTTGCAGCTAATCGGTATCGCGCTGGATTTTCCGGACGCGGTTGAGGAGTACGCGAAGGCAATGGCAATGAATTACCCGGTGCTGGTCGGCGAGCAGGACGCGATGGATGTAGCGGAAGCGTTCGGTCTGGACCTGATCGTTCTGCCTGGCACGGTTTTCAGCCTCAGCGACGGGCGGACCTTGCACAATCATATTGGCGAACTCCACGCGGATCAGGCCGCGCGGATTATCGACATCCTCTGGCAAACCGAGAACGGGGCCATCGATTTCGCCGGGGCGCAGACACTCCTGGAGGCCATGGACTAAATTTGTCGCAAATCTGCTGCTAAAATGTGTAATATTGCCGGTAACTTCGGCGATATCATAAGAAATGGCCCAGATACTGCTGCTCAACGGCCCCAACCTGAACCTGCTGGGGCAAAGGGAGACTCACCTCTACGGTAAGCGCACGCTCGCGGACATCGAGAACGAATTATCCGGCCTGGCGAAAGAAGCCGGACACAGTTTTGGCAGTTATCAAAGTGATGCAGAGCACGAGTTGTTGCAAAGGATCCATGGCTGTGGAGACGATGGCACCGATTTGATCCTGTTCAACCCGGCTGCGTTTACCCACACCTCCGTCGCCTTGCGCGACGCCCTGCTGGCCACCGGGACACCGTTTTTCGAAGTACACATGAGCAACCCCGCGGCGCGGGAACCGTTCCGGCGACAAAGTTTCTTCAGCGACATCGCGCTGGGTGTAATTGCCGGGTTCGGGCCACACAGTTATTGCCTGGCGCTGCAGGCAGCGATCCAGCACCTGGCCGCTGCGGCCAAAAAACAACCAGAGTAAACCCCATGGATATTCGTAAAGTCAAAAAACTGATTGAACTCCTCCAGGAATCCGGTATCGCGGAACTTGAAATCACCGAAGGGGAAGATTCGGTGCGCATCCGCCGTTATCCCGCGGCTGCCTTATCTGCACCGGCGGCACTGGCGCCGGAAACCGTACAGGCGCAGCCTTCCGCGACCGCCGCCGTAGCCTCGGTACCGGCCGTCGAGACCGGTACCGGCGGCCACAACGTAACCGCACCGATGGTAGGAACATTTTACGACTCGCCCGCGCCGGGAGCGAAACCCTTCGTACAAATCGGCAGCTCGGTCAGCGAAGGCGACGTCTTGTGCATCATCGAGGCCATGAAGATGATGAACCAGATTGAAGCCGATGTGTCCGGTACCATTGTCTCGGTACTCGTAGAAAGCGGTGACCCGGTGGAATTTGGCCAGCCACTTTTCATTATTGAATGAATTCCTGAGAGCAGCGATATCATGCTGGACAAAATTGTCATCGCCAACCGGGGCGAAATTGCTTTACGCATATTGCGAGCCTGCCGTGAACTGAACATAAAAACCGTGGCGGTACATTCCACTGCGGATGCGACCCAGAAGCATGTGCTGCTGGCGGATGAATCTGTCTGTATCGGACCGCCACAATCTATTGACAGTTATCTGAACATGCCGGCCATCATCAGCGCCGCCGAAGTAACCGACTCGATGGCAATTCACCCCGGCTATGGTTTCTTGTCCGAGAACGCGGATTTCGCGGAGCGCGTTGAGGATTCCGGCTTCGTATTTATTGGCCCGCGGGGCGAAACCATCCGCCGCATGGGCGACAAGGTATCGGCGATCAAGGCGATGCGGGAGGCCGGTGTGCCCTGCGTCCCCGGGTCGGATGGCCCGCTGGGCGACGATGCCGAGGAAAACCTCCGGATAGGGCGCGAGGTAGGCTACCCGGTGATCATCAAGGCATCGGGCGGTGGTGGCGGCCGCGGTATGCGGGTCGTCCACACCGAGGGCGCGTTGCTGAATTCGATTGCCCTGACCAGGGCAGAGGCCAAGGCAACATTCGATAACGACGTTGTGTACCTGGAGAAATACCTGCAGCACCCGCGCCATATCGAGTTCCAGGTACTGGCTGACCATCATGGCAACGCGATCCACCTGGGCGAGCGCGATTGCTCAATGCAACGCCGACACCAGAAAGTCATCGAAGAGGCGCCGGCGCCCGGGATCAGCGAAAAGCAGCGCACGGAAATGGGTCGTGTCTGTGTCGATGCCTGCAAGGCGATGGGTTACCGCAGCGCGGGCACGTTTGAGTTTCTGTTTGAGAATGAGCAGTTCTATTTCATCGAGATGAACACCCGGATCCAGGTCGAACACCCGGTCACTGAAATGATCACGGGAGTGGACATCGTCAGGGCGCAGTTGGAAATTGCCGCCGGAGAGAAACTGAAATTCAGCCAGCAGGATATCCGGATAAGCGGGCACGCCATCGAATGCCGCATCAATGCGGAAGACCCCAAGAATTTTACCCCAAGCCCCGGACCGGTCAGGTTATGGCATGCGCCTGGCGGACCTGGTATACGCGTAGACAGTCATCTCTACAGCGGTTACGAGGTGCCGCCTTTTTACGACTCGATGATCGGCAAGATCATTGCGCATGGTGCCGACCGGAGTACGGCCATTGCAAGAATGCGCAATGCCCTGAACGAAATTGTCATAGAAGGAATCAGGACCAACATCGCCTTGCACCAGGAAATAACCAATCACGGTGCGTTCCAGGCTGGCGGAACAGACATTCATTACCTTGAAAAACGCCTGGGTCTGTGAGACGCCCGCGTGGAACGGTGGCAACAGCTTATCGAACGCGGGCCCGCCGCCCGGGCCGGATGTCATTGCGCATGCCTCAGCGGTGGAACAACGCTACCAGACATGGTTTGATATGAACCCATCGCTCACTATCGTTGACCGGGTGCTGTTCAGCGGCACCGGCGGCACAAAATAACGGACTGGGAGTTCTTTTGTTTACCTGCTGCCCAAACTGCGAAACCGTTTTCAAAGTCAGCGCCAAACACCTGCAGCAGGCAGCTGGCCAGGTACGCTGCGGTCAGTGTGAATTTTCCTTTAACGCTTTGAGCAATATCCAGGAAAGCGCCAGCGAAGCGGCCGCCAACCTGCCGGCGCCCGCGGACCGGGGCGAGGATGCCGACGCTCCGCTGGATGACTTGACGGCAGCAGCGGTCGATGACCTGGACGCAGCCGGCGGCGGGCAAACCGCGACCCCCGATGAAGTCGTTCTGGTTGAGGATGCCGAAGCATTTGAAGCCGCCGTACTGGCGACGATCCACGCCACCGAATCCAAAGCCTGGGAGTCCTCGGGTCCGCATTTTGTCGGCAATGTCGACGATGCTGATGCCACCCCCGACGAACCTGGCGACGATCAGCCAGTTCGGGCCGAGCTAATGGAGGGTGATGACGAACGGACCGAGAATGAGCCCGCGGAAGATGCGCCGGATACCGATGAAGACGACGCATGGCTGTCCAGCGAGGCTCAGGACACCGACCTGGACACAGACCCGGATCGGCCCAGCATGGACTTCCTGGAACGATTGGCCGAAGGCGCCGATGAAGAGGCAGGCCTGGAGGACATCAACGTCGATGATGAAGATGAGTCCCAGGAACTCGCACACGACGACCTTTTGGAAGGCCAGGATGTGGGCGAGTCCGCAGAGGCTGATGATGACAGCCCCCCGAAAAACGATGAACCCGACGAACCCGAATCGCTTGCTGACGATGAGCTTTTGGAAAACGAGGGTACCGGTGAATCCGCGCAGGTCATCGATGACGAGCATGACGACGAACCCGCAACGCCGCCCGCTGAGGAACCCGGTGAGGAAGAGAGCGCAACGAAGGATTCTGGGCAGGAAGCCGACGAGGGGGGTGTGGAGCATGCGGCCGGCGATGCCGACAGCGGCGTTGAAGAAATCTGGCTCGGCGAAGTTACCCTGGAATCTGCGGAAAAAGACGAGCTTGAATTCGACGTGCCCAGCGACCAGGTTGACACCGTTTTTGTGGCTGCCGACGAAGAACCACCGGCATCTGAAACCGCCGCTGGAACGGATGACGGGTCGGAGAGCGAATCGTTGGAAGAATTTCTTGACTCGCACACAGAAGGCGCCGAGGAAATTGTGCTTGCCACCGATGAGGCGCTCGATTTTTCCGTTGCCGAGTCCACGCCGGAATCGCCGTCGACGCCGGCAGCCGCTAAAAATCGTCGCTTCACGCTGGCAAAAAAATACCACCGGCCAGCGGCTATCGCCGTTGTGATCGCGCTGGCATTCTTGCTGCCGGCCCAGTTGACCCACTATTTCCGCTACCAGATCCTGGCAAGCGACTCGTTCGGTCCGTTGCTGGAAAGCGTATACAGCGGTCTCGGGATTCCGCTGACCCGGCAATGGGATCTGGATGCCTATGACATTCGGCGCACCAGGGTCGTGGCCAACGAGGCCGGTACCGGCGTCGTCGAGATTTCGGCGATTCTTACGAACCGCGCCACCTTTGCCCAGCCCTACCCGATACTGCGGCTAATTTTCACCGATCAATGGGACGAAGCGCTGGCGATCCGGGATTTGTATGCCGGGGAATATCTGGAGACCGACCCTGGCGACCAGGCGCGAATGGCGGCGGGAGAGCAGGTCGCGGTCGATATACGGGTAATGGAACTGACGAACGACCTGGCGCAAAATTATCATATCGAATACTGCCTCCAGGACAGCGACCAGAACTTGCGCTGCAAATAGACCGGCAAGAATCGGCGCTTCCGTGCGTCGTTTTTATGAACCCTGCCCGGAGAGTGCCTGGTTCGTCAGACCAATGGACCCACACCGCATGAGCCTGATTATCGGACCTTACAAGATGCCCAATTGCCTGGTGCTGGCGCCGATGGCCGGGGTCACCGATCGTCCGTTCAGGCAGTTGTGCCGCGAGCTCGGTGCCGGGTTGACGCCGTCCGAAATGCTGACCGCGGATACCCGATTGTGGAGTACCAGGAAATCCAGGCGCCGCCTCGACTATGAAGGTGAACCGGGACCGGTGGTTGTGCAGATCGCAGGCGCCCAGCCGCAAATGCTGGCCACGGCCGCGCGCGAAGCGGTATCCCGGGGCGCGCAGATCATCGACATCAATATGGGTTGCCCGGCGAAAAAAGTCTGCCGCCAAATGGCGGGTTCCGCGTTGCTCAAGGATGAAGACCTGGTGGAAAGAATCCTGGCCGCAGTGGTCGATGCGGTCGATGTGCCGGTAACCCTGAAAATCAGGACGGGCTGGGACAAAGAGCACCGCAACGGCCTGCGGATCGCGCGCATCGCCGAGCGCTGTGGAATCATGGCGCTGGCCGTCCATGGCCGCACCCGGGCCTGCCGGTTCCAGGGTAAAGCGGAATACCGGACCATCCGGCAGATCAAACAGGCTGTCGCCATCCCGGTCATTGCCAATGGCGATATCGATAGCCCGCAAAAGGCGGTTCGGGTACTCGAAGAAACCAAAGCGGACGGAATCATGATCGGCCGCGCCGCACAAGGCCAGCCGTGGCTGTTTTCGCAAATCGATTTTTATTGTCGCTACGGAAAATTGAAACCCGCGCCCGCAAAGCACCAGGTCCGTGATATTATGCTCGCCCATTTGCAAAACCTGTACCGGTTTTACGGGGAGTACACCGGCGTCCGGGTGGCCCGGAAGCACTTGGGATGGTATTTCGATGCCTGCGGAATACAGGCACAGGTACGCAACAAAGCGGTCCGCGTTGAGACCGCAACAGAGCAAGAACGATTGGTCAAAACGCTGTTTTCGATCGGCGAAGAATATCCAGATCCAGGATGCAACCTGGCAGCATAAGTGGGGAAAAAAATCGTGAGCAGGGCCAGCAGCAGGAAGCAAGACGGCAAAATTCATGTCAACCAGAAACCCCTTTGCGACCTTACCGAAGAAGCGCTGACCAGCTATTTTGAGATGCTGAACGGGCACCAGCCCAATGCCCTCTATGAGTTGGTCATCGGAGAAGTCGAAAAACCGCTGTTGCGCACCGTCCTGGATTACGCCGAGGGCAATCAGAGCCTGGCCGCCGATATTCTGGGCATCAATCGCGGCACCCTGCGCAAAAAATTGCGCCAGCATGGTCTCGTCAACTGATCCTGCCGGAAACTACCCGTGATAAAAATCAGGCGTGCGCTGCTTAGCGTTTCGGACAAGCGGGGTTTGCCTGAATTCAGCCGTTTCCTTTGCGCCCGGAAAGTACACCTGTTGTCTACCGGCGGGACCGCAAAACTGCTTTGTGACACCGGTATCGAAGTCACCGAGGTTGCGGACCACACCGGATTTCCCGAGATCATGGATGGTCGCGTCAAGACCCTGCACCCGAAAATTCACGGCGGTCTCCTGGGTCGCCGCGGCATCGACGACGCCGCGATGGCGACGCACGGGATAGATCCGATAGACCTGCTGGTCGTCAACCTCTATCCATTCAGGGAAACGATCGCGGCGCCCGGCTGTACATTGGCCGATGCGATCGAAAATATCGATATCGGCGGACCCGCGATGTTGAGGGCGGCCGCCAAAAACCACGCCGGCGTCTGCGTCGTCATCGACCCGGACGACTACCCGCGCATAATCGCGGAAATGCGGGAGAACGACGGTTGCCTGGGTGCGGACCTGTGCTTCGATCTGGCCGCGAAGGCATTCGCCCACACCGCGTCTTATGACCAGGCCATCAGTCGCTATCTTGCCGATAGCAAACATGAACAACCGCCTGGCGAGCAACTTCTGCCGCCGCAACTGTGCCTGGATTCCGGCCAGCGGACGATGCTGCGCTACGGGGAAAACCCCCACCAGCAGGCAGCCTTTTACCGGGACCGGAATGCGCCTGCGGGCAGCTTGGGCGGGGCAAAACAGCACCAGGGCAAGGATTTATCCTATAACAACATCGCCGATACGGATGCCGCCTGGGAGTGCGTCGGACAATTCGGCGCACCGGCGTGCGTCATCGTGAAGCACGCCAATCCCTGCGGCGTCGCCATCGCGAGCGAATGCCTGGCAGCCTATGGCCTGGCCTATGCCACCGACCCCACTTCCGCGTACGGCGGAGTCATCGCATTTAACCGCGCCTTGTCAGCCGATACCGCGCAAGCGGTCATCGACCAGCAGTTCGTCGAAGTCATCATCGCCCCGGAAGTTGCAGGCGAGGCGCTGAGCGTATTGGCCACGAAACCCAATATCCGGGTACTCAGCACCGCGTCCGCGGCGCCTGCGAAGGATACGGCGCTGCAACTGAAGCAAGTCTCCGGCGGTCTGCTGGCACAGACCCGGGACGACCGCCTTGTCGCGGCGAGCGACCTGACGACGGTGACTCACAGCAAAGCAACCGCGAAACAACTCGATGATTTGTTATTCAGCTGGAAAGTTGTCAAATTCGTGAAATCCAATGCCATCGTATTTTGTCGCGACGGCCAGACGCTCGGCGTTGGCGCCGGCCAGATGAGTCGTGTCTATAGCGCCCGGATTGCGGCGATCAAGGCGGCAGACGCAGGCCTGGCGATCGCCGGTTCGGTGATGGCATCGGATGCCTTCTTCCCGTTCAGGGACACTATCGATCAAGCTGCCGAAATGGGCATCACCGCCATCATCCAGCCAGGCGGCTCGATGCGCGACCCGGAAGTCATCGATGCCGCAGACGAACATGGCATCAGCATGGTTTTCACTGGCGTGAGGCATTTCAGGCACTAGCAGCCCGGCGGAATTGGGGCTGCTGGCAAGAGACCGAGGGCAATGCGATGAAAGTGCTGATTGTGGGTGGCGGCGGTCGCGAGCATGCGCTAGCCTGGAAAGTGAGCAAGTCGCCGCTGGTCGATGAAGTCCTGGTCGCGCCGGGCAATGCCGGGACCGGCGGCGAGCCCGGTATGCGTAACGTTCCTGTTTCCGCCGACGATATCGAGGGCTTGTTGCACCTGACCAGACAGGAGAAAGTCGGGCTGACCATCGTTGGACCGGAAACGCCACTCGTCAACGGCATCTGCGATCGTTTTGCCGCCGAGGGTCTGCGTTGTTTCGGTCCGCGCCAGGCCGCGGCGCAGCTTGAAGGCTCGAAAGCTTTCAGCAAGGACTTCATGGCCCGTTACGGTATCCCGACGGCCCGATATAGAACTTTCAAGCAGATCGACCCGGCATTGGCATGGCTAAAAGAAGCCGGCACGCCGATTGTCATCAAGGCCGATGGCCTGGCGGCGGGCAAAGGCGTCGTGGTCGCCAACGATGAATCCGAGGCCGAGGCGGCCCTGCGGGCCATGCTGGAACAACAACGCTTTGGCGAAGCCGGCCGCCGGGTTGTCATGGAAGAGTTTCTGCCCGGACAGGAAGCCAGTTTTATAGTCATCTGCGATGGCAAAAATATCCTGCCGCTGGCGACTTCGCAGGATCACAAGACCCGCGACGATGGCGATATCGGACCGAACACCGGCGGCATGGGGGCTTACTCCCCGGCGCCTGTCGTTACGCCGGAAGTACACGATCGGGTCATGCGCGAGATTATCGAGCCCACGGTTGCCGGCATGGCGGCCGATGGGCATCCTTACACCGGCTTCCTGTATGCCGGCCTCATGATCGACGATACCGGCGCTCCCAGCGTAGTGGAATTCAACTGCCGTTTCGGCGACCCGGAGGCACAACCGGTCATGGCGCGGCTGCAGTCCGACCTGGTCATGCTTTGCAACGCCGCGCTGGATGGGCAGCTCGACCAGGTAGAAGCGGAGTGGGACCACCGCGTGTCACTGGGCGTAGTGATGGCTGCCGGCGGATACCCGGCCAGCTATGCCGGCGGCGAACCCATAACGGGGCTCGACCAGGCCGTCGCCGACCATGGCAAGGTGTTCCACGCGGGAACCAGGATGGAAGATGGCGAAATCGTTACCGCCGGCGGCCGCGTGCTCTGTGTCGTCGCCTTGGCCGATACGATCGGCGAAGCCCAGCGGCGCGCTTACGCGTTAACCGAAAAAATACACTGGAAAGACGCTTTTTATCGCCGCGATATCGGCCACCGCGCGCTTGCGCGGTGAGCATTTGCTTGCTGTGTGATCAGCCGACCAGTGCGCGGCGTCAGCGCTTCATCGCGTCAAAGAATTGCGCATTGGTCTTGGTGTCTTTCATCTTGCCAAGCAGGAATTCGATGGCCGCCACCTCGTCCATCGAGTGCAGCAGCTTGCGGAGAATCCAGACTTTCTGCAGTTCGTCGGGCTTGGTGAGCAACTCCTCACGCCGGGTCCCGGACTTGTTGATGTTGAGTGCGGGAAAGATTCGCTTCTCGGCGATTCTCCGGTCCATGTGAATTTCCATGTTGCCGGTGCCCTTGAACTCTTCATAAATCACATCGTCCATACGCGAACCGGTCTCCACCAGCGCCGTGGCGATGATCGTCAGGCTGCCGCCCTCTTCGATGTTGCGCGCTGCACCGAAGAATCGTTTTGGCTTGTGCAGGGCATTGGCATCCACGCCACCGGTCAGCACCTTGCCCGACGATGGCACGACGGTGTTATAAGCACGCGCCAGGCGGGTGATCGAATCGAGCAGGATCACGACGTCTTTCTTGTGCTCGACCAAGCGCCTGGCTTTCTCGATCACCATGTCCGCAACCTGTACATGGCGGCTGGCCGGCTCGTCGAAAGTACTGGAAACCACTTCGCCGCGAACGCTGCGTATCATCTCCGTGACTTCTTCGGGACGTTCGTCGATCAGCAGGACGATCAGGATAACTTCGGGGTGTTTCGAGGTGATCGAGGTCGCGATGTTCTGCAGCAACATCGTCTTGCCCGCCTTCGGCGGAGAAACGATCAAGCCACGCTGACCCTTGCCGATCGGCGACATAAGATCGATGATCCTGGCGGTCAGATCTTCGGTGCTGCCGTTGCCAATTTCGAGTTGCAGGCGTTCCGTCGGGAACAACGGCGTCAGGTTGCCAAACGCTACCTTGTGGCTGGCGTTTTCCGGCGCTTCAAAATTGATCTCGCCGATCTTGAGCAAGGCGCAATACCGCTCGCCGTCCCGCGGCGGCCTGATCAGGCCGGAAACGGTATCGCCGGTGCGCAAACTGAATCGGCGAATCTGGCTCGGCGACACATAGATATCATCGGGGCCGGCCAGGTAGGAACTATCGGCGGACCGAAGAAAACCAAAACCGTCCTGGAGGATCTCCAGCACGCCATCGCCGTAGATATCTTCGCCCTTTTGCGAATGGGCCTTTAAGATGGCGAATATAAAATCCTGCTTGCGGGCGCGGGCCAAATCCTCCAGCCCCATTTCCTCCGCAAGAGTTGCCAACTCTGTTACCGGACGGGTTTTCAGCTCGGTCAGGTTTAACGATGATTTTTTCGCATCGAGCTCTTCCGCCGGAATCACTTCCAGCTCTTCCGCCCGGGTGCCATCGTCAATCTCGCGAGGACGCCGCGAACGGCCTTTCCCGCCCTTGCCGTTGTTACCGCCTTTGGCTCGGTTACCGGACTTGTTCGTGCTGCGTCCGCCGCGTGGTTGATTGCCCAAGTAGCCCCTCACAAGTTGGTATCCAGAAATGCTGTTAACTGGGACTTGGAAAGCGCCCCGACTTTTTGTCCTTCGACGGTCCCGTTCTTGAACAGGATCAGCGTCGGGATCCCACGAATCCCGAATTTGGGCGGAATCGACGGATTTTCGTCGATATTGAGTTTGGCAATTTTCAGGCGCCCCTTATATTCCTCGGCGATCTCGGTGAGGATCGGCGCAATCATTTTGCACGGGGCGCACCACTCGGCCCAGAAATCCAGCAGCACCGGTATCTCTGATTCAATGACATCGGCTTCGAAACTATCGTCACTCGTATGGAATACTTGCTCGCTCAACTTAGGCTTCCCTCCGGGTATCGGGTCTTGTGGTTTTTGACCGGCAACGCCGGTTTAAAGAAAAAAAATCGGAAAAATGACGCCGGACATTTAATCAGGCAATATGTTCTGAAATAAGCGGCTTTTGAATTCGGCTACTGGAAATCGACTGCTGGCGAAGGATTCGGCGGGCTCACTGAAATCCGCTACGTAATAGAGTACATTTTGTACCGGACATTCGCCGGTTGCAAGTGCTTGGACCGAAAATTCAACAAGAAAGTACCCTAAATGCCCGATAACCCGCTTACCGATGTCGAATTCGACAGTTTCAACCTTGTTCCAGAGCTGAATCAGGGTCTGGCAGATGCGGGATTTGAGTTTTGCACGCCGATTCAGGCCAAGACCCTGCCGCGCGCGCTGGCCGGCGACGATGTGGCGGGCCAGGCGCAAACCGGCACCGGCAAAACGGCTGCTTTCCTGCTGGCGCTGTTTCAGCGCCTATTGACGCGGCCGGCTGGCGCACAAAGGCGGCTCAACGATCCGCGGGCGATGATACTCGCGCCGACCCGTGAACTGGCCATCCAGATTGCGAAAGACGCGGAGGTTCTCGGAGCCCACACAGGGCTGAAAATCGGACTCGTCTACGGGGGCACGGATTACGACAAGCAACGCCAGATGTTGCAACAGGGCGTGGACGTGCTGATCGGCACGCCCGGCCGTTTCATCGATTATTTCAAACAGCGAATTTTCGGCCTGGATTCCATAGAAGTCGTCGTGCTCGATGAAGCCGACCGTATGTTCGATCTCGGCTTCATCCGGGATATTCGTTATTTGCTCAGACGTCTGCCACCGCCTGTGGCAAGATTGAATATGCTGTTCTCAGCCACCTTGTCGCAACGTGTGCTTGAGCTGGCATACGAGCATATGAACGACCCGGAACTCATCAAGATCGAGACCGACCGGATCACCGTCGACAAGGTTCGTCAACTGATTTACTTCCCGTCCAACCACGAAAAAATATCCTTGCTGGTCGGCTTGTTGCGGCAGATGGATGCGACCCGGACCATGATTTTCATCAACACCAAAAGAGGTGCCGAACATTTGCAATCATGGTTGATACACAACGGTTTCGATGCGCGCGCCATTACCGGCGATGTGCCGCAGCGAAAACGCGAGGCCCTGATGCGTGATTTCACCAGCGGAAAACTGCCGGTCCTGATTGCCACCGACGTGGCCTCTCGTGGCCTGCACATACCCGATGTCAGTCATGTCTTCAATTACGATCTCCCGCAAGACACAGAAGACTATGTACATCGCATCGGCCGGACGGCTCGCGCCGGCGCCAGCGGAGACGCGATCAGTTTTGGCTGCGAAGACTCTGTCGTAAACCTGCCGGACATCGAGGAATTCATCGATCACCGGATCCCGGTAGGCAAGATAACGCCGGACTTGCTGCCCGAGTTGAAAAGGCCGCCGCCGCGACCGCGGAGAACGGAGCAGCACAGAAGAAACCAGCGATCGGGCAAGCCCGCCGGCAGGGGCAGGAACCGGCCACGCGGGCGTTAGCCAGACTGGAGCAGACCCGACAAGTCAGCGATGGCAGGAAATTCGGCCGTGTCCTGGCCCGGCGCACCTGAATCCGGCCGGCTGATCGCAAAAAGCTGCTTGATCCCGAATTCCCGCGCCGCACGCAGCACCGGCAGACTGTCGTCGACAAAAAGGGTCCTGGCCGGATCGAATCGTTCCTGCCTGGCGAATCGCCCCCAAAACTCCGGATATTCCTTGGGCATTCCAAATTCATGCGCAGTGAACAATGCGTCGAAATGCCGGTCCAGACCCGTGCGTTTGATCTTCAGATTGAGACTGTCCTGGTGGGCATTGGTCACCAGGACAACGCGCTTGCCGGTTCGTCCCAGCCAGCACAAAAAATCCAGCGCCCCGGGCAGATACCTTATATGGTGTTCGACCTCGGTCTTGAGCTGCTCGAGGTTGATGCCGAGTTCGGCGCTCCAGAAATCCAGGCAATACCAGTCCAGCGTCCCTCGTACCTCCGCGTACTTTGGCTCGAGCTTGTCGAGAGCACGTTCGAAACCGATGCTATTCAGTTCCGCATAACGCCGCGGCACAATTTCCCGCCAGAACAGCGTGTCAAAACGCAAATCCAGCACCGTGCCGTCCATATCGAGCAGTACAGTATCGGTCTGTCGCCAGTTCGGCATGCTTGCATTGCCGCTTGTCATCGCAGGTATTCCATGGATGATGGATGGTATACCCTTGCACACCATTCGATCGAGTCTCCGAGGAATCGATGAACGAGAAAGAAATCGGATCTTTGTTGCCCGGAATCGTCAAAATCGCCCGCCAGGCCGGTAAGCAAATCCTGGCCGTCTATGAGACCGATTTCGAAGTTCGGACCAAGGCAGACGCCTCGCCACTGACGGCCGCTGACCTGGCTGCCCATGACACCATCGTGGCCGGATTGAAAAAACTGACGCCAGGCTGGCCGGTATTGTCGGAAGAGTCCGCGGAAATCGCCTTTGAAACCCGTTCCCGTTGGTCACGCTACTGGCTGGTCGATCCACTGGATGGAACACGGGAGTTTGTTAACCGTAACGGCGAATTTACGGTGAATATCGCACTGATCGATAATCACTGTCCGGTCCTCGGCGTGGTCCACGTTCCGGTCAGCGGGCGCGACTATTACGCCAGCCGGCAGGCCGGCGCCTGGCGCCAGGATCCGGGAGAGGGGCCGGTGAGCATCCAGGTCAGCGCGAGGTGCGGCCGGCCGGTCAGGGTCGTCGGCTCCAAGTCTCATCGCGGAAGCAGCCTGGATGCCTTCCTCGAGCGCCTGGGAGATTACCATCTGGTTCCCATGGGCAGTTCGCTGAAAATCTGCCTGGTCGCCGATGGCAGTGCAGATATTTACCCTCGCCTTGGCCCCACATCGGAGTGGGACACCGCAGCGGCCCAGGCGGTAGTCGAAATTGCCGGCGGAAAAATGACCAATATCGACGGTGAAGCTATTCAATACAACCGCAAGGCCGATCTGCTAAACCCGTTCTTCCTGGTTTTTGGCGACAGTTCGGTAGATTGGCCACGGCTGCTGACATAATTCAGCGTGCCCGCATGGCATCGGGCGAGCAACTTGTCTAAGCTTTGACCATGCAATCGATTTTCGGCCATGGACGATAAAATCAACACCGAGGCCTTCGGTAAATTACGCAAGCTGAAACTACTGCGTATGGAACACCGCGATCTCGATGAAGTTATCGTCAGGCTGTCGCAGGATCCATTTGTCGATCAATTGATGTTAAAGCGGCTAAAAAAAAGAAAGCTGCAAATCAAGGATTCGATCGAGCGCCTGCAAAGTGAAATGATTCCGGATCTGAACGCCTGATTTGCAGTCAGCGAGATCCGCTTTCCCGGCTGT
>SMUX01050844.1_pt1 | contig 19265 bp, 16 predicted proteins | sample 2456431 | NCBI WGS metagenome assembly SMUX01 (sample SAMN11095930, study PRJNA526329) | marine sediment metagenome | biome: Marine sediment; feature: Surficial sediment; material: Deep marine sediment; isolation source: Hadal surficial sediment | place: Pacific Ocean | collected 2014-11 | depth... | reverse complement strand
GGGGCGCTGTTGTTGCGTGGCTTCGCTCATGGCGGCATCTACGCCTCGGTGGTCGGGAATCCGTCGGGTTCTGGTTATCAGTCCTGGGGCCGGGGCTGCAAGCCTTCGATTCCAATCATGCCCTGGAAGACACGAAGAACAAAATACGGCGCGTTAAGTTTTTTTTGTCTTTTTACGGTTTTTCCCAAAGAAACGCCGAAAACTGCGCAGAGTAAGGGGTTATTAATCTCTATTTGTCACTGTCGGTGCCGAGATATCGGGGTTGGTTAACGGCGCGCCGTAGAGCGTCCCGCCCCGGACCGGCGTGCATTCATACATGGGGCTGCGGTCATGGACGACCTGCTGAGCGAATTTTTGACCGAGACCAACGAGGGTCTCGCGATACTCGACGTGGAGTTGGTCAAACTCGAACAGAATCCGAACGACGACGATCTTCTGAGCAACATCTTCCGATACATGCACACGATCAAGGGAACCTGCGGGTTCCTGGGTCTGCCGCGGCTCGAGTCCGTGGCGCATGCCGGTGAGAACGTGCTCGGCAAGATCCGGGAAGGCGACCTGGTGGTAACCCCGGCCGCTGTATCCTTGATCCTGGAATGCCTGGACAGCATCCGATCGATTCTGATGGTGCTCGAGGAGACGGAGTCCGAGCCCGCGGGCGACGACTCCGATCTGATCGGGCGCTTGAACGTCTTCGCCGACAGCGGCGATTCGGGCACGGCGCCGACCGAGATCGCCACGGCCTCGGCCGAGGACGTGTTCGCGGAGGCGAAGATCGCGGCGCAGGCGTCGACCCAGGAGACCGTTGCCGAGGTCGATGAGAGCGATGCCGCAGAGACCGTGGCGGAGGCCCCGACGGAAGCGCCCGCCGATTCGCCGGCTTCGCAACTGCACCCAGCCCAGCCGGCCACCGGCGAGGAAGTCACGACGAAGGAATCAGCGGTCGCCAACCAGTCGATCCGGGTCAACGTCGACCTGCTCGAGAACCTGATGACCATGGTCTCCGAGATGGTGCTGACCCGCAACCAGCTGCTGCAGATCCTGCGTGGCCAGAAGGACAGCGAGTTCGCCGCGCCGCTGCAGCGGCTCAATCAGGTCGTCTCCGAGCTGCAGGAAGGCGTCATGATGACGCGCATGCAGCCGATCGGGAACGCCTGGGCCAAGCTGCCGCGTATCGTCCGCGACCTGTCGCTCGAACTCGGCAAGAAGATAGACCTGGTGATGAAGGGCGCGGAGACCGAGCTCGACCGCCAGGTCCTGGACCTGATCAAGGACCCGCTGACCCATATGGTCCGCAACTCCGCCGATCACGGCTTGGAGAGCACCGAAGAGCGGATCGCGGCCGGCAAGCCCCAGGTCGGCAAGATTACGCTCGATGCCTACCATGAGGGCGGCCATATCATCATCCGGATCTCCGACGACGGCGCCGGACTGCCGATCGAGATCATCAAGCAAAAGGCGATCGCCAGCGGCCTGACCACCGAGGCCGAAGCCGAGACCCTGTCCGAGCAGCAGATCCAGAAGTTCATCTTCAAGGCCGGCTTCTCGACGGCGGCGGAGGTCACAGCGGTGTCCGGCCGCGGCGTCGGCATGGACGTGGTGCGCACCAACATCGAGAAGATCGGCGGCACCATCGAGCTCAACTCGGTCGAGGGCCACGGTACGACCTTCACCATCAAGATACCGCTGACGCTGGCCATCGTCTCGGCGCTGATCGTCGAGTGCGGCGGCGAGCGCTTCGCGATCCCGCAGATCAGCGTGCTCGAGTTGGTGCGCGCCTCGGCCAACTCGGAGAACAAAGTCGAGCGAATCAACAACACACCGGTCCTGCGCCTGCGCAACCGGTTGCTGCCGCTGGTCAATCTTCGCGAGCTGATGAAATTGAACCCCGAGGCGGTGGAGGTCCCGGCGGAGGATGCGGCCGCCGAGGTCGTCTCGCTCGATGAAAAAAGGAAACGGAACGACGACCACTTTATCGTCGTCAGCCAAGTCGGCAGCTACACCTTCGGCATTATCGTCGACCGGGTCTTCGACACCGAGGAGATCGTGGTCAAGCCGGTGGCGCGGATCCTGCGCCACATCCAGATGTTCTCGGGGAACACCATCCTGGGCGACGGCAGCGTCGTCATGATCCTCGATCCCAACGGCATCGCGGCGGCGACCGGCGAGGTCGAGCTGGCCGACGAGGCCGCAGATGCCGCGACCGAACAGCAGGCCGCGCGCGGCGAGGAGACCGTCTCAATGCTGGTGTTCCGCGCGGTCGGGAAGGCGCCCAAGGCGGTGCCGCTGTCCCTGGTCGCACGCCTCGAGGAGATCGAGTTGGAGAAGGTCGAGGTGTCCAACGGCCAATACGTTGTGCAGTACCGCGGGCAGCTCATGCCGCTGGTGCCCATGGAAGGCGCTGCGGAGTTGGGCTCCGAAGGCCGCCAGCCAGTCATCGTTTTCTCCGATCGCGATCGTTCCATGGGCCTGGTGGTCGACGAGATCGTGGACATCGTCGAGGGCCGCGTAAAGATCGAACTGACCTCGGACCGGGAAGGCTATGTCGGCACCGCGGTGATCGCCGAGAAGGCCACCGATATCGTGGACGTTGGGTTCTATCTGACCCAGGCTTACAAGGACTGGTTCGGCGGCGCCTCCACCGAGTCTTTCGGCGAGGGCGCGGCCTCCCGGGTGCTGCTGGTCGACGACAGCCCGTTCTTCCGCAACCTTCTGCAACCGCTGCTTTCGGTGGCGGGCTACGAGGTCACCTGCGTGGAAAGCGCAACCGTGGCGCTCGAGCTATGTGAGGCGGGCGAGGACTTCGACGTGATCCTCTCCGACATCGAGATGCCGGGGATGAGTGGCTTCGAGTTCGCCGAGGCGGTCAAGAACGACAGCCGCTGGAGCGAGGTCCCGATGGTCGCGCTGTCGGCCTTCGCCACGCCGAAGGATCTCGCACGCGGCCGCGAGGTCGGTTTCAAGGACTACGTATCCAAGAGCGACCGCGGCGCCCTGGTGGCGACCCTTCATGAAACCCTGGCCGAAATACGAGGTGCAGCATGAGCAGTCAGTCGGATACCGGCAAGTCGCGAAGCTCCGCCGCGGGCGCCGAAAAGTCCAAGGAGTTCGTCACCTTCACGATCGCCGGACAGCTGTTCGGAATTCCGGTCCTGCAAATCCAGGACGTGTTGAGCTCCTATCGGATCACGCGCATTCCCTTGGCGCCGTCGGAGATCACCGGCTCGCTCAACCTGCGCGGCCGGGTCGTCACCGCGATCGACTTGCGGCTTCGCCTCGGTCTGCCGCCGCGGCCGGCCGATGCCGACAGCATGAGCATCGTGGCCGAGAACGGGGGCGAGCTGTACAGCCTGATGGTCGATTCTGTGGGCGAAGTGCTGGCGCTGCCCCACAGCGCCTACGAGCGCAATCCGCCGACTCTCGACGCCATGTTCCGGTCTTTTTCCGACGGCATTTATCGGTTGGACGGTCAGCTTCTGGTCGTTCTCGATGTCAACCGCTTGCTTGACTACGAGCATGCGGACGTAGCGTGACACCACCGGTCAGATGACCGCGTTTGAATAAAGTTTGGCGGTTGGGCCGCCAATGAGGATCGCTCCGGAGTTCGACAATGAAGACTTGTCTTATCGTTGATGACTCGAAAGTCGTGCGCATGGTCGCTCGCAAGATTCTCGAAGGCCTGAACTTCGAGATCGCCGAAGCCGAGGACGGTCAGCAGGCCCTCGACGCCTGCATGGCGGAGATGCCGGCCGCCGTCCTGCTCGATTGGAACATGCCGGTCAAAAACGGCCTCGAGTTCTTGCAGGAGTTGCGCGCCCTGGATGGCGTGGAACAGCCGGTCGTCGTATTCTGCACCACGGAGAACGACATGACCCACATCCAAGAGGCCATTCGAGCGGGCGCCAACGAGTACATCATGAAACCCTTCGACAGCGAGATCATCGAGTCGAAGTTTATACAGGTCGGCCTCCTCTAGCGCCGGCATCGGAAACCAAAAGCAGATACGACAAGCATATAGTCGGGCAGGGTGATGACGGATCCGTATCGAGTAATGGTCGTCGACGATTCGGCGGTGATCCGGGGGCTGCTCACACGGTTCTTGGAGGCCGATCCGGCGATTTCCGTCGTTGCCTCGGTTTCCAACGGGCAGATGGCGCTCGACAAGCTGGACCGGACCGACGTCGAGATCGTCGTGCTCGATATCGAGATGCCCGTCATGGACGGCATGACGGCGTTGCCCCTGATTCTGAAGAAGAAGCCGGGCATTCAGGTCCTCATGGCCTCTACGCTGACCCGCAAGAACGCGGAGGTCAGCCTGCGCGCCCTGTCCTTGGGTGCGGCGGACTACGTGCCGAAGCCAAGCTCGACCAGCGAGATCCATTCCGCCGATGTGTTCAAGAACGAGCTCACGGCGAAGGTCAAGGCGCTCGCCGAGGCCGGCCGCGGCGGTCGCGGCCACGCGCCCCGGCCGGCGACCGCGGGGCCGGCCCCGGCCAAGAAATCTCGGTTGGTCCCCTGTGCGCTCATATCGCTGCGCAGGCAGCCGGTCCAGCGCCCCGATTTGATCGCCATCGGCAGCTCGACCGGCGGCCCGCAGGCGCTGTTCAAGGTTCTGAGCGACTTGGGTGGATCGGTGCCACAGCCGATCCTGATCACCCAGCATATGCCCCCGACATTCACCGCGCTCCTGGCCGGGCATATCTCGAAGGCGTCGAACGCGCCGTGCCGCGAGGCCAAGGACGGCGATTCGATCCGACCCGGCCATATCTATCTCGCGCCAGGCGACTATCACATGATCGCCGAGAGAGGTGAAAGCGGCAACGTTCTGCGCCTGACCCAGACCGAGCGGGAGAACTTCTGCCGGCCGGCGGTCGATGCCATGCTGCGCAGTCTGGTTCCGCTCTATGGCCCGCGGCTGCTGGTGATTATCCTCACCGGCATGGGTTCGGACGGTTGCAAGGGCGCGCAGGCGGTGGTGACCGCCGGTGGCTCAGTGATCGCTCAAGACGAAGAAACTAGTATCGTGTGGGGCATGCCTGGGGCGGTCACGACTGCCGGTGTGTGTTCGGCTGTCCTGCCGTTGTTAGATATTGCGCCCCATGTGCGCAAGCTCGTAATGAGGTCTGCGGCATGAATGTAACCGACTTCGAACTTATCGCCCAGTTGCTCAAGGAACGTTCCGGTCTGGCACTGAACAAGGAAAAGGCCTATCTCCTCGAGAGTCGGCTCAATCCTGTCGCGCGCAAATGGAACTTCTCCGGGTTCGACGAACTCGCCCAGGCAATCCGCACCAACAACGACGAGGCGCTTCTGGTCGACGTGACCGAGGCGATGACGACCAACGAGTCGTTCTTCTTCCGGGACCAGAGGCCCTTCGAACAGTTCAACGATATTGTCCTGCCGCATCTGCTCGAAGCGCGTGCCGCCAAGCGTTCGTTCCGGATCTGGAGCGCGGCCTGCTCGTCGGGGCAGGAGCCCTACACCCTCGCAATGCTGCTCAAGGAGCACGCCGACAAGCTGGCCGGCTGGAGAGTGGAGATCGTCGCGACCGATCTGTCCAACGAGATTCTGGACAAGGCGAAGGAGGGGCTGTACTCACAATTCGAGGTCCAGCGCGGCTTGCCGATTACGCTTCTGGTCAAGCACTTCGTTCAGGTCGGCGACCGCTGGCAGATCGATGACAGCCTGACCAAGATGATCAAGTTCCAGCAGTTCAACCTGCTGGGCGATTTCTCCTCGCTGGGCCGATTCGACGTCGTGTTCTGCCGTAACGTTCTGATCTATTTCGATATGCCGACCAAGACCCGGGTGCTGGAAGGCATTGCCGATCTGCTGCCGCCCGACGGTTTCCTTTATCTCGGCGGCGCCGAGACGGTGCTGGGAACCACCGATCGGTTCCAGATCATACCAGGCCAGCGCGGGATCTACGGCCTGATCGCCCAGGACGGCGCGCGGGTGAAAGCAACCGGCTGAAGACGGCTCCGGCCGTCCGGACGGCGGGTCACCGGGCCACATATCAAGTCTCCTTGACAAGGACCCATAGAGATCGCGCGGGCGATCCGTCGGGCCAATGGGCGGGTCGGAGGGAGGCCGCGTCACGCGTTCCTGGCCGAATCCCTTGAAGCCGTCTCCATGGGTCAATATCAGCGCTCCTTGGTATAAGCAGCCCGCCTCGAGTCCTTTTAGAATTCCTTACCAAAGAAACCGGCGCGTCCCTGGGGGCGCGCCGGATTCGGTTTCGAACGTTCGAATGATGCGGACATGTTTTCGGCGTTCGTGACGCCGTCGCCCGCAGCTCTGGCCTGGTTCTAAGAAGCCTAAACCGGATCAGGATCGATCGACCCGGCGATCTGCTCTAGCCGTTGGCGGCCACCTGCTGCGGCTCGGTGGCGGTGTCTTCCACGGGCGCCGGGTCGCGCAGCACGTAGCCACGGCCCCAAACCGTCTCGATATAGCTCTCGCCGCCCGTCGCCGCGGTCAGCTTCTTGCGCAGCTTGCAGACGAAGACGTCGATGATTTTCAGTTCCGGCTCGTCCATGCCGCCGTAGAGATGGTTCAGGAACATCTCCTTGGTCAGCGTGGTGCCCTTGCGCAGCGAAAGCAGCTCCAGGATGCCATATTCCTTGCCGGTCAGATGCAAAGGCTGCCCATCGATCTCGACCGTGCGGGTATCGAGGTTGACGGCCAACTTGCCGGTCTTGATGACCGAGTCCGAATGCCCCTTGGACCGGCGGACGATGGCCTGAATCCGGGCGACCAGTTCGCGCTTGTCGAACGGCTTGGTCAGATAGTCGTCCGCGCCCACGCCCAGGCCCTTGATCTTGTCATCCAGGCCATTGAGGCCGGAGAGGATGAGAATCGGGGTCTTGACGCGCGCGGCGCGCAGCCGGCGCAGCACCTCGTAGCCGTCCATGTCGGGCAGCATCAAATCGAGGACGATGATATCGTAGTCGTATAGCTTGCCGATCTCGAGTCCGTCCTCGCCCATGTCCGTAACGTCACAGACATAGCTCTCGGCTCGCAGCATCATTTCGATGCCCTGGGCGGTTGCGGGATCATCCTCGACTAGAAGCACTCTCATGGGTCATTTCCCGATGTGTTGGTGTGGAACGGCTGTGATTGTCATTAACCATTTTGCGGAACTTTTATTAACAAATCCTTAGCGCCGCAAGTCTGAATTTACCTTATTTTACCGAAACTTAAATTAGGACGGTTCATACTTCGGCCTCATGGGGGCGAAAAATCGGAAAGATTCAGGGGGAGTGCGGCCTTGACCACTGCCTTTAGGACGCTCATCGACGAGCTCGAACAGGTCTCCGAATACCAGCTTTACGGCCGGGTAACCAGCGTGCTGGGCATGTTGATCGAGGTCGCCGGCCTCGAGCAGGCGCTATCCATCGGCGAGCGCTGCAATATCGTCGCGCGCGGGGACAAGCGGGTGCTGGCTGAGGTCATCGGTTTCCGCAAGGGCCGCGCGCTCATGCTGGCCTACGGTCAGTTGGAAGGCATCGGCCTCGGATGCAAGGCCGAGGTGATCGATTCCTCGCCCGTGGTCTGGCCAACCGAGGCCTGGCTCGGCCGCGTCGTCAACGCGCTGGGCGAGCCGATCGACGGCAAAGGGCCGCTGCCCTCCGGCGATACCGCCTGTCCGCTTCGGCGCTCGCCGCCGCCGGCCCACGGACGCCAGCGCGTCGGTCAGAAGATCGATCTCGGTGTGCGCGCCCTCAACACCTTCCTCACCTGCTGCCGGGGCCAGCGCATGGGCATCTTCTCCGGCTCGGGGGTCGGCAAGTCGGTGCTGTTGTCTATGTTGGCGCGCTACACCGCCTCGGACGTCAACGTGATCGGTCTGATCGGCGAGCGCGGCCGCGAGGTCCAGGAGTGGCTCGAGGACGATCTCGGCCCCGAAGGGCTGGCACGTTCGGTGGTGGTGGTCGCCACCTCCGACGAGCCGCCGCTGATGCGCCGCCAGGCGGCCTACCTCACCCTGGCGCTTTCCGAGTTCTTCCGCGACCGGGGGCAAGACGTGCTCTGCCTGATGGATTCGGTGACCCGCTTTGCCATGGCCCTGCGCGAGATCGGCTTGTCCGCGGGCGAGCCGCCGGCCAGCAAGGGCTATACCCCTTCGGTCTTCGCCGAGCTGCCGCAGCTTCTGGAGCGGGCCGGGCCCGGCGTCGACAGCGGCTCGATCACCGGCCTGTTCACGGTCCTGGTCGAGGGCGACGACCACAACGAACCGATCTCCGATGCCGTACGCGGCATTCTCGACGGCCAGATCGTACTCGACCGTGCGATCGCCGAGCGTAACCGCTACCCCGCCATCAACATCCTTCGCAGCGTGTCGCGGACCATGCCGAATTGCAACAGCGACGCCGAGAACGAGCTGGTCAACCGCGCCCGCGTCCTGATGTCAACCTACGAGGACATGGCCGAATTGATCCGCATCGGCGCCTACAAGCGCGGTGCCGATGCGGCGATCGACGAGGCCATCCTGCACCATCCCCGGCTCGAGGCCTTTCTCAGCCAGATGCGGGCCGAGCGCAGCGACCTGGCGTCCGGTTACGCCGACCTCACCGAGATCATCGGACAGCCGGCGCCGAACCCCGCCGCGCCGGCCTAACGCGCGATGACCGCCCTGGGGAGTCTGGTGCGGGTCCATACCTGGGCCCTCGACGAGAAGCGGCAAACGCTGGGCGGCCTGGAGGAACTCGGCGAGAAGCTTCGCAACGATCTGGAGAATCTCGAGGCGGAACTGCGGCGGGAACAGGCCGCCGCCACCGGTTCGATCGAAGGCACCATCGCGTTTCCCGCCTTCGTCGCCGCCGCCCTGGAGCGGCGCAAGAGGCTGCGGGTGTCCATCGCCAATCTGGACCTGGCGATCGAAGCCGCACGCGAGGAGACCCGCGAGGCCTATCAGGAAGTCAAGAAGTACGAGCTCGCCCGCGACAATCACGAGCGCCGCGAACGGGACCGCCTCGCCTTGCGCGAGCGCAACGCGCTGGACGAGCTGGGCGCAACCCTGCACCGGCGCAAGAAGATCGACCGGGGCGACAGCGAGGGTTAGTGCGGCACCCCGAATGGGGGGTCATCATGGTTTCCTTGCCTCAGACCACGACACCGGCGTCGACCGAGACCTCGGGAGCCTCGATCGGCATGGCTTTCCACTCGAGCGAGGACTGGAAGCCGATGTTGCCTCGATTGCCCGTGATCTCGTTCGACTCGTGGAAGATTTTCATGATATCCCGGCGCATGAAGTCGGGCAGCGGCGCGCGGCTGCGCAGGATCAGGTCGAGGCGCTTCTCGCGCACCAGCCCGTCCAGTTGGAGATCGCCCAGGCGGCTCATTTCGACCTCGACCACGAAGCGGGTCTGGTCCTCGTCGTCCTGGGCGTCGCCGCCGTCCCGGTCCTGCCAGCCGTGGCGCAGGAACAGGCGCAGTTGCCGCAGCTGATCGCCGTCGTGGATGGGGATGAAAAACAACCGCCAGTCACCGCCCTGGTTGTCGGCCAGGCGGCTCAATTGGCCGAAGTCCTGGCCCAGGCGCGACAGCAGGGAATCGCGGCCCGCGCTCTTCAGCGCCTGGCTCGCCTGGTTGCTGAGCCAGCGGGTCACGTCGCCGCCGCTCAGCGCCGAAAGGAAGAACAGTAGACCCGAGGCCAGCCGCGATCCCGGCTGCGGGATCGCGTCCCGCAACGTCGCGGCCGCGGCCCCTGGCGCGATCTCCCGCAGCACCTGGAGGGTCTCTTCCAGCGCCGGCCAGGAATGCGCCAGCGTGCCGAGGGCGGCGGGACCAAGGCCGGCGGTGCCCGGGCCGGATGGCGCCAGGGTACCACCGGGCAGCTCGAAGGTGATTCGGCTGCCGGTCTGCAGCGGCGCGCGGATCTCCAGGGTCAGCGTGCCGAGGGGCGTCTGGAGGACCGGCTGGCCGGCGTGGGTGACCGCCGTCACGGTGCCGGTGAACTGGATGGCGCCGGAGGCTGCACCCGGAATCGTTGGCGCCGCCGATGCCGGCACAGCGGCAGGGCCGCCCCCAGGGCCGCCTCCGGGGCCGCCCCCGGGGGCGCCTGTGATAGGGGCGCCGGCCGTCGCGCCCGGCCGGGCCGCCTGGGCCGGGGCGATGGGGCGGCCGTCCTGGTCGATGCCGTGCGTCGCCAAGAGGGCGGCGCGGTTCGCTGCCGCGCCCAGGTCCGGACCCTGGGGAGAGGCGCCGGACGCATCGCTGGCGGCGGCATAGCTGGCGATGACGCCGGATGCCGGAACTGCTGAGGCTGGGGCCACGGCCGTGGGGGTCGGCGTGCCCGGTACCGCGGCGCCGGGTGGTTGGCTGTTGGGCGCTGGAGCGGCCTGGGCGCCGGCTGGGGACGCCGGCGCCGGCACGCCCGGCGTGGCGCCCGGTCCGGTCGGAGCCGCAGGTGCGGCCGCTGGTGGCGTCGTGGCGGCGGGGTTCGACCGGTTCGGCGTCGCGCCGGGTGCGGTCGGCGAATCGGCCTGGCCTGCGCCGCCTTGCAGGGCGCCGTAGGCCGTGATCCGACCGGCGAGTCCCGGGACGCCGCCCGGGGCGCCGGTCGCCGTGGTTCCGGGTGCCGTGGTTCCGGGTGCCGTGGTTCCGGGCGTTGTCGGGCCCTGCGGTCCGGACGTCGGCGCGCCGCTTACCGGGCTTGCCGGTGCTGGGTTGCCTACGGCCTGGCTTCCCACAGCTTCGGTTCCCGCAGCCTGCGCCGCGGGCGCCTGGACCGAGATGATTCGAAGTTGCAGTTCGCTGCCGGGCACCAGCTGGGCCGCAAGCGTCGCCAGGGTCGGGCCGGTGGGTGGCTGCCCGGCGCCACCGGCTGCCGCATTCGGCGCCGCTGCCGGCGATTGCACCACGGCGCGCAGGTGCTGGCCCAGGGTCAAGAGATCGGACGCCGGCCCGTGTCCTGCCGGGGCGGCGTGGCCCGCGCCCGGCGCGGTCGCGGCCTGGCCCTGGGGCCCGGTGCCAGTCTGGGTGGCGCCAGCCTGGGCGCCGGCGGGCTGGAGCGGCTGTGGCGCCGGCGCGTCCTTGACGCCGCCGTGCGGGAGTTCGCTGTGCACGATCAGGACGTGGAGCTGGCCGCCGCTGCTGCGAATATGGAGCGTGACCTCGGTGTTGACCGGCAACTGCACCTTGGTGGCCACGGAGAGCGTGCCCAGATCGGTGCGCACCAGCGTATGGCCCCTCGCGTCGTGGCCCACCACGACGCCGGTCAAGGTGCTGCCGACGGACAGCTGCGAGACCTGTGGCGGCGGGTTCGGTACGGTCCCCAGGATGCCGGACGGGCCGACCGCCGCGATGCGCGCGCCGCTGAACAGGGTGGTGGGGCGGACCAGGTCGTTCATGACGCCTCGATCAGCCGCCGTGCCAGGGCTTCGACGTCGGCGGCCGCCTCCGTGTTGGGATGGCGCACCAGAAGCGGAGACTGGTGTCGGATCGCCTCCTTGACCTTGGCGTCACGGCGCACGATGCCGGCCAGGGGCGGCACGGTCTTGAGGAACGATTTGCAGACCTTACGCAGGGTCGCGTAGGTGCGCTCGCCCTCGTGCACCGAGGCCGCCATGTTGACCACCACGCGCAGGTCCGCCCGCGGCTTGTGCAGCAGCATCAATTTGATGAAGGCATAGGCGTCGGTCATGGAGGTCGGTTCGTCGGTGGAGATCACCAGGCAGGTGCCGGCACGCGCCGCGAGCTGTCGGACCGTGCGTTCGACCCCGGCGCCCAGATCGAGCACGACGCGCTGGTAGCGCGGCGTCAGGTCCGCCAGCTCGGCGGTCAGCGCCGCCAGGCGGTCCGGCGCCAGGCTGGCCAGGCTGCCCGAGCCCGAGCGCCCGGCGATGATGTCGAAGCCGCCTTCCTCGAAGGCGAAAGCCGCCTCGCCGAGCCCGTGGCGACCGGCCAGCACGCCGCCCAGGTCCTTGGGCGGGGCCAGGCCCAGTTGGATATCGACGTTGGCGAGGCCGAGATCGCCGTCGAACAGCAAGGTCCGCTGCCCGGCGCGCGCGAGCGCGTGGCACAGGGTGATCGACAGCCAAGTCTTGCCGACCCCGCCCTTGCCCGATGCGATCGCGATCAGGTTGCGGAGCTCGCCGCTCGGTGCCGGGCGCGCCCGGGTATCGACAGCTTCGACCATCAGCCGGCTTCCCTGAATGGTAGGCGTTGAATGGAGTCCGCGGCCGCCGGCAGCAGCAGGCGCGCCAGCGAGACCGGATTGAACGGCAGCAGCGGATCGGAGATGTGAGGCGACGCGCTGGCGGCCATGAGCGCGAAGCCGCCGGCCTGGGCCGCGCTGAGCAGGCCGCCGAAGCGCCGCGCGGCGTCGATCTTGGTGACGACCAGGCGCCGGGCGCCAATTTCGGCGAAGGCCGCAGCCGCTTCCGCGCAGTCGGCGGCGTCGCCGCCGGCGGGCAGCACGGCCACCGGCTCGGCGCCCGCCGCGCCCGCCGCCAGGCCGAGCCGGTCCAGATCCTCGGCGTCGAAGGGATTGGCGCCGACCGTGTCGATCACCACGAAGTGATCCTCCGGGCAAGCCGCGACCGCGTCCGCCAGGGCGTCGCTGTCCGGGGCCTGCAGCAAATCGACGCCCAGCGCCTGGGCGAAGGCGGCGACCTGGGCCAGGCCGCCGGACTTTACCGTGTCCATGGTGATCAGGCTGGCCCGGCCGCCGGCCCGGCGGACCCGCGCGCAGAGCTTGGCGGCGGTGGCGGTCTTGCCGGCGCCGGGCGGTCCGACCAGCAGGAACGGCCGCGGGGTCGGCGCTTCCGGCGGGGCGGCGAAGATGAACTCGCCGTCCAGCGCGCCGCCCAGGGCCAGCGCGTCGTTCTTGGCCGTGAGCGCCGCGGCGGCGCCGACCAGGCGGTCGAACAGGGCGGGCGGGACCCGGTGGTAGGTCAGGGCCTCGGAGATCTCATCCAGGGACACGGCGGCGCCGGTCGCACCGCCCGTCGCATCGCCCGTCGCGCCAACGTGGGTCAGGGTTTCGAGCGGGCTGTCCTCCAGCGCGGCGGTCACGCGCACGCCGTGGCCGTCCTCGGCCGGCTGGGTGGACAGAATGATGGCTTCCGGGCCCAGCACATCGCGCACGCGGCGCATGGCCTCGGGTAGCGAGTTCGCGGTGAAGCTCCTCAACCGCATGGACCGGTCAACTCCCTGGTCATCCTAACTGGTTCCGCGCCCTTCCCCAGTCGCCCCTCATACCAAAGGTCCTTAGCTATCAAATCTGCCCCAACGTCTTGATCTGCACTTTCGGATGGACCTCGTTCTGCGACATCACCACGGTGGACGGCCGGAACCGCTCGACGATCGAGCGCACGTAGGGCCGGACGACCGGACTGGTCAGCAGCACCGGGGTCTCCCCCGCCATGGCGTGTTGCTCGAACCCGCTGCGCACGACCCGGATGAACTCCTGGAGCTGGGTCGGCGCCATGGACAGCTGCTTGTCGTCGCCCTCGCCGGTGATCGCCTCGGCGAAGGCCTGCTCCCACTTTGGCGAGAGGGTCAGCATCGGGATGAAGCCCTGTTCGTTGATCTGTGCACTGGAGATCTGCCGGGCCAGGCGCGTGCGGACGTGCTCGGTGATCGAGGTTACGTTGCGGGTATAGCCGCAAGCCTCCGAGACGCCTTCCAGGATGGACGGCAGGTCGCGGATCGAGATGCGTTCGCCGAGCAGGTTCTGGAGCACCCGCTGCAGGCCGCCGATCGAGATCTGGTTCGGTACCAGATCGGTGATCAGCTTCTGCTGGTCCTCGTCGAGCTCGTCCAGGAGTTTCTGGGTCTCCGCGTAGGACAGCAGTTCGGCCATGTTGTCCTTGACCACTTCGGTGAGGTGGGTGGTGATGACGGTCGGCGGGTCGACCACGGTATAGCCGCGGAACAGCGCTTCCTCGCGGGCGCCGGCCTCGACCCACATGGCCGGCAGGCCGAAGGTCGGCTCGATCGTCTCCTCGCCGCTCAAGGGGATTTTCTCGCCCTTGGGGTCCATCACCAGCAGCATGTTGGGCCGCAGCTCGCCGCGCCCGGCCTCGATCTCCTTGACCCGGACGACGTAGGTGTTGGCCGGGAGCTGCAGATTGTCTTGGATGCGCACCGAGGGCAGCACGAAACCCGCGTCCTGGGCCAATTGGCGGCGCAGGGCCTTGATCTGGTCGGTCAGGCGTTGGCCGACCTCGGAGTTGATCATGGGCAGCAGGCCGTAGCCCAGCTCGAGCCGCAGGTTGTCGATCTGCAACGCGTTGCTGATCGGATCCTCGGCCACGGGCACCGCCTCGGCCTCCGCCGCTTCGGCTTTGGCTTCGGCCTCGGCGATGACGTCGCCGCGGCGCGAGGATTTCCACGCCAGACCGCCGGCCACCCCCGAGAGCGCCAGGAACGGCAGCGCCGGAATGCCGGGTAGCAGCGCCAGCGCCAGCATCAGGAAGGACGACAGCCCGAGTGCCTTGGGATAGCCGCCGAGCTGGCCGAACAGCGCCTTGTCGGCCGAGCCTTCGGTCGCCGACTTGGAGACCAGGAGGCCGGCCGCGGTCGAGACGATGATCGCCGGGATCTGGGTGATCAGGCCGTCGCCGATGGTCAGCAGGGTGTAGACTTGGCCGGCTTCACCGAAAGAGAGGTCCTTCTGCGCGACGCCGATGACGATGCCGCCGACGATGTTGATGAAGGTGATCAGTATGCCCGCGATCGCGTCGCCGCGCACGAACTTGGCGGCGCCGTCCATGGAGCCGAAGAAGTTGCTCTCGTCCTCGAGCGTCTTGCGCCGGTGGCGCGCCTCGGCCTCGTCGATCAGGCCGGCCGAGAGGTCGGCGTCGACGGCCATCTGCTTGCCCGGCATGGCGTCCAGGCTGAAGCGTGCCGAGACCTCGGCGATGCGCCCAGAACCCTTTGTAATAACGATGAAATTCACGATCACCAGGATGGCGAAGACGATCACCCCGATGACGAAGTTGCCGCCCATGATGAAGTTGCCGAAGGCCTGGATCACCTGGCCGGCGGCGTCCGGGCCCTCGTGACCGTCGGACAGGATCAGCCGCGTCGAGGCCAAGTTCAGCGACAGCCGCAGCATGGTCGCGATCAGCAGCACCGTGGGGAAGGAGCTGAAATCCAACGGCCGCGCGATGAACAGCACGGTCATCAGGATCAGCACCGAGAAAGTCATGGAAATCGCCAGCGCGATGTCGAGCATCCAGCTCGGCATCGGCAGGATCAACACCACCAGGATACAGGCGATGCCCAGCGCGAGTGCGATGTCGCCGTGCCACAGCGACTCCACGACGCGGCGGAACATCGTCACCTCGCGTCCTGGGGTGACGGCGGGGAGGTTGCTGCTAGCCTGTGCGCTGGTGTCGGTCATCGGCTAGGGATGCTCCAAATCCCGCGATCCCACGAACCTCACGCGGGGGACCGCTCCGCCTCACCTGGCATGGGTATCGCTACGCCGTCCTGGCTGTAGAGCTTCAACTTGTTCCTGAGCGTCCGGATCGAGATGCCGAGGATGTTGGCGGCATGGGTCCGGTTTCCCAGGCAATGCTGCAGCGTGTCGATGATCAAGCCACGCTCGACGTCCGCCACGGTTTTTCCGACCAGCCCGTGCGGACCGTTCCCCGCGGCGTCCTGCTGAGGGTCGTGCGCCGGGTCGAATCCGTTCGTCGGCTGCGCCGCGCCCTCGGCGCCGTTGGAGCCGAGCGAGGCGCCGGTCAGCAGCAGGGACTCGGGAACGATGACGTTGTCCTGGGAGAGCAAGACCGCGCGATGCATGGTGTTTTCGAGTTCGCGTACGTTGCCGCGCCAGGCGTGGCCGCGCAGCAGCTCCCGCACCTCCGGGCTCAACGCCGGCGTCGCCACGCCGTTGGCATCGGCGTACTTCGCCACGAAGTGCTTGGCCAGCAAGTCGATGTCCTGGGGCCGGTCGCGCAGGGGGGGCAGGGTGATGGTCACCACGTTGAGCCGGAAATAGAGATCCTCGCGGAAGCTGCCGTCGCGCACCGCTTCCTCCAGATCGCGATTGGAGGTGGCGAGCAGCCGAATGTCGATCTTGATCGGCTTGGCGCCGCCGACGCGATCGATCTCCCGCTCCTGGACGGCGCGCAGCAGCTTGGCCTGGAGCCGCGGGTGCATTTCCGAGACCTCGTCGAGTAGCAGGGTACCGCCGTGGGCCTCCTCGAACTTGCCGATGCGGCGGCTGATCGCACCGGTGAAGGCGCCCTTTTCGTGGCCGAACAGTTCGGATTCGAGCAAAGATTCGGGAATTGCGGCACAGTTGAGCGAGATGAACTGTTTCCTGGCACGCTTGGACTTGGAATGCAGGTAGCGCGCCAGCACCTCCTTGCCGGTGCCGGATTCTCCGGTGATCAGGACGCTGGCGTTGGCGGGCGCGATCTGGTCGGCCAGGCGCAACACGCTCTTCATCGCCGGGTCGCGGAAGATCAGCGAGGTGGCCTCTTCGGCGACGGCTTGGAGCACGGCGGCGATCAGCTCGGCGTCGGGCGGCAGCGGGATGTACTCCTTGGCGCCGGCCCGGATCGCATCGACCGCCAGTTTGGGGTCGGCGCCGACGCCGCAGCCCACGACCGGCACGGAAATGCGCTCGGCATTCAAGCTGCCACAGAGGTGGGCCACGTCGAGCCGCACGTCGATCATGATCAGATCGGCGCCCTGGCCGGAGCGCAGGGCGGTCAGTGCCGCCTCCACGGTGTCGACGTGCGCGACCTTGGCGCCGCTGTCGAGCGCGATTTTGCCGGCGGTCGTGATGTGACCTTCGAGTGTGCCAACGATGAGTAGTCGCATGACGGTTGTCCCTAAGCTGGGTTAATCGAAGTAGCTCACCCGCTGCACGGGCGAGAGGATTGCGTTGATCGTCATCTCTAGGCGCCGCGGGTTCTCCTGGCGGCTGATCGAGGCGGCGCCGATCGCATAAATCTGATTGACCATCGCCTCGACCTCGGAGTTCCGCTCGAGTTTGGTGGCGAGCGGATGGAACACCATGTTCGCGAGCACGGCGCCGTAGAAGGTGGTGAGCAGGGCGACCGCCATGGCTGGGCCGATCGCTGCGGGATCCTGGAGGTTGCCCAGCATCTGCACCAGCCCGACCAGGGTGCCGATCAGGCCCATGGCCGGGGCGACCTCGCCGGCGCGGCGCAGGACTCCGGCGGAGCGGACGTGGCGCTCGCTGGTGGCGTGGCGTTCGCGGCCCAGGATGTGCTCGATCTCCCCGGTGGGGAAGCCATCGATCACCAGCGAGATCGCCTGGGCCAGGAAGCGGCTGTGGGGGGAGGCGTTGAGCTCTTCCTCCAGCCCCAAGGGGCCGTTCCGGCGCGCGGAGTCGGCCAGATAGAGGATGCGCAACGCGGCGTTCCTTGGCGACTCGGCGTGGTAGACGACGGCGCGCAGCATGACCCGTTGAGCGTGCATGACCTCGGTCAGGGAGAACGACACCATGGTGACCAGGAAGGTGCCGCCGACCACGATCAGGATCGCGGGCAGGTCCACGAAGGACCCCGGAGAGCCGCCGAGCACCATGGCCGCGCCGATCACCAGAAAGGCGCCCGACACCCCGAGCAGCGTGGCGACGTCTATCGTGGCCGCCGCGGCCTCTGGGGTGGTGCCCAGGCCGCGCCGCAGATCCTTGCCGGTTTCGCTGATGGTCGCCATCTCGCCGCCCGATCCCCGTGGCAAGGCCCGCTACGAGCGGTCCATCTTGATGATTTCCGTCATGGTCACCCCGAGGCGGTCCTCTACGACCACGACCTCGCCGCGCGCGACCAGGCGGTCGTTGACGTAGATGTCGATGGCCTCGCCGACCTTGCGGTCCAGTTCCACGACCGCGCCGCGGCCGAGTTTGAGCAACTGGCTGACGCGCATGGTCGACTTGCCCAGCACCGCCGAGACCTGGACGGGGATGTCGTAGACCGCTTCCAGCTCCTTGGCGTTGGTCGGCGGCTTCTGCGACTCTTGCTCTTCCAAGCCGGTCTCCATTTCGGCCGCGGCTTGGGCGTTGGGGTCGTCCGCCTCAAGTTCGGCAAGTTCAAGATCGTTGTCGGCCATGGGACTCTCCTATCGGTGGTGTGCAGTCATTACGCGGACACGACCGCGTCGTTGGTGGCCGGTCCAGCCGGGACCGGTTGGTGTGATTCGGATACTTCCGCCGGAACCGGGGCCGGGGCCTCGGGCGTGTCTAGGCCCGCAACTCGTGCGGTGATTTGCTCGATTTCGCGCCACAACCGCTCGCTGTCGCGCTCGGCGCCGCCGTCGGCCCACTCGACCCGGACGTCGCAGGGGTTCAAGCCGTCCTGCGCCAGATAGACGATCTTGCCTTCGAAACCAGTGCGCGCCACAAGTTCGCCGATCCGTGCCTCAACCCGATCGAGCACGGCGTCGGCGACGCGGATCACGATCCGGGGTTCGTTGCGCAGGCGCTCCAGGCAATCGCAGACCACGGATTCGACCTCGGCCAGGCCATGCCTTCCGGCCAAGCGAGGAAAGATCTTACGCACGACGGTCAGGGCGACCTCGAGCGCCTCGCGGCCCTGACGCTCGTGGGATTCGACCTGGGCCTTGGACAGTCCGGTCAACTGCGTGGAGACGGCGTTCATGGCCTGTGAGATCTTCTGCTCGATGCTCTGCATGGTCTCTTGAGTGCCGATTTTCTTGCCGGATGCATGACCTTCGGCGCGCGCCCGTTCCAGGTCCTCCTCGCCGAACTTGGGCGGCGATGGTTTGCGCACCGGCCCAGCGGCAGCGCCGCCCAGGTCCTCGGCTTCGAAGGAGGTATCGAACAGGAATTTTTCCGACATTCTCATGGCTCATATGGTTGCGGCCTAGTAGACCAGCTCGTCCTCGCCCTTGCTGTCGGCGATGATGATCTCGCCGCTCGCCGACAAGTCCTTGGCGAGGGTGACCATCAGCATCTGCGCCTCGTCGACGTCGCGCAGCCGGACCGGGCCCATCGCCTGCATGTCCTCGCGCATGATCTTGGCGGCGCGTTCGGACATGTTGGTGAAGAACAGGTCCCTGAGCTCGGCCGAGGCGCCCTTGAGGGCGATCGCGATCTTGTCCTTGTCGGCGTTGCGCAGCAGCGTTTGGACGGCGCCCGGGTCCAGGTTGCCGAGGTCCTCGAAAGTGAACATCAGCGCCTTGATGCGCTCCGCCGAATCCTTGTTGCGCTCCTCGAGCGCGGTCAGGTAGCGGCTCTCCATGCTGCGGTCGAGGAAGTTGAAGATATCGGCCATCATCTCGTGAGAGTCGCGCCGGTTGGTTCGCGCCAG
>SMUX01006985.1_pt1 | contig 19352 bp, 19 predicted proteins | sample 2456431 | NCBI WGS metagenome assembly SMUX01 (sample SAMN11095930, study PRJNA526329) | marine sediment metagenome | biome: Marine sediment; feature: Surficial sediment; material: Deep marine sediment; isolation source: Hadal surficial sediment | place: Pacific Ocean | collected 2014-11 | depth... | reverse complement strand
GCCTTCATGTCTCCTCCTCAAGGGTGTGGCAGATGAGCCGTGAAGTGTGCCAAACGCATGTATGGATTACTACACTACAGAGGGTACTATTCCAGTTCATGCCGGCCGGAACCTACGGGGCTGGTACAACTACCTCCAACCAAGGCGATGAGATGGTGTTGATCGGACTAGGATCCAACCGCGGGGACTCCCGAGATTTCGTCTTGCGGGCAATGATGCGTCTGGAGCAGTTTTCGGCTGGAGAGATGCTCCGCTCGCACTTGTGGCAGACATCTCCGGTCGATTGTCCCTTGGGTTCTGGTGACTTCATCAACGCGGCCGTCGCTTTCGAGGCGTGCTCGGCGCTCACGCCGGAGTCGCTGCTAGCAGGCTTAAAATCCTTGGAAGTCGAATTCGGGCGCGCGCTCAACGCGGTTCCCAATGCGCCGCGGGAGATCGATCTGGATCTGTTGCTGTTTGACGACCATATACGTGATAGTTCCGATTTCACACTGCCTCACCCGCGAGCGGTCAACCGGCTTTTTGTGCTCGCACCGGCGGCGGAAGTGTTACCTGAGGCGATCTGGCCGAATAACGGGCATTCGATTAATCAACTATTGGCCAAGCTCCAGACAGATGAGCAGGTTACCAGGCTCGAGCTTGCGCTGCGTTAACATCATCTGCGGGGTTGTCGTGGTGGTGGTCGGGCTGCAGGCCCACAGCTACGAGGGCCCGTTTCATCAGAAACTCACGTTTCTTGCTGCAAAACAGTTTAATCGTTGCGTTGCTGGCACAGCGGTTCCAAGGCTCACTGCATTGCAGGTGCGTTATGTCGCAAAAAGCAACATCGGTCAGGCGGAAACCAGCATTTTCGTGCGGATGTTCAATTGGAGTTATTACGACCGGGGCGCGCAAGCCGAACGCAGTATGCTCTGGCTCATCGACACTCGGTTTCACAAACATTTCAACGAGGTTGTGACTGGCTTGGACGACGCGGGGAATACGGCTGAACGGTATCGTAGTCTTGGTCGGGTGGTGAATTATGTGCAGGATGTGACTTCGCCTGCGCGTGCAGTTCCGGTTTATACCGCTCGCTTCTGGCGCCTCAACCTTGCGGATCGTTTCGATAGCTTTCCGCTGGACGAAGAAGCCATAGAAGAGGCGCTCTCAAATAGTTGCGATTATCTGCATTCTGCTAGAGACAGTTATCTGCAGATTCTCGCGGACGCCGCGTCGAATACTCTCGCCGCTGTGCAGGGTCCGATGACTGGCATGCCGGTATCCTGGGAAAGCTTCTGGAAGCTCAGCGACGACGAACACGGCTTCGGTGAGTACGGTCCGGCGGGAAACAACTTTGGTAGGAAAAGCGAGTTCCGCTGCGGAGAAGCGGAGCGCTGTGTGCTGCTGGACAACGACCCGCTGTATGCCGACTTTGCGTTACATCGTCACATCGCAGCGGTAATTGGAACAATGCGCGCCTTGAAGGTGCTGCAGAGCCAAGGTTTGCCAGTAGTTGCGGAAGAGTGAAAAGGGATTGGCAGCGCGACGGGGTTGTTGTCGAACCATGAAGCTCGGCATAACCCCCTGGGATTTCACCGATCGAACGGCGCGCGGGCTTACCGAACAGGCGCGGATGGCAGAGTCGTTCGGCTACGATTCATTCTGGCTTCCCGAGAACCATTTCAACCTGAATGCGATTCCGGATCCGCTGATGCTGCTCGCGGCAGTGGCCGCTGGTACCGAACGGATTCGTCTGGCGACAACCTCGTATCTGCTCCCGTTACGCAACCCGTTGCAAGCCGCGGAACAGGTAGCCGTGTTGGATCAGCTTTCCGAGGGGCGGGTAACACTGGGTGTGGGTAGAGGATACGCATCGACGATGCTCAAGGCATTTAACGTTGTGCCGAGAGAAAAACGTAAGCTCTTCGAGTGGTGCCTCCAGACGATGCAACAGGCATGGTCCGGTGAGCCGGTTGCGTTGCGCGAAGGTGATGAGCCTGTAACAGTTGATCCGTTGCCAGTCCAGAAACCGCACCCGCCAATCTGGGTCGCCGCGTTCGGTCCGAAAGCGCTTGCCCAGGCTGGGCGCTTAGGTTTGCCGTACCTGGCTTCTCCCGTCGAGAGCCTTGCCACGCTGGAAAGCAATTATGCACGGCACACCGTTGCCGCGATTGAGGCCGGGCATGCAGAGCTTAAAATCGTTCCCATTATGCGAACGGTTTTCGTTGCTAAAAATTCTTCTGAGTCGACCGCCCTGCGGGAACGAATTCATCAGGAAGCACAAAAGTCCGGTCGCCTTGAAGAAGACGCTTCGATTGACGATTGGAGCATCGTCGGAGACGAGGCATACGTGCGTGACAAGTTTGCCGAATATCAGGAAAGGCTTCGAGTGAGCCATCTCGTGGCAACCCGGTTGCGCATTCCGGGCGTCGATAAAACAACGCTGCAAAGATCCGTCGAAAAAGTCGCTGAGATTGTCGGCGGGTAATTGGTTTCCACTGTCCTGTTAACAAGGAAAAGAATGAGTTTCAGAATTTTGTTCCCAGCCATGCGATGGCCCGAAGGACGCGAAATAGAAATTGCCAGCATGGGTGATAACGGAAAGGCGGAATTTTGCGATTCCTTCGACGAAGTTACTGAGGATCAATGGTCCAACTGTGATGCGGTTATCTGTGTGCTGGATATTCCGGAACCTCATCGCAGCCTGATGACGAAGTGCCGCATCTTCGTCACTCCTAAAGTTGGTTTCGACAACCTGGACGTTGAGGGATGGGGCAATCTCGGTGTACCGGTATGTAACGTACCCGACTACGGCACCCTGGAGGTCGCGGATCATGCCATGGCGCTGATGCTGTCGCTTATGAAAGGCATCACGTTCCATACCCGGGAACTGAAGCGCGATCCCCAGGGCCTGTGGCGCCCGGCTTTGAATCCTTTTGGTAAACGTCTGTCGGCTTGCGTGTTCGGCATCGTGGGGTTAGGACGCATAGGAACGGCGACGGCTCTACGAGCCAAGGCGTTCGGCATGGACGTCGTTTTTTACGACCCTTACCTGGGTAATGGCGCCGATCTCGCCATTGGCGTCCGCCGGGTACATTCTCTCGAAGAGCTTTTTGGCGAGAGTGACGTAGTGAGTTTGCACCTGCCGTTGACCGAGGAAACAGAGAAGTTGATCGACGCCAAGGTTCTCGCGAGCAGCAAACCCGGTCTCATCCTGATCAACACGGCACGGGGACCGGTCATCGATCTGGATGCATTACACGCGGCGCTGCGCGAAGACCAGTTGCAGGCCGTTGGCGTGGACGTGCTCCCTGAAGAACCACCGGATCCTGAACATCCGCTCATCAAAGCGTGGGCCGCCAGCGAATCCTGGATCGATCACCGCTTGCTGATCACGCCGCACTCGGCCTTTTTTACCCCCGAAAGCGTGTACGACATGCGGTATAAGGGCGGAGAGGTTGCGCTCACTTATCTTGCCCAGGGTCGGTTGCAGAACTGCGTCAACGAGCAGTTTCTGAAGAAAACGCGTACCGTATGACCCGACCCGACTACCACCAGCGCCGGCAACGGGTTTTCCTCGTTCTCTCCGGCATCTTTCTTGGCACGTTGGCGCTTTTGAACGTGCTGGGCATCAGCCGCTTCCTCGATTTATCGTTCGACGTGTTCGGCGTGACCATACCGATGGTGGTTGCTGTCGGTGTGTTGCCTTATCCAATAACGTTCTTTTGCACCGACCTCATCAGCGAGCTTTACGGTGAAAAGAAAGCGCGGGATATGGTGTGGGTCGGGCTGCTGCTGAACGGCTGGGTGGTGCTTCTTTTATGGCTTGGCGGTGTGCTGCCGGGATTCGAAACTCTAGATGTCAATGGCTTACCCGTAACCGACGAAGCAGGCCGTTTGCCTGTTTTTTTTGAGGTTCGGGAACTTGCTTTCGGTGCCGTGGCTGCATCGATGGTCGCATACCTTGCTGCCCAGTTCTGCGACGTGCGGTTGTTTCATTTCTGGAAGGGCGTTACCCGGGGACGGCATCTGTGGTTGCGCAACAACGCATCAACCATGACGAGCCAGATCGTGGACACGACCGCGGTCATCCTGATAACGCATTTTTATGCTGCTGCGCTGCCCATCGTCGGCGATGAGCCGTTGTGGCCACAGCTCATTACCTTCATCTTGTCCGGGTACGTGTTCAAGGTGTTGGTCGCCGCGCTGGATACGGGTCCCATATATGTGGCGGTGCGATATCTACGCCCGTACCTCGGTCTCGCTGCGAACGAAGAAGCCGTAGATGACGATCCTCGGTTGGCGCGCGAGAAGGCCGTTTCTTGACGGTGATCTGGACTAGTTTTCGACCTGACCTAGATTGGCGTGGATTACGGAACCGTTGATCACTGGGTTGTTGGCTGCCCAGAAAAGGGTTTCGGCAATCTCGTCAGGGTCGATCAGGCGGTTGTATGTGGATATTGCACGGACACCATCCAGGGCTTCTTCGGGCACGTGCTGGCGCAGCATCTCGGTGTCGGTGAACCCCGGGCAGATACAGGCGGTGTGCACCCCGCGTCCAGCAAGATCCTGACATGTCGCACGCATCATGCCTATCGTTGCGTGTTTTGTGACGACATAGGAATAGCTGCCGCGGATGGCTTTCTCCGAGAGGGTGGAGCCGACGTAGAGAATGGCGGAACCTGCTGGCATGAACGGAATACTGAAGTAATTCAAGGTGTTTGGTGCAACCAGGTTCACCTCCAACACTTCGCGGAAGCTGTTGCTGGTAGTCTCCACCGCGGTGTCGTTCATGAGGCGCGATGCGTTGTGTATGAGCACAAGTTGATCAGCCGATTGCAGGGTCGGTGTCAGTTGCGCGCTGATGGCATCGAGAAACCCGGGTATCGATAGATCACAGTTAATCTGGCTGACGGCATCTAGCGGGCAGCGCCGTCGCGATAAGTTAATTACGGTGTAGCCTTCTTTGACAAATCGTTGCGCCGTTCTGAGTCCAATGCCAGAGCTTGCACCGGTGATGAGCAAACATTTCATGACGCCTCCCAAGCCGCTCGCGCCCACTGGCCGGGACCCGAGGATACACCAATGGTCAGTTTAGTGATGTTCAGAGAAGCGATGTCGTCCTGTTCTCGTACTCGATGGAGAAACCAGGGTGCAAGCTCCTCCACGGTGATGTTGCGCACCGCAAGGGTCAGGACGTCTCTCGGCAGGAACACAATGCGCTCCTCGGCAAACTTAGCCACGAGATAGTCACCTTCGGTTGTGATATCGAGATACGGTGACTGTTCCGGCAGCAGTACCTTTTCGTCGAGCTCCTCACAGAGTGATTTTAGTATCGATTTGAGCACGTTGTAGTCGAACGCGAGGCCATTTTCGCCGACTGGGCTTTCGACTTGGGCGGTCACATAGAAATTGTGTCCATGTAGGTTTTCCCGCTCGGTCCGAGAAAACAACGTGAAGTGCGCGGCGCTGAAATGCAGGTGTTCCTTACTGATTTCTATGGTGGTCGTGCCGGGTGTGTCCATTTGAGGAATGCTACCACAGGGCTTCGTGTAAGATTCTTAAGCTACCAACCACCTCGGAGTACATGGCAATGATGACCGATGCACCCGCCGCGGGCATGAGCGTATCAAGGCTTTCGCGAATCAGCGATCACCTCAACGAGCGATTTATCGAACCCGGCAAGATTGCCGGCGCACTGCCTATCGTCTATCGCAAAGGTCAACTGGCTTACTGCGAGCCCCTTGGCAACATGGATCTGGAGCGCGGCAAGGTGATGGCTGAAGACACGATCTTCCGCATCTACTCGATGTCAAAACCCATCACCAGTGTGGCCCTGATGATGCTCTACGAACACGGGGCTTTTCAGTTGAACGACCCGGTGAGCCGCTTCATACCCGAGTGGAGCGATATCCAGGTTTACGCCGCCGGGGTGGCGCCAAATTTCATGACCACACCGGTTGAACGGCCCATGTTCATCCGCGATCTTTTTACTCATATGTCGGGGCTCACATACGGATTCATGAGTCGGTCGAATGTGGACCACGCGTATCGAAAAATGGGGGTAGGCGGGGTAGAACCAGGCACTACGTTAGCAGACACCATGTACACCCTCGCAAAGATCCCCCTGGAGTTTTCACCGGGCACGCAATGGAACTACTCGGTATCAACCGATGTGCTGGGATATCTGGTTGAGGTGATTTCCAGACAACGGTTCGATGAGTACTTGCAGCAGAACATATTTGAGCCACTCGGGATGGTGGATACCGGTTTTACGGTGGCGGATGCCGACGTGGGCAGATTTGCTGCTAACTACGAGCGCAATCCAGACAAGACCTTGCGGCTACTCGACGATCCCGAAGACAGCATCTACATACGCCCGCGAACGTTCTTCTCCGGCGGTGGGGGCCTCGTCTCAACGGCTGCCGACTACCTGCGATTCACCAGGATGATGCTGAACGGAGGAGAATTGGGAGACGTGCGAATACTCGGCCCCAAGACGATTGAGATGATGACGAAAAACTACCTGCCTAACGACGATGATCTCACCCGGTGGGCACTGGGTACTTTTTCCGAAACCACCTACGAAGGTTACGGATTCGGGTTGGGCTTTTCCATCAATCTGGGCCCGGAGCGTACCGCCACTGTGGGCTCGGCTGGGGAATATGCCTGGGGTGGGGCGGCGAGTACCATCTTCTGGGTGGATCCGGCAGAAGAACTCATTGTGATCTTCATGACCCAGTTCATGCCGTCGGCGACGTTCAATTTTCGGGGTCAACTGAAATCGCTGGTTTATGGGGCCATCGTGGATTGACTCTCTATCCTCTCTTTGGTTAAGGGGAGGCGTTGCAGATAGCGTCTGCGAAGTCGCCGAGGGTGGCGAAGGTCCAGGTTGGGTGCGCTTCAATCGGTCGCGCGGCGCTCGACCCGGGTCTTTCAATCCACACGGTATCAAGGCCGAGTTCAGTGGCCGGAATGATGTCGTGAAAACAACTCTGCGCGACGTGCAGCACGGGTGCTTCAACGCGTTTCAGCGCCTCTGAGAACATTGCCTGGTTCGGTTTGTAAGTGCCGACCTGTTGCGCCGTTATCACATGGTCAAACGGCACCTCGAGGAGTTTTGCGCTGTAGGCAAAAAGATCGTCGTCCACATTGGAGATGATGGCGAGTTGAAAGTGAGCGCCGAGGCGTTTCAGGGCAGGAATCGCATCGGCATACGGATGCCAGTGTTCGATGCTGTTGGCGAATCCTGCGAGCGTGTCCTCATTCGGCGTAAAACCCAGCCGGTCCGCGAAACGCTCGAGCACCTGGGTCAGAACGCTGCGGTAGCTACCGCCATCCGCTTGAACCTCGGGTTCGGCTTCCGCAAAAAATTCCAACACCCAGGAATCGATAACGTTCACGTCGTAACTGTCGAGCAGCGGCTGCAGGTAGCCTAGAATGCCTTGCTCCCAATCGATCAGCGTGCCGTAACAGTCGAAGGTGAGCGTTTTGTAGTTTGTAGCTCGAAGCTCAGTCAATTGTGATTCGATCCAGTATCAACCCGTAGAAAAACTCGGCTTCTTTATCGAAATACCATCCAAGATGCTGTCCGCACTGAGTGCAGGTCGCGAGCTGCCATTGAAATCCCGGAAACCAGGTGTCGGCATGGGTTCGTCCCCCGGAGATCGTGCAACCTAACGCGTTAGCGTAACAGCCGAGATAGAATTGTATGCCGTATGGATTGGAGAATCGGTGGCCGTGCCTGCCATTCACTTCGATGCCATCTGTCGATCGAGCGATAACATAGGCGCAGCTGTCGCAGCGGACGAAACCACGTTCATCCATGGTTTCTTTATCGACGATCTCTTTCAGCTTGGGATCGAGGGTTTGTGGCTTGTCGAGTACTTCGACCATAACTACCTGCCTGATCGGCACTTGTAGCCCGCGTGCTTATCGCCCACCATCGCTGTTCTCGATACCGGTGACATTCTGTTCTTCATTTGACAGGATTTCTGACCCTTCGGTTTTAAGCAGGATTTCGCCATGGATTCATTTGCTAGTATTTTTCAGCGGGCGGCTGAGCGCAAGGGGGGTGAAGCCGCGTTGCTCGCCCTGCTGCCGAAAGCAAAAACTTCTGCGGCGTTGCAGCGCGCGAAAGACAACGTCTATCTTGCTGAGATGACCAGGTGCGTGTTCCGCTCAGGTTTCGTCTGGAAAATAATCGAGAATAAGTGGTCCGGGTTCGAAGCAGCTTTTCATCAATTCGACGTGGCGACCTGCGCGATGATGTCCGATGAGGAACAGGAGACTCTCACCCAGGACACACAAATTGTGCGCCACGCCAAGAAAATCCGCTCGGTCCCTAGAAACGCATCATTTATTCTGGATGTGCGCGATACTCACGGCAGTTTTGGCGCCTATCTGGCGACCTGGCCGGCTGACGATATTTTTGGTTTGTGGGATGACCTCAAACGTCGCGGTGATCGACTCGGTGGGCAAACGGGCCGGTATTTCCTGCGCTTCGTCGGCAAGGATACCCCGATGTTTTCGAAGGACGTGGTGAAGGCCCTGGTTCAGCAGAAAGTAATCGACAAGGAACCCACCAGCAAAAAGGCGCTGCAACAGGCCCAGGCAGCCTTCAACACCTGGTCACAAGAAAGCGGTCGCAGCTTGTGCGAGATCTCGCGGGTATTGGCATGCAGCGTGTAATTCGTAAATAGATGAGAATCGGTTGTAGTGACGGTTAACTCTGAAGAAGACATCAAGAAATTGTTTGCAGCGGGCAAGGTGGTACGTGGTGCCTTCGAGCGCATGAAGCAGGCGGCGCGCGCCGGGGTGAGCACTGCTGAGCTCGACACAATTGGTGGGCACTACCTCAAGAACCACGGTGCCCGCTCCGCACCTCAGCTTTATTACGATTTTCCGGGCGCAACCTGCATCAGCGTCAACGAAGAAGCAGCTCATGGGATCCCCGGACCGCGTCGTCTTGCCGATGGTGACATGGTCAACATCGACGTCTCTGCCGAACTCAACGGCTATGTTGCCGACATGGGCGAATCGTTTATCGTTGGTAAAGGCACGCCGGAACAAGAGCAGCTTTGTTACGCCGTGCAGAGCGCAGTGAAGGCGGCGATCGAAAAAATACGCAGCGGGCGTTCGCTTAACGTCATCGGCAAAGCGGTCCAGAAGATCGCTGACAAATTCGGCTACGAGATCGTAGAAAATCTCGGTAGCCACGGGGTTGGCAATTCGATTCACGAGGAACCCTCATATATTCCGATGGACAACCCAATGGAAAGACGCCGTCTCGATGAGGGGCTTGTGCTTACCATCGAGCCGTTTTTCAGCACCGGGGCAAACTGGGTGGAGGAGCAGGCTGATGGTTGGACTCTATGTGTGCCCGAGGGTGACCTCGTTGCTCAGTTCGAACACACACTCATCGTCACTCGACGCGGCGCCCTGGTGGTGACCGCTTAGAGCTGCTCTTAGGAGAGCTGATGCAACTAGCGCTAAATGCACAACAAATCCGGTTTCGAGAAGAGATTCATGAGTTTCTCGCAACACAGTTGCCAGCAGACATCGCAGAAAAAGTGCGGTTGAGTCGGGGTGTGGGTAAAGACGATGTGGCTCGTTGGACCCGAATTCTCAACCGTCAGGGGTGGGCAGCCCCGAACTGGCCCGAGGAACACGGCGGCACGGGCTGGAGCTTGATACAGCGTCACGTTTTCGATGTCGAATGCCGCGCAGCGCACGCTCCGGTGCTTTCGGGATTCGGGTTCAACATGGTCGGCCCGGCGATTATCAAGTACGGAAGCGAAGCTCTGCAGAAACGGTTTCTTCCGCAGATTCTGAATGCGGATTTATGGTGGTGTCAGGGATACTCCGAGCCCGAAGCTGGTTCGGATTTAGCTTCACTTCGTACAACGGCTGTGCGGAGCGGCGATGACTATATCGTCAACGGGCAGAAAATCTGGACGTCTGGTGCGGAAACAGCTGATTGGATATTCTGTCTGGTGCGTACGGATGCGAAGGTACAGAAACAGAAAGGCATCAGTTTCCTGCTGATCGATCTCGAATCAAAGGGAATCACCATTGAGCCGCTGTATGCGTTTAACGGCAAGCGGCTGTGGAACCAGGTGTTCCTCGACGATGTGCGTGTGCCGGTGGTCAACCGGTTAGGGGAAGAGGATCGAGGGTGGACGGTTGCGAAGAGCTTGCTCGGCGACGAGCGGCTGATGGTGTCCAGAGTTGCCGAGAACAAACGGATGTTCGGAATTATTCGCGAGGTGCTCTTAGCGGAAGCGGACAGCGGCGTAGATCTTGAGAATCGGGCGATGCGCAAAAAGCTCGCCGAGTTGGAGATACGGCTCAGCGCACTGGAGATGACCAGCCTGCGCTTGTTGAGCGCAGCCGATGAGGGTGGGCAGATCGGTGCAGAGCCGTCCATGTTGAAACTCAAAGGCAGTGAGTTAGTGCAGGCTATGGACGAGCTCTTATTCGAGGCAGTGGGACATTGGGTTTTGCCGTTGGATGCAACCACCGCCGCGGACGGAAACCGCGCGGGTGTCGGACCGGACTACGCCGAGTTTGTGGCGTCGGGTCATTACCATCACCGAGGTTATACCATTGCCGGCGGCTCGAGCGAGATGCAGCACAATATTATTGCCAAGGAGGTGCTCGGACTTTAGCCCATCCCTTTTACTTCAACTAAGCAACGTCTTGAGGTCTGTCTCGGGATCCGCGAGTTTGTCTGCATCAACCGGTTTACCGACGAGTTGCTTGCAGACCATAAATTCCCTGGGGCTGTTCACTGCATCCGCTGCGACGAGCGTTCCGTTTTTCAGATAAAAAACAGCAAAATGGTTTCCGGCTTTGTCACCACGCACGACCTGTGTATCGCCATCGGCCGAGAACCCCACCATCTGCAACTTGAGTTCGTACTGATCTGACCAGAACCAGGGGATAGATGCATAACTTTTGTCTCCCCCGCTCATGCTGGAGGCGGCCACTCGTGCCTGCTCCATCGCATTGGGTACCGACTCCAGGCGCAAACGTCGTTTTAACAATGGATTCGGGTGGTTGGTGCAGTCACCTGCGGCGAATACGTTAGCTGCTGAGGTACGACAGCGTTCGTCCACAACAATGCCGTTGTCGCAATCAATACCAGCGTCCTTGGCAAGCTCAACGTTGGGAATGATGCCAATACCGACGACCACGAGATCCGCGGGAAACGCTTGCTCGTCATTTTCCTTGCTACAGAGCACGGCCTGCACCCTGCCGTCACCGGAAAAGCCGCTAACCGCCGTCGACGTGCACACATGTACGCCTCGATTCGAGTGCAATTGGTGGTAGAACGTCGACATCTCAGGTGTTGTGACCCGCTGCAGGATGCGCTCTTCCATTTCGAGGACGTACACCTCGAGTTCCTGCTTGATCCCGACCGAAGCCACCTCGAGACCGATATAGCCGCCACCAACGATAACCATCTTTTTACCTGGGGCCATCTCCGCCCGGATGGCGTCTACATCCGAGATCGTACGAAGGTAATGAATTCCGGGAAGATCAATCCCTGGAAGATTCAACCGTCGTGGTCGACTCCCAGTTGCAATCAGCAGCTTTTCGTAAGGGATTGTCTCGTCACTATCCGTAGTTACCGTCTGCGCGACGGTGTCGATCTGCTCGACACGCACGCCTGTTTTTAGCGTGATGTTCTTGCTGGCGTAGAACTTCTCTGGCCTCAGGTAGACACGTTCAATTCCCTGCTCACCTGAAAGATATTGTTTGGACAAAGGCGGGCGTTGATAGGGGATATACGGCTCATCACCGATAATGACGACCTCGCCTTCATATCCCTCCTGACGCAGACTCGCCGCCGCTTGTCCCGCCGCGTGCCCGGCCCCCACAATAACAATCGCCGACATCAAGTTGCTCCGTTAAACCCCGCCGACTATTCTAAGCACGAAACTCCATCGATGTCCCATACCCGCTTTCCCACCGATCTCCAACATGCTCATTGGGATAACACTCACAGGCCCCGTGATAACATTGAGAGATAAAACCTGAGGACACGAATGGACTACCTGACTCTGAGCGAAATTACCAAACGCGCCAAACAAAACCTCAGTAAAAACGTTTGGGACTATCTGGTCGGCGGAGCCGATACCGAATCGTCGATCAAACGCAACCGCTATGGTGTCGACTCCTGGGTGTTTCTGCCCCGTATTCTCAACGATGTCAGCACGGTGACTGCGCGCACGGAACTTCTGGGCGTGCCCCTTCGACTCCCTGTTGTGCTGCCACCAATCGGCTCAATTCAGGTTTTTGAGTCAGGTGGTGCCGCGTCAGTGGCAAAAGCGGCAAAAGAATTTGGGGTGCTGCAGATTCTGAGTTCGGTGTGTACACCCGATTTCGAAACCTTGGCGAAGGAAGTTCCTGGCCCGCGAATCTATCAGCTATATCTTCTGGGTGATCAAGCTTGGATGGACGATCTCATCGCCAGGTGCATCGAGGCGGGCTACACCGCATTCTGTCTGACCGCGGACACGCAGACCTATTCACGTCGCGAGCGAGACATCATGAAGCGTTATGTCCCTGGCTCGGGACGTCAAGTGGGGGTGGCTGACTTCGGCTATCAGGCCACCATGACCTGGAAAACCGTAGAGCACATCAAAAGTAAATTCGATATCCCTTTGGTGATCAAAGGGGTAGCGCTGGCTGAGGATGCTGAACGTTGCGTGGAATGCGGGGTAGATGTGGTCTACGTCTCCAATCACGGTGGTCGCCAACTCAATCACACACATGCTTGTATCGATGTGTTGCCGGAAGTGGTGGCAGCGGTGGACGGTCGCGTACCCGTGCTGGTTGATGGGGGCTTCATGCGTGGCGCGGATGTGGTGAAGGGTTTGTGCCTCGGGGCAACCGCTGTGGGCATGGGCCGCTTCGAATCTCTAGCTATGGCGGCTGGAGGGGAACCCGTCGTGTTGCGAGCCCTTGAGATCCTTGAACACGAAGTGCTCACCACCATGGCGTTGATGGGTGTCAGCGATGTCAAGGATCTCCATCCGGGATTACTGGAGAAAGTACCGCCTGTTACGCCTGCCCATGTGCTGAGCGCGTTCCCATTGTTGGAAGAAGGGTATTAACCGATAGCGAACTGATGATCCGAGCCAATATTTTGCCAGCCATTTTTCTGCTATCGTCGCCGCCGCAACTGCCAATCAGCGAGAAATGGCATGGCCGTCCCTAACTATTTTATGGGGATCTTCGGAAGATCACCCTTCGATCCGCTCCAGGAGCACATGGGCCTGTGCGAGCGTGCCGCCGCGCACATTGAGGAATTGCTGACGCGTGCGGGTGAAGGTACATGGGCGGAAGTCGAGCGTATCCAGGAGAAGATCGTCGACCTGGAGAAAACTGCCGACGAACACAAAAGGAACATTCGCATGCGCCTGCCGCGGGGTTTCTTCCTGCCGGTCGCCCGTGCAGATCTGCTGGATTTACTAACGCGGCAAGACAAGATCGCCAACAAAGCAAAAGATATTGCCGGGCTGATGCTCGGGCGGCGGATGTCGTTTCCTGATGGGATGCAGGAATCCATAATGAGCTACGCACGCTCGTCGATTGCAGCATGCCGATTGGCACACGACGTTGTGCGTGAACTCGATGAGCTTCTAGCAACGGGGTTTCGTGGCGTGCAAGCCGACCGTGTGGAAGGGATGATTCGCGCTCTGGATCAGAGTGAACGGCAGAACGATGAAGCTCAAGTAAAGGTGCGAGCAGAGCTTTATGGTATCGAGTCGCAATTATCTCCCGTGGACGTCATGTTTCTCTACCGGGTGATTGACTGGATTGGGGACCTTGCGGACCATGCGCAACGAGTGGGCCATCGGTTGGAGATGATGCTTGCTAAGTAGTGAACCCCGTTTGCTGAGTAACGAACCAAAAAAAGAACAAAAATTAAGTAGCACATGGATCCGACCACAATACTTCTAACGCTGGCGTTGGTGTTTGGCCTCTATATGGCGTGGGCCATCGGTGCCAACGACGTAGCGAATGCGATGGCGACCTCCGTCGGTTCCGGTGCAATCACCGTCAAGCAGGCGATTGTTATCGCTGGAATATTCGAGTTTATGGGCGCATTCCTGGCGGGTGGTGAGGTTACGTCGACGATTCGTAAAGGCATCATCGATGTTGCGCCGTTGGCGGACGATCCAAACATACTAGTCTGCGGCATGCTGGCGTCGCTGTTGGCGGCTGCCGTTTGGTTGACGGTTGCTTCGCGGTTCGGTTGGCCGGTGTCTACTACCCATTCGATTGTCGGGGCGATCGTCGGGTTTGCGATAGTTGCGATCGGTATCGAAGCGGTGCATTTGGGAACCTTGGGTGCCATCGCGGCAAGCTGGGTCATTTCACCGATACTGGCAGGAACGGTCTCGTTCATGCTGATCGTTTCGGTACAACGATTGATATTTGATCGAAAAAATCCAGAACGCTACGCACGGCGTTATGTGCCGGTCTACATCTTCCTGACTGTTTTTGTCATGTCGCTCGTTACGTTTGTAAAAGGCTTGAAGCATGTTGGCTTCGAGCTTTCTTCCGCGGAGGCGTTCGGATATTCAGGAGCGTTTGCACTTGTCGTGATGGGTGTAGGGATGGTTCTTGTACGACGTTTGCAGAAGGCTTCTGTTGCAGATGTGGAGGCTTTTCACTATGTGAACGTCGAGCGTATTTTTTCCGTGCTCACGGTTATCACCGCGTGCGCCATGGCGTTTGCACACGGCTCGAACGATGTGGCTAACGCAATAGGGCCATTGGCTGCCGTCATAACCACTGTGAACACCGGGGAGGTTTTTCAGACAGCTTCGGTGTCGCCCTACATTCTGCTGGCTGGTGGGGTAGGCATCGTTCTTGGTCTAGCCACGTATGGCTATCGGGTGATGGCGACCGTCGGCAGTCGCATTACGGAACTGACGCCGAGTCGTGGATTTGCTGCGGGGCTCGCTGCTGCATCCGTCGTCGTTGTGGCAAGTGGTACGGGCCTGCCTATCTCAACGACCCATACCTTAGTCGGTGCGGTTCTAGGTGTTGGTCTGGCTCGTGGCATCGGCGCATTAAATCTCAGCGTCATCCGGACGATTTTCATGTCGTGGATTATCACGTTGCCCGCGGGAGCAATATTGGCGATCGTATTTTATTATATACTCCGAGCCGTATTGTTTTGAGTAAAGCAGTGACACGCTGGTGATGCTCCAGTGACGGGAAGGCAGCATAAGGTCGCGTTGACTTTCGACTTCGATACCATCACCGGCTGGCTGGCAAGCGGACAGACCAGTCCTACCCCGATCTCGAGAGGGGAATTTGGTCTGGTGGGTGCCCAACGATTGTTGACGCTGCTTGCGCGCTACGACATTCAGACCACCTGGTTCATTCCGGGACTCACCATCGATCTCTATCCAGAAGCCTGTCGTGCCATCCATGAGGCTGGCCACGAGATTGCCCACCACGGCTACGAGCACATTGCACCCGGTGGCCTGTCTAGAGCCGAGGAGGCCAGTCAACTCGAGCGTGGGAACGAAGCCATTCATCGTATCAGTGGCCGGAATGCCAGAGGCTACCGCTCGCCGGCGTGGGATCTCAGCCCGAACTCGGTCGAACTCCTGCTCGAGCATGGATTCGTGTACGACAGCAGCATGATGGGGCATGACTACTTACCATATCGAGCACGCAGCGGGGACATCGTCGATGCCGAGCAAGGTGTTCATTTCGGAGAGGAGACGTCCCTCATCGAGTTACCCATCAGCTGGTCGCTGGACGATTACCCGCATTTCGAATGGGTGCGTGGTGGCGGCTTGCACAACGCCGGGGGTGTTTATGAAAACTGGCTCGATGATTTTCTGTACATGCAGGAGAACCTCGAAGGCGGGGTGTTGACATATACCTGCCACCCCTCGGTCATCGGCCGTGGACATCGGCTGAAGATGTTGCAACGATTGATCGAACGACTGATGGAACTCGGCGCAAGATTTGTCACCGCGGAGACTGCCGTAGCAGAAATTTTGGGGCCAGTGTAATAATAAGTTCTTACACTGACCCCAAATTGGGTCCCAACTTGCGTTCCTTCGCCGGGTCTTGGAATATGGCCGCCCCTCGAGCCACCGTCGCAACCAATGAGGTCGATTTGATTAATTTCCTGCACAAGCTCTGTGTGTTTGCGCTGCTTCTCGGGATGATGGCCGCGACGTTTGCGGCTAATGCACCCAGCCCAGCAACACACGGCATGGTGGTATCTCAGAGCGACATCGCGTCACACATCGGTGTGGATGTTCTCATCGAAGGTGGCAGTGCCGTGGATGCCGCCGTCGCGACGGCGTTTGCCTTGGCTGTTACCCATCCGAGTGCTGGAAATATCGGTGGTGGCGGTTTCCTCATATATAGACCAGCGAACGGCGAACCGATCGCTTACGACTTTCGCGAGGTTGCCCCGACCGGATCACATCCGGAGATGTGGCTCGTGGATGGAGAGTACAGATTTCAGCGTCATCATATGAGCCACATGGCGGTTGGTGTCCCTGGTACGGTTCGCGGCTTGCATCTGGCCTGGCAAGACGCGGGGAAGTTACCCTGGAAACGGTTGCTGGAACCTGCCATCGAACTGGCGGAAGACGGCTTCACCATTGGTCACGGACTTGCCCGGTCATTACAGCGTGGGTTGCGGCGGATGCGCGCGTATCCCGCTTCGGTCAGCCAATTTTCCAAGAACGGTGAGCCTTATGAAGCGGGGGAAGTGCTCAAACAGTCGGATTTGGCTGCGTCGCTCATACGCATTGCCGAGCATGGATCTGACGGTTTCTACAAGGGTCGTACTGCCGAGCTTATCGTTGCGGAAATGCAAGCCAACGGCGGTCTTATCACAATGGATGACCTGGCGGGTTATGAAGCGAAAAAGCGGTCGCCCATTGTTGGCAGTTACCGGGGTTACAAAGTGATTTCCATGCCACCACCGAGTTCGGGTGGGATTGCTTTGGTTGAGATGCTCAACATTCTGGAGGGTTACGATCTTAAAGAGGAGGGATTCGGCTCTGCCAACACGCTGCACCGAATGACAGAAGCGATGCGTCGCGCCTATGCGGATCGGGCGCTCTATATCGGTGATCCCGAATTCAACGAAGGCTTACCGGTCACCGAACTTATTTCGAAGACTTATGGCAATAAATTGCGCGCGACCATTCGTCTCGACGCGGCGTCGAAATCTTCTCCCGATACCTTCACCTGGCCTGCCGAGAGTGCGGAAACGACACACTTTTCCGTGATCGATGCGCAGCGCAACGCGGTCGCGCTGACCTATACACTGGAATGGGGTTTCGGCTCTGGCATCGTGGTGCCGGGGGCGGGGTTTCTGCTCAATAACGAGATGGGCGATTTTAACGCCGGACCGGGTCTGACCAATCCCAACGGGTTGATTGGTACACGCGCTAATCTGGCGGAGCCGGGTAAACGCATGCTCTCGAGTATGTCCCCTACTATCGTTGCAAAAGATGGCAAAGTATTAATGGTTACAGGCAGCCCGGGCGGACGCACCATCATCAATACAGTCATGCAAACGATATTGAACGTCGTGGATCACGGCATGAATGCCCAGGCGGCGGTAGATGCTGGTCGCATCCACCATCAGTGGTTGCCCGATACGCTCTACTATGAGAAGCACGGCTTCTCGCCGGATTCCCTAAGGCTCATGCGAAAACTCGGACATCAGCTCGAAGAACGGCAACGCCAAGGGGCGGCGGAAGTCATCGTAGTCGGAGAAGGCAACATGTTGCAGGGTGGTTTGGATGGCCGAGTACTGGATGGAGGTGTTGCCGGTTATTGAGTCCTGACTGCTGAGGGTCAGCGCTTCTCTGGCCAGTAAGGCGCTTTCAGAACTTCCTTGTACAGTTTGCCGGTCTGATGTCTCGGTAGCTCGACATGGAAGTCTACCGAGCGCGGACATTTAAGGTGAGCAAGCCTTGCCCGACAGAATGCGATAAGTGTCTCGGCAGCAACCTCTTGCCCTTCTACAAGTTGCACCGCGGCCTTCACTTCCTCCCCGAACTCGTCGTGGGGGATGCCAAAAACAGCGACGTCCTGTACAGCCGGGTGGGTGACGAGGACGTCCTCGACCTCACGCGGGTATATGTTCACGCCACCGGAAATGATCATGTGCGAGGCCCGGTCGGTCAGGTACAGATAACCCGCTTCATCCACATAGCCGATGTCTCCCAGTGTCGACCAGCCATGGTGATTGTAGGCTTCGGCGGTTTTTTCAGGATCTTTGTAATATTCGAACCGCGGTCCATCGGAGAAATACACTGAGCCCGTTTCCCCTGCATGAAGCTCCTCACCAGCGTCGTTGGTGATGTGCAACTTCCCGAGAATGGGTTTGCCGACCGACCCCGGATGTTCAAGCCACTCCGCGGAAGAGATTGCAGTCTGGCCGTTACCTTCGGTGCCTGAGTAGTACTCGTAGAGAATCGGTCCCCACCAATCGAGCATCTGGTGTTTGATTTCGACCGGGCACGGAGCAGCGGCGTGGATCGCGAAGCGATGGCTCGATAGATCGTAAACACCCCGATCATCTTCCGGCAGCCGCAACAAACGAACGAACATGGTTGGCACCCATTGGCTGTGCGTGATCCGGTGTTTCTCGATCAACGACAAACTCTCTAGTGCGTCGAAGCGTTCCATGATCACGCTGGTGGCGCCAGAGCGGTGCATCATGTTGTTGTAACGAAGCGGCGCTGAGTGATAGAGCGGGGCTGTGGAGAGATACACCGCCTGGTTGTCGATCTCATGCAAACTCAGCCGTCTGGTAAAAAGCTTAGGCACGCTGCCGAGCGCCGCGCCTGGAGGTGTCGCTCGCACCCCTTTGGGATGACCGGTGGTGCCGGAGGAGTACAACATCTCAGCGCCTTCGCAGGCGTCATCGATCAGGTTTTCCGTTTCGGAGGAAATATCCTGGTGCCAGTTTTCGATCGACAGCCGTAATGCTTGCGGGACCGAAGTGGTTTTGGCTGCTTGAGATTGCGAAGTTACCAGCAGTTTGGCGTCGCAGTCGTTGAGGATATGTTCCACTTCGCTCGCCCGGAATTGCACGCTGATTGGGGTGTAGTAGAGGCCGGCGGTTTGTGCCGCCCAATACAGTGCCAGTGAGTTTGGATGGTTTTCGGCAAGTACTACTATGCCGTCGCCGGTTCGTAAGCCGAGTTTGCGAAGCAGTTGGGTGCCCTTGAGCAGGCTAACCGCAAGGTCCGCATAAGTGGTTACGTGCTCGTTGAAAATCCAGGCAGGTTTGTCAGGCGTTTGCTCGGCGATGAACAGCGGGTGTGACGGCGTTACGATTTCCCTTTGTCTCGGGG
>SMUX01290150.1_pt1 | contig 19428 bp, 18 predicted proteins | sample 2456431 | NCBI WGS metagenome assembly SMUX01 (sample SAMN11095930, study PRJNA526329) | marine sediment metagenome | biome: Marine sediment; feature: Surficial sediment; material: Deep marine sediment; isolation source: Hadal surficial sediment | place: Pacific Ocean | collected 2014-11 | depth... | reverse complement strand
GCCATCCTGGGCAATACATCTGGCGACATTTCCTGTTTTTGATCCCATTCGCGGATGGTGGGAGCCACCTCCTTTTGGGCATAGTCCCGCACCATCTTTTGAGCCATCTCATGCTCAGCCGTGAGGCTAAAGTCCATTACAAGGTCCTCCAGAAGCCGGTCGTAATTATAGCTGGGCGAAGGTATTATCAGCGGTCCATGGACCTCCTGCGAAGGCGCGGCCTCCACGTTGCAATCGTTTTGATCCTGATCGTTGCACTGGGTGCCACTGCCTACCCGAAAGGCTTCGTCGAGAACCTGGAAGCGGCTGCCACCGCAATGCGGGCTGGTCGCGCCGATCTAGCCCTCCCCGCGCTCACGAATGCGATCGCTCTCGAGCCAGATGTACCAGATTTACACTTGCGCGCCGCACAGGGCGCGCTCTCGGCGGACCAACTAGATCAAGCTTCAATGTTCTTGAACCAGCTCCCCGATAACGATCCACTCTTGGAGTGTATGCAATTGGATGCTGCTCTTCGAGCCGAGATGATGGAGGCGGCACTTGCCATGCTTCCCGGACGCCGCTGCCCGGAGCAAGCTGCCATGTTCTACCAAGAAGCTGACCAGCTCGTCGCCGGCGGCGACTACGAAGGCGCCACTCAGTTGCTGGAATCGCTGCTCGGTGCGCTTCCACCGACGCCCAAGGCCAGCGAGACATTGGGCACATTGAACGCCTTACACAATCCCGAAGCAGCATTGAGCCACCTCAGGCTGGCGGTCGACCTCGACCCGCGGGCAGCCGGCTTGGCAAACGATCTTATCCGTGTCATCGAGACCGCGCGCAGCGAAGAAAATCCGGCCTACACTCTGGCGCAAGTGGGTCAGCTGCTAGCGCGCGCGGGTCAATGGCCGATGGCCGCCACCGCATTCGAAAACGCCCTGGTGCAGGATCCTGAGTACACCGAGGCAAGAGCTTACTTTGGATTAGCGTTAGACCGATCCGGGCAGAATGGCCTTCCACAGTTGGAGCTTGCGGTGGCTCAAGCGCCTCAGGCCGCGCTCCCCCAAATGCTCCTGGGAAAACACTGGCTCATCATGGGAGAGCCCGAGCGTGCCATTGAAGCGTATGAGCAAGCTGCTGCGCTTGCGCCCGAAGACCCAATGCTCGCAATCGATCTCGGAGCAGCCTATGCTGCGGCGGGAGACCTTACTTCAGCCAAGTCGGCATTCCAGTACGCTACGAACCTGGACCCGGACGATCCGACTCTCTGGTCGCTCTTCGCTCAGTTCTCGTTAGACTACGAGATTGAACTCAACGAAATTGGCCTACCCGCCGCACGCCAGGCGCTTGTACTGCAGCCACGAAGCGCAGCCGCATTGGACCGACTTGGGTATACACACCTGCTGTTAGGGAACTGGACCCTCGCCGAACGCTTCCTGGTGGATGCCATTCAGACCGATAGCGATCTAGCGAGCGCACATTATCATTTGGGTCTTCTGAGACTCACTGACGGTGATTTGGTTGGCGGACGGGCCTCACTCTTTCTCGCCGTCGCGCTTGATCCAGACGGTCGATTCGGTAGCCTCGCCCAACGCTCGTTGGAGAACTTGAATGAGTGATTCGTCCCGAACAAGACGGAGGTTTCACATCAGAAGTTCCTATTTGGCAATTCCGCTCCTAATCGGGCTGGTAGTGGCTTCCTGTAGTGTTTCCTCGGCACCAGGAGATGTCGTCTTTCAGGACGATTTCTCCAGGCCAGTCAGTGGATGGGACCGTTACTACGACGCAACCTACTCCTCGGACTATCACGAAGGCGGCTATCGAATCCACGTACTCGAGCCCAATACCGATGCTTGGGCAATCCCACACCTGGACCTAACAGACGTTCAGATCGAAGTTGACGCTACCAGGCTCGGTGGTCCGGAGGACAATATCTATGGCGTCATGTGTCGGTACAAAGATGCGCGAAATTTCTATTTCTTCCTGGTCTCGAGTGATGGCTACTCAGGCATCGGCGTATATAAGGACGGTCGGCGCAGGCTGCTTACGGATGAGAGCCTGCTCCCTTCTGAAGCGGTGAATCGGGGCGATATTCCGAATCACATTCGAGCCGATTGCAACGGCTATCAGCTACGGCTGTTCGTGAACGGAATACTGGTCGCGGAAACGCAGGCCGCAGAGTTCCCAAGCGGGGACGTTGGACTGATCGCAGGATCCTATAGTCAGCCGGGGACCGAGATTCTATTTGACAACTTTTCAGTATTGGTACCTGCCTTGCCAGGCCCCTAGGTCCCATGTGTGGGCCTTCGCCCCGCATCAATGCGGTTATGTAAGGTACAAGCCCCTGGATATAGCACGGATTACCCTCCGATGCTCCGCACGGAACGCTCATGTATAATCGCGCCATGCCTACGAAGAGCGATCTCGAAGCGCAATTACAAACCGCAATCCGTGACGGAGACGATATGCACAAGCGGACGCTGCGTATTGTGCTCTCGGAATGGAAGCTTGCGGAAGTTGAACGCGGTGAAGAGCTTGATGAAGCGGCAACCATTTCATTATTGCAGAAGCAGGCGAAGGCACGACGCGAAGCGATCGCTGACGCAGAGCGCGCAGGACGTCCCGACATCATAGAATCATCTCAGGCAGAATTGACTTACTTAGAGACCTTTCTTCCTCAACCCCTCAGTCCGAGTGAGCTGGAGCAATTGGCTCGTGCCTCAATACGAGAAACAGGAGCAACCGAACCGTCGCAGATGGGGTTGGTCATGAAAGATCTCATGCCGCGTACCGCGGGCCGCGCGGATGGCAAGCAAGCCAGCGAAGTGGTCCGTAAAATGCTCAGCTCCGAATGACCAGTCATGGATGACAGCCGTCGAACCCTCCGTCGCCGTCTCTCCCGCACCTGGGAGGCCGCGCAGTTAGGGATCATTTTTGCCTTTGGCCTCATTGGCACCGTCGTCGCGCTTTCCATAAGCTCAGCCGAAAACCAATCGAGGTTGGCATTACAGGCCGGCGATGTGGCTGGCCAAGATGTTCTCGCACCTCACGAGCTAAGCTACGAGAGCAGCGTTCTGACCGACCAGGCAAAGGCCGCTGCGGAACAGTCAGTCGCCGACATTTACGATCCTCCAAACAGCGCTATCGCTCGACTCCAGCTTGAAAAGCTGTCCGCCAGCCTCGATTTCATCAGCTCCATTCGTTCTGATGAATTCTTGAATTCAGATGAGCGCCTTCAGGAACTAATGGCAATGAAGGATCTGCTCCTGGACCAGCAAGAAGCTCAAACGCTCCTGAACTTTCCACCCGCGCGCTGGGAGGCAGTTCGTCTCGAATCGCTCGCGGTTCTGGAGCAGGTCATGCGAGGCGAAATACGTGAGGATCGTGTTGAGGATGCTTCGCGAGGGGTTCGCACCCTGATCAGCTTCGGATTGGCCGATGAACAGGCACAGGTGGTGGAAGAGTTCGTGACCGGGTTCGTGACTGCCAATGCGTTGTTCAACACGGATGAGACCGCTGCGGCCCGCCAGGAGGCCCGAGACTCGGTGGCTCCGGTCACGCGGTCGTTCGCGCCGGGCCAAACTATTGTCGCTCTCGGAGATCCCGTGTCTGCGCTCGATGTCGAGGCGCTAGAAGCCTTTGACTTGCTCAAGCCACCGAGTCGATTCCAGGATCTCGCATCGCTCTCGCTGCTGGTACTGGTATTGGGTAGTGCGGTCGCCCTCTTCGCATATCGAATCCATCCCGAAATGCTGCAGAACATGCGCATCTCCTGGGTCACCAGTTTCCTGTTCGTGATTACCTCGCTGGGCCTGGGGTATGCAGTGTCTAGTCAGGACGTGCTTCCCTATTTCTTTCCAGCCGCCACGCTGCCTATGCTTCTGGCGATCCTGGTTGGGCCCGGAATGGGTGTGATTTCGGCTATGGCGCTGGGCGCGCTGGCCGGTTATCTCGGCGTCCGCGGACTGGAGATCTCGCTGTATTTTATGCTTAGCGGTGCTCTAGGTGCACTGGCAATCGGGCGTGCCGAGCGGTTGGGGGTATTCGCATGGTCGGGCATTGTGGCCAGCCTGGCAGCCATCGCAGTTGTGCTGGTCTTCCGAATTCCGGATCCTGCTGCCGATATATTTGAAAAGGCACAGGTCATGGGCGGCGCCTTGATTACGGGCATTCTGTCCGCTGGCCTGGCATTCGGCGTCCTGCTCATCATTGGAAGCGCACTCAGAATTACGACCAACATCCAACTGATCGAGCTATCGCGACCGGATCATCCGCTGCTTCAATTGCTGCTCCGTACCGCGCCTGGGACCTATCAACACAGCCTTCAGGTAGCAAACTTAGCGGAACAAGCGACACGGGCGATCGATGCAAACGGGATGCTTACGCGGGTAGGGTGTCTGTACCACGATGTCGGCAAGACCGAGCGACCTCAGTTCTTCATTGAAAATCAACTATCGGGTCAGAATATCCATGAGCAAATGGATCCTGCAACGAGCGCCAGCATGATCATTGCGCATGTCACCGACGGTCAAGAATTGGCGCGGAAGCATCGGCTGCCAAGGGTCGTTACGGACTTTATTCTCGAACATCACGGCACGATGCGCACGGAGTATCAGTATGCCCTCGCGCTAAAAGCGGCAGGCGAAGATTCAGATAGCGTTGATCCGCGTAATTTCACCTATCCTGGCCCCAGGCCGCGCTCCAAAGAGACTGCCATTCTTATGCTGGCAGATGGAGTGGAGGCCAAGATTCGGGCCGAGATGCCAGAAGATGAGGCCTCGCTGGATGAAGCAGTTGCATGGGTCATCGAGGACCGGCTGGCCAAGAAGCAATTAGCTCGAACGGATCTGACATTGAAAAATCTCGACACCATTCGCAGGTCCTTCGTCAAGACGCTTCGAAGCATCTACCATCCACGAATCCGCTACCCGGAGCCAGCAGAAGCCGAAGCCCCCGAGACAGCCTTGCCAATAGAGGCGGAGGCCGAAGCCGTCACTCCTCCCGAGCCCAAGGAGGTTTGATGATCCAGCCCATAGGAACGGGTCAATCTTGCCGCCCGGAAGTGGTCGTCTTGTGAGCCTGCAGATCCAGGTTCAGGAAGGGCAATTCGGGCCGGGATTCGAACCAACGATTGCCGCGGCTGCCGAAGCCACACTTCAGGATCAGAAAATTAAATCTGGCACACTCACCGTTGTGCTCACGGACGAAGCTGGAATTTCTGAATACAACCTGCGGTATGCTGGAGTCAACCAGCCGACCGATGTGCTTTCCTTCCCTGGAGGAGAAATTGACCCGGATACTGGCGAAGAATATCTGGGAGACGTGATCCTCTGCCCTCCAATCGCGCTCACCGGAGCATCCATGGGGAAGCACGCTTTGCTGGATGAGGTCAGTCTGCTGACCGTGCACGGCGTTCTCCATCTCTTGAGTTACGACCACGACGACGAGGACGGCCGCCAAAAAATGTGGGCGGTTCAGGAGCGTATCCTGGATCGTTTGGGCAATCCGATTGATGGAACAACAGAGCGGTAAGGTCAGTATCCAGGCTACACTCGGCAAGCGTCCTTCTTGAATCGCATATGCCGAACACTCTAGCGAGCTCATTCCGCAATGCCTTCTCAGGTATTTCCTATGCCCTCCGCACCCAGCGAAACGCCAGAATCCATCTCGGGGTCACACTGGGGGTTCTGGTCTTGGGAAAATGGCTCCGGATCGGTGCCGAAGATTGGGTGCCGCTGATACTTGCCGCTGGCCTAGTCTGGACCGCCGAATTAGTGAACACCGCATTGGAAGCAGCGATTGATCTAGTCAGCCCTCAGGAGCATTCTCTGGCGAAGACGTCCAAAGACGTTAGCGCTGGAGCGGTCCTACTCGCCGCCGCCGCCGCAGCCGTGATTGGCATCTTGATTCTCGGTCCTCCGCTCCTTACTCGGATCTTCCCATGACAAAGGCAATTGCTGGGCCAAAATCGCACATTTCGTCACTCCCCCAAAAGCACTCATTGCAACTGACCTGTCGATATGGTTTAATCTGCGATTGCCACGCCTTAGCGACGACTTGGCGCGCAAACTCATGACAGACGACGTACGCACGATACAGAGCAGCTTGTATCGCGCTGCTACATCCACATTCGACTTCGAGAAGCCCAGTGAAGCGCTGAGCGAATTACTCGCGATGGCGAGCGAGCTCACGGAGTCGGAACGCGCCGCGCTCTTTGAGTTTGACGAGGCCGAGTCGGGCTTTGCCCCGCGGGTTGCCGAAGGAATTGCCGTTGGTGACCTAGGGCGGCTCTCTTCCACCTCCGAACACCCGGTGCTTCGAGAAGTACTTGCGAGTCATCGCGCGGTCACCACTGACGGCACGGCTGGCTCTATGGGGTTGCCGCTCGCTCCCGGATCCGTAGCCTGTGCTCCCTGTTTCACGGGCGGCAAGACCTTCGGTCTGATGTTTATTGCCAATGATCGAGGGGATGCCTACACGGAGGACGACCTCGCTACGCTGGAAGTTCTGGCTGCGCGTGCGGCTGAGGTTCTGGCCTACGCTCGTCAGACTGCAAGCCAGAATTATCTGTTCCATAAGCTCTCCCTTCTGTACCAGGCCAGTCATTCCATCACGGGCACTCGCGATCGCGATGAAGCGATTCGTCAGATGGCAGCCCATATGCTCAAGGCTTCATCCGCGACCATCTGCGAGGTGCAGGTGCTCGAAGACGGCATGGAGCACACACGCAGATTCCAGCAGCCATTGGGCCAGTCTGTACCGCATACGATCGTCTCCGATGGTCCGATCAAGGTGCTGGACTATCCGATTCATGATCAGGTGCTCAACGAGCTGATGCCGGCCACAATCAGTCTCCAGCCTCCAGTGGGTTCTGGTGAGGACTTGGCTTTGCTGCAGTCCGAGGGCTACACCGCCGCCGCAATATTCCCGCTTGCAGTAGGCAGTGAACCTTTGGGGCTGGTGCGCATCTTGTACGATCAGCCGGGTCGGCAAATCGGTGAGCAGGAAATGGAGCTAACGCAGGCAATTGTCAACATAGGGGCGATCGGGCTTCAAGACGCGATCCACCTTGAAGCGGCCGAATCGCGAGCGAGCCAACTGCAGGTATTGAGTGAAATCGGTCGCGAGATGACTTCAACGCTTGACCTCCAGGCCGCACTAGAGAACTCCATGAAGTACGCCCAAGAAATGCTTCAGGCTGAAGCCTGTGTGCTGTTTCTGATGGACGATGAGGGCAAGGAACTGGTTCTAAAGGCCAGCGGCGGTCGCTTCTTGCGGGTGAAAGACGTTGCCATTCGGCTGGAAGAGGGCATTGCCGGTTGGGTAGCCCGAAACAAGGCACCGCTAATCGTTAACGATGTGCGAACCAACCCTCTGTACCATAGCGCTATCGACGCACAAACCGGAATGCTAACCGCCTCCGTGCTCTGCGTGCCGCTTGAGGCTCGCGGCGAGATCATGGGCGTGATCGAGGCTATCAATCACCCGCGCGGCGCGTTCAACAAGACCGATCAGCAAATGCTGTTTTCGGTGGGCTCCTGGGCTGCAATTGCTCTGGACAACGCGAACCTGTTCCAAAGTGTGACCGAGGAGCGCCGCCGTCTGGAAGCCACTCTGGTCGAGACTGCAGATGCAGTGGTGCTCACAACCCTTTCGGGGCGCATCACCTTGATCAATAAGGCCGCCGGTCAGGCATTTCGGATAAACGCCGAGAAGGCCTTAGGTCGCCCGGCAGATGACATATTTTTCGGGCATCCACTCGGCGACGCACTCATGAGTCAAACCATCGAACTTCCGACCACCCTCGAGATCACGACACCTCATGACCGCACGCTCTACGCCACCATCAGCGAGGTACCGGATGTCGGTCGCGTGGCAGTAATGCAAGACATTACCGCGCTCAAGCAGATCGACAAAATGCGCGCACAACTGCTTGGCACCGCAGCACACGACTTGAAGAACCCGCTCAATGCCATCCGATTAGGGGCCGATCTACTGGCGGACGCACCATTTAGCGAGCAGCAGCGTAAGGCGCTCAGCATGATGCACCGCGCCACCGACAGCATGACGAATTTAATCACCGGACTGTTGGAAACCATTCGCGTCGAGTCGACCGCCAATATTCTTCTTGAGCCTACCAACCTCAACGATCTGATCCGCCGCGCGATCGAAGATCTCCGTCCGCTATCCGATGCCCAGAATCACACCGTCCAATACGATCCGCCCAAGGAATCTCTGCTGATCATGGGCGATCCTAATCGCCTCAACTCGGTTATGAGCAATATGCTCAGCAATGCCATTAAATATACGGAGCCCGGAGGTCTGATCATCGTGACTGCAACCTGGGACGACGATGAGGTCATCGTCAGCGTCAAAGACAACGGCCCAGGCATACCGGAAGAAGAACTCCCGCGAGTGTTCGAGCATCTTTTCCGCGGCCGTGCTGCGGTTCGCGACCCCAACAATCCCATCGACGGCACCGGCCTTGGGCTAGCACTGGCGAAAACGGTGATTGAGCAACATGGTGGTCGCATTTGGGTAGAAAGCGAAGAGGGCGAGGGCAGCACCTTCCGGTTTGCATTGCCCCGAGAAGCGATCCCGAAAACCGGCTCGCTCAAACCGGACGAAGAACGCTAAGCTTCGCATTTGGTGCATGAAGTGTTGACCGCCGATCCGGCGGTCCTTTTATTTCCCCTCTCCTTACGCAGCCGAGTACGCGCCCAATCAGGCGCAGGTTAGAATTCGACATTCGGGGTACCTTCCTCGAACGGAGAGGAAATTGATGGCAAAGGCTAAATTCAGATTTGGAACTGTCGGAACCCCGCGCTCAACTCCTAAGAAACCAGGTGGTACGGTGGGCGCGGTTCTTCGGTTGCGCGAACTTGGACTGGACGCCTTCGAGATCGGCTGGGTGCAGTCGGTGCGCGTGAAAGAAGAGACCTGCGCCCTGATCAAGCAAGCCGGCGTGGAGCAGGATGTGGCGCTCAGCGTCCATGCTCCTTACTACATCAACCTCAACGCAACCGACGAAGAATGGCCGAAGAGCCGGAAGCGACTCATGGATGCCGCCCACTATGGAAACCTTGCAGGAGCTACCGACATCATCTTCCATCCCGGCTCGTACTTTAAGCAACCGCCTGACGAAGTTCTCGATTTTGTCATCCCTCGGCTTCAGGGCTGCGTGGACGAGCTGCGAGCGGGGGGCAATCCCGCAACGCTGAGGCCGGAAACGATGGGAAAGAGCGCCCAACTCGGCACGCTGGAGGACACATTAGCCATGTCCAAGGCGATTGAGGGCGTCGAGCCATGCGTCGATGTCTCGCACCTCCACGCCCGCGCAGGAGATGGCTCCCAAAACTCGTACGATGAGTGGACCGATTCCTTCAAAGCGTACAAGAAGGTGCTCGGCGCCCGGGCGCTGAAACGCCTGCATATACATCTCTCTGGAATTGAATACACCCCAAAGGGGGAGAAGAAACACCTGATGCTGGCCGAATCGGATTTCGACCTGGATGGTTTGCTGCGTGCACTTCATGACATGGGGTGCGGCGGACGGATCGTCTGTGAGAGCCCCATCATGGAGGACGATGCGCTCGTGATCCAGAAGAAGCTTACAGAGCTGGCTAAAAAGTAATCCCGGTTTTGGGAGCCGGACGGAATCCTAAAGTCTAGAATCGACGGGCCGCCTGGTGAGGCGGCCCGTCACTTACTCTGGTTAATCGTTTCTTAGGCGCTTACGTCCGCTTCTTGCCCCTGTTCCTGCCGAGGGCCTCTGCGATCCGGTCCATCTCCTGGACGATCGTGCGGACCCGGTTGGTCGCCGGGATTTCTGGCTCCAACAAAGAGCGCGAGCAAACCGTCATCGGTTTCGTTGGCGCCCACGGCGGCCATCATTCCGATCTCAAGCTCGCCGAATCCGCTGATGCCCTTGTAGCGCGTGTTGTCAGCCACGGAGAACGAAATGCTCTCTCTATTTCGGGTTTTGATCGTAAACGAATTGGCGCTCTTGGCAACGACTTCGCCACCAGCCTTGACGTCCAGATCCGGTTGATCTTCGGGATTGCCAGCGGCAATGACTAAAGCCAGAAGCTGTCCGTCATCTTGCCTTACCGCGCCAACCGTGGCCAGCATGCCCTTCTTGAGATCGTGGATGTCCTGCACGGACCCATCCCGACTGTGGAACTTGGTTCGCTCGTTGGTGGACAGCTCGTACTCTTCGCCTTCCCGGCTCGTTAGCGTGAAGGTGCCCTGACCGGGGACCACGCCTGTGATTTCGCCCCCAAGTCGGATGACATCGGGTCGATCCTCCGGCTGTCCTACTGCGATCAGCAGCGCCAATGGTGGGCCGCCATCTTGCGGGATCGCGGCCACCATCGCATCCATACCGGCCTCGAGACTTTCAAAGCCCTCGATCCCTTCGCCACGATACTTGGTTCGCTCGCCCGTTTGGAAAGGCAGAGTTTCGCCATCTCGAGTATGAAGCGCGAACGTTTGAATGCCGGGATCGATTGCCTCGATCTGCCCCGCCGCTCTCAGATGATCTGGCAGGTCTTCCGGGTGTCCTGCAGCCACCATCAGAGCAAGCAGCGTTCCATCGCCTTGCTCTGCAGCGACTACGAGCGCTTTCATACCTTTCTTCAGATCATGGATGTCTTCAACCGTACCGCTCGGGCTGCGGAACTTCGTATTTTCATTAGTTTGAAACCCAAGCTCTTCACCCTGACGGGTCAGTACGTTGAAGGTGCCCTGTCCGGGTACTACTCCGGTGATCTCACCCACGGCTCGCATACTGCCTTCGGGCCGCCCTGGAGCTTCTTCCTGCGCGAGTACGGCGCTGGGGAGAAGCAGTGCTGCTGTCAGTACTCCTATTGTGGCTATGCGCAACTTATTCATCTTGTCGTACCTCCGATTTCATGAGTTAGAGATCATGATGCCGGAGACGCAATAAGCAGATTTATGAAGAGTGTAAAAAGGGGGTTAAAGGTCTGGGAAGGCGATTTCTTCTTTGCCAGCGAGCTTATCTTGTATCCGTTCCACGACGATATCTAAATGGCTGGGGCGGTTTACATAGTCCAGGTCGTCGGCGATGATGGTCAGAGTTGGGCAGAGGTCGAAGCTCTCCATCCACTCCTCATAATACTTCTCGAGTAGAGCCAGATACTCAGCATTTACCCCGCCCTCCATATCCCGTCCTCTATCTTGAATGCGGCCCATCAAGACCGGTACCGAGGCCTTCAAATAAATCAAGAGATCGGGCGTGGGCAGCAAACTGACCACCAGATCAAACACCTGGCGATACGTTGCAAAATCCCGCTCATCCACGGTGCCGAGCTCGAGCGCCGCACGGGCGAATATTTCTGCATCTTCGTAGATGGAACGGTCGATCATTGCAGAAGCTTCAGACCTTGCGAGCGCCATGTGCTGCTTTGCGCGGTGCCCCAGGAAAAATACTTGAAGATAGAAGGCCCAGCTCCGCATATCGGCATAGAAATCCGCAAGATACGGATTGTCGTCAACCGACTCATAGGCAGTTTCCCAACCAAGGCGCTCGCCGAGCTTTTGGGTCAGGGAGGTCTTTCCGGCGCCTATGTTTCCTGAAACCAGTACAAAGTGCTTTGCCATCAATCCATCCGTGTGGTTTGTTTGTTGAGAAGGCAAAGCATAGCACGAGTGTTGGGGCTATCTCTTCGCAAGAGTTAAAACTTACCACGCGCTCATCCAGACCGGCACCAAGCTGGATAAACTAGTGAAATATGTCTAGGCGCCTGGTTGGCAAAACTGCTCTGGTAACCGGAGCAACTTCCGGAATTGGTTTTTATACGGCACTCGGCCTTGCGCGCGATGGCGCAGATGTTATTGTTGGTGCGCGCAATGAAACGCGCGGGCGCAACGCGGTAGAAGCGATTCGGAGAACGAGTGACAACTCAAAGGTCGACTATCTGGTTGCCGATCTCAGCTCCATGGCAGGGGTTCGGAAGTTGGCGGAAGCAACAATCGAACAGGTATCCCGCCTGGATATCCTGGTCAACAATGTAGGTGGCTTTTTTCTGACCCGTGAGGTCAGTGATGACGGGTACGAGATGACATTCGCGCTAAACCACCTCAGCTATTTCCTGTTGACAGAGCTATTGAGGGATCTACTTCTTGAAAGCGCGCCCGCCCGAATTGTCAATGTTTCCTCCGTGGCGCACCAAAATTCTCGGATCAACTTCGATGACCCACAGATGTTGACCCGCCGCTATTGGCCGATGACGGCGTATGGCCAGTCGAAGCTTGCTAATGTGTTGTTTACGTACGAGCTCGCCCATCGGTTGCTCGATACAGGTGTGACCGCCAACGCACTTCATCCAGGCCTGGTGCGAACCGGGTTGGGAACCAAGCACATTTTCCGCCTGCTTATTCCATTTGTCTGGTTTGGTCTAACTATGGCGATGAGCCCCAAGGAGGGCGCTAAGACATCGCTGCTGCTCGCAGCTTCACCAGAGATTGAGGGCGTTACCGGAAAATACTTCAGCACGGGGCAAGAAGTCCGGACCTCCAGAAGATCGTATGACAAATCGGCAGCTGAGCGACTTTGGATTCTTAGCGAAGAGCTAACCGGGCTTCGCTAAGCGAGGACTCAATGGGGCACTTACTCGGCCAGTGGATCGAACTAACTACACAGCTAGAATAAAAACGGGCCAACCTGTTAGCTGGCCCACAGTTGATTTCCTCGATTCGAACGCTACTTACTCTTCGCTCTTGGCATTCCGCAATTTCTGAACAACTTCCATAGCCTTCGCCCACTTCCCTGCCCAGTTATCTTCGCTATCGAGGCGATTTTCCGTCCATAGGCGATCTGCCTCTTCCTGCCCGACTAGCTCGACCGCCTCGCTGCGCAGGGCACCCATATTGAGCTGGACTGTGCGTCCGTCTTCGTTCTGTTCTGCTGCCATTCCTGCCACCTCGAGGTTGGAATGAGACCATTATGGCACAGTTGAATACCATGCGCAGTAGCTAAACAGTCGCCCCCGTGAACCGAAAATCGCGGATCTTTACCGCCGGTGCCAATACGGCTGCCTTCAGAAAGTCGTCCACGACTAGGCGGGTCTCCGATCCGATCGCTTCAACGTTGTTGAGCGCCTCAACATAGGACTGAGTAAAGCGAAAATCCTTCACGGGACCTTGAATTTTTCCATCTTCGATCAAAAACACGCCGTCGCGAGTCATTCCCGTGACCACACAGTCTCGGGGATGGACATGCCGGGTGTAATGGAAGCGAGTGATGTACATTCCCCGTTCGGTAGACTCGATCATTTCCTGTGTGCTTTTGTCGCCTGGCGCCATAAATAGATTTGTCGGGAGCGGCGAGTACATGCGAATCATCGGAGGAAAATCGGGAGAAAGAGCGTGCCCGGTGCTCTGTTGACCCTGGCGAGAAGCCGTCTCTCGGTCGTACACTCCCCCTTTGACCACTCCATCTCGAATGATGTCCAGCCTTTGTTTTGGTTCCCCTTCGGAGTCGAACGGTTGTGGTACGCCACCAAGATCTAAGCCATCATCCCAGATGCTGACCGCTTCATCCATCGATTGCTCACCGATCCGGTTTGAGATCCATGATCGACCTTCGGCAACTGCCTGCCCGCTCATCCCGGGCAAAGCAAGCATTTGGAGCAGGTCGACGGTGGCATATGGGTCCAGCACTACGGTCAGAATCTCTGGCTTCATGCTTTGAGGGCCTACAGCATCGGTTGCCTTTCCGATTGCCTCCTCGCCCAGCGATTGAACCGGGACTTCATCGAGCTTCCAATGTGAGGCCTGCGCCCAACCTGAGGCACCATTGTTCCTGACCACAGTCTGGAAATCAGCCAGCGACCCAGCATGGTAGCCGAAGTGCCCTTCCGAGTTGGCCACAGCTAATTCCTTGGTCTCAACCATGTAGGCCCCGTACGCCGCCTGGCCGCGCTCTGCGGCTGCTTCACACACCTGACGCACAGCCTCCGCTCTCGCTTGAGGGGATTGCTCAATCACAGCCTGATCCAAGGAAGCTACGCCTGGTTGGCTGGTTGGCTGGGTCAGAGTTGGAATCGCCTGGCTCTCGGGGCTGGTGGCGACTATTTCGGCTACCTTGTTCGCGAGCTCATTCAATGAAGCTTCATCGAGCGCATTGGTAGATGCCATGCCGCTGCGCGTCCCTACCCATGCCTTTAGATGCACGCGCACCTCTTTTTCTTCGACGTTTTGGTGAACCGAGTTTTTATAGAAACGGGTGAGATCACTCGCTTTCGAGCTGATCACAACTTCAGCCGAGTCGGCCTGAACGGACCCCAATATCTGTTCGGCGATGGACTTAGCTTCAGCTTCTCCTAACATTGCTGTCCTCATTTCAACCGTGAATCCCAATCTGCACATTCCTAAATCGCGCCGGAGCAGCCCCGTGACCCGTATGCGCTACCTGGCTCGGCTGCCCTTTGCCGCAATTTGGCGTCCCCCACATGACCCAATCATCTTCACCGCAGATCGCGTCGCAGCTGTTCCAAAACTCAGGGGTAATTCCGGTGTAGGTCGGATTGCGCAGCATCTTCCCCAATTTGCCATTTTTTATCTCGTAACCCATCTCCGTTCCAAACTGGAAGTTGTACCGGCGATCGTCGATCGACCAGGACCGGTTGGTTTCCATGTAGATCCCGTCATCGGTGTCAGCGATGAGGTCCTCCAGGCTCCACGTTCCCGGCTCCAGGCTCACGTTGGTCATGCGGATCAACGGGATGCGGTTCCATCCCGACGCGCGCATGCATCCGTTGGAGGTCAATCCCAATCTGGGTGCCGTTTCGCGGGACATCAAATAACCGACAAACTCACCCTTTTTTACGATCGGCGTTGACTGGGCAGGTACGCCTTCATCATCCCAACCGAACGTTCCCAGGCCGTTAGCCCTCACGCTGTCGGCGGTAATGTTGACGACCTCGGAGCCATATCGAAAGTTATTCAATTTCTCGGTCGTTAGAAATGATGTTCCCGCATAGGCGGCTTCAGTTCCGTAAACGCGATCCAGTTCAATGGGGTGCCCACATGACTCATGGATTTGCAGAGCAACTTGCTCCCCGCTCAGGATGATATCTCCCCTGCCGCTTGGGCACGGGTCTGCCGTCAACAAGGCGACCGCCTCGCTGGCTACCCGCTCGGCATTTCCCGGAAGATCCCAGCCCACGACGGTCTCCCAGCCAGCCGTCACCTGCTGACGGCCCCAGGAGGATGGGTAGGAGCGCTGCTGAACTTCTCCTTCACCAACCGCATATGCCGTCATCCCACCTCCCGTTTCGATAATAGTCTGGTCAGTGCGGGCTCCATCACTATTGGCAAACCACTTTCGTTCCTTGATGAATACTAGATTTAGAGTTCGTGCCTTGATCTCGGGTGAGGTCGCCAAGAGTTGGTCGGTCTCCATCAATACGGACACTTTTTGGTCCAGGGAAATCGTGAAAGGATCGATCTCAACCGGAGTGCGGTAGGTGCCCTCGCTGATAACCGCAGGCCCAAGATCGACCTTGTCTCCGCGGACAAGCGCCGATGCTTTTGCGATCTCAAATGCACGATCGGTGAGGCGGTCGATCTCGCTCAGGCTCAAATCGCGTGAAGAGGCAAAGCCCCACGCACCATCCGCGAGCACTCTGACCCCCACCCCAATATTCGTAGCGCTCTCCAGAGTCCGCATCTCGCCATTCTGGAGCACGAGCGTCTCGGTTTCATTTTCGATAACGCGCGCATCGGCATATTGCGCGCCGCGCGTCTGCGCCAGGTTCAAAGCACGATCGAGCAGATCTTGCATAGCTTGACTCCTCGCTGGGCCGGCAGAGAGACCCAGGTCGATATTTTATTCTGATTGTTGATTGGATCGAAAATGAATTCTACGAAAGGGGTGGGGATCAGAGAGTTAAATTTCCGCTCTGAACGTTGTCGGGGCTGGAGGAGGATTATTAGAAGGAATTGGGGATTGGAAGTTCAGTGTTCAGTAAATTTCCGGTCTGAATGTTGTCGGGTCCGGTATCGTAATTTTAGCTGGACCTGGGAAACTGGAGCACGATAGTAGTCCCCTGACCGAGTCGGCTCTCCACTCGAATGATCCCACCCTGTGCTTCAACTAATGATTTGGCGATCGCAAGCCCTAATCCCGATCCAGCGCCATCGCGACGTCGAGACTTGTCGCCTCGGTAGAAGCGCTCGAATATGTGAGGCAGATCTTCTGGGTCTATTCCTGGCCCACTGTCTTTGACCTGAAATTCAATTGCACCGTTGCTTTCGTGTACAGCCATCACGACCCTTCCACCAGCTGTCGAATGCCGCATGGCATTGCTGACCAGGTTGCCCAGCACCTGTCCCATGCGATCGATGTCAATTCGAACCTCGGAAAATCCTTCGGCCGCGTCCACCTCGAGGTCGATCTCTTTCTCTCGTGCGAGTGCCTGATACGAGGCTGCTGTCCGTTCCATGACTGCCGCAGGGTCGTATTCTCGTAATTCAAGCGTGAGTTCACCGGATTCAACTAGCGACAGGATTCGGAGGTCCTCAACTAGTCGCTCCAGGCGCTGTGCCTCCTCGCGGATGATGGATAAATTTTCCTCCGATGCATCCAACACACCATCTTGAATCCCCTCCGATTGTGCAAGTATGATGCTTAGCGGCGTGCGCAGCTCATGCGCGATGTCCGCGGTGAGTTGCCGGCGCCGATCGCGAGCCTTGGCAAGGTCGGAATTCATCTGATTGAAGGCGGCTGCCAGCTCTCCCAGTTCGTCCGACGAGCGGATGGGAACCTGAGTGTCTAGAGCGCCTGCCGCTACCGCACGCGCTCCCAAGGTCAGCTCGCGCAAGGGTTTTATCAGGGATCGCGCGAGCACTACTCCCAGCACCACAGCTGCGGCAGTTCCTCCAACTGCGCCTACTGCAAGAGCAAGATTGACTCTCCCGAGAAAGGCCCGCTCCGCCGGCTCAACATCGAAAGCCCCATTTTGCATATACAGCATCCCAACGCTTTCGCCGTCTACTTCAATCGGAATTGCTTCTGAGAGGGATCCAGCAGACACCATCTCACCGATCTGATGGCCGTGTCCAGGGACAACCACCGAACCCGCATCATCGACCAGCAAGAAGGACAAGAAAGGAGCGTTTGCCGCAGGCCGCGGACGCGGGCCACCCAAGAGCCGGTTCGAGAATTGTTGAGGCAGTCCGTCCCAGCTCCCGTTCGTTACATAGTAGTCTGCGAGCTGATCGGCCAGGCCTTTGCGCCGGAAAGAGAACATAAAATTGCCAAATTCACCTGCCGTTGCAGAGGCGGCCAGCAATGCCAAAATAGCCGTGCCGGTCAGGCCGACTACCACAAACGCAAGCAACAATTTCGCAGTCAGGGAACGAATAACATCTACTCCCTTACAAACCGATAGCCAACGCCATACACGGTCTGAATGTAATGTGGTTCTTTGGGTTTTGGCTCAACCTTGGAGCGTAGGTTTTTAATGTGAACATCGATCGTGCGCTCATAACCTTCGTATGCGACTCCCTGGATCCGATCCAGGAGCTCGAGCCGGGAATACGCTCTCCCCGGCACTGACATCATTGTCGCTAGCAGATCAAATTCGGAGGGCGTGAGGTCCACATACTGCTCTCCAATTTCAACCGTGTGCCGCTCACGATCCAGTGTGATGTCGGCTGCTCGCAGCACCGAAGCTTTAGGTCGTGTTTGCCCCGATCTGCGCAGAACGGCTCGTACTCGAGCAACCAACTCGCGCGGCCGGAATGGCTTGGTTACATAATCGTCGGCGCCCAGCTCCAAGCCAATGACTTTGTCGTCTTCCTCGACCTTGGCAGTGAGCAGAATGATGGGGGTCTCCGCTTCGCTTCGATGAATCCGCATGAATTCGTAGCCATCCATGTCTGGCATCATTACGTCCAAAATGATCAGGTCTGGCCTGGACTCGCGTGCAACAAAGAGCGCCTCTTGCCCGTTTGAGGCAGTCGCCACATCGAACCCTTCTTGCTCCAGATAAGCCTTGACAACCGAAACCAGGCGAGGTTCATCATCCACCACCATTATTGTCTTTGACATGCTCTTGTCTTCTCGATCTCTCCGCCGACAAACCTTATCAAGAAATCGTGAAGGTATTGTGAAGGATATGGAGCCTTTGACTTATCCCGATACAGCGACAAACTCAATCTCGAGCATAAATTCTTCGTCCACTCCAGCAACGCGTGGAACGGAAGGGATCGACAATTCAAAATCCGATCGAACCAGAGTCGCGGTGGCAAGACCCTCAACTCGATCTTCAGCGACCAGCGTGGCCTCTCCTGCGAAGGTCACCTCTCGAGTAATGTCTCGGATCGTGAGCATCCCAACGATCTTGAAGAATACGGTTTCCCCAACGACAATCTCGGGGGGTATCCCCTCAATATCGGTGGGCTGAAAGCTGATCACCGGATATTGTGCGGACTGCAATACGAACCTACCTATCGCTCGGTTGCGCATATTGCTATCCGTAACAAATCCAGAAGAATCGATCAGGAATTCGTCAAGCCTACTCAGCGCAGGCTCTGCAAAATTGAGTACTCCGCCACCCTGGATCTGGTTGTTGACGCCGATCACCGTGTTGGGCTGATTGGCCAGGATTTCGCCGATGATAAAGCGCGCCTCGCTCAATTCCGGATCCAGGACGAAGATCGCCTCCCCCACTACTCCCGGCGATTCTCCCGCTTCTTGGGGCTCGGCTGCCGCTACTTCGGAAGCCCCCGTCGCAGGATCGGGTGTTGCGGCCGGTGAGCAAGCCGCAACGCTGAGGCCAAGCAATATTGAAATCAGTACACCTCTTTGGATACCCATGAACTCGATGTTCCTCCTCATGTAATTTGCATGTCTTTTTCTAGCGCATTTATCAGAGCCTTCAAGCGGGCTCGACTGCAATTCCGTGGCCGCTTCCTGGTTCAAATCCCCGAATGGACTACGTGCTACTTTCTAGACCGGCTCTTTGTTCCAGCATCTCGATCAGCGGCTCCAGGAGGAAACTGCCTGCTCGGCCGCCAAATCTTTCGAATCCAGCCTCAGCTCTAGCCGTAGCGGCTGCATCGGGATCAAAATTCCCGTCCCCGCCCTGAAAGGGCCCGCCTCCCCCACCGAACGGCCCACCTCCACCGCCAGGAGCTCCACCTCCACCGAACTGGCCTCCGCCTCCAAATTGTCCACCCTGACCTCCCGCAAAACCTCCAGGTGGAAACGGAAAGTCCCCACCCTCGAAGCCTTCAAAACCTTCGGGCGGACCGAACTCGACCGGGCCGGTAAAAAACCGAACTACTGCTCGGGTACACCACTCAATTCGGAGACGCAGCCTCCGCCATCAACCCCCTGGGTGATCTAATTCTGGATTGCGAATCGAGGGTCCAGCGCGGAATTTCGGTTTCTACGCGTTTGAGTTACGGAGAACCGAT
>SMUX01058912.1_pt1 | contig 19450 bp, 19 predicted proteins | sample 2456431 | NCBI WGS metagenome assembly SMUX01 (sample SAMN11095930, study PRJNA526329) | marine sediment metagenome | biome: Marine sediment; feature: Surficial sediment; material: Deep marine sediment; isolation source: Hadal surficial sediment | place: Pacific Ocean | collected 2014-11 | depth... | reverse complement strand
TACCACCCCACTGTTTACCCAGGGAAACAGGGCCTATTGATAACAGAGGCGGTTCTGAGTGAAGAGGCGCAAATAGTCAACGACAAGGGAGACAAACTCGAGAAGTTGAAAAATAGTCCTCGGGACAAGATTTGTTTTGCAATGAACGAGATGATGCAAAACGGGTCTGGTTCTCTCTTTCTCGACCTTAAACCGCTGAGTAAAGAGAAAATTCTATCGCAGTTTCCTCAAACTCATGAGCTAGTCCGCGCGGTTGCGGGCCTGGACATTACTAAAGAACTTGTCCCCATTCGCCCCGTGGCCCACCGCCCTATGGGAGGGATTGAGACCAACGCTGCCGGGCAGACCTCCATCGCGGGACTGTCCGCGGTCGGGGAGTGTGCATGTAATGGGCTTAATGGCGCTGGCCGCCTCGCCGGGAATACTTTGACCGAGTCAGTGGTCTTTGGGAAAAGGGTCGGAGAGGCAGCCAGCGCCTATGCAAAGGGCCTTCAAAAGAAGAACTTTCCTAGCACTCAGTTGTCTGACGAAGAGAAACGAATCGGCGGGCTTATCTCAGGACAATCGTCTCAAGATTCCTCGGGAAAGATTCACGCCGAGCTTGGCGAGTTAATGAATGGAAAGGTTGGCCTTACCCGTAAAGGTACGGAAATACAAGAAGCGCAAAGTCGCATTCAGAACCTGAGGGTGCGTTACTCAAAGCTTCGGGTGAAAAACACTTCTAAGATTTACAATTATGAGCTCACAGCGTACCTCGAGCTCGGCTCCATGCTAAGAATGGCGGACGCTGTAGCGCTGGCTGCTCAGGCGCGCTCAGAGAGCCGTGGGGCCCATAGCCGAGTCGACTTCCCTGATAAGAATGACGTAGATTGGAAAGCTCACACTTTGGTCCGGCTGGTAGACGGTTCACCGAAACTGGAAAAGAGACCGGTTAGCAGCGCACGGTAAGGACTGAGGAGGAGGAACCTATGGATGTTACCTTTAAGGTCTACCGGAAGGATCCGGAAAAAGACAATAAGCCGGGACGCTCTAATTACACTGTGGACGTTGCAGAGGATAGCACAATCATGGACGGGCTGCTTAAGATCCGGGATGAGCAGGATGGGACCCTCGCCTTCCGTGCGTCCTGTCTCCGGGGCTACTGCGGTGAGTGCACTGTAAAAGCGAACGGGAGGAGCTGTTTCACCTGTACCGCCAAGGTAAAGGCATTTACCCAAAAGGGCCCTGAGATCCAACTCGACCCGCTCCGCAATATGCCGATCATCAAGGACCTCGTCTACGATTGGGACGCCTTTCTCTGGAATAAGATCAAGGCCGTCCAGCCATGGCTGGAGCCTGGAGAGCCAGCCTCGAACGGAGGAAAACCAGTCACAGAGTCCGAAATGCAGGACCTGCGGAAGGTGATGAGCTGCTATTACTGTGGTCTCTGCGATGAAGGATGTACGGTTCTCCCTGTGGATTTTGATTTTCTGGGCCCGGCAGCCCTCACCAAGGGGTATCGATTCGTCTTTGACCCAAGGGATACCGCCGGCAAAGATCGTCTAAAGCTCCTCGAGCAGTCCAAAGGAATCTGGGACTGTGTACACTGCTTTGAGGCGACTGAACACTGCCCCAGAGGTATCGACCCCACGAAGAGGATCATGGACATAAGGGACAAGGCCTTCAAGGTTGGTATTAGCAATGAGAGAGTCGCGCGGCATCACAAGAGTTTCGCGGCTTCTGTCAAGGAAAGCGGATGGCTGGACGAAGGCAGGCTCGCCGTGGAATCTGAAGGCCTGACGAACATTAAGGGGCTAGCAGCGCTTCTCCCGACGGCCATAAAAGCCCTCATAAGAGGAAAGGCCCCGATCCCCTATTTGCACTCGAAAAGGCCCGGGGCTGATAGGATCAAGAGGATTTTCGAAAAAGGAGAAAAGGACAATAAATGAAATACGCTTTTTATCCTGGATGCGTTTCCCGTGGGGGGTGCCCCGAGCTTTACCCAGCGGCTGTCAAAGTTTCCGGCGCGTTGGGGATTGAACTTGAAGAGCTAAAAGACGCTGCCTGCACGGGGGCTGGGGTCCTCCCTCAAAACATTTCAGACCCGATCAATGCCCGTACCTTCGCCAAGGCGGAAAACCTTGGACTTCCCATCATGACAATTTGCAGCACCTGCCAGGGTGTGATGCTTCAGGCCAATCATCGGCTGAAAAGTGACCCGGAGTATCGAGCAAAGATCAATAAAGAATACCTCGCAGAAGAGGGGCTCGAGTACAAAGGAACCGTAGAGGTCAAGCATCTCCTCTGGGTTCTCTTTGAAGACTACGGAGTCGAGCGCCTAAAGTCTTTGATTAAAAGACCCCTTACAGGCCTAAGGGTATCCCCTTTTTACGGCTGTTTCTTACGCCGGCCTCCTGAAGTCGTTGTCCCCACCAAAGCAGAGGCTGGACGAAAGACCTATTTGAATGACTTGATAAGGATCCTAGGTGCCGAGTGTGTAGACTTCAGCGGTATGGGCAAGTGCTGTGGCTTTCCCATTATAACAGCCAACGAACAAAACTCCCTGGCTATGGTTGGCAAGCACACAGGTGAGGCAAAGGATAAAGGGGCTGACTGTATGGTGACTCCGTGTCCCCTGTGTCACCTGAATCTGGATGGGAACCAGTCCAAGGCGGAGGCACAAGAAGGGAGAGATATCGGACTCCCCATTATCCATCTACCCCAATTCTTGGGTATGGCCCTCGGCTTTGACACCAAAGACCTGGACCTGAAACGTCACCTTGTCTCAGCGGATGCAGTCGAATCCAAGGTCAATATGCTTACCTAGGACTCCCTCGGTCGATAGCCTTGGCTAATCTTAGCTTGATGAGTCGTACTCGGGGCGCTGCCCGACAGCCAAGCCATGGGTTGTCACCAGACAGACAAATGGTAGCTCATGACTATGGAAGAAAAAAAAACCAATCCCGTGAGCCTTGCCCGCGAGATTATTCGATACCACAAAGAAAAACACCCGTACGGTCGTAACTACGCGGTTCGGGTCCGGCTCGGTCACGCTGAGATTCAGGACGTGACTGCCGTGGCGGAAATCCTTTCGACAATTGACGAGCTCGGGTATGAGGTGGTGAAGAGGAACAAGTAAGGAATGGAATATCACGACCTTGTTATTGTCGGAGGAGGCGGTGCAGGGCTCAGGGCCGCCATTGCCGCCGCAGAATTTTCCCACAAATTGTCCATTGCTGTGGTCTCCAAAGTTTACCCGATGAGGAGCCATACGGTTTCCGCCGAGGGGGGAGCAGCAGCCGTGCTGCGTCCAAACGATAGCCACGAACTCCATTGCAAGGATACCATCTTCGGGGCGGATTTTCTGGCCGACCAAGATGTTGTAGAGGTGTTTGTCAACGAAGCCGCGGGGGAGTTGATCCAGTTGGAGCACTGGGGATGCCCGTGGAGCCGGGACCCCGACGGACATGTCAGCGTGCGGTCTTTTGGGGGCATGAGCGTTGATCGTACCGTCTTCGCGTCTGATAAGACTGGTTTCCACATGCTGCATGCCCTGTTTCAGACCTCGCTCAAGTACGACAACATCGTGCGCTACGACGAGTTCTTTCTGACTTCCCTATTGTCGGACAACGGCAAGGTTCGAGGCGTAACAGCTCTCAACATTTATACGGGTCAACTGGAGGGGATCTCTACCAAGGCTGTGATTTTGTGCACGGGAGGTGCAGGTCGGATCTTCCCATTTACCACAAACGCGGCCATTAAAACGGGAGACGGAATGGCTCTAGCCTACCGTGCCGGAGTCCCCCTTAAGGATATGGAGTTTGTCCAATACCACCCCACGGGCTTGCCGGGTACCGGTATCCTCATCACCGAGGCGTCACGGGGAGAGGGAGGTTGGCTCAAAAACAAAGACGGTTACCGCTATCTCCAGGATTATGGGTTGGGTCCTCCCACCGATACGCCGACCCATAAAAAGATGGAGCTGGGCCCACGGGACATTCTTTCTCGTTGCCACATGCAGGAGCTACAAAAAGGACGCACCTTCGAAGGTCCCAATGGTCACTACGTTCATCTTGACCTACGGCACCTGGGCGAGGAGAAGATCAACCAGAAGCTCCCCTTTGTAAGGGAGTTGGCCAGCAAATACTTGGGTATCGATCCGGTCTACGAACCCATCCCGGTCCGTCCAGTGGTTCACTATATGATGGGGGGCATTCACACCGATATCATGGGGAAAACTCCCCTTGAGGGCCTCTACGCCGCGGGGGAGACGGCCTGTGTGTCCATCAATGGCGCCAATCGGTTGGGATCCAACTCGCTGACTGAGTGCCTCGTCTTCGGAGCGCGTGCGGGGAAGGCCGCTTCTGAGTATGTCCAAACCCAGTCTTCTCCCTCTTCCAATACCCTTGAGGCCCTTGCTCGCGACGAACAGAAGCGAATCGATGACCAGTTCCTTAACAACAAAAACGGGAAAGAGCGGATAGCGAATATTCGCGGCGAAATGCAGATGGCCATGGAGGAGGGCATTGGTATCTATCGTAGCGAGGAGGCGATGAAGAAGACCTGCAATCAGCTTGCTGACCTCAGGGGGCGTTTCGCGAATATCAAGGTTGAAGATGTTAAGGGGGTGTTCAATACGGAAATCACCAGTGCCCTGGAACTCGACTTCATGCTGGATATTGCGCAGGTGGTGGCCCATTGCGCCCTGGAACGCAAGGAATCCCGCGGCTCTCACACTCGAACGGATTTCCCCAAAAGGGATGATGGCCAATACCTCAAGCACTCGCTGGCCTATCGCACCCAGGGGGAACCAAAAGTCGACTATTTGCCGGTAGCGATTACCCGCTGGCAACCTGAGGAACGCAAATATTAGACATGTGGTGAAAGAGGAGTTTTGATGAGCGACGAGAAGGTTACACTGAAGGTTACCCGCTACCGGCCAGGACTTGATGTGGTCCCAACCATGCAGAGCTACACGGTCCCCTATCGTAGCGACTGGGTCGTACTTGATGCCCTGAATTATATCAAAGACCAGGTGGACGGGACCCTGAGCTACCGCTGGTCCTGCCGTATGGGCGTATGCGGCAGCTGCGGGATGATGGTCAATAACGTCCCCATGTTAACCTGCGCGGCGTTCTTGCGCGATTACTATCCGGGAGAGATCCGTGTAGAGCCTTTGGTCAATTTTCCGGTTATTCGCGATCTGGTCATTGATATGAGTGATTTCATGACCAAGCTAAAGAGCGTGAAGCCGTGGATGATTCGTGATTCGGAAAAGCCCGTATCCGAGGGAGAGTATCTGCAGACCCCAGAACAGCTCGACGCCTATCAGCAATTCACCCAGTGTATCAACTGTATGCTATGCTATTCGGCCTGCCCTGTTTACGGTTTGGAGCCAGAGTTCTTAGGACCCGCAGCCATTGCACTAGGATACCGCTACAATATGGATTCACGCGATCAGGGCAACAAGGAGCGGGAATCAGTCATTGGAGGCCACGACGGAGTATGGCAGTGCACCTTCATCGGCGAATGCACTGAGGTATGTCCCAAGCATGTGGATCCGGCTGCTGCCATCCAGCGCTCCAAGGTCAACAGCACAAAAGAATGGTTCACCTCCTTGCTGTTACCTTGGGGGCAGAGATGACCCATTCGACTAAGCTCAGGGTCATCCCGAGGAGGATCGAGGGATGATCAGTCCAGGACCCGATAAGTCCAAACTCTATTACCCCACGATGCCAGCCACCTGGTGGTTGAGGAGGCGTAGTTACTTCCTCTTTATGGTACGTGAGCTATCCAGTGTTTTTATTGCCATCTTTCTAATTGTTTTTCTCGTCCAGATTTACCAATTATCGGAAGGCCAGCAGTCCTACACCGCCTTTATTCAAAAACTCGGGTCCCCTGGGTGGATCACCTTTCACGTGGTTGCCCTCTGCTTTGCCATTTATCACACTCTTACCTGGTTCCAATCTAGCTCGGTGGTCCTCCAGATAAAGATCGGCCGACAAGAAATCCCTCGGCCTGTGGTCATGGGTATCCACATCGGTGCTTGGATTGTAGCATCGGCGGTGATTTTAGTGTTGTTTATTCTACTTCGGAGTTAAAAGTGGCTGGGAATAAGACATGTGAACCCTTTTGGTGGGCTCTCTTTTCTGCAGGGGGTGTGGTGGCGGCCTTTCTGGTCCCTATTCATATCGTTCTAGTGGGTTTTGCGGTGCCCCTTGGTTGGATCTCGGATACTGGTGTGTTATATCAGCACTGGTGGGTCAAGGCTTACCTTTTCGTACTTATCAGTTTGCCTCTTTACCACTGGGCTCACCGATTTTACTTTGCCCTGAACGACATGGGACTGAAGCCGATACGCAAGCCCCTTGCCGTTTTTTGTTATGGAGGTGCTGTTGTTGGCACGTTTGCAACCATTTGGATTTTGCTGCGGGTATAGGAGGTTAATATGGCTGAGCAAGAAGAGAGATTATCTCAGGCCGACTTCGTAAAACGGGCAATCCAAAAGCTGAGAAAGGATCCCTATAAGGGTATCCACTCAGTCTATTCAGGTTTTAATGAGGCTTTTCGGGGATATTTCAACGAAGACCCAATTAAATGGACTAACCAGCTAGCCTCTGAAGGGGAGATCGAGACCCGTCCGGCACGCGGTGGGGTTATGCTTTATCTGGCAGGAGACGCACCAGCGCGTAGCACCGGCCAGGACGTACTCAAAAAGATGGGGTTGTGACCGTATCGCGGCGATCCTTTTTCTTTCTTGCCGTCCTCCTTCTCGCCTCTTTTATCCTATTCCGCTGGCGCACTACTATAAGAAATCTCGTCTTAAGGCCCGAGGCCAAGGGTCAAATCCCGCCAAAATTTCCCAACCCCTTTCTCGAAGGAAACAAGACCCTGGTTGGCTTGGTCCACGGAGAACAGGTCGAATTGATGGTCCGAGAGGCCATCCAGTTGATTGGTGGAATAGAGAAGCTCCAGGTCAGGGAAAAGACCGTTTTGGTCAAACCGAACGTCGTAGGTGGCAGGCCCTCCCCTACGACGACAAATCCTGAAGTCATTCGTGCCATCATCAGAATTCTTAAGGAGGCAGGGGCAAAGAAAGTCTACGTTGGGGATATGTCAGCGATCCTTACCCTCCCGACCAAAAGGAACATGGAGAAGACTGGGATTCTTAAAGTAGTTGAGGACGAAGGAGCTGAAGCGCTTTTTTTCGAGGATGGCAGGTGGGTCAAGGTGGATCTTTCTGAGAGCGAATATATCAAAGAAGCTTATGTTTCAGAGTGGATCTATAATGTGGACCGCGTTATTAACCTTCCGGTCATTAAAACCCACCGGCGTGCTACTTATAGTATCGCCTTGAAGAATTTCATCGGTGCGACCCACGGGAGGCAGAGGCCCTATCTCGTCGACTCGAGCCATTGGGAGGAGATCGTCTCAGAATTCAACCTAGCCTACCAGCCCCATCTCAACCTCGTGGACGGGACAAAAGTCATGCTCTCTGGGGGTCCCTGGTCAGGAAGTGAGGCAGAATCGGGAATTGTGCTGGCCAGCGGCGACCGCGTTGCAACGGATATTATCGGGCTTAGTCTCATTAAACACTACGGCAAGGATAAAGATGTGGCAAGAAAAGGAGTCTGGGAGCAGAAGCAGATTCAAACCGCTGTCCGCTTAGGCCTGGGAGTTAAGGATAGCAGCTTGCTATTACTGAAGGAAAAGTCGCTCAAAGGGCCGGATTCGAATTTTACCAGGCTCGTTTCATCCATCCGTAAACACGCTTTCGGAAACCCATGATTGCCATCATGCTACCTCGCGCCTGCTATGTCATTAGCTTCGCAGATTTAATCCCATGTCCCAAAAACCTATCTCAAGAGTAGTAGCCTGACGGAAATTCGTGACCAAGCTTTGAAATCTCCCCGGTCCCATGCGCGAAATAGCTAATTCGTCAAGATGGCTCACCGCCTCCTTGGCTACCTTTTGATACTCTTCTCCTGCGTACGCATCTATCCACTCTTTATAGGGATGACTCCCCGATTGGGTCTCGGTATCAGTCGCCAATTTCATTCCAATCACTCCGTACCCTATGGTGCAGGGCGCAAGGGCGACAAACAAATCCAGGACATCCCCTGCCAGTCCACGGTCCAGGACATAGCGAGTGTAAGCCATATTTTCCCTGGCTTCCTTGATCTGCTGCATTTCTTCTTCCTTGAGTCCCCACTTTGCGCAGTACTTTATATGGAGGGCAATCTCATCGGTGAGAATAGAATTAAGTGTTGTAGCGGCAGCGCGCATGTCTTTGAGGGACTCAGCTTTGTAGACCGCAAGGCCCCAAGCCCGGGAAAATTGAATGAGAAATAGGTAATCTTGCTCCAGGTAGTGGCGAAAATTCTGTTCCGGTAACGTGGCGTCACCCAGACGGCGTACAAATTCATGGTTACAGTAAGCATCCCATTCATTGGCACAAGCCGAGCGAAGCTTCCCAAACAAAGTATTGGGATCATTGAAGGAATCATGGGTGTTGGTCATTTTGGGAGCCCCCTCGTCCTGCCCTGAGCCTATCGAAAGGCCAAGTTAGCCAAGGCGGGTCAATAACGCAAGCATTGCACGATCCCCCAAGGATTATGAACCTACGGAGTTAAACTGGGCGTTCAGCCTTGATGATGCGGCCGGGAAAAGCGGCTGGTGCGGCTTTATTCATCTGTTCCTCAATTTGTTTGCGATATCGTGCGTCAGTCCCTAACAATCAGGAACATGGACTGCAAACCTCTTTAAGCTAATCCAACCAGTCTTTGTCTTTGAGTTTTTTGGGGAGGTACTTCTTGGTCAGGAACTGGAAGTCCTTGTTGGCGAGCGCGTCCAGTTCGTACTTGAGACCCACTGAGAGCATCCGCTTGATTTCAACCTGCCATTCCTTTTTCTGAAACCAAGGATAGTTGAGGAGCTCTTTGGCCCGGGTGATATCTTTATCGTTGAGCTTGATACCCACGTTACGCTGGAGACCGTATTGTTCTGGATCGGCACTGGAGAGTCCTATGAACTTGGCCTTCGGAATGGCCATGCGCTGACTTTCAAACGCGAGGTTGATGGAGCCCTGCTTAATGACCGAATAAATATAATAACCCCAGGGGTCATTGTCCACGAGGACATAAACCGGGAGCCCCTTTTCGTCGTGTAGCCTACGCGCCAGGCGCCTGACACCTCGTGGCGGCTGGCCATTACCCGTAAGGAGGACACAGTTGTATCTCCGCCAGAACTTGTCTTCCGAGAGGCGGTTCCATTGGGTGCCCTTCTCAACGAGAAGTACGAAATCGGCGGTACATCTCCTGATCTGGATGTATTCTGGCTCGACGATGGAGGGAACGGAATAGCCCCCCTTCCCTAGGCGGCTGCAGTCCACCTGGTCGCCGTCATCAACTAATACGAGCGGTCCGATAACGGTACCGCCGTTGTCGGCACGTACGTGTAATTCTTCGCGGAGGGCTTCCAGCGCAACCTCGAGATCCTCGATGATCGGATCTGATTCGTTTTGGCCGTCGAACGTGTTTTCATTTGAGTCTTGAATCGTGTGTTTGGTGCGGTAGTAGATCTCCCTGAGAGAGGTCGTGAGGTCTGATCGCTGGAGCTCCGACAGAGCATCCGCCACGAGCACCGTCTGCATAAATTTTTTCGCCATGCCTACATTGAAAAAAGAGCGGGCCTGCTTATGTTTACCCATCTCGAGGATGCGCTTTTTCTCGTTAAACTTGACATTGGAAAGTGAGCGTACGGGAATTTCAATTGTCGGGTCCTTGCTCTTTTGCGCGGCCGCGATAACCGTGTCCGCGACTCCAACAAGTTTCTTCTCGACAGCACCGTTACTGTTGGGCTTTTTTCGTGCCATTCCGTTACCTATTTCTTCCCGCGCTTTGTGCTTTTCTTGGCTTTTGCGCTGCGTGGAACCGCTATCTTCTTGCCCGTAGACTTTTTGGATCCTCGTGCTTTGCTTTTAGCCTTTGGCGTTAACTTCTCGTTTCCATTCATCTCCCCAGGCTCAACGGATTGCTCCTCCTCTTCGGAGGCTTCCTCCGGGGGGCCGACTTCAACATGCCCATTTCCACCCGCGATCGGTACCTCTCCCTCGGTTCCGTCTGGGGTGACGATGATCGAAAAGGGAAGCCCTTCCGGGCCATCCCCGTTTTTTCCCAGCAGTTCGTCGGTCTTCTCTCCACCGGTCCGCTTCATGGCGATCTTATGAAGCTGCTGTTTGAGTTTCTCTGTGGGTAACTTTCCACCTTTGAGGTGGTTGCAGGCCGCAACCACTTCCTCAATATAGAGTTCGAAGATATTACGCCGACGAAACTCGCTCTTTGCGCGCTCGCGGCGTCTAAGGAAGGTCCCAAGCCGCCGACCGCATTCTTGCAGGGCCAGTTTGATTTCTTTGCGGATTTCATCGTAGTCCGCGATGGCTTCCTTGGCTTCACTGGTAAACGGAACCCAGACCGAAGCCATATGAACGAAAATCACCATGGGACCCGATGGCAGCGCGCCTCTGGACTGGGGAACACCATAATTACGCCAACTGGTTTCCAGCGCAGACTTGAAAGCGGAACATGCAGCCTGCTGATAGAGCAGCGGAACCCGGTTGGCGTAGCGGATAACGCGGGCCAGCTCGTTGTCGTTGTTCCGACTCTCCCCTTCCGCAAGAGGCACATTTTTTTGTTCCTGGTTCTTGGTCGCATTTTCCGGCCCTTTACCATAGGCGAGACCCGCCTCAATTACGAAGGGATTGCCGCGGTAAACGGCGGGAGGACGGGTTACCGCAGTATAGAAATCGCCGGTAATTTGCTTGTATAGGCCGTAGAGGATCGCCTTTTCACCGATCGGGGAGATGCAGTTGCTGGGTGGCGCCATGATCTTGGTGGATTGAATGGCCTTATACAGCGCCTCGGCATTCTCTCCGATGACGTCTCGCGGCCTTGTGCGGGGCGAGATTTTGGCCGTCTTGCAAATCTCCTCGGCGACCTTTGAGGATACGCGGCTAAAATCGCTGCTCAGAAACCCCGAGAGCCAGTGGCTCTTGGTGTCTTGAAGCATCTTGAGCATCATCCCGAACTCGATGCCGTAGGGGTGTGGTTTGATTTCACGTGCCGCGGGAGGCAGTTCTTGAATGGTGCGGGGATATTCCTTGGTCTCTCCCTCAGGGGTTATGTAGACAAGGTTTACATGCGGATTGGCGATGGATGTCTCCTCAATATACTCGTCCACAGAGGCCCGGCCCTTCTGGTAGCGGCCTTCGATCTCCAGGGTCACCTGGGTCCCTGTGTGGTTATCCCATTGAACCTGCTTTTTCTCGAGAATCCGAGGCTCGTTTTTCTTGGTATCGATCTGGACCTCGAAATAGTTGGCGGGTGATTTCGCACTAGTGCGGGATATGATCTGTACGGGTTTCCCGGTCGTCAGCTGGCCATACATGCCGGCAGCCGATATGCCGATCCCCTGCTGTCCCCGGCTCATGCGAAGGCGATGGAAATTGGACCCGTAGAGGAGCTTTGCAAATATCCGCGGGATCTGCTGACGTACGATGCCTGGACCGTGATCGATTACCGTTACCCGGAACCGGGTCGCCTGGGTCGGAGCAGGTAGAGGCCCCCCGTTTGCGACCACCTCCACCTTGACGATCACATCGGGGAGGATTCCGGCCTCCTCGCATGCGTCAAGGGCGTTATCAACGGCCTCTTTTACACAGGTAAGCAGGGCCTTTCTAGGGTTGTCGAATCCCAGTAGATGCCGGTTCTTGGTAAAAAACTCAGAAACAGAGATCTCTCGCTGACGAGCCCCCATCTCGACGGCAGTTACCGTCGATCTTGGCTCGGACGCCGAGTTGAGTTCCTTGGGTTGTTTAGCTTTCTTGGTGCGTTTCGGCATATCCTCTCTCAGTTTGCCTGCCAAGGGCGAATAAAATTGATTGTCTAGGTCTGCTAAACTATTGCAAACACTGGTCAGTTTGCTGCGCTGTTATAACAGAATCGGGCAAAGCTGCCCGATCGATTTAAAAGTAATTGTACCGCAATTCCAATAGGTTAGCAAGATACAATTAAAGCCTTGAAGGTTGACATGGGTTGCCGGCCTGGTCGCGGGGATTGGTGCATTAACCCCGATCCGACATTAATCGGTTGAAGAAATCATCCAGGCTGAGCACCAGACCATGCCGAAAAGTGGTTTGCCCCGATCCGACATTAAACGGTCCGAGAAATCATCGCCAGCAAGTCCCGTACGATGCGCTATGGGCCAAGTTCGTTACTCCTCGGTCGCGATGAGATTCTACGGGACAAGCATCAGATGGCCCTTCAGAGCTGTCTGTACTATGGTTCGATAGTTCACCTGAAGTGTAGTTACGGACTAGCGATCCAAATGTCTTGACCGTTACAACGTCTGGTCCAGGACAGCACGTGGCGTGGTCATTTTTGTCGGATCGGGGTTTGCACCATGCAATCCGGAACTCGCTGTCAGTGGCGTTATGGATCAACTTCCCCCGCGGCTAAAACTCTTGCAACATGCATTCCACGGTTGCGCATATCTGAGTTTTTTTGTCGGATCGGGGTTAATTTTGCTTAGGGAGCGTAGAATAGCCCTTCCTGGTGGGCTTAAAATAGCCTCGTAATATGAGCTTCCCCCCATTGGTTGGACAGTTTAGCCGTTAATGGTAATGGACGGGGTACCCCGTGGAATAACCTCACAATAGAGCTAGGATACTTTGGCCTTGGAGTAACCTAACGGTAGAGTTGGAAACGTTATCCGTGGCTGATATTCCACGGGGTGGACTTTTTCTTATCCCTGGAGTAAGGAAAAATTAAATTAACTTAGGCGAGGGAGACTAATATGGCTAAGAGCGGGTTTAAGGTCTTCGATAGTGACATGCATATCATGGAGCCTCCCGATCTCTGGCAGCGCTACATCGAACCCGAGTTCAAGGATCAGGCGCCCATCGGACTTACGAGTGATGACGTGAGAGACCTGCGAATGGCCCACTCTGATGGTCGGCCATGGGGTCACAACCCCTCCCGAGAAAAGATCCAATCGGTCCGCGGCCAGAACTTTCAAAGGACTCAAACCATCTATCGCTATTACTCGGAGCAAGGCTGGTCCGCTAAGGTGCAACTCGAGGCCATGGATGTCGAAGGAATCGACGTCGCTGTCCTCTACCCCACAAGGGGACTCACCGCACTGGCCGAGCCCCATATGGAACCTCGCCTTGCCACAGCCATAGCACGGGCTTACAATAATTGGCTCTACGACTTCTGTAATGAGGATCCGCAGCGTCTTTTCGGAGCCGCCATGATCTCACCCTTCGACATCGACGAGGCAGTGAAAGAAGCCCGCCGCTGCTCGAAGGAGTTGGGGTTCCGCGCCGCTTTCATCCGAGCCAACCTCTTCAATGAAAAGAACTGGTTTGATGAATACTATGACCCCCTATGGTCTACCCTGGAAGAATTGGACCTTCCTTTGGGTTTTCATGAAGCCACCCGGAGTGGAGTCAATAATCCTGGTGAGAGGTTCGAGCCCAATTTTATGCTTCGACGGGTTTTCTCCCAGCCATTGGAGCAGATGCTCGCCTTGGGAAGCATCTGCGCCGGTGGGGTTTTGGCTCGTCACCCCAAACTGCGCGTGGCCTTCCTGGAAGGAAACTGCAGCTGGTTACCTTGGGTCCTCTGGAGGCTTGACGAGGCGGTGGAGCTCGAGGGTGATACCTGGACGAAGGGTTTGACCATGGCGCCGAGCGAGTACTTCAAAAGGCAGTGTATTGTGTCCGTAGAACCTGATGAACATATCGCCCGTTTTGTTATTGATCATATGGGATGTGACCATATCGTTTTTTCCACTGACTATCCCCATGGCGATTCGAGGTTCCCTCACGCCATCGACACCTTTCTCAAACTCCCTTGGAGCGATGAGGAGAAACAAAAGATACTGTGGAACAACTGCGCTTCCTATTACGGTTTCCATCTTGGGTAGGTGTGAGCGGTAGTTTATTATCATGCAGTTCTAGAGGAGGACACAAAAACAATGTCCCAGGGAAAATTGGTATTTGAAAATTTTATTCAGGATTTGCGCGCGGTCTGGAGCGAGCTGCCAGACGTTGAACCGCGGATGAAACGGGCCGCCCAATTGCTCGAGGGCCTGGTGAATGATCCGGCGCTCCGGGAGCATTCAAAGGCCTGGCCCTCAACCCAGGGACCTCCCGCAAAGAACCTGCTTTTTTATGAGGACCCCGATTATGGCTTCGCCATCAATGCAGTAGTGCGTACCCCCGGCCGCGTGGGGGGAGTTCATGATCACGGTGAAAGCTGGACGGCCTACGGCCTCCTCGACGGCACAGAGAAGCTGGAGCATTACCGCCGTCTCGATGATGGTAAAAAGGAAGGATATGCAGAGATTGTGCTCGACTACGTAGACGAAGGGACACCCGGAAAAGTTGACCTGGTGCCGCCCTTTGCCATTCACGCTGAGTTAGGTGGGCCGCATCGATCGGTTGCGGTGATCATACGTTCCCTACCCATTGGACGCAGGGGATTCTCATTGCGTTTTGACCGTGAAAACCGCACATGCTCTCATGGTGATGGCCCGGTTCAAGTCTCATTTGAAATCAGCTGAGTATTACCGCAAGGTGGGAATACCGTTAGGTACTAATGAAGTTTTAGGAAGGAATCAACATGTTTGAAGGGCGGAAAACCTTTTACGAAGAATGGGTAGAGCATGAAGGTTTGGAGATCATTCGTGGCTTTCATATCGATAATATGATGAAGTTGGGCCTTCGTTGGTGGGATAGGATCGGTGCAGCGGCCGTGCAAATTGACCTGGAAGGTACGGGCGACCTGGCGGGTGCCTATATCTGCGAGATAGAGGGAGGTAAAGAGCTCAAGCCCCAGCGCCATATCTATGAAGAGATGATCTACGTCCTGTCCGGCAGAGGGGCAACCTCGGTCTGGTATGAAGGCTGGCCCAAGCTCACCTTCGAATGGGAACCCGGAAGTCTCTTTGCCATTCCATTGAATGCATGGCACCAGCATTATAACGCCGAAGGGCACACATCCCTACGATACCTTTCGGTCACCACTGCCCCCATTGTCTTAAGCCTCTATCGAAATCTGGAATTTGTTTTTAATAACTCCGCCGTCTTCCCTGAACGCTATGACGGGAAGAGCGACTACTTTTCCCGGTCGGACGATTCAGTGAATCAGGTCCTCGAGTCCAATCTTATAGCCAACGTCAACAATCTCAAGATGCCAGCCGAAGAAGGAGCAAAAGTAAGTCGCGGTAAGGGAACGAGCAATTACCTCATTGAAATGGCCAATGGCATTTTAGGTGCGCATATCCTGGAAATCTCCCCTGGTGTCTACAGCAAGCTGCACCGCCATGGCCCTGGGGCCCATGTGATCTGGCTTGCAGGTGAGGGCTATACCCTGACCTTCCCCGATGGAGGTGAAAAGAAAAGGGTCGATTGGAAGCCCGGGACCATGTTGGTCCCGCCGACCTGGTGGTGGCACATGCACTGCGTCACCTCCAAGGAGCCAGGAAAGCACCTTGCCCTCAAGTTGAATAGCTTGAGACGCCCGCTGACCCATATGCACGACGGGACGGTTACTAGCGTCAAAGAAGGTGGAAACCAGTATGATATGGAGGATCTCGATCCCGAGCTAGCGGAGTATATCCACTCAACGTTTGTGCGCGAGTGCGAAAAGCGTGGCACCCCCGTCCGCATGAGCCATCCCCTCAACGGCGGAGCATAATTAAGGAAAGACCTGCGTTACTTGTTGCTTCTCACGTCGTGGTTCAGCCTCACGGTTTTCTATTCACTTTTAATTTGCCATCAAGCGTGTGGTTCGTGCCTGGTTGTCGGCCGCCTTCTGGGCCTTCCAGCGTATTTAAGCCCTAAGTGAGAGAGGCGCCCTTGGCACAGCTGAACCCGCGTGGCGATCCCCTTCTACTGGCGAATTCGTTGCTGGGTACGTTTCTTTCCGGGGCGGCGATCCGGATCTTTGACGTGGCCATGCCCACAGTGGCCGCCGATCTGGACACAGACCTCGTGGGGGTGATTTGGGCGGTCTTGGCTTTCAACCTTGCCGCTAGCGGCCTCTCGCTTGTGTTCGGAAGGATCGGCGACCTTTACGGCCATCACAAGATGTATGGCCTGGGTTATTTGGTATTCCTTGCCGGTTCCCTCCTCTGTGGCCTAGCGCGCAATATTTTCCAACTCGTCGTTTTTCGAGTGGTGCAGGGGCTGGGTGTCGCGATGAATCAAGCAGTGGGGCGGGCTTTGGCCTTCGAAGCCGCTGCCCCAGGGCGTGGAGGAAGGGTACAGGGATACATAACGACGGCGTTCCATATGGGTTTTTTGTTGGGACCCAGCCTGGGTGGGCTCACCATTGATTATGTGGGTTGGCGCTGGACCTTCTTCGGTTTCGTTCCTCTCACCGGGTTAGGGGCGCTACTGATCTTTATGCATCTCAAGCAAGTAGGTTCCCGGCCAGCAAGCCCGACAAGGCCGAGCGTAGACTACCTGGGCGCAACACTCCTTTTCGTCAGTGCCATGACCCTGGTACTCCTAATAGACCGGCGTCTAGTGGGCTGGGAGCAGATGGGTTTGAAGACGCTTTTGGCCTCTGTTTTTGTGGTATGCGCACTTAGCTTTATACTTTGGGAACGCCGTATCACAAGCCCGATTGTAAACTTTGCGCTGTTCCGTGACCGGATGTTTACTTTCAGTGCCGTGAGCTTGCTTATTATGGGAACGGTCTATGTCCTCAGCAGCCTGATTTTGCCCTTCTATCTTCAGGACATTTTACAGCTTTCACCCAGCTTTATCGGACTCTTATTCGTGGTTCCGCCGATCTTCACGGTCACCCTCGCGCCCCTGAGCGGTTCCCTAGCCGACCGCTACGGCCCGCGGTTTCCCGCAACCATTGGCGTGGCTGCTTTACTGGCATCGGTTCTCTTGGGTGGTGTGTTAAAGGTAGATTCTCACTGGTTGTTGCCAACCTTGATCCTAACCTTGGGAGGGGTCGCCAACGGATTTTTTAATCCGGCCAACAGCGTGGGGATCATGCATTTCACCCCCAAACACCACATAGGGTTTGCCTCAGGGATCATAAATCTGATGTTTGGCCTCGGTGCGGTATTTGGCGTGGCGCTGGCGAGCCTTCTCATGGTGACAGGCTTCCGCATCTCCACGGGGATTCCCACCGTTGAGCCTACCACCGCGATGGCAGGGCCGTTCGTGGCTGCACTGAACTTTACTTTTTGGATCGCGTCGGCTGTGTGTATTATAGGTCTAGTCACGTCCCTCCTGCGAGGAGACGGAAAACGGCCCCCCTCAGTAACTACCTAACGCACAACAAGAAAAAGGTTCCTGACACCTTTTCCGTTTGTATTCTGTCAAGTATCAGGAGGAAATCTTTATAACTGTGAATGACCAAATCCAACAAAACACGCAAAAATCCTAGGGGTTTTGGTGATTTGTGTCAAATTAGGGGGAAGGCGAGAAACCGACCGAAAAGCGGCCGGAGACCATGGTTCCTGTCCCCTTTTCGCCCTCGCGGGTTTATTTAACGACTCCTTTGACAAGGATAGCTTGTCAATTTAGCTCTAAAATAAACTGTAACCTGTCTTTAGAAAAACGGGGGAAACTTTGGATAGTCGTGACTAAGGATATGATTTGTCTGCCTCTGAAGCGGGAATTCCTAAATCAGTTATTCACATTCGCCCCAGTTGTCGATCAAATGATCGCCAAAGAGACGCCGTCTGACGTTGCTTGCAATGGCCGACACGACCACTTCCTCCCGGATTCCTCCGAAAAGACGAAGCCGACCAATACAACATCGCCTCGGTTACAGGCGATCATACTCTGAGTCTTTCCGATTGTCCCACAGCTCCGCTAATACCGGGTCCGCCTTCGCAGTCAGGGTCAATACCCCCTCGCTGTCCTCCCCGAGATCTTCCCGGATCTGCTCTTCAATTGCCTCTAACACATATTGCCTGACCGTGATATCGCGCTTTGCCGCTGCCAGCCAAAGACGACGGCGTACTTCGGGTGTCACGTCAACGCTGATGCGTGGTCGTTTCGCGGTAGGTTGCATTGGCCGTGCCATATCATCTTTCCTCCTTGCGAAAGAATGGCACAAAATCACCAGGGTGTCACCACACCCTGCAGGAGAGAATTAGGGGCGAATTTTGAATTAATTATGAGCGTCCTTATATCACCGTCAACTGAAGGAGCAAGCCGGGGAAACTTCTCTTCGTTTCTCTCTATTGCCTCGATGTCACGAGGGGTCCTCCAGAACCTTCTCCAATGAGGTGGTTCAAAAATTTAAAATCCAAAATAGGCAAATGGCTGACGACTATCAATTCAAAAAGTGTTCCTGCCACGTTTTCTACTTGTCCTCTTTCCCGAAGGCTGATCGCTGATGGCTGATAGCTACTATATTTCGGTTGCCCCTCTGCGTCACATGATGAGGGAGTCCAGTAACCGTGACGCGAGCAATACGAGTCATGCAAGCACTCTATGGCGAACGCAATGAAAAAGGCAATAAACACGTATAGTGTTCCTTTATCTTGGGATAAGTATTGTGTCCCCGTATTTCGCTGCCACCTTTTCTGGATTTCCGTTAGGCCACCTTGATTCGTGTACATGATTGTCATATACATATCTAGTGGCTGAGTTTCCTGAGGATCTGGCGCAGTGCACGGGATTTGAGTGGGATGCCGCGAACGCGGAAAAGAATAGGGAGCTTCACAGGGTTTCCAGGCTGGAAACGGAGGAGGTCTTCTTCAACCGCCCAATTTTGGTGGTCCCGGATGAGGAACACTCCCAGCGGGAACGACGGTACGCTGGGTTAGGCAAGACAAACGCCGGTCGAAAACTTAGCGTTATCTTCACCGTCAGGGGTACCCTGGTACGGGTCATATCCGCACGGGATATGAGTCGGCGTGAAAGGAGGTTCTATGAGTAAGCAATCACGAAGGAGTAGGAAGGTGATACCACAATTCTCAAATGAAGACGAAGAACGCCGGTTCTGGGCTAAGCATGATGTGCTGGACTACTTCGACTGGCACAAGGCGGCTCAGCCCGCCTTTCCGAGTCTCAAGCCTTCGACCAGGTCTATCTCGCTTCGATTGCCAGTGTCAATGCTTGAAGAGCTAAAGGCACTGGCAAACAAACGGGACGTACCTTACCAGTCGTTGATGAAGGTGTTTCTTGCTGAAAGGATCGAACGGGAGCGGGCTACTAAGGCGTCGTGATGCCCAACACGCTGCCACACCATGTGAAAAGTCAAAAACGCAACGTCCCCTAACATATCCGCACCCCGAGAGCTACCTAGTCGGAAGCTCGAACAGGGTGAATTTGACGGAGTACACCCGCTTCGGTCTGCTGAGCTTGATAGAGATCCCACCGAAGCTGAAGATTCATCCAGAATCCAGGTGAGTTGCCAAAAAACTTTGC
>SMUX01276977.1_pt1 | contig 19457 bp, 19 predicted proteins | sample 2456431 | NCBI WGS metagenome assembly SMUX01 (sample SAMN11095930, study PRJNA526329) | marine sediment metagenome | biome: Marine sediment; feature: Surficial sediment; material: Deep marine sediment; isolation source: Hadal surficial sediment | place: Pacific Ocean | collected 2014-11 | depth... | reverse complement strand
TTGCCGAAGGTGTACACGTCAACTTTCCGATGTGGGCGATGCCGGGTACGGTTTTTGGTCTCGGCTTCGCTGTAAAGGAGGAGCCGAATGAGAGGGAACCCGAAACGGCGAAGGACGAATATCATTGGGGAGGGATGGCGGGCACCCATTCGTGGATGGCGCCGAGAGCAAATCTCACGGGTATGTGCATGACGCAACTGATGCCGGGATTCTGGCATCTCTTCAGTCACGACTTCAAGCGATTGGCATATGTTGCCAGCACACAATGGTAGTTAACGAGGAAAGCTCCATGTCCGACAGCCCGGATAACGAGGCACCAGTAATTGGCAAGAAGAAAACGAGCCTGTTGTTTCGGGTCATCACGTGGCTCGTGACGCTGGGTTGTTTCTACCTGGTTTTTCAGCGCACCGACGCAGCGGCAGCAAGAGAGCAGCTCAGCCTGGTGCAATACCTGAGCCGATTTTTTGGTGAAGCTAACTGGCTTGCCTGGTTGGCGGTGATGGTGCCGTACTCGGTGTTCTTTTTTGTGGTCGACGCACATGTGACCTGGCGAGTGATCCGGTGGTTCAATACCCCGGACATCAAGCTGAAAAACGTTCTCCCAATTCGCGCGAGCGCCTACATCCTGTCGCTGGTCAATGAGCAGGTGGGTAAGGGTGCGATGTCGCTGTACCTCTATCGGCGTTACAAAGTTCCAGGCTGGGAGGCGATCTCCACCATGATCCTGCTGGGAATGATGGAGATATACCAGCTGCTGTTGTTCTCTTCGGTGGGTGTGTTTATCGGCTACGAGGTCGTCCAGCAAGCATCCAGCGCGCTACCACTCGATGTCATTTTACCGACCGTGTATATCGTGGCGCTGATATACCTCCCATTACATATTGCCTACTTTCGGGGGTACTTGTTGCCCGGTTCGTCACTCCGAGACAAGCCCCTGCTTCGTTCACTGCGCGAGGCTCGGCCAATTCACTATCTGCTGATCCTCCTCTTTAAGGCGCCAACCATCATTCTTGCGATCGTCGTGTACACGGTGGCACTCGGCTTGTTTCAGGTGCAGGTCAGCGCGGCTCAGATGTTGGCATTCTTACCGGTAATTTTTCTTGCAGCCGCATTACCGTTGCCGTTCCACGCTGGCGCATTGTTGTTGTGGACGGTGTTGTTTCCCGAGTACCCGGAAGTTGGTGTGTTCAGCTTGGTGATGCATACGTTTTTCGTCGTATTCAATGCGTTGATCGGCGTATTGTTCCTACCGAAGGCGAACAAGGAACTATTTGCTGGCGATCCAGACCCGGGCACGATCGATCATAGATACACCGGTGGAGACGACGAGCAGCCAACCGAACAGGGAGATTGAAAAATCGGTTGGCCAGCCGAGCCCCAGCGCGTTACGAATAATCGGTATCCCGGCCAGCACAAAATAGCCGATCCCATTGTTCCGTCCCAGCCAGCTGGTCCGCAACTTTTGTCCGCTGAGGGTTTGTGAGTCCAGCATGTATTGAACAAAAGCCAGCGGAATCAGAACGGGCAAGATCCAAGGGACTGCAGATCCGCTGAGAGCGGCTAGAACTACGGTAACGAAGGCGGCATCGGTCGCGTGATCAAACAAACCACCTAACGAAGATGCCTGTTGATATCTCCGGGCGAGCCATCCGTCGAAAAAATCTGAAATCGCGGCCAGGCTGAAGCAGGCTGCCGCCAGCCACCAATTTTCACTCCACACCCCGTAGGCGCAAGGTCCTATGCTGGCAAGGCGCAGCGCTGTTAACAGGTTTGCCCAAGTAGCCCACATCTACAACATTTTTGTGCTTAGTAGCGTTGGTCCAGGCGAAATACCCGGGAGTCGTTGAACTGCGCACTGTCGGATTCCATGGCGTATTTGTCTACGTAGGCACGACGCACTTCTTCCAGTTCTTCATTGTCGTCTACAGAGGATGCACGAAGTTCATAGATTTTGTGGTTAATACGCAAGCGCACTTTAGGGTCTATTGAGATATGTTTGGACCACCTCGTTTCGCCACCGCCGGCGGCGATGTATAATTCACTGTCCAGACTGACTACCCACAGGTTGACGGAATACGGGTCATCTGGATTGGTCTCAAGCTGCACCGTCTCGATCTCTTCTATCATGGCCCAGTCATCGGGGGGTGTTGTGACTTCCCCTGCCAGCGCCCCACCGGGCAAACGCCCCATAGGATCGCAACCGGTTAACGCCACAATGAAGACGATGCTGACGAAAACACGCATGTGAAGTCTCCTAACTCCCCCGCGGTATCCTACGTGACTCGCCAAGGCCTGTCGCCCATGGGCTTGTTCTGGGGAATTGTTGGCTGGAGAATCCATAACCATACCGGCGCAGTTAGGGGCAAGAGTTGGAATCCTCAGATCCGCTCGTAATTACCGGGGCTAACGGTCACCTGGGTCGCAAGTTGATTGTGCGACTCGATGGAACTCGCCCGTTGCGGGCCGTGGTTCGCTCGCAACGAGCGGCAGATCTGGTGTGCGACCTGAAGCTCTCACATGAAATTGACGTTCGGATCGCGGACTATCACGACGCGGCAGCAATGTTTGATGCCATGGCCGGTTCATCCCACGCGGTTCATCTTGTCGGCATAATCAAAGAGACACGCGACAACCGCTATCACGATGCCCACGAAGCGACCTGTAAAGTATTGGCTGACGCTGCTGAACGCGTGGGCCTGCAGCGATTGGTTTACCTGAGCATCCTTGGTAGCCAGTCAAACTCGGACAATCCCTGTCTGGCTTCGAAAGGTCGAGCGGAGTCATTATTGCTTACGGCTCGAACTCCAGTGTTGATCCTGCAGGTACCGATGGTTCTCGGAGAAGACGACTATGCGACTCGTGCACTCAACAAAAAAGCGCATAAAACGTGGAATGTGATTCTGCGCGCATCCAGTAGGGAACAACCTATCTATGCGGAGGATGTGGTCAGCGCCATAGTGGCGGGTCTGTCGAATCCCGGCCTGATTAATCGACGGGTGCGGCTTGCTGGACCAGAATCTTTGACACGGCGCGCGTTGACGCAACGCGGGGCAACCGTTGTAGGCAGGCACACGCACGTGATTTCACTTCCGGTGGGTTTAGGCTACACGATGGCGTATATCATGGAGAAAGTGCTGGCACACCCACCGCTCACACGAGCCATGCTTGGTGTGCTGGATCACGATGATGACATCGATCCATTTATTGGCGCGAACGAACTGGGTATGAGCCTCACACCGCTAGACGAGATCCTGCGTCATTGTTTGACGAGGGACAGTACATCGTCATAACTCCATGCGTTGCAGTAGCCAGCTACGCATGGTGGCTGACACGAGTTCGCTGGCATCGCGTTGGACGAAATGCCCGGCACCTGGAACGGTCACCAGAGTGAGGTCCTTTTCGAGCCACTCCCAGGTGCCGTTGAGTGCGCCCGGCAGAAGTGCCTGATCGTCCAATCCGTGGAACATGAGCACGGGGCTTTTTACTGGCGGATAGGTGGGAGGCTGGGCGGTTTGATCACCCACCTCGTCAGTCGCCGAGAGCCGTGGAAAGTTTGCTTTGTAATAGTTCAGCATCGCCTCGAAATCGGAGCGTTTGAAAGCTTCCACATAGCGGGCTCTGGCATCCGCATCGGCAACCCAACGGCTCAAACCTTCGGCGCTCAACTGCTTGTGGGCGTCGGGTTTCTGAAAGTTGATCGCATACTGGCTGTTTTTGCGCTGCTGGGCATTGGTGGCAAACTCACGCGCAAGTCCGGCAGGATGGGGAAGGTTGAGGATGATCAACCTGTTCACCAGTTCGGGCCGCGTCATCGCCACATTCCAAGCTACCGCGCCACCCCAGTCGTGACCGACGACAATGGCGCTGGGTTCACCCTCAGCCTCGATGACAGCGGCGACGTCTGCGACTAGATTTGGCATCCGGTACTGATCCACACCTTTGGGCTGGTCGCTCAAGTTGTAACCGCGCTGATCAATGGCGGCGACGGTAAAAGTGTCTTCGAGGGCTGACATTTGATCGCGCCACGTGTACCAGTAGTCCGGGAAACCGTGAATGAACACGATCAGTGGACCACTCCCCGTGACGACGTAATGAATTTTGACGCCGTTATTGTTTGCGTACTTATGTTCGACCGTATCCAACGAATTGCCCCAGGAAAGCTGGGTGGCGCAAACGAAGAAAGCCAGGAAGCAAGTGATGCCCGGGCTGAGATTGAAGCTTTTCATTTATAGAGTTCCTAAGATGGTTTAGTTACCGCAGTGTCCTGGATAGGAACGGCAAACTTATTTCCATTCGATAGTCTACACCGGAATGAGTGTCGTCAAATTCCTCGTAGCGATGCTTGACCCCATGTTTATTGAGCTCCCTGGACAGAATGCGGCAGCCATAGTGGATGTGGTACTGATCGCGCCAACCGCAATCGATATAGATTCCCTTCAGCGTTTTTAGGTTTTTGACGTGTGTTTTGACGAGGTGGATCGGGTCGTGTTTCAGCCATGCCCGCCAGCGAGATTCTATGAGCTCTCCGGTTTCCAGATCGAACGGTAGACGAAAGCCATTCGGAGCCCGTGGATCAGGATCATAACTAGCTGCCATACACAAGTTCATCAGAGTCATGATCTCGTTGTTGGTCAGTTTTTCACGCTTCCACACGTTTTCGAGAAAACGTTGCACGCGTCCGTCGTCCAGACCAGGTTTTGCCGTTTTTGGGCTGGGATGGTAGACGCCCGGTTTGCGCGGCGGCTTCTTGTACTGGGCGAGTGTGTCGAGCGTGTTCGGCCAGTCACTTCTATAAATGAAGTCGAAATGTGCATCGCCGGAGTGATTGGCAATCCCACCCCAGTATTGCGCGTAGCGCATGCCATGCACGATGGCGCCATAACCACCGGAAGATTTCCCGAAACAACCGCGGTGCTCCCGATCGCCTCGGGTACGAAACTCATCGTCCACGAAAGGAATCAGTTCTCTCGTAAGGTAGTCCGCGTAACGTCCAATGGCGCTCGAGTTGATGTACTGATTGCCGCCGAGTGCGGTGAAACAATCAGGAAATACGACGATGCATGGCCCCATGCGTTTTTCGTGTATCAATCGGGACAGACGTTCAGGAACGTTTTCTTCGAAGTTGCGCCAGTTGGTGTGGGAATATCCGGAACCGGTGTAGCCCACAAGATCGAAAAGTACCGGGTATGTTCGTTTTCCTCCAGGCGAATACTGCGGCGGCAACCAGACGGGCAGTTTGCGTACGCTCGGGTCCCCGAGTGGGTTGTTTTTAAGTACGGATGAGTGGTGTTCCAACTCGACGAGTTGGCCATCCGGCCATTTTGGTCGTTTGAGCGCCATACCTTCCTCTTAAGGATTTCTGATGAGGCGTTCCATGTTATCCCAGCTCGGATGTTCAATGGGAACGGGTAGTCTCGGCTTCGATTTCTGTGACACTCATCCCGTCGGGATGTCGATTTCCCACGTGGGTCACATTATAAGAGTCAATCTTCTTGTAGTTTGACTGTAAAGATCGATTGGTCGGCGTTCCGCTGTGGTACGCGGGCTGCTCCCGCGTAGGTGAACGGATACACGGATGCACGAACAGGCTTATAACCCACCCCCCGACACAGGACAATCGCCCGCGGGCGATGTGGAACGCTTAACCGCTGAATTGAGCAAATGGCAGGAGCGGGTCCCGAAGCTGTCTGCCGCGCTGCGTGAGCGTACGATCCGGGTAAAATCTCTCGAGCAGAGGTTGCAGGAACTGGAGCAGCTTGATTCGAGCGATCCATCCGACGCTGGAATCAAAGCGCGAGATGAGCTCATCGAAGAGTTTGAGGCCAAAATTAAGGAGCTCAACACACTTCATCAAGCCGCGCGGGGGAAGTTGCACAGCGGTGGTCTGGAAATCGATGAGCTGCACGCGGAGGTGCAGTCATGGAAAGAGAAGTGGCAGGCGCTGACGCAATCCCTCGACGACCAGGCTTGCGTGGTTGCCCGACAGGAAAGTGACCTTAAGAACCAGTCTGCAGAACTCGACACAGTCAAATCGAAACTAGTGGCACATGTCGAAGAGCTCGATGATAAGGCACACCAGATACAAACTCTTGAGAATGAAGTTGAGTCTCTCAATCGACGTAACGAGAATCTGTTCGAGACCACGGAACTCGCTAATCGGCAGATAGGGACCCTTGGTGACAATCTCAGTGCGTTGCGTGGCGAGGTGCGTGAGAAAGATCAAGCAGCTGTTGAGACTGCTTCCGAACTTGATGCGCTCAAAGATAAGCTCGAGACGGAGACTCAGAAATCACTTGCCAAAGACGAAGATATCGGTGCGCTGCTTGCCCGCGTCGAGGCGAGACAAAAAGAGTTTGATGCTCTCAGCGATAAGCTGGTCGAGCATGAGGCTTTGCTTGTTGAGCGGGACAGATCAAAGCAAGAGCTGGATCGACAGCGCGAAAACCTTGAGCAACAGTTGGGTGACATAGATTCGCTGACGAAAACGGTTGCCAGGCTTGCGGATTTCGAGCAGTCCTGTGCTGAGCTCGAAGAACTTGCTGACCGGCTCCGCGAAGAATCGGACGGTTTGAAGAATACTCTCGCTGAACGCGACGTGCGGGTAGAAACCCTGGTTGGCGAATTCAGCGCAAGCAGGGAGGAGGTCACTCGTCTAGTGGCTGATGCCGAGGGAGCGACCGCCAGCTACGATGAAGAACGGCGCGAGTTTTCCAAGCAGATAGCGGATAAGGAAGAGCGGGTCCAACAGCTCGAAGCTCAGTTAGGGGAACGTTCTAACCTGGTGTTGGGTTTGGAACAGGAAAAGCTTGATGTTCAGGAAACCTTGCGGGCCCTTGAGCTTGAAAAAGACCAGTTGAGTGGTGCGCTTGCGAAGGCAGAACGACATGCGCAGGAATATGCGGATCATATAGGTCAGCTGGATGACAAGCTGCACCGTCAGCAGGAGTTGATGTTGAGCCTCGAAGAAGAGCTCGCCCAAGTGCAGCAAGCGGTGGTGACCCAGGAGCAGGAACAGACAAAAACCTTGAGTGAAAAGGATGAGCGAATAGGCGTGCTCACCGAAGAGATTGAGACTCACGACCACAGCGAAGCGGTCATTGAGGAGCAATTCGAAGAGCTCAAGAAGAGTCAGGAATCCGCGCTTGCAGAATCGCAGGCGCTGATCGGCGTCGGACGTGAAGAGTTAGAGAAATTGCAGACCGATCTGAAATCGGCGTCTGAGGATGCCGATCGATTCGAAAATGCCCTCGCTCAGGCGATAGCGGCTGCTAAGGAAGTGGAGAAAGATCGGGATGATTTCACGGGTCGGGTCGACCTGTTGGAGTCCGAGCTCAGAGACCAGAAAAGAGCAACGGCGAAAGTGGAACAGACGTTAAAAGCCGCCAATAAACTCGTGGGTAAACGCAAATCTCCTGAAGTCGACACCGAAGAGGCCAACTCGCTGCAACTAGAGGTGCAGAAACTCGAGCAGATGGTTCGAGATCGCACCGAACAACTCAACCAAGCACAGTGGCGTCAGCACATGGCGGTAAAGGACGTCGAAGGTTCGCCGATAGACGGCAAGATGATGGTGGTTCTGAATCAACAATTAGTGGATGCCCGAGCCTCCAACGAGCGACTGCTCGAGCAGCTGCGGGAATTAAAAGGCGGTCGCAGGAACAAAACCTCGATTGAGAGCGACGATCTCACCAAGATTCACGGTGTCGGAGCAAAGCTCGCGAAGCAACTCAACAGTCTGGGAATATTTCGCTACGAGCAAATTGCGGGTCTCGATGAACGGGCACTTGCGAGTGAATCCCATGTCCTGTATCCCCACAAGGGACGCATCCTGCGTGATGACTGGATCCAACAGGCTGCCAAGCTCGCTAGATAGTCGGCCCTGATAAAGGCTCGGTCATCGGAGATATCAATACTTCTCGTGGAATTACCAGCGTGGAAATTGCAAGGTTTTAGCGGGAAACCCGTTAAAACCTTGCAATATGCAGCGGCCGACTTGCAGGGCATGGACGCAGTGCCGCGAGCGAAGCTCGGCGCGAGCCGAGAATGAGCAAGTAAAAACCACGCTTTTTGTGCGGCGAATCGAGGCGACTCCCAGAAAAAGTCCAGGACGGACTTTTTCAGGGCCGACTAGATAGTCTCATTTTAAGTCCATCTTCATTCCATTTGGCTTGCCCGTTAGGAATGTCGTATAGTTTAGCCACCTTCACGGGTGGCACATGTTATGGATACAGAATCTGGTGTGCACGCCGTTACTGTAGACGAGTCTGAAAGCCGTCGATCGGGTGATGATCGTCGAGACGACGAGCGTCGCCGAAGCGCGAAGGGATTATTCGAAGTACGGGCTCGACGCCAGGGTATCACGACCGATCGGCGCCAGAGCGAACGGCGCGAAGATGCCGGTCGCTCACGGTTTGCCTTTTGGCGACGGGACAAGCGTTAGCCCAACCGCTGTCTTTGTCGTCAGGAGATAATATGTTGCGCGTTATCGTGCTGAGATTTTTTGCCTTTATTCTGGGCACTTTGCTTATCACTTTTTCCTCTCTGAACGTTGCCTATGCCGCCGATGTGGAAGCGGGAAAAATGGCTTATGCCGTTTGCGCTGCCTGCCATGGCGCTAACGGTGAAGGGAACGTGGCGTTGAACTCACCAAAAATTGCAGGTCAGGAACCCTGGTACGTGCGTCGGCAACTGGAACTTTTCCGCAGCGGCGCACGGGGCACGGCAGCGGGAGATATCTATGGCATGCAGATGCGACCGATGGCAATGTCCATAGTAGATGAGGCTGCCATCGAGAATCTCATCGCGTACGTGCAGACCCTGCCGGTTAATCCTCCGGCAATAACCATAGAAGGTGACGCAGCGGCAGGTAAGGTGGCTTATGCGGTGTGCGCTGCCTGTCATGGCGCCAATGCAGAAGGTCTCGAGCAACTGGGTGGCCCGCGCCTGGCGGGTCAGGAAGACTGGTATCTGGTGCGTCAAATCAACAACTTCAAACTGGGGCGGCGCGGCTACCACGCGTCCGATATCTTTGGTGCCCAGATGAAGCCTATGGCGTCGATTCTCGTTGACGATCAAGCCATCAATAACGTGACCGCCTACATCAACAGTTTGCGTTAACCATGAGCGGCCGGTTGCGGGTTAACCTGGCGGCACTTGCCGACAACTACGCAACCTTCCAGTCCGTCAGTGCACCGAATGGCGTTGCGGCAGTAGTCAAGGCTGATGCCTATGGATTGGGCCTTGAAGCAGTCTGCAAACACCTGCACCAGTTGGGGTGCCGTACTTTTTTTGTCGCCACAGCCGATGAAGGAAGCGATCTGAGGGCTCTCCTCGAGGATGTCGAAATATACGTCTTTGAGGGTTGTCGCGCCGAGACAGCGATCGGGCTTGCCACGGCTGGATTACGCCCGGTCATCAACCACCCTCAGCAGCTCGAGGCCTGGCAGCCCCACGCAAACCTGCCGATTGCGGTGCACGTCGATACGGGAATGAAACGTCTTGGATTTCCGCTGGATATCGATAGCGGGTTATTCCGTGGATTTGAGGTCGCTCTGTTGATGACTCACCTCGCTTGTGCCGACACCCCGGAGCATGATCTGAACACGCTGCAGATCGAGCGTTTCCATTTGGTACGAGCACAATTCCCCGGTATCCCGGTGAGTATTGGTAATTCCGCGGGTGTATTGATGGGTCAGGAATTTCAGGGTGATATTGGACGGCCGGGTATTGGCCTGTACGGGGGCAATCCGTTCAGCGACAGGCCCAATCCAATGAAGATGGTGGCAACGCTCGAAGAACAGATTCTGCAACTGCGAACGGTTTCGGCAGGTGACAGTGTCGGGTATGGGGCAACGTATCGGTGCGACAGTGATCGCGTGATGGCTGTACTCGGACTCGGTTATGCGGACGGAGTACCCCGTCTTTTGTCGAATCGTGGGTATGTTTCGGTCGATAACGGAAGCAATAAAAGCCGCTGCCCGATTCGGGGACGCATCTCCATGGATCTAATGCTCATCGACGTGACCGGCAATGACGTGAGCGAAGGCGATTGGGTGGAGTTGATCGGCGAAAACGTCTCGCTCGCCGAGGTGGCACGATGGGCGGACACAGTCCCCTACGAGATTCTAACGGGCCTGGGCCAGAGAATTCCGCGGGTTTATTGCTGAAGTAAATCATCCGGGCGCAGAATTCCTTCGCTATCCCCTCCTGGCTCCGGTGGCTCTTTCCTGTTGATCAATCGCCGCGCCGTCTCGAGATCACGAGCGGCAAGATCGATGTCGCCGCGTACCCGGTGGATGAATACTCGGTTGTAATAGGCGAGCGCGGATCTCCCGCTACTTTCATCAATCGCATCCTGGTAATTCTGAGATGCCTCTGCATAACGGCGTAAACGCCACAACAGGTTAGCGCGATTGATCAGTAGAGCCGGCACATTGGGAAGAATCTCGAGTGCGCGTTCGATGTCGAACAACGCCGCTTCGAGTTCGCCTGAGTGGCTGTTGATCAGCGCGCGGTTGTTGTAAGCGGCTGCACGGCCCTGGTCGTCGAACACCGATGCCGCGGCGATCGCCTGGTTACAGTATGCGCGGTCGCGGCCCCCTTCGAGCGCTGTTTGATAACAGCGTGTCGCTGTGCTGGCAGAAGGCTCAGCGGCTTTGTGGAGTTCGAATTCCAGAGGCGGCGACGTTCCTGGTGCCGATCGGTCGCCTGCGTCGGCAGCATGAATTGCCTCGGACGCGAAGCAGACAAGAAGTCCCGCAACACTCCAAAGGCAAGGCGGTTTGCGTTTCATGGGTACGGCTTCTCGGTGCGCCCAACGTGCGCTGAACGTTCCAGTGGGCACTGATCCTAAGTTTGAGGCTAGTGTACCCGTTGGCAGCGCGCCCGGGAAACGAACGCGGTATATTGGCGGTTCGATTTTTTCAGGGGAGATGTGGACGATGGCCGAAGTGAATCCGGATGGTCTATTACGCGGAAAAGTGGCAGTGGTTACGGGCGCCAGCCGTGGCATAGGTGAGGCCATCGCGTTGCGTTACGCCATGGAGGGAGCGAAGGTCGTGGTGTCAGCCAGAACCGTCGAAGAAGCGGATCATTTCCTGCCTGGCACCATCACCCATACGGTGGAAAGGATCAAAAACGCGGGGGGCGAAGCACTTGCCGTGCGCGCGGATCTTGCGTTGTCTGCAGACCGTCATCAGTTGATCGAATCTGCTTTAGAGGCGTACGGCGTTGTGGACATCCTCGTCAATAACGCAGCGATCACCTATTTCATACCGGCGGCAGAATTTTCGGAGAAGCGTTTCCGATTGATGATGGACGTTCAGGTTTGGGCGCCTTTTGAGCTCACCCAACTCGTTCTCCCCGGTATGCGGGAGCGCGGGGAGGGTAGGATTCTCAACATCTCATCCCACGCGGCCCTGCATCCAGACAAGACGCTATCCGGGCACGGTGGTGTTGTATATGGGATGTGCAAAGCGGCTCTGGAACGGTTCACGACCGGCCTCGCCCAGGAGATGTTTGATGAGAATATCGGGGTCAACGTGATCTCACCGGGCTTAGTTGCAACACCCGGAGTGATGCATCACAAACTGATCAACGAATCCAATAAGGACCGCGTGACACCGGTTGAGCATATGGCTGAAGCGTGCCTGCGCCTGGTGCATGGTGACCCTAAAGAGTTTACCGGCCGTATCGCCTATGCCGACGAGGTCATGACCGAATTCGACCTGACCGCTGCCGATCTGATCTGAACCCGGCGTGCCGGCACTCTCGTAATTGATTACCCCCGAATTGGCAGTTCTGTCTTTTTGGTAACGGTTCGCAGTGCGAAACTCGAATGTACTCGGTCTACACCCGGTAGCCGTGTCAGGTACTGGCTGTGAATGCGTTCGTAGTCGCGAGCGTCTTTGACGATGACCCGCAGCAGATAGTCTGAGTCCCCTGACATCAAATAACACTCCATCACCTCAGGTAACTCCTTGACGGCAGCCTCGAACGCAGCCAGATCGTCCTGCTGTTGGCTGGTCAGGGTGATCTGCACGAATACGTTGTCCGGATAACCGGCCATGGATTGGTCTACGAGGCAGACATGGCCCCGGATCATGCCTGAATTCTCCAATCTGCGAACGCGCCTGAGACAAGCAGATTCAGACAGATTCACCAATGCCGCCAGGGTGTGGTTCGACAGCTTGGCGTTCTGCTGAAGTTTGTGGAGAATTACGCGGTCGATGCGATCTAATGTGAGGGTTTCTTGTGCCATATCATAATTATCCTCCTGAAATTTGCGTATTTCATTAAATTCTATCAAAAAACGCAACAATCAGTTGTGCGAATTTGACTATGATCTATCGATCAACTTGAGAGGTGGGCGTCATGCGCATCGGGGTACCCAAAGAGATAAAAGTTCACGAGTATCGGGTCGGTCTGACCCCGGCGTCCGTGGCGGAGCTGACATCCGCGCAGAGCAAACAAGGCCATGAGGTGGTGGTCGAGTCGGGTGCGGGTGTGGGTATAGGCTTCGACGATGTTCAATATATCGACGCAGGAGCCACCATTGGCGACGTCGAAGAGGTGTTTAGCGCAGAACTGATCGTCAAAGTGAAAGAGCCGCAACTCGAGGAGTGCGAACGGTTGAGAAATGGCCAGGTATTGTTCACTTATCTGCACCTCGCGGCTGACCGTCCCCAGGCGGAAGCGCTCATGGGTTCCGGCGTCACCGCAATCGCCTATGAAACCGTTACCGCAGCCGAAGGTGGTTTGCCGTTGCTCACACCGATGAGCGAGGTTGCTGGACGCATGTCGGTTCAGGTCGGTGCCTACGCGCTGCAGAAAGCCAGCGGTGGCCGGGGCACGTTACTCGGCGGTGTTCCCGGAGTGGCCCCCGGCAAGGTGGTCATACTCGGCGGCGGCATCGCGGGCACAAACGCGGCTACGATGGCGGTCGGCATGCAGGCCGACGTCACCATTCTGGATAAAAGCGTCGCGCGCATGACCTGGCTGAGTAACCATTTTCAGGGTCGCGCCAAAGTGCTGATGGCAAGTGCTCAGAACGTTCGCGAGCAAGTGCTACGAGCCGATCTGGTGATCGGTGCTGTACTCATTCCGGGTGCTTCTGCCCCGAAACTGGTCACCCGGGAAATGGTAAGTGCCATGCTTGAGGGTGCAGCTATGGTGGACATTTCCATCGATCAGGGTGGCTGCTTCGAAACCAGCCGGCCAACAACTCACGACGAGCCAACTTATATCGAAGAAGGTGTGGTTCATTACTGTGTGACAAATATGCCTGGTGCGGTTCCACGCACGTCAACAATCGCTCTGAACAATGTTACGTTGCCGTACGTTCGAGCATTGGCCGAATTGGGATGGCGGGGTGCATTTGCGGCGAACCGGCATTTTGCCCAGGGTCTCAACGTACACCAGGGTAAGATACGCCACGGCTCAGTAGCCGACGCGCTGGGTGTGGACGTGGTACCCATTCGCTGCGCCGCCTGAGACTGGCAACTTAGCCCGGTGTCCTCGTGCAATATCCGGGCTAGGAATAATTCTTGAGCAGAGAGTTGTTCAGCCCGTCAGACCTGGCCGGTAGCGCCCCAAACCTCGGGAGCTTATCCTGTGCTGGCATAAACTCTCTCGGCCAAGGTACGTTTCATGGCAGACCTGCTGCACAATCAATTTCCGCCGGATTCCCTGGAAGCCAAGGATCTCGAGCACCTGCTTCATCCCACTACAAACTTGCAACAGCACCATGAGGTAGGGCCGGTTGTGCACGAGCGTGCACAGGGCGTTTACCTCTGGGATAACCACGGTAAGCAATATATCGAAGGCATGTCCGGGCTCTGGTGTACCGCGTTGGGGTACGGCGAACGGGAGTTGGTAGAGGCGGCGACTGAGCAACTCGAGAAGCTCAGCTACTCACAGCTTTTCGGTAGCAAAACCAACGAACCGAGCATTCTGCTCGCGGAAAAGTTGAAAGCCATGGTGCCATTTGATGCTGGCCGGGTATTTTTTGGTCTATCGGGAAGCGACGCGAACGATACCCAGATCAAGCTCATGTGGTACTACAACAACGCGATTGGCCGCCCCGAAAAGAAGAAGATCATCAGTCGCACTCGCGGCTATCACGGCGTGACCATAGGTTCCGGTTCGCTTACTGGCTTAGCACCGTTTCACAAGCACTTTGATCTGCCTATCCCTGAGGTTCTGCATACGGATTGTCCGTACTACTATCGCGAGGCAGCAGAGGCGGAAACCGAGCAGGATTTTGTCGACCGGATTGTCGATAATCTGGAGCAGCTCATCGTTCGTGAAGGTCCCGAAACCATCGCAGCGTTTATCGCCGAACCGGTTATGGGTGCCGGTGGCGTGATCGTGCCGCCGCCTGGCTACTTTCAGAAAGTGCAGGCCCTGCTGGTAAAATACGACATCTTCTTCATCGACGATGAGGTGATCTGTGGTTTCGGTCGCACGGGCCGCGCGTTCGGTGCCGAGACCTTTGATATCGAACCAACCACCATGAGCCTGGCCAAGGCGGTTTCCTCTGCCTACCTGCCGTTGAGCGCCGTATTGATTCCGGAATTCATGTACGAACCGTTCATTGCGGTCAGTGGTGAGATCGGCACGTTCGGTCACGGGTTCACTTACTCGGGTCATCCCGTTTGTGCGGCTGTTGCGCTTAGAAATGTGGAACTCATGGAAGAGCGTAATATTTTTGAACATGCGGCAACCGTGGGAGAAGTTTTTCAGCAACGTTTACGCGGATTTGCCGACCACCCTCTCGTGGGTGACACGCGTGGCGTTGGTTTGATCGGCGCTGTCGAATTAGTTTCTGACAAGGAGACAAAAGCTTCGTTTGACGCAGCCAAGGGCGTTGGTGCCTATTTGATGAATCGGTGTGAAGCCAACGGGGTCATTCTGCGCGCGCTCGGCGACACGTTGGCATTCTGTCCTCCTTTGATCATCAGCGAAGATCAGGTGGACGAGCTTTTTACCAGGTTTGCAACAGCACTGAATGAAACGCTTCAGTGGGTTCGGTAACGATTCGCGTCACTAATGGCTTTTACTAAGGAAGAAAATGAAAGCATCTGACCTGTTCGTACAGTGTCTCGAAGCTGAAGGTATCGAGTACATTTTCGGCATCCCGGGTGAAGAGAATGCCGACTTCATGATGTCACTCGAAGAATCCACCAAGATCCGCTTCGTACTTACCCGGCATGAACAGGGTGCGTCATTCATGGCGGAGATATACGGGCGATTGACCGGTAATCCAGCGGGTTGCCTCGGTACGCTCGGTCCGGGCGCTACCAACCTGATCACGGGTGTTGCGGATGCAAACATGGATCGTGCGCCGATGCTCGTGCTGACAGGCCAGGGTGAAACGAGTCGGCTGCACAAGGAATCGCACCAGGTGATGGACGTGGTGGCGATGTTCGGTCCCGTTACCAAATGGGCCGAAACCATCCGCCATCCGGACACGATTCCCGAGGTTATTCGCAAAGCCGTGCGAATAGCGCGCTCGGAGAAACCTGGCGCGGTTCACATCGAGCTGGCTGAGGATCTGGCCAAGCAGTCAACTTCGAGTACTCCCATTACGCCCCTTCGGTTTCGTCGAGCCGTTCCTGACGACAAGATAGTCAACGCCGCATTCGATCTGCTCAAAAATGCAAAACGTCCGGTGATACTTGCTGGGAACGGCTGTATCCGCCGTCGTGCGAGCAAACAGCTGCGACTACTATGTGAAAAGACAGGTATCGGAGTGATCAGCTCTTTCATGGCGAAGGGTGCGGTAGACGTGGATGCGGACTATTGCCTCTATACCGTTGGCCTCGGCAGCAAGGATCGCACGAATCTCGTGCTCGATGACGCCGATCTGGTGATCACGTTGGGGTTGGATATGGTCGAATATCACCCGCGTCTATGGAATCCGGGTCGTAACAAGAACATCGTGCACGCTGACTTCCTGCCTGCGGAAATTGATGAGTACTACCATCCCAAAGTAGAGGTGGTTGGTGATTTGGCGCACTTTCTCTGGATGTTGAACGAACGAGTTGACGCCAACCCGCTGAATTTTGAGGTCGAGCGGCAAAGACAGATTCGATCGGAAATGGCGGACGATATTGCACAGTACAAGGACGATGCCACCGTCGGTCTTATCCGCCCGCAAAAGGCATTGTGGGACGCAAGGACGGTGTTGGGCCCCAGCGATATTCTGCTTTCGGACGTGGGTGCTCACAAAATGTGGATTGCGCGTCACTACCACTGCCACGAGCCTAACACCTGCCTCATTCCCAATGGTTTCTGTTCCATGGGGTTCGCGTTACCGGGCGCGATTGCCGCGGCGCTGGTGTATCCCCAACGACGCATTCTGGGTATTGCCGGTGACGGCGGTTTTCTCATGAATGTACAGGAGATGGAAACGGCCAAACGCCTCGGAACCGATCTCGTCATGATGGTATGGGAAGATGGCGGCTACGGGCTCATCGCCTGGAAACAACAAATTGAGTTCAATCGTCACACCGATCTGTCCTTTGGCAATCCGGATTGGCTGCAACTCGCTGATTCTTTTGGCTGGCGTGGGCATCGCTGCGAAAACAGCGCCGATCTGCAAGCGACCCTGGAATCAGCGTTTACTGAATCCGGTCCCAGCCTGGTGGTGATACCCATCGACTATCGAGAAAACCAACTCCTAACGGAGAAGCTCGGCGAAATTACCGCGACAATCTAGGGTGATCTGTGATTCTAGACTCTAGGAATGTGTGTTCGGCGAGAAGCGAGAGGGAAGTCATTTCCAGGGACGCCGGTAAGACGCATCCCTGCGGGCTTGCACGCGCCGTCCCTGGCGCGTGACACCCTGGAAAATGACTTCCCTCTCACTTCTCCTCGAGATCCTTCCAGGATTCGAGAATGGACTTCTACGGCTGGGTCGCAGATCGCGCCTTTGGTATGCGGTATAGAATCACTGCGCTTCAATTTATTAACGGTATCTCAAAAACAGTGGTGTGAAGACCCATCTGCAGGGCTGTGCGAAAAAGGGTCAGGTTCACTTTAGTGAGAGAAGATGTAGGCTTGATTGGCAATGAAAGCCAGGTCTCTCGCGTTTTTTGCTGCCGTCAGCGTCTCGAATGTTTGGGCTCTGCCCGGGAGCCATAGTCCCTTCTTTCCGGAAGAGGATTACACGCTTTCGTTGGGCAGCTGCTCTACATCTCGGGATGTGACGAACAACCATCCACCAGAGGCTGTGGTTTCGTTCTGGCGAGGTCGCCAGAAACTGAACCTGACTATGGTGGACGGTCATTACGTGGCAAGGGTTTACAGCGAAGCTAAACCAGCAAGTGAGGCTGTCCATATTCGTGTGCCGGCAACCATGCCGTTTGACGTGCTCGAAGAGGCGGTTTGCGCCGATCTTAACCAAGACGGTCGGGTGGACTGGGTCATCACGCTTTGGCTGCACGGCAACGGTTTTGGTGCGAACTACCATCAACGCCTCATCGTATTGTCTGCAGGTGACCAATACCGGTTCTGGGTTGTGCCGACGATGTTGCCGGGAGCGGAAGACTTTGTCACATTCGGCCAGCTGGCACGGGTTGTGATGGTGACAACCAGTTGGGTTAACACGGGAAATGCGACAGTTTCGGGGCATTCGTATTATGTCTACGATCTTTGGACGTTTCGTGATGGATCGATTGTCTCAGCGAACGAGGTAGACGCGAGGTTTCCCAAGTGGGTATGGATGACGTTTAGAGAGAACCACAAGCCTGCCAGGTCTTTACCTGAAACGTTGCAGCGCAAGCTCCGACAGGATCGAATCGGCCCGCAAGAGGCGCTTTGAAGAAGTTTCTGTTGGAGGTGTCCGGGAAAGTGGAGGAGCTTTCCGGTCGCCGACTTCCGGCGAAAAATCTGCACGCGCCCACGGAGCGCCTGGGCATCCGGATTCCGCTGCTGCGGTCTGCGGTCAAAACCGGTTACAGCTTCTACGCTAAAACCGCGCTGGAGATACTCGCAGTCTGGGACTACGTGTGGCGAAACTCACGTTGTTACGAGGTCATGACCCAGGCGCTGTATTACTACCAGAATAGAACCACACTCACGAAAGCGGAGCTTGAGACAGTTTCGTTGTGGATCGAGAAGTGTGACCGATGGGAACTCAGTGATGATCTGTCGAAGATTTATGCGAACGCGGTCGAAGCCGCTCCGGAGGTAATGACGCCGATCCTGAAGCAATGGAATGGTTCTGATAATCCTTGGAAACGGCGCCAATCGGTCGTCGGTCTTATCGAATACGCACGCAAACGAAAGCGCTATCTACCCTACGCAAAGCTGATTGCGTTCGTCGAACCGCTGTTGGCCGACGAGGATTATTACGTCCAGAAAGGGGTGGGCTGGACACTCAGGGAAATTTACAATGTGTATCCAACCGAGACATTGCGGTTTTTCGAGAACCGCGCATTCGTCATCGATCCCAGGGCGTGGAGTGCAGCCACCGAGAAATTGGACAAAGCAGCGCGAGCAAGTCTGAATTCTCTGCGCCGCGCAGATCGTAGCGACCGAAAATCGAGATAACCGGTGGGAAGATCGGGGTACATGAGTCAACGACCGTGCCGTCCCTGTTTGTTGACCTTGCGACTGCTCTTTGCCGTCTCACTGCTGCTATCGGGTTCCTGCGGGCGGGGTGATAGAGGCGGACTGGAGGGTTTTGAGACAGCAACGCCAGGCGATTTTCGTTTCCTTGGCCGAAGTGCACCCTGTTATCTCGAGGTACAAGCGCAAGAGCCTCGCTCCATCCGCGTCAACTGTTTTCACATCGATGGAACGTTGCATATCCATTCAAACCGATTTGCCAAAATGCCCCGCTTGCGCGGTGAAAGCTGGGTTGAGACGGTGCGACGCGAACCCCGGGTGCGAGTCGCGATTACCGGCAACATCTACCGGCTGCGAGCGACGCCTATCGATGATCCGAAGATGCGGGTAGCCATACTCCACGCGCGCGGCTATCTGTATGCCTGGAATGGCATAACGGTCTTCAGGTTTGCAGCGACAGAGAACGTTCTGTAAATGCCGGACACGTGCGCTCCTATTCCGTGCGTAGGTGCGTGTTGAACCGACAGAACCCAGGATGCGCTTCCCCAGGTTTCCCGCCAGCAACGGAAATGCGACACTTCGCCCACGAGATTAGGGGCACACCATGGCGGTCTTGTCATCGAAGGTTGATGTTGGAAGTACAAATTTTCAACGGAACTCGGCACACCACCGGGCCCTGAGTGTTGAGCTGCATGAATTGGTTGAAAAAATTGCCCAAGGGGGTAATGAGCGGTCTCGTGCACGGCATATTGCGCGTGGAAAGTTGTTGCCACGTGAGCGGGTTGATCGTTTGTTGGATGCAGGGTCGCCTTTCCTGGAGATCGGGCAGCTTGGTGGCTACGAGCTTTACGATGACTGGATCCCATCAGCAGGTATTATTACCG
>SMUX01006651.1_pt1 | contig 19461 bp, 10 predicted proteins | sample 2456431 | NCBI WGS metagenome assembly SMUX01 (sample SAMN11095930, study PRJNA526329) | marine sediment metagenome | biome: Marine sediment; feature: Surficial sediment; material: Deep marine sediment; isolation source: Hadal surficial sediment | place: Pacific Ocean | collected 2014-11 | depth... | reverse complement strand
TAGAACCCTGCCACGCGTGCGACTTGAAATAGATCGAACGATTCATCATTTCCGACCTGAAAATAGGCTCTGCCGGGCGGCTGACTTGGCAGAAGATAGGCATCCGGACGACCGAGCACGTTGCGGCTGTCTTCAGCTCGCTCAACGCGCAAGCAGATTCTGAACCGCATGTTGGCGCGGATGCTCTCATTCACGACGCCCTCTGGCCGCTGCATGGCGAGGATTAAATGGACGCCGAGCGCCCGGCCCTTCTGGGCGATGCTGACGAATTCGTTCAGGATCTCGCCTAAATCATGCTTGAATCGCTCCTTCAACTCAGCAAACTCGTCAATCACGATGAAGAGATAGGGAAAAGGTTCGGAAATCCCGAGCTCATGGTACTTGTCTACATCGGCCACCTGATGTCGCGCCAGAACCTCTTCTCTGCGGCTCAGTTCGCTCCGCAAAGCGACCAGGGCGCGCCGAGTTTGCTTCCCATCCAAATCGGTTACCACTCCAACCGTGTGGGGTAAGTCGGCAAGCACTGACATGGCTGTGCCTCCCTTGTAGTCCACCAAAACGAAGTTGACCTGGTGGGGATGGTTGGCTATCGCCAGCCCACTCAAGAGAGTCAGCAGTAATTCACTTTTCCCGGAGCCTGTGGTTCCAGCGATGAGTCCGTGAGGCCCTTGACCGCTCTGTTTGAGATTGGCAATGAGCTGTCGAGATCCATGGCGCATTCCGAGCGGGATATTGAGGTTGGGGGCTCGGGTGAGAGCAGTCAGCCATCGGCTCTTCAGGTCCAGACGCTTCACATCCGGGCTGCCGATAAGCTCCATAAGTCGGATCTGCTCCGGAAGATCCCCGGCCGTTTGAGAATCTGCTAGTTCTACCGGCGCCAAACCGCGCGCCAGTGTCTCTGTCTTTTGGATCCCGATGCTGTCAGGTCGAATCTCCACAGGGTTCGTTCCGTTGGACGAGTAGAGCGTGGCACGCTTTTCGTTGGTAATCTCAAGCCGACTACGAATTCCAGGGGGCATGGTGCGGGGGGAGGCCGAAAGCAGGATGAGCCCTGCTCGTAAGGTGGATCCTTCCGTTATCAGCCGCTGAATTGCAGCTTCTCCTTGCGCTGCCTCATCGTCCGCCACGAGCAGTAGAAGGAACGGTTCCGACCCATCAGATGCGTTTGAATCACGGAGCGAGCGTGCCGAAAGCTCATCCATCAGGCTGGCCAGCACACTGGATATTCGCTCTCGATCATAGGCCAGTCTCGGCGCGGAAGCATTGGCTTGAATGGCGTGAGTGTGCGGGAGCCATTTGAGCCAATTCCAATCTGCGATTCCTTTTGAAGGCAGAATTGCGAATATTGCTACGTCATCGGGCGCATGCAGGGTGGCGATGCCTGACAGGATTGCTCGGGCTAAGCCTTCGCGCAGCCTTCTCGGTCCGCTAATCCCCAGAGTGCCCTTATGTGCCAAGTCGTAGCTGTGAGGCGCGTCCTCCAGCGTTTCGAAAGTAAGTGCCATTTCCCGAGCCTCAAGCAGAAGCTCAGGGGCCAATTCGGGAATGGGAACCGATGGCACCTCAATTTCGTAGCTGGCCTTAGCCTCCCCAACTCCTACCCTGAGTTGGAGAAAATCGGCATCCCCGGGCCGTCTTTCCCATAACCTTTCCGAGCCACGAGCAGACCAATTGATTAGATCTTGAGGTTCAGGATAGGTCCATCGAAGAAATGCCAACTGCTGCGCACGATTGTGCTCAAGTTGATCTTCAACCGTTCCAATATGCTTCTCGTATGCTCGACGAATCCGATCCCGCTCCAACACCCATCGCTTCCTTGATTCTCTTCGCCTCAGCAGAATGACCGATGGATAGATGAAAGCGACCGAAAGGATAACAATGGCGTAAAGAAAATTCCCGGTTATGAAGCCTATGCCAATAGCCATGGCCATCATTCCGAACGCAGGGGCCACCACCAGCCACCAGCTCACGGGCTCCGGCGGGCTTGGCTCGTTCGGATAGCGCGGGATTTCTATTGTTTCGGTGGGAAGTGGCGGCGGTTTGCGCTGGCCGCGGCGAATCAGGACTTCACGGCTCATTTCAATCTATTCCAGGGTCTCGATACGGATGCACATCATCGCAAGGATTTGATCTTGACCAATTACAAACGACTAATTGCTATTCTACATACTAACTTGACCGCCAGCATATCTGCCCTGGTAACGAAACGGCTGCCCTCGCGGACAGCCCGGTAGATAACATATGACATCCTGAAAAAGTCTTACGCAGTCGTCGCTACGAATTCCGCCAGCACTTCGAGTAAATCTGCGGAAGAGAAGGGTTTGGTGAGAAACTTGTTCGCGCCCGCTTCGAGCGCGGCCTCCTGATCTTCCCTGCCAGTTCTGGCGCTGACGACCACGATGGGGATCTTTTGCCATTCCTCATTGGACCGTAACCGATCGATCAAGGACAACCCGTCCATCTGCGGCATTTTCAGATCCATGAGGATCAGGTCAGGCTTTGCGGCGCGCATCCGAAAGAGCGCATCGCCTGCGTCGTACGCCGTATGAGCCTCAAGGCCGTACTTCTCCAACAGCTCGCCCAGGAGATCGACGTAGGGCCGCTCGTCATCCACGATGAGTATGACTGGCTTAAGCATAGAAAAGACCTCTTCCCTTTAGGTCTTACAATCGGATCAGGTCCTTTCAACATTGTAGGGGTTTCTCTCCGTAGAGACCTTACAGGCGCCTTGCCATGCGCCTTACACCCACCTTTCGGTGATTAATTGCCCCGTGGCAATAAACATAACTGACGCTTCACAGGGCTAGAAGGCGGGCCCTGACGTATAATCGCCGACGATTCGATGCAAACCCCAAAGGGAATGCCAAGCGCTGAGATCCGGCAATCTTTCCTGGATTTCTTCGCGGTAAACAAGCACACTATCGTGCCCTCCGCCTCGCTTGTTCCAGGTGGAGACGATACGTTGCTGTTCACCAATGCCGGCATGGTTCAGTTCAAGGACGTTTTCTTGGGCAAAGGCAGCCGGACCTATACCCGCGCGGTCGACTCGCAGAAGTGCATGCGAGTGGCCGGGAAGCACAACGATCTTGACGACGTTGGGCGCGATGATACGCACCATACCTTTTTTGAAATGCTCGGAAACTGGTCGTTCGGCGACTACTATAAGGAAGAAGCAATTGCTTGGGCCTGGCAGCTGTTCACCGAGGTCTGGGGACTCCCCAAGGATCAGCTGTGGACCACCTGCTTTGAAGACGAGCATGGCGAAATCCCGCGCGACGATGAGGCGGCTGAGGCATGGGCCAAGCAGCCGGGCATTGATTCGTCACACATCATATTTTTCGGCCGCGAAGAGAATTTCTGGGAGATGGCAGATACCGGCCCCAGCGGTCCAGACAGTGAGATTCACCTGGATCTGGGTCTGGAGCATTGCAACATGCAAGATGTGAAGGGCCACGAGTGCAAGGTCAATGGCGAATGCACACGCTTCCTGGAACTCTGGAATCTGGTCTTCATCCAATACAACCGAACCGGCCCCAAGCAATTGGATCCATTGCCGAAGAAACATGTTGATACTGGGCTTGGTTTTGAGCGGATCGTCTCCGTGCTCCAGGGCACACAGTCAAACTATAAGACCGACCTGTTCGTGCCAATCATCGAAACTACTCAGCAGCTTGCAGGGCACGGCGAGCAGGAGCTGGAGCAATTCTGGACCCCCTATCGTGTCATAGCGGATCACTCGCGGGCGGCCGCGTTCCTGATCGGGGATGGCGTGGTTCCCGGAAATCTGGGTCGCAACTACGTCACTCGTATGATCATTCGGCGCGCCAGCTTGTTCGGCAGCAAGCTCGGTTTCGATGGCCCCTTCCTTGCGGATGTAGCGCGAACAGTGATCGAACAGTACGGTGATGCATACCCGGAGCTGATCCAAAATCAGCAATCCATCGAGCGCCTTATTACCGATGAGGAGCAGCGTTTTGCCCGCACGGTCGAAGGCGGGATTTCCAGACTGAACGAGCGCCTGGAACAGCTGGATGGCAACGTCCTACCTGGTGAAGCAGCCTTCGACCTGTATGCAACCTATGGATTGCCCTTGGAGATTTCACGCGATATCGCTCGGGAGAGCGACAAGCATGTCGAGGAGCAAGGATTCTTCGAGGCCATGGATCGTCACCGCCTCGTCTCCACCGGAGAAGGCTTCAAAGCCAGCGGGGAGCAGCAAGACTCCGACCTTTATCGCGAGCTGCTTGAAAACCTGAAAAAGAGCGGGAAATTATCCGATGGTGTGGGTTACGACCCATACGAGGCTTTTGAAATGGAAACTCCCGTGCTTGCATTGCTGCGCGATGGTGAGCCAGTTGATGCTGTGAAAGAGGAAGACAGAGTTTCCGTTATTTTGGCCGAGACCCCCTTCTACGTGGAAGCAGGCGGGCAGGTTTCCGACACCGGATCGATCGCTGGTACGGACTGGCGGATCGAGATTGAGAATACCCGCAGCCCGGTTGAGGGGCTCATTGTGCACGACGGCACGGTCGCCACAGGGAAACCACAGGTAGGAGATCCCGCTACAGCAAGTGTGGAACGAGAGCGGCGCCTAGACATCATGAGAAACCATACCGCGACCCACCTGCTTCACGCTGCGCTGAGAGACGTGCTGGGATCCCACGCGCGTCAGGCCGGATCATTGGTGGCCCCCGACAGGCTGCGCTTCGACTTTACACACCAAGAAGCGGTCGCCTCGGATGAGATCGAGCGCATCGAGCAAAAGGTCAATGACGACATCCTGTCCAACCACCCTCTGCTGATCCGTCAACAGGGTCGCGAGCAGGCCATTCAGGCCGGAGCCATGGCTCTCTTCGGTGAAACTTATGGGGATACCGTTCGAACAATCTGCATCGGAGAACCCACATGTTTCTCGTATGAGCTATGCGGCGGCACACACGTAGAAAACACCTCCGTGATCGGACCCTTCCTGATCACCAGCGAGGGCAGTGTCGCATCCGGAATTAGGCGCATTGAAGCCGTGACAGGTCGAGGCGCGCTCGAGCTTATCAGAGCCAGACTGGCAGCCCTCGATTCGATCGCAGGCGAGCTTGGCGTGGGCGCAGATCAGGCTCATGAACGGGTTGTCAAAGTGCTTGAAGACCAGGATCAGCTTGAGGATCGTCAGGCGAAGCTGCGCCAAACCATCGCGTTTGATCAGCTGGATCGTCTGACTCCCGAAGAAGTCAATGGAATACCAGTGTTGGCCGATCTGCTGGACGACCTGAACGCAGATTCTTTGCGCCAGCTAATCGACCGCTTTCGATCAAGCAATCCGAGCGGGGTTGCGGTGCTGGCCAGCACTCAGAATGGTCAGCCGATCATCGTGGCCGCAGTCACGGAAGACCTGGTGGCGCGCGGCCTGCACGCCGGGGATTTGGTTAAAAGCGTGGCCGAAGTAGTGGGTGGGGGTGGAGGCGGTAAGCCAACCCTTGCACAGGCGGGCGGCAAGGATGCCAGCAAGCTTCCCGAAGCGCTGGCCCAGGTGCCGGCGTGGGTGCAGGCGCATCTAAGCTAGGCTGCTTAACATCAAGTGAAAGTCCACATCATCAATCTGGATCCAGAAGACGATCATGTCTCTGTCCGAGACAAGATCTCTTGGGCGCGGTCGCCAAAAGTAATTTTGGTTTGGCCGCGTCGTGGACGGCCACTGGATCGTCGGCTCGATCTGGCAGTAGTCCAGAGGCACGCTGGCCGGCTCGGCCTTGACCTTGGTCTGATGACCTTCGACCCAGCAATCATCTCCAACGCAGAACGCCTCAACCTCCCCGTTTTCGATTCGCTGGAGCGGTTGCCGCTTGGAACTTGGGCCGAGGAACAGAAAGCGACGCCAGCCCCTGAAGAACGACGCTCACTAACAGAGCTGCGCGAGGCGCGCGACGCAGATAACGGAGCCCTGGTGCAGCTGGGGGAGCGGGGCCGGCAAATTGTGGTCGGGGTGTCGATCATGGCCGTTCTCGCGCTCGCCATTTCCATTCTCCCCAGCGCCGAAATCGTCTTGAACCCTGCCGCTATCCCGATCGAGCGCAATCTGTCGATTTGGATTGACCCGCTGCCTGCATCGTCATCCACCATGGTTCAGGGTCAGTCAGTCACGGCTGAGATCTCCGGCGCGATACGGGCCGATACGACCGGCCGCATACGGCTGCCTCAGGCGACTGCTGCCGGGGAAATTGAATTTATCAATCTGACCGACGGTGAAATCTCGATCCCGGCCGGAACTGGGCTGCGCGCAGGGGATGTTCGATTTCTTACGACTGAAGGCGCAGATCTGGATTCGGGCGAAGATTCATCGATCATTTTAGCGGTCGAGGCAGTCGAACCTGGAATTTCAGGCAACATCGCAGCAGGAGCGATCGATTCCGTGGAGGGGCCGCTCGGCTTTCTCGTCACCGCGAGCAACCCTGAGCGCACGCAGGGTGGGAGAGATCAAGTGTCGGGCGCGGTGAGCGCCGACGATATGGAGAAGCTGAGAATCGATTTGGAGGCGGAGCTACTAGAGAATGCAGAGAACGATTTAGCGACTCAGCTCGATCGTGGATATGAGCTTATCCCTGGCAGTCTGCGCGTCACCGAGGTGGTAGACGAACGCTACGATATCGGGCTGGGCGAGGCTGCCGAATCACTCGGTTTGGCTTTGGTCCTGAAAATCGAAGGCTTAGCGTATTCCGTTCCGCTCGTCCGGGAGGCCGCTGAGCAGGAACTGCTCGCCTTACTTCCCAAGAATCGCATGCTGATACCTGGCAGCTTATCTCTCGAAGCGGTAGATTCCGCAGAAGACTGGCCATCGATGGAGGTTCTGTTCGCGATAGAGGGCGCCCTCGCAAAGACCGTCGATCGAGACCAATTGCGCCAGTCCATTCTCGGAGACCAAAAAGCCGATGCCGCAGCGAGATTGAAACAGCTTCTAGGCCTCGAACAGGCTCCCCTTATTAAGACCTCCCCATCCTGGATGCCATGGGTACCCTGGCTGGGAATGCGCATCGATTTCAAGTGGGCATGGGAGAGCGCGTAGTTCTGGCGGTCGATCCGGGAGAGGTTCGGATTGGACTGGCCCTCAGCGACCCGACCGGCACCATCGCTCGCCCACTACAGGTAATTGAGCACATCTCACGGCAGCAAAATGCAGCCGCCATTGCCGAAGTAGCCACGGCGCGCGGTGCGGAATTAATCCTGGTCGGGCTACCATTGGACGACGAAGGTGAAATCGGTCACCAGGCCAGACGATCGTTACGGCTCGTAGATGAATTGAGGAAAGTAACCGGGGTGACCGTTGAGACCTGGGACGAAAGTGGGTCAACCCAGATGGCAGGGAAGAAAGACGGTATGGTCGATGCTCGCGCAGCTGCCTACATCCTTCAGGATTACCTGGATACTCAGGCCGGACCGACTTGACCTCAATACGGATCACCCGTTGACTAACCCGAATGACTGAATCAGGCAAGAAGCGCGGTCCAATTGGTCGGCTTATTGGCGGCTTGCTGCTTGTTGCACTAATCTGTGGGTTCATCGGATTCGCCGCAGCTTCGCTTCTCGCGGTCTCTGCGGTCCTCGGCGAATTAGGCTCTCCCGCGAATGACTTGAGTACGACCGAGCGCTTCACACTCGGGGCATATCTGCTTTCCCAGGCTTCCGCTATCGATTCGGCGGCCGGCGACCCTGAGGCAGGAACTGACCTGGCAGTCGAGAGCGGTGCAAGCGCCCAATCGGTCATCGATCAGTTGGTTGATGCAGGAGTGCTCGACAACGGAACACTCCTGCGCAACTACATGCGCTACCGAGGGCTGGATATCGGAATCCAGGCCGGATCCTATGAAGTAAATGGCACAATGACGATCAGGGAATTGGCTCTGACCCTTCAGACCGCCCGGCCGTCTGACATCGTTGTAACCATCGTGGAAGGCTGGAGGCTGGAGCAGATCGCGGAGGCGATCGACGCGGCCGACTTGAATTTCACCGGACAGGAGTTTTTGGCCGCCGCCCAAGCCCCCATCGCGGACCCTGAGCTTGCCGCGGTCACCGATTCGCTTGAGGGATTCCTATTCCCGGATACCTATCGATTAGAACCGGATAGTTCGCCGGAGGCATTTCTCAATACGGCCATGGATAATTTTAAACGCAGGGTAGATCCAGCGCTGCGGCAAAGCTTCGAATTGCAGGGTCTGACCCTGAGCCAGGCCGTAACGCTTGCTTCAATCGTCGAGCGGGAAGCGATTGTGCCCGAAGAAAGACCCATGATCGCGGCTGTTTTTTTCAAACGATTGAGAGGTGGGCTTCCGCTGGAGGCTGACCCTACCGTTCAGTACCCGCTGGGCAGGCAACCCGACGGATCCTGGTGGAAATCTCCGCTTACCTTGCTGGATATCGAGGTGGAATCCCCATACAACACGTATCGGAACGACGGTCTCCCCCCCACCCCAATCGCGGCTCCGGGACTGTCTTCCCTTGAGGCGGTTGGGACCCCAATTGACACCAACTTTTTATATTTTCGTGCCGCGTGCGACGGCTCAGGCCGCCATGAGTTTGCCGAGACTTTCGATCAGCACCTGCAGAACGCCTGTCCCTGACTCAGCGAGCTAGTCGATGACAAAGTCGCCGAGTTTTCTGCGAATCTCGGGATTCTGCAGTCGGCCAATACCCTGGGCTTCAATCTGGCGTGCTCGCTCGCGCGTTACTCCGAGCTTCTGCCCGACTTCTTGGAGGGTGTACGTCTTCCCATCCACCAGTCCGTATCGCAGCTGAAGAACCATGCTCTCTCGAGGAGGGAGTCCCTCAAGGGCTTCCATCAAGCCCTGAAACATCAACGCCTCGTTTGCCGCTTCAGCTGGGGCCTCAGCATCTTCATCTTCGATGAAGTCGCCTAGGACCGAATCCTCTTCCTCGCTTGTTGGGGTCTCGAGCGAGAGTGGAAGTTGGGCAACCTGCTTCATATCCTCGATCTTTTCGCGGGGTAGCTCGAGCGCATCGGCCAGCTCTGAGTTGGTCGGTGACCGTCCTAAATCCTGAGTGAGCATGTGAGTGGTTCGAAGCAACCGGTTGATCTGGTCGCCCATGTGGACCGGGAGTCGAATAGTACGTCCCTGATCCGCAATGGCGCGCGTCACGGCTTGCCGGATCCACCAGGTAGCATAAGTCGAAAACTTGAGGCCGCGTCGGTATTCAAATTTCTTGGTCGCTCGAATCAATCCGATATTTCCCTCTTGGATGAGGTCTCCAAACGGGACGCCCCGGCCCAAATATTTCTTCGCCACGCTAATAACCAGCCGCGAATTGGCGGTTAGCAGGTGCTCTCGAGCAGCCCACCCATCCTCGATCACAGCCTGGTGGTCTGCAATTTGCTTGGGGCTCAGCCCCCCTTTGGCGAGGACCTCACGAGATTTGATTCCACGTTCGATGCGCTTCGAGAGAGATACTTCCTGCTCGGCCGTGAGCAGCGGCAGACTCCCTACCTCCATGAGGTACATCCCCAGTGTGTCGTCCGGATCACGCTCGACAGGATAGGGTCGGGATCTGGAGCCCGACTGATTTTGCCCACGGCGTTTCGTGGGAGTTTTCTTCTGCATACATTTCTCCGTTGTGACCCAAGATCGCGCCGAGTCTAACAGCCCGATGTGCACAGTATGTTCCCAACGATACAATTTCAAGAGTTTTATACGACAATTTGCCCTGAGGGCTCAACATGACCCAAGGGCTCTAGACTCGTTTGCGGCTCTGAGCCGTTTTTTGTCGAATTAGCTTTTTGGCTATGCGCAACCGATTACGCAGGGAATTGGCTGCGATCTAGCGCGATTTAAAGCCTGATCGGACCAAGCGAACACTAGGAGGTGCATGCGTGACCGAAAAAGAAATCCGCCCTTACGGCACTTGGACTTCACCGATCTCGGCCGCCGATGTCGCAGCCGGATCGACCAGAGCAGGGCAGATTATTGTGTCGGATGGCATTGTGTACTGGTCGGAGTCCAGGCCGAAGGAAGCCGGCCGGGTGGCTATCATGCGTCGGCTAAAGAATGGGGAAGTGGCAGAGGCCACCCCCTCGGATTTCAATTGCCGGACCCGAGTGCATGAGTACGGCGGAGGCGCATTCTTCGCCGATGGGACGACGCTCTATGCCTCCAACTATGCCGACCAGCGCCTGTACAAAATTGAGCTTGGAGCAGATCCGGTCAGCATTACCCCGGAATCCGAAATCCCGGCCGGCCTCCGATACGCGGATGGTCGGCTGTCACCTGATCGCAGTCGGATAACCTGCGTTAGAGAACTGCATGATGCAGATGGCGCGGTCGTGAACGACCTGGTTGTGCTCTCACCGAATGGCGAGAGCGAGCCTAAGGTTATTGCCAGCGGTCGTGATTTCTATGCCGCTCCTAGACCCAGTTCGGATGGGAGCAGACTGGCCTGGCTGGAGTGGGATCAACCCAACATGCCGTGGGATGGAACCGAGCTATGGGTGGCCGCTATCGAATCAGATGGAACTTTACAGAAGCCGGAAATGATTGCGGGAGGAGTCGAAGAATCCATCTTCCAGCCGGAATGGGGGCCGGCCGACACCTTGCATTTCGTCAGCGATCAAAGCGGGTGGTGGAACATTTATCGCTGGAAGGAGGGAGAATCACAATCCCTGGCGCCAATGGAAGCCGAGTTTGGTTGGCCCATGTGGATTTTTGGCCTCTCCCAGTATGTTTTTCTAGCAGATGGGCAGATCGCCTGCATCTACAGTCATGACGGCCTGGATACGCTCGCGGTGGTTCAAGGCCAGGAGCTCAGGCCGTTGGATCTTGAATTAACGGCCTTCAGGCCGCGCAGCCTTCATTATGATCCGAGTTTAGACCGGCTAATTTTCGTCGGAGGGAACCCCGATATTCCCGCCCGAGCCTATGCTTTCGCGGTCGACAGCGGCGAACTCGAGCCGTTGAGCCACGCTGCCGAAGATCTCCCAAACGAGGCCGATATCTCTCACGCTTCGCCGATAACATTCCCCACCGCAGGCGGACATGAAGCGCATGGGTTCTACTACGCGCCTAGGAACAGCAAATTCACCGGGCCCGAAGGTGAATTGCCACCGTTGGTCGTGGTGAGTCACGGTGGTCCGACAAGCCAAACCGATTCTGAATTTTCGCTTGCAAGACAATATATGACTTCCCGCGGGTTCGCAGTCGTCGATGTGAACTACCGAGGCAGCACAGGCTATGGACGAGCCTACCGCCGGCTGTTGAATGGCGAGTGGGGAGTGGCAGATGTCGAAGACTGCATATTCGCAACACGCTACCTGGCAGACCGGGGGAAAGTGGATGGCGATCGGCTCATTATTCGAGGCGGCAGCGCCGGTGGGTATACGACGCTTTGCGCACTCGTATTTCACGATGTCTTCGCGCTTGGCGCGAGCTACTACGGAATTGCTGACGTAGAAGCCCTGGCGCTTGACACTCACAAATTTGAGGCTCGCTACCTGGACAGCATGATCGGCCCGTATCCAGAGCAGATCGAACGTTATCGTGAGCGCTCTCCGATTCACTTCGTCGATCAAATCTCGTCTCCGCTCATTCTGCTGCAAGGCCTGGAGGACAAGGTCGTACCTCCGGCCCAGGCCGAACTCATGGTCGCCGCGCTCGAAAAAAAGGGGCTGCCTTACGCCTACCTGGAGTTCGAAGGTGAAGCACACGGTTTCCGAGATTCAGAGAACATCAAACGCGCGCTTGAGGCGGAAATGTATTTCTATTCCAAGGTGTTTGGATTCGAATTGGGCGAGGTAGTAGAGCCGGTGCCGATCAAGAACCTTGAAAGCCTGACCGATAGCGCTTAGCTGATTTCGCTGGATACTCTCTAGCTGCGGCTAGCGTTCGTTTTCGATGGTCTTGTAGAAAAGCGGAAGTGGATCTACATGTCCGGGCTCGATGACGTGCGCCTTAAGGGCTCGGGCTTCAGCTTGCGCTGCATTGGCCTCATGGTTTGCGTGCACGGTGAAGAGTGCATCGCCCTCCGCAATCTCATCCCCTACTTTGCGGTGAATCACCAGGCCTACTGAATGGTCAATCGCGTCGCCCTTCTTTGCGCGCCCACTGCCTAGATCGACAGCAGCGCGTCCGATCTCTGCCGCATTAATACTCGTCAGGTAGCCGGATGCTGAGGCCGAGACCGTTTTGACGTGTTCTGCCTTCGGAAGTCGGTCTGCCTCATCAACGAATCTGACATCGCCACCCTGCGCCTCAACTAGTTCGCGGAACTTGGAGAGCCCGGATCCGTCAGCGAGAGCGGCTGCAGCGAGCTCTTTTGCAGCGACAAGATCCTCTGCCTTGCCAGCCAGCCGCAGCATGTGGCCGGCAACCTCCAGGCAGTGCTCTTTGAAACCCGGAGGCCCCGCACCGTTTAAGGTATCTATGGATTCTCGGACTTCCAACGCGTTTCCGACCGCGTTTCCAAGCGGCTGATTCATGTCGGCAATCAATGCTACGACGCGCCGATCTGCCCGATCTCCGATTTCAACCATCAGCTCGGCCAGTTCCTCCGCCTGCTCGAGGGTCTTCATAAATGCTCCCAGCCCGACCTTAACATCGAGCACGACCGCTTGTGCGCCGGCTGCAATCTTCTTGCTCATCACAGACGAGGCAATCAATGGAACAGATGGAACCGTACCCGAAACATCCCGCAGGGCGTATAGTTTTCCGTCCGCAGGCGCGAGATCTACGGTTTGGCCGCTCAGCACCAGACCGATTTCTCCAAGTTGGCGCATAAACTGCTCGGTGGTTAGATCCACTCGAAATCCAGGAATGGACTCCATCTTATCGAGCGTTCCTCCGGAGAAACCCAGCCCGCGGCCCGACATCTTTCCTACCGGCACACCGATTGCGGCCACGATAGGCTCGACCACCAGCGTGGTCTTGTCCCCCACCCCGCCCGTCGAGTGCTTATCGACCGCCAACGGAACCACACCGGATAAATCCAATTGCTCGCCCGAGGCCACCATGGCCAGCGTCAGATCAGTGCTTTCGCGCGAGCTCATGCCGTTGAGTAACACCGCCATAGCCCACGCTGCCGCCTGGTAGTCTGGGATCTCATCCCGGGCGAAACCAGATACGAAGAACTCGATCTCCTCCTTAGTGAGCTCGCCCCCATCGCGTTTCTTGGTAATTACATCTACGGCACGCATGATAGGGCGATTATACAGTCGGGACCGGATCCACCAATGCGTTTTGGGGATAATACGCGATGGCCTTGGCGATCAGGTTCGGATTGAAGCTCGGCTTGCTATAATCACCCCAATGACAAAAGCTGATTTACTCCTCAAGAATGCATATGTCGTCACTATGGACGACTCCTTCAGCCTGTTCTCTGATGGGGCCGTAGCTGTTCGTGACGGCGAAATCATTGCAGTCGGGCCCACAGAAGACTTAGTGGCGGAATACGATGTAAAAACCGTCCACGATTGCGGCGGCAAAGCCATGATTCCAGGCATTATCAATGCCCACACTCACGCGGCCATGACGCTGCTTCGAGGGTTAGCTGACGATCGGCGGCTGGACGTGTGGCTACTGGGTTATGTGATGCCTGTCGAACGCGAATTCGTCAATCCCGACTTTTGTCGTCTCGGCACGTTGATCGCCTGCGCCGAAATGATTCGGGGCGGCACTACATGTTTCGCAGATATGTACTACTTTGAAGACACTGTGGCCGAGGCGGTGGAGGAGGCCGGGATGCGAGGAGTCCTCGGCCAATCGGTGCTTAAATTCCCATCGCCAGATGCTGAGTCCTTCGAGGACTCACTTGCGTATTCCCGCGACTTCCTCCAGCGATGGCAAGATCATCCACTTGTCATTCCGTCCATCGCTCCGCATGCTCCCTACAGCTGCACGGAGGAAATCCTTCGGGCATGCACGGAGTTAGCGATCGAATTCGATGCTCCCCTGCAAATCCACATTTCGGAGACACGCCAGGAAGTGGAAAATTGGCGGAAAGCTTATGGCATGCCCGTTGTTCCCTGGATCAAGAAGCTCGGTTTATTGGAGGCCAAAGTTCTGGCCGCACACTGCACGCATATTGATGAGGGAGAAATTCACTCGCTGCAAAATGCAGGTGCTGGCGTATCACATAATCCATCCGGCAATCAGAAACTTGCTTCTGGCTTTGCTCCCGTGAAAGAGATGCTGGATGGTGGGCTTCATGTCGGGATCGGGACGGATGGCCCGGCCTCCAACAACGATCTGGACATGTTCGAAGAGATGAGGCTGGCAAGTTTTGCAGCTAAATCAGTCTCGGAAGATCCGACCGCCGTTCCAGCATGGCAAACCCTTGCCATGGCCACCAGAATGGGTGCTAAGGCACTCTATGTTGATCACTTGATTGGCTCTTTGGAAGTAGGAAAGCGCGCGGATATTGTACTGGTCGATCTCAACACCATTCATGCAACGCCGCAGTTCACACATGACCCGTTGCAGATCTACTCGCGAATCGTGTATGCCGCGAAATCGACCGATGTCACCGATGTCATGGTGGAAGGAAAATGGCTGCTGCAGGAAGGTTCGCTTTTAACCCTCGAACCTCAAAAGCTGATGAAATCGTCATCCGAAACTGCTGTGCTAATCTCGGCTTTCTTGATAGAGCGCGAGGATTCGGTCCTGTCCAAGCTTGTTGCAATCGGCGGAGCGGAGCAAGAGGAAAGCTATGAGGTGCAGATCAAGGTTCGCATATCAGATCCCGAGCCTCTGATCGAAAGAATCGAGTCCGAACCCATCGAAATTGAGCGTTCCGTTCGGTATTGGGAATTCGATACCTATTACACATTCTACGATCCGAGCCAGGGACGTTTGAGATACAGAGAAGATGAAATTGTCGATCTAAATACGGAAGTCTCTAGCGTGCGCGAGCGGTTGACCCTGATAGGTCCCGCGGCTGAGCACGAATACCCGGGTTCGGTTCTGCTCTCACGTTCTCGGTTCATCGCACCCGCGACACATAGTGAACGCTTCTACCGCGAATACTTCGACCCCAGCCATGAGTTTCATATTCATAAAGATCGTCTGCGCTGGTTGGTTCGCTTTAAGGACAATGAGTTCTTTATCAATATTGACAAGCTCATTCAACCTGCGACCGATGATCATTTTCTCGAAATCAAGGCCCGTACCTGGTCTCGAAAAGATGCGGAGGAGAAAGCCGGGTTGATTCTGGAATTGCTCGAAACCCTCGGCCTTCAGGATGCGGAACAAGTTAGGGAGGAGTACCCAGATCTCCTCTATGAGATCGCGCAGTAGAGTCCGATCACCTTACTCACAATAACGAAGGCGCCGCGCGAGGCGCCTTTTTAAATTTCGACCTGCGGCTGGAAGCTATTCGTCCGATTTCCTCAATCGCTGCTGCCACTCATACAGAAAATTAAGTGCTTCTAAAGGTGTGAGCTCATCGATCGATAGCGCCTCGAGATCATCGAGTATCGGATTGCCGCTGGCGAAAAGCGGCAGCTGCGACGAAGGCGCTCCACGACCGTCATCTCCCTGCTCCTCCAGCTCAAGCAACATTTCCTGAGCGCGCTGGATGACCCCCCGCGGCAAGCCTGCCAATTCAGCGACGTGAATTCCATACGATTTGTCTGCTCCGCCAGGAACGATCTTGTGCAGGAATACGACCTTTCCCCGCTCTTCGCTCACCGCCACGTTGTAATTCCGCACACCGGGTAGGCTGTCGGCCAACTTGGTCAATTCGTTGTAGTGAGTTGCTACGAAGGCGCGGGAACGCAAGCGCGGATGGCTGTGGATGAACTCGACCACCGCCCACGCGATCGACAGGCCGTCATAGGTGCTTGTTCCCCGGCCGATCTCGTCCAGGATCAGGAGGCTTCGATCGGTGGCATTGTGCAGCAGGTTGGCGGTTTCTAGCATTTCGACCATGAAGGTCGATTGGCCAGCGTGGATTTCGTCCTGCGCACCAATGCGGGAAAAGATGCGATCTGCCACGCCGATCTTCGCCGATTCGGCAGGCACGAAGCTCCCGATCTGAGCCATCAGCACGATCAGCGCAACCTGCCGAAGGTAGGTGGATTTCCCGGACATATTGGGGCCGGTGATGACCCGCACACGCTCGCCCTCCTCAAGCACGGAGTCGTTCGGTACGAAGCGCGGCGTGAACTGCTCTACAACCGGATGACGACCGTCTCGGATCTCCAGTGCCTGTCCCTCCACCACTTCCGGTCGTACCCAACTCTGCGTGGCAGCCTTTTCTGCCAGGCCGACGAGTGCATCGAGCTCACCGATCGCCCGGGCGGTTCCCAATAGCCGCGCCGCGCTTTCGCCTACTCTGGCAGAGAGCGCGCTGAACAGAGCGCGTTCGAGGCCGCGTATTTCCACTTCTGCCGATAGCACGCGGCTTTCGTAATCCTTCATTTCAGGTGTGATATAGCGCTCCGCATTGACCAGCGTTTGTTTGCGGATGTAGCTTTCAGGCACCCGTTCTGCGTTGGCTTTGGTGACCTCGATGTAATAGCCGAAGACCTTGTTGTAGCCAACCTTGAGGCTGCCTATCTCGGTGCGCTCGCGCTCGTTGGTTTCCAGATCCGCGATCCAGTCGCGCGCAGCTTGTGAGGCCTCAAGCACGGCATCCAATTCCTCCGAGTAGCCATTCTTGAACACCCCGATCTGGTTGAGCGTGGCGGGCGGATCATCCACCAGAGCGGCTTCCAGCTCGTCCAACAGCTCGCGGCAGGGGTCGAGCCGGTTTCTGAGCTCACCGAGTTCCCCAGTGTCCAGTCGTTGCTTCAGATTCGGGATTGCATTCAGCGCCTGCCGCAGCGCGTCCAAATCCCGTGGGGTGGCGACTCCGGCCGCGGCTCGGTTTGTGATCCGCTCAAGATCCGGCAATCGCTTGAGTCCGCTCTGCAGCTCGGATCGTAAAAGCCCATCTTCGAAGAGCACCTGAACCAGTGCCGATCGGGAGAGGATCCGGGATTGATCGACCAGCGGTCGATTGACCCAGCGGCCGATCGTCCGGCGACCCATTGGGGAAACGGAGGCATCCAGTACGCCCAACAGCGAGCCCTCCACCTGGCCGGTTCGGATGGTGCGGGTCAATTCAAGGTTTCTGCGCGTCGCCGGATCCATCACCATGAAATCCGCGGTTGAGTAAGTCGAGAGACCTGTCAGCAGGGAAAGTGCTGCAGCCTGGGTTTCCTTTAAGTAGTGCACGATTCCGCCAGCTGCTCTGACCGCAAGCGGCATGCCGTTCAAGCCGTATCCGTCGAGGTGACTGACCCCCAGATGTGCTTTGAGGTCCTCTTCGGTGGAGTCAGGGGAAAAATGCCACTCGGAGAGCGGCGTGAGGTGACTGGTGATCGAGTCCCCTAGCGAGAGAGATTCTGGATAAATGATCTCGGCAGGCGCCAACCGGTGCAATTCCTGCCGGATTGCGCTGATGGGGTCCTGTGTTTCGATTTGAGTGGCCGCGAATTCGCCGGTGCTGACATCTACATACGCCACTCCCACTTCGGTCCGATCCATCACCACCGCCACCAGGTAGTTGTTTGCATCGCTGGGGAGCAGGCCGGGTTCCAGCACAGTGCCGGGTGTGACCACTCGAACGACTTCCCTGGGGAATAAGCCATCCACGGGTCCATCGCCGATCTGCTCGCAGATCGCCACGTGGTAGCCCTTGTCGATCAGCCGCATGAGATAGTTTTCCGCTGCATGATGTGGGATTCCCGCCATGGGGACGCGATCGCCTTTTGCCACGTTGCGGGAGGTGAGCACGATGTCCAACTCTTGAGATGTGACTTCCGCGTCGTGGTCAAACGTCTCGTAGAAGTCTCCCAGGCGGAAGAACAGAATCGCGTCGGGATATTGACGCTTGATGTCCAGGTACTGCTTTCGAACCGGCGACAGTTTCATCAATCAGCATTCTAATCTCTCCGAAAGGGTCAGGATACGATTCGCGGGGAACTTCGGAATCGCCAGGAGAAAACTTGCCGGGCTCTCCGAATCGACCATGATAAGATTCGCCGGGCCCGCGGAGGCGCTACCTTCTCGCTCGATCAAATCGTCCCCTTATCTATGAAATACCGCAAACGACCCGCTGCCTGGCATTGGATTCTTATCTGCGCGCTCCTCATTCTTGGGGCTTGCGCCACCGACCCGAGCGGTGAGCGCGAGCTAACCTATGGGCTCACGCTCTCGCCAACCGGGATCGACCCTCATATCAACGCTTCGGTGGAGCTTGGGATCCCTCTTAGCTCGGTCTACGACACGCTGATCTTCCAAGACCCAGACACCGGCGAGTTTGTGCCGGGGTTAGCAGCGGAATGGTCCATTTCGCCCGATGGGTTGATCTACACTTTCACGCTGCGCGAAGACGTACTGTTTCATGATGGCACTCGGTTTGATGCGGAGGCCGTTGAGGCCAACATCAATTATGTGCTGGATCCAGACCACCGATCCCAGAAGGCAGCGGCGATGCTCGGGCCGCTTTCGGCGGTCGAAGTTCTAAGCCCGCATGAGGTGGCCTTCCACCTGGATCGTCCCTACGCGCCACTTCTCGATTCTCTCTCCCAGGTTTATCTGGGCATGGCATCGCCGAGCGCGCTTGAGACCTGGGGGCCAGTCGACTACCAATTCAATCAGGTGGGGACCGGTCCATTCCGTTTCGTTGAATACCTACCCAACGATCGGCTGGTCCTTGAGCGCAACCCGGACTATGCATGGGCGCCGGAGATTTACCGGCGTGATGCGCCAAGCATTGATCGAATCACCTTCCGTTTCTTTGAAGACCCCGCCACGCGTGCTTTGGCGTTGGAGAGTGGGCAGGTAGATATTATTGGCGAGCTGCCTCACCACCAGGCCGATCGCTTGGCCGAATCCGCTGACTTCACGGTCGATCCGGTGCATATTCCAGGTCAGCCGCTTCAGTTCATCTTCAACACCGAGCGCACGCCCACCAACGATGCCGGCGTGCGACAGGCGCTGGTGCTGGGAGTCGATCGAGCCAGAATAGCTAACACCGTGTTTGGCGAGTATTCGCCAGTTGGGGATGGCCCGTTGTCGGCAGTTACGTTCGGCTTCGCGCCCGACGCCGCATTCCCCGATTATGATCCGGAGTTGGCGGCCGATTTGCTCGAGGCTGCGGGTTGGGTCATCCCGGACGATGGTAAAACCCGACGCAGGGAGAATGACGAGCTGATGCTGGATCTTGTTGTACCGCCCTGGGGCTCAAACCCGGAAGTCGGTCAGCTTGTAGCAGCCGCGTGGGAAAATCTTGGCGCCGAGGTAACGCTGAAGGTGGCGCCTGGGTTTGGGCCGCTCAACGAGGCGCGCGCTGAGGGCGAGTACAACGCCATCGGAATGAATTCGTTCGGCACCGATCCGGATCTGCTGCGGCCTTTTTACGACTCAGACGGTTTCTTCAACTGGAGCGGCTATCGAGATCCAGAAATTGACGCGCTCTTAGAGGCAG
>SMUX01212951.1_pt1 | contig 19534 bp, 18 predicted proteins | sample 2456431 | NCBI WGS metagenome assembly SMUX01 (sample SAMN11095930, study PRJNA526329) | marine sediment metagenome | biome: Marine sediment; feature: Surficial sediment; material: Deep marine sediment; isolation source: Hadal surficial sediment | place: Pacific Ocean | collected 2014-11 | depth... | reverse complement strand
GTGAGATGCAGGAACTTCTCGTTCAATACCTTCCCATCCTGATCTTTCTCGGCATCGCCGTCGGCTTGGCCGTCTTGATGGTGGCCGCGTCGCTGATCGTCGCCCAGCAGAAGCCCGACCGGGACAAACTTTCGCCCTATGAATGCGGCTTCGATCCTTTCGAGGACGCGCGCGGCCGCTTCGACGTGCGGTTTTATCTGGTCGCCATTTTGTTCATCATCTTCGACCTGGAGGTCGCCTTCCTGTTTCCCTGGGCGGTCGCGTTCGGCGACATCGGGGCGCTGGGCCTCTGGTCCATGATGGTGTTCCTGGCCGTGTTGACCATCGGTTTCGTCTATGAATGGAAGAAAGGGGCGCTGGAGTGGGAATGACCCGATTTTGCGCCATTAAGAGGGTGCCATGACCGTCACCGGCGACAAAGCCGCGCCCGGCGGTGGCTTGGGGCCGGGTTCCGAACAGGACCGGGTCTTGGGCGGGGCATCCGAGGAATTCCAGCAAAAGGGATTCATCGTCGCCAAGATCGACGCCGTGGTGAATTGGGCGCGGACCGGTTCGCTCTGGCCGATGTCCTTCGGCCTCGCCTGTTGCGCCATCGAGATGATGCAGACCGCGGCCAGCCGCTACGATCTCGACCGGTTCGGGATCGTCTTTCGCGGGAGCCCGCGCCAGTCCGACGTGATGATCGTGGCCGGCACGCTGACCAACAAGATGGCGCCGGCGCTGCGCCGGGTGTACGACCAGATGGCCGAGCCGCGCTGGGTGATCTCCATGGGGTCTTGCGCCAATGGCGGCGGCTATTACCACTATTCCTACTCGGTGGTGCGCGGCTGCGACCGCATCGTGCCGGTCGATATCTACGTGCCGGGCTGTCCGCCGACGGCCGAAGCGTTGCTCTACGGCATCCTCCAATTGCAGAAGAAAATTCGCCGTACCGGCACCCTCATGCGCTGAACGAGCGTCGGCCCAGCAGAACAAGTATCCATGGACGAGCGAAGCGAACGCCTTGAAGCCCTCAACGAGTTGGGTAGCTACATCCGCGTGCTGCTGCCCGACGACGTGCTCGGTGTGGTTCTCGCCAATGGGGAATTGACCGTTTCCGTCAGGCGCCAGGCGATCGTCCAGGTTCTGACGGCGCTGCGCGACGACACCAACTGCCGGATGCATCAGTTGATCGATATCTGCGGCGTCGACTATCCCGAGCGGGCGGAACGGTTCGAGGTCGTCTACCAGCTGCTCTCCATGCGCCAGAACCACCGCGTGCGGGTCAAGCTTAGTACCGACGCCGAGACGCCGGTGCCCTCGGTCACTTCGGTCTACTCGGCCGCCGGCTGGTGGGAACGGGAAACCTGGGATCTCTACGGCGTCCTCTTTTCCGGCCACCCCGACCTGCGCCGCATCCTCACCGATTACGGTTTCGAGGGGCATCCGCTGCGCAAGGATTTTCCCCTCACGGGCTATGTGGAGGTGCGCTATGACGACGAACAGAAACGGGTCGTCTACGAACCGGTCAAGCTCGACCAGGAATTCCGCAACTTTGATTTCTTGAGTCCCTGGGAAGGGGCCGAGGCCATGCGCCAGTCCATGCCGGGGAGCGGCGACGGCGATGGAGAGGGCGATGGCTGAATCCCAGATCCAGAACTTCGCCCTCAATTTCGGGCCCCAGCATCCCGCCGCCCACGGCGTCCTGCGCCTAGTGTTGGAGATGGACGGCGAGATCGTCGAGCGGGCCGATCCCCATATCGGCCTGCTTCATCGCGGCACCGAGAAGTTGATCGAATACAAGACCTACCTCCAGGCGGTGCCCTATTTCGACCGCCTCGACTACGTCGCCCCGATGTCCCAGGAACACGCCTTCGCGCTGGCCATCGAAAAGCTTCTGGGCATCGTGGTGCCGCCCCGGGCCCAGTACATCCGGGTGCTGTTCGCCGAGATCAGCCGCATCCTCAGCCACATCCTCAACATCACCACCATGGCGTTGGACGTGGGCGCCATGACGCCGCTGCTTTGGGGCTTCGAAGAGCGCGAGAAGCTGATGGAATTCTACGAACGCGCCTCGGGCGCGCGCCTTCACGCCGCCTATTTTCGGCCGGGCGGGGTGCATATGGACCTGCCCGATGGCCTGACCGAGGATATCCTCGCCTTTTGCGACTCATTCCCCGCCCATCTCGACGATGTCGAGACGCTGCTGAGCGACAACCGCATTTTCCGCCAGCGCACGGTGGATATCGGCGTGTGCTCGGCCAGCGACGCCATCGACTGGGGTTTCACGGGACCCATGTTGCGGGCCTCCGACGTGGCCTGGGACCTCCGCAAGGCCCAGCCCTATGATGCCTACGACCGGGTCGATTTCGACGTGCCGGTGGGCAAGACGGGGGATTGCTATGCGCGCTATCTCGTGCGCATGGAGGAAATGCGCCAGAGCCTTAGGATCATGCGCCAATCCATCGATGAACTGCCCGGCGGGCCGGTGACGGTGGACGACCATAAGATCGTGCCGCCGCGCCGGGCCGAGATGAAACACTCCATGGAAGCGCTGATCCACCACTTCAAGCTCTATACCGAGGGCTATCACGTGCCCGCCGGCGAGACCTACACCGCCGTCGAGGCGCCCAAGGGCGAATTCGGCGTCTATGTGGTGTCCGACGGCACCAATCGACCCTACCGCTGCAAGATCAGGGCGCCGGCGTTCGCCCATCTCCAGGGGCTGGATTTCCTGTCCAAGGGGCACATGCTGGCCGACGTGGTGGCGATCATCGGCTCGCTGGATATCGTTTTCGGGGAGATCGACCGGTGAGCGCGGTCATCGACCAGCCCGAGGCCTTCGCCTTCAGCGACGAAAACATGACAACGGCGGAGGCCATCATCGCCAGGTATCCCCAAGGCCGCCAGCAAAGCGCGGTGCTGCCGCTGCTCGACCTCGCCCAGCGCCAGGCCGGCTGGCTGCCCCGGGCGGCCGTCCATTGCGTCGCGGATCTTCTAGAGATGGCCGAGATCAGGGTATGGGAGGTGGCGACCTTCTACACCATGTACGATCTCGAGCCGGTGGGGCGCAGCTGCGTCAACGTTTGCACCACCACGCCCTGCTGGCTTCTCGGGTCGGCGGATATCATCGCCGCCTTGGAAGGGGCGCTCGGCATCGGTTTGGGCGAGACCAGCGCGGACGGCGCCTTCACCCTGCGTGAGGTGGAATGCCTGGGCGCTTGCGTCAACGCGCCGTTGCTGCAGATCGGCGATGATTATTACGAGGACCTGACGCCCGAAAGCGCGGTCGCCCTGATCGAGGCCGTCAAGGCCGGCGCGGCCCCCACGCCGGGGCCGCAATCGGCGCGCCGGAGCACGGAGCCGGTCTCCGGGGCCAAGGTTCTCCGGGGCCAAAGTTCTTCGGGAGAGGGCTGAGATGCTTGCCGACAAGGACCGCATCTTCACCAACCTCTATGGGTTCGAGGATTGGGGGCTTAACGGCGCCCGTGCCCGCGGCGACTGGGATGGGACCAAGGCCATCATGGCGAAGGGCGCGGCCTGGATCATCGAGGAGATCAAGGAATCGGGCCTGCGTGGACGAGGCGGCGCGGGCTTTCCGGCGGGGATGAAATGGTCCTTCATGCCCCAGGAATCCAAGGACGGACGGCCCAATTACCTGGTCATCAACGCCGACGAGGGCGAACCCGGCACCTGCAAGGACCGGGACATGATGCGCAACGACCCCCATAAGCTGGTGGAAGGGGCTTTGCTGGCCTCTTTCGCCATGAACGCCCATGTTTGCTATATCTACATCCGCGGCGAGTTTTATCGCGAGGCTTCAAACCTCCAGGCGGCCATCGACCAGGCCTACGCGGCCGGCCTGATCGGCCCCAACGCCTGCGGCTCGGGCTTCGATTTCGACCTTTACCTCCACCGCGGCGCCGGCGCCTATATCTGCGGCGAGGAAACCGCGCTGCTCGAAAGCCTCGAGGGCAAGAAGGGCCAGCCGCGCCTGAAGCCGCCGTTTCCAGCGGCCGCAGGACTCTACGGGTGCCCGACCACGGTCAACAACGTCGAGACCATCGCCGTGGTGCCGGCCATCCTGCGCCGCGGCGCCGCGTGGTTCGCCGGGCTGGGCCGGCCCAACAACACCGGCACCAAGGTGTTCTGCATCTCGGGGCACGTCGAGGAGCCCTGCAACGTCGAAGAAGAAATGGGCATCCCCTTGAAGGAGCTGCTGGAAAAGCATGCCGGCGGGGTACGCGGCGGCTGGAACAATTTGCTGGCGGTGATTCCGGGCGGTTCTTCGGTGCCGTTGATCCCCAAGTCGATCTGCGAAACCGTGCATATGGATTTCGACGCCCTGATTGAAGTGAAGTCGGGCCTGGGCACGGCGGCGGTCATCGTCATGGACAAGTCCACCGATATCATCGCCGCCATCGCCCGGCTGTCGAAATTCTACATGCATGAAAGCTGCGGCCAATGCACGCCCTGCCGGGAGGGCACCGGCTGGATGTGGCGGGTGATGGAACGCCTGGTGCAAGGCCGGGCGGAAATATCGGAGATCGACATGCTTCTGGAGGTGACCACCGAGATCGAGGGCCATACCATCTGCGCGCTGGGCGACGCGGCGGCCTGGCCGATCCAGGGCCTGATCCGGCATTTCAGGCCGGAGATCGAAAAGCGCATCGAGTCCACCCGGGCCGCCAATGGCGGCCGCGCGGCCTAAGCGGGGGCACCCAGTGGAAAACATGGTCAAGGTCACCATCGACGGCACCGAGATCGAGGTCGAGCCCGGCATCACGGTGCTTCAGGCCTGCGAACAGGCGGGGGTCGAGATACCGCGCTTCTGTTACCACGACCGGCTGTCCATCGCCGGCAATTGCCGCATGTGCCTGGTCGAGGTCGCCCCCGGCCCGCCCAAGCCGGCGGCGTCGTGCGCCATGCCGGTGGGTGAGGGCATGGAGGTGAAGACCGATTCGGAAATGGTGCGCAAGGCCCGGCGCGGGGTGATGGAAATGCTTCTCATCAACCACCCGCTGGATTGCCCGATCTGCGACCAGGGGGGCGAATGCGATCTCCAGGACCAGGCGCTGTACTACGGCCTGGACCGCTCGCGGTTCGAGGAAAACAAGCGTGCCGTGCCCGACAAGGATTTCGGCCCGTTGATCAAGACCGAGATGACGCGCTGCATCCACTGCACCCGCTGCATCCGCTTCGCCACCGAAATCGCCGGCGTCGAAGAGCTGGGCGCGACCGGCCGCGGTGAGGACATGGAGATCGTCACCTATGTGGGCAAGGCGATCACCTCGGAAATGTCGGGCAACATGATCGACCTTTGCCCGGTGGGCGCGCTCACCTCCAAGCCTTTCGCCTTTACCGCCCGGTCCTGGGAATTGCGCAACGCCGAATCCGTGGACGTGCTGGATGCGGTGGGGTCCAACATCCGCGTCGATACCCTGGGCGCCGAGGTCAAGCGAATCCTGCCGCGCCTCAACGAGGACGTGAACGAGGAATGGATCTCCGACAAGACCCGTTTCGCCTATGACGGGCTCATGCGCCAGCGCTTGGACCGGCCCTATGTGCGCCGCGACGGCAAGCTCACCGCGGCCAGCTGGGACGACGCCTTCGCCGCCATCGCCGGGCGGATCAAAGGTCTCGAGCCCACCGCCGTCGCCGCCATCGCCGGCGACCTCGCCGATTGCGAATCCATGGCGGCGCTGAAGGACCTGATGGCGGCGCTGGGCTCGCCCCACATCGATTGCCGCCAGGACGGCGCCAAGATCGGCGGCGACGCGCGGGCCGCCTGGCTTTTCAATTCCACCATCGCCGGCATCGATACGGCCGATGCCTGCCTGATCATCGGCGCCAATCCGCGCATGGAGGCCGCCATCATCAATACCCGTTTGCGCGGGCGTTGGACGGGCGGCGGATTCCCCATCGGCGTCATCGGCGAGGATGCCGATCTCACCTACCCAACCACCCATCTGGGACCCGGGCCGGAGACCCTTAGCGCCGTCGCCGAGGGCGGCGACGATTTTTGCGCGCGCCTTGAGGACGCGGAGAGGCCCATGGTGATCCTGGGGTCGGGCGCGGTGGCGCGCGAGGACGGGGCGGCGGTATTGGCCGCGGCCCGCGCGGTCGCCGAGCGCTTCGGGTGTGTCGGTGATGACTGGAACGGGTTCAACCTGCTGCAGCGCGCGGCGAGCCGGGTGGGGGGGTTGGAACTCGGGTTCCTGCCGGGCGACGGCGGCCGCGACGTCGCCGGCATCCTGGCCGGGGCCTGCTCGGGGGAGATCGGCCTGGTCTGGCTGTTGGGCGCCGACGAGATCGACATGACCGGCCTGGGCGATGCCTTGGTGGTCTACCAGGGCCACCACGGGGATGCCGGCGCCAATCGGGCCGACGTGATCCTGCCGGGCGCTGCCTACACCGAAAAGAACGCGACCTACGTCAATACCGAGGGCCGGGTGCAACGCGCCCGGGCCGCCCATTTCCCGCCCGGCGAGGCCAAGGAGGACTGGGCCATTATCCGCGCCTTCTCGGCCGCTTGCGGCAAGACCCTTCCCTATGATTCGCTCGACGCCTTGCGCGCCCGCATGGTTGAGGCCAACCCGGGTTTCGGCGAACCCGGCACCATCGTGCCGGCTCCGTGGGCGGAATTCGGCGTCGCCGGCGACATGGACCCGGCGCCCTTCGCCTCGCCCATCGATAATTTCTACATGACCGACCCCATAAGCCGGGCGTCGGTCACCATGGCGCGATGCACCGAAATGTTGGCCGGCGGCGGGGAGAATACGGGCACCGATGGCTGAGCTCTGGTCCATCTACCTCTGGCCCGGCGCCATTATCGTCGCCAAGATCGTCGCCATATTGGTGCCGCTGCTGCTGGCCGTGGCGTACTTGACCTTGGCCGAACGCAAGGTCATCGCCGCCATGCAGCTGCGCAAGGGGCCCAACGTGGTGGGGTGGTTCGGGCTGCTGCAGCCAGTTGCCGACGGGTTGAAGCTGTTCGTCAAGGAAACGGTGATCCCAACCGGGGCCAACAAGGTGGTGTTCGTGCTGGCCCCCATGGTGACCTTTGTCCTGGCCCTGGTGGCCTGGGCCGTCATTCCCTTCGATGAGGGCATGGTGTTGGCGGATATCAACGTCGGCGTGCTCTACCTTTTCGCCATCTCGTCCATGGGCGTTTACGGGGTCATCATGGCGGGCTGGGCATCCAACTCGAAATACGCCTTCCTGGGCGCCTTGCGCTCGGCCGCGCAGATGGTGTCCTACGAAATTTCCATGGGTTTCGTCATCGTCACGGTGCTTTTGTGCGTGGGATCGCTCAACCTCACCAAGGTGGTGATGGCGCAACAGAACGTGTGGTTCGCGGTACCGCTGCTTCCCATGTTCGTGATCTTCTTCGTCTCGACATTGGCCGAGACCAACCGCTCGCCGTTCGACCTGCCCGAGGCGGAAGCCGAGCTGGTGTCGGGCTATAACGTCGAATATTCGTCGATGACCTTCGCGCTCTTCTTCCTCGGCGAATACGCCAACATGATCCTGATGAGCGCGTTGACCACGATATTGTTCCTGGGCGGTTGGTTGGCGCCGTTCGGCTTCGCGCCCTTCACCTGGGTGCCGGGGCCGATCTGGTTCGCGGCCAAGATCTCCTTCGTGTTGTTCCTATTCCTGTGGGTGCGGGCGACCTTCCCCCGCTATCGCTATGACCAGTTGATGCGGCTCGGTTGGAAGGTATTTCTCCCCCTTTCGTTGCTCTGGGTCGTGGTGACGGCAATCGCCTTGGTCACATTCGGATGGGTGCCCCAATGAACGCAAACTTGCCAGACATGGGAAGGGGTTAAGCCATGGGTAAGATCCTACACGGCGTGCGGGCGGTGGTTTTGGGCGAGCTCTTGTCGGGCATGTGGCTGACCCTCAAATATTTCTTCAGGCGCAAGGTCACCCTCAACTACCCCTATGAGAAGGGTGTCCTTTCGCCGCGCTTTCGGGGGGAACACGCGCTCCGCCGTTATCCCAACGGCGAGGAACGCTGCATCGCCTGTAAGCTTTGCGAGGCGATCTGTCCGGCCCAGGCCATCACCATCGAGGCCGAGGCCCGGGAAGACGGCTCACGCCGCACCACCCGCTACGATATCGACATGATGAAATGCATCTATTGCGGCTTCTGCGAGGAGGCCTGTCCGGTCGATGCCATCGTCGAGGGCCCGAATTTCGAGTTCGCCACCGAGACCCGTGAAGAGCTGATGTACAACAAGGAAAAACTGCTCGCCAATGGCGACCGCTGGGAAAACGAAATCGCCCAGCGGTTGGCGGCGGATGCGCCGTACCGCTAGCGAGAGGCCGGGGATATTGGCATGAATTCGGGTTCGCGCAAGGGCAGGGAGGCGGCGCGATGATCCTGTCCGCGCTCGCCTTCTACGGCTTTTCCACGGTCGCCATCGCCGCCGGCGTGATGGTCATTTCGGCGCGCAATCCGGTCCATTCCGTGCTGTTCCTGATCCTCGCCTTCTTCAATGCCGCCGGCCTGTTCGTGCTGATGGGCGCCGAGTTCCTCGCCTTCATCCTGGTGATCGTCTATGTCGGCGCCGTGGCGGTGCTGTTCATGTTCGTGGTGATGATGCTCGACATCAATGTGGTGGAGATGCGCCAGGGATTCCTGCAATACCTGCCCATCGGCGGGCTGATTGGTACCGTTCTTCTGCTCGAACTCATCTTCGTCGTGACCAGCTGGGCGGTAGCCCCGGAATCCGGTGGATTGCTCGCGGCCAAGGCGCCGGCCTTGACCGAGGCCCACAACACCGAGGCCTTAGGAAGGCTGCTCTACACCAAGTACATCTACCTGTTCCAGGGCGCCGGCATGGTCCTCCTGCTGGCCATGGTCGGCGCCATCGTGCTGACCCTGCGCGCGCGGCCCGGCGTCAGGCGCCAGAGGATCGGCCATCAGGTGAGATTGCGCCGCGACGACGTGGTCGAGATCAAGGACGTGCCGACGGGCACGGGAATCTAGCATGGGAACACGCATCTAACATGTTGGAGATCACCCTTGGCCATTACCTTACGGTTGCCGCGATCCTGTTTACCCTCGGCGTGTTCGGGATTTTCCTCAACCGCAAGAACGTCATCATCATCCTGATGTCCATCGAGTTGATGCTGCTCGCCGTCAATATCAACCTGGTGGCGTTTTCCGCCCATTTGGGGGATCTGGTGGGCCAGGTGTTCGCCATGTTCGTCCTCACCGTGGCCGCCGCGGAATCGGCCATCGGACTGGCCATTCTCGTGGTCTATTTCCGCAACCGCGGTTCCATCGCGGTCGAGGACATCAACAGGCTCAGGGGTTAGGCGCGGATGTATTCGGCGATTGTTTTTCTTCCGCTGCTGGGCGCCATGACCGCCGGCCTGTTGGGTCCCTGGATCGGCGACAAGGCCGCGCGCTGGGTGACCACGGGCGCGCTGTTGGGGGCCGCGGCCCTGGCGATGATCGGCGTCGTCCAGGTCGCCGTGTTGGGCCAGCCCAGGGACATCGAGGTGATGCGCTGGATCGTATCGGGTAATTTCGAGGTGAGCTGGGCGCTTCGATTCGACACCCTGTCGGCGGTGATGGCGGCGATGGTCACCGTGGTGTCCTCGATGATCCATATTTATTCCTTCGGCTACATGGCCCATGACAAGTCGATCCCGCGCTTCTTCGCCTATCTGTCGCTGTTCACCTTCTTCATGCTGATGCTGGTGACCTCCAACAACTTCGTGCAGATGTTCTTCGGCTGGGAAGGGGTGGGGCTGTCGTCTTACCTGTTGATCGGCTTCTGGTACGACCGGCCCGCCGCCAACGCCGCAGCCATCAAGGCATTCCTGGTCAACCGGGTGGGCGATTTCGGCTTCGCTTTGGGGATTTTCGGGGTCTTCATGGCGTTCAACGCGGTCGGTTTCGACACCGTCTTCCAGGCGGTGCCGGGAATGGCGGACAAGCGCTTCGTCTTCCTCGGCATGGACCTGCCCCTGATCACCACCATCTGTCTCCTGCTGTTCCTCGGCGCCATGGGCAAGTCGGCCCAGTTGGGGCTCCATACCTGGTTGCCCGACGCCATGGAGGGTCCGACGCCGGTCTCCGCCCTGATTCACGCGGCGACCATGGTGACGGCCGGGGTGTTCATGGTCTGCCGCCTGTCGCCGATGTTCGAATATTCCGAGTTCGCCCTTGCGGTGGTGGCCATCATCGGCGCATCGACGGCGCTGTTCGCGGCCTCGATCGCCCTGGTGCAGAACGATATCAAGCGGGTGATCGCGTACTCCACCATTTCGCAACTGGGGTATATGTTCTTCGCCATCGGCGTTTCGGCCTATTCGGCGGCGATTTTCCACCTCATCACCCATGCCTTCTTCAAGGCGCTCTTGTTCCTGGGCGCGGGCGCGGTCATCCACGCCATGTCGGGCGAACAGGACATGCGCAAGATGGGCGGCATCTGGAAAAAAATACCGGTGACCTATACCCTCATGTGGATCGGCTCCCTGGCGCTGGCCGGACTGCCGCCCCTGGCCGGTTTCTATTCCAAGGACCTGATCATCGAATCCGCCTTCGCCGCCGGGTCCGGGGTCGGTTACTACGCCTTCTGGATGGGGGTGATCGCCGCGGCGTTCACCGCCTTCTATTCCTGGCGGCTTCTGTTGATGACCTTCCACGGGGCGCCCCGGGCCGACCAAGAGGTCATGTCCCATGTCCACGAATCGCCAAGCACCATGACCCTGCCGATGATGGTGCTGGCGGTGGGCGCGATCGTCTCGGGCCTGGCGCTGGCGGGCTTGTTCACGGGCGGTGACCAGGACCGGTTCTGGGCCAATTCGATGTTCGTCGCCACATCGCACACGGCGCTGGCCGATGCGCACAACGTGGCGTTCTGGGTGAAGGCGCTGCCCATCATCGTCGCGCTTGGCGGCATCATGGTCGCCTGGGTCTTCTACATCCGCAATCCCGGCCTGCCGGGAATGGCTGCGGCACGCTTCGCCGGGCTTTATTCGTTGCTGCTCAACAAGTGGTATTTCGACGAGTTCTACGACCGCGTTTTGGTGGATCCGGCCAAGCGGCTCGGCCGCGGCCTGTGGCTCGGCGGCGACGGTTCCCTGATCGACGGGGTCGGCCCCGACGGCATCGCGGCAGCGACCATCGCCCTTGCCCGCAGGGCGGGACGGTTGCAGTCCGGTTACGTCTACCACTATGCCTTCGCCATGCTGGTGGGGGTCGCCGTCCTGGTGACCCTATTCATGGTGGGAGGCCCGGCGCCGTGAACGGCTGGCCCATCCTGTCGCTGACCATCTTCGTGCCCCTGGTGGGCGCGGGATTCATCTTCCTGATCCGCGGCGAGGACGCGGTGGTCGCCCGCAACGCGCGCAACGTGGCGCTCTGGACATCGCTCATCACCTTGGTGTTGGCGCTGATGGTGTGGGCAAGTTTCGACCCCACCACCTCGGCCTTCCAGTTGGAGGAGCGCGCATCGTGGATCCCCGCCTACAATATTACCTATCACTTGGGCGTGGATGGCATATCGGTCTTCTTCGTGCTGCTGTCGGCGTTTCTCACGCCGATTTGCGTGTTGGCGAGCTGGACGACGATCACCGTGCGGGTGAAGGAATACATGATCGCCTTCCTGGTGCTGGAAACCCTGTTGATCGGGATGTTCGCGGCGCTGGATATCGTCCTGTTCTATCTCTTCTTCGAAGGCGTGCTGATTCCGATGTTCCTGATCATCGGCATCTGGGGCGGACCGCGCAGGGTCTATTCGGCCTTCAAGTTCTTCCTCTACACCTTGACCGGCTCGGTGCTGATGTTGATCGCCATTCTGGCGATCTACTTCACCGCCGGCACCACCGACATTCCGGTTCTCATGAAGACCGTCTTTTCTCGGGAGATGCAGCTCTGGCTGTGGCTGGCCTTCTTCGCCTCTTTCGCGGTCAAGGTGCCGATGTGGCCCCTGCACACCTGGTTGCCCGACGCCCATGTGGAGGCACCCACGGCGGGCTCGGTGATCCTGGCCGGGGTGCTGTTGAAGATGGGCGGCTATGGGTTCCTGCGCTTTTCGCTGCCGATGATGCCGTTGGCGTCGGACTTTTTCACGCCGCTGATCTTCACCCTGTCGGTGATCGCCGTGATCTACACCTCCTTGGTGGCGCTGGCCCAGGAGGACATGAAGAAACTGATCGCCTATTCGTCGGTCGCCCATATGGGCTTCGTGACCATCGGTATCTTCACCTTCAACGTGCAGGGGATCGAGGGCGCCATCTTCCAGATGCTGAGCCACGGCGTGGTCTCGGCGGCGTTGTTCCTTTGCGTCGGCGTGGTGTACGACCGCATGCATTCGCGCCTGATCGGAACTTATGGCGGGCTGGTCCACCGCATGCCCGCTTACGCGGCGGTCTTCATGGTGTTCATGCTGGCCTCCATCGGCCTGCCCGGAACCAGCGGTTTCATCGGCGAGATCTTGGTACTGGTGGGGATTTTTCAGGTCAACACCTGGGTGGCGGCGGCGGCGGCCCTCGGCGTGATCTTGGGCGCGGCCTACATGCTTTGGTTGTACAGGCGAGTGATCTTCGGCGCACTCACCAAGGAGGACCTGAAATCCATCCTCGATCTTGACCGGCGCGAGATTGCCATATTCGCTCCCCTGGTGATCGCCGTGTTTTGGATGGGGATCTATCCGTCCTCCTTCTTGGATGCCATCACCGTCTCGGCCCAGAACCTGGCCGACAATTACGCGGCGGCGCTCAAGGTGGCGGGGCTTTCCCCGCCACAGGTGCTGGTGACGGGGGTGAGCCCATGAACACTTGGATCCCCGAACAAATGGTCGCCGCCTTGCCCGAGGTATTCTTAGCCCTTTCGACCATGGCGCTGTTGATGATCGGCGTTTTCAGGGGCGACGGCTCTACCCGGATGATCGGTTGGTTGGCCGTCGCCGTGACGGTGGTGGCCGGGATCGTGGTGGTGGGCACTTCGGCGGGCCCGGGCGATGCCTTCGGCGGCATGTTCATCGCCGACGCCTTTTCGCGTTACGCCAAGATTCTTGCGCTGGGGGGCACCGCGCTGGCATTGATCCTGTCGCTTTCCTATATCGAGCACGAGGATTTAGCGCGTTTTGAGTACCCGATCCTGATCCTGTTCGCATGCCTCGGCATGATGATGATGATTTCCGCCAATGATCTGATCGCCCTTTACATCGGGTTGGAGCTTCAGTCCCTGGCGTTGTACGTGTTGGCGGCGTACCGGCGCGACTCCTTGCGCTCGCCCGAGGCCGGGCTCAAGTATTTCGTCCTGGGCGCGCTGTCGTCGGGCATGCTGCTTTACGGCGCGTCCCTGGTCTACGGTTTCGCGGGCACCACCGGTTTCGAGGGAATCGCCAAGGCCGTAGGCCAAGGCGAGTCGTCCGTCGGCGTGCTGGTGGGGCTCGTTTTCATCACCGCGGGTCTCGCCTTCAAGGTCTCCGCCGTGCCCTTCCACATGTGGACCCCCGACGTTTACGAGGGCAGCCCCACATCGGTGACGGCTTTCTTCGCCATCGCGCCCAAGGTCGCCGCCATGGCGCTGTTCGTGCGGGTGTTGGTCGGCCCGTTCGCGCCGATCACCGCCCAGTGGCAGCAGTTGGTGGTCTTGATCGCCATCCTTTCCATGGTGTTGGGCGCGTTTGCCGCCATCAACCAGCACAATATCAAACGCCTGATGGCCTACTCTTCCATCGGCCATGTCGGCTACATGCTGGTTGGGCTGGCGGCGGGAACCCAGGCTGGGGTACAGGGCGTGCTGATCTATCTCGCCATTTACCTTGCCATGACAAGCGGCGCCTTCGCCTGCATCCTCTGCATGCGCGTTCACGGCCGCATGGTGCACGATCTAGACGACCTCGCGGGACTCGCCCGGACCCGGCCGTTGCTGGCCCTGGCCATGGGCGTGTTCATGTTTTCGCTGGCCGGCATTCCGCCGCTGGCCGGATTTTTCGGCAAGCTTTACGTCTTCTTAGCGGCGGTCGAGGCGGGGCTCTACGGTCTCGCCGTGATCGGTGTGCTGGCGTCGGTGGTGGCGGCCTTCTATTACATGCGCATCGTCAAGATCATGTATTTCGACGAACCGGGTGAAAGTTTTGATCGCCTGCCGGGCCGCGAGGTCGGTTTCGTGTTGGCGGGCACCGGCCTGTTCACGGCGTTTTTCTTCATCGTGCCATCCCCGGTGTTGAGCGCGGCGGCGGCCGCCGCCAAGTCCCTGTTCGCGGGGTAGCGCACTTGCGCCCGGCGCGGACATCGATCCATGACCACTAAAGCGTGCCACATCGAGCTCCCGGCGTTCTATCATTTGATCGCCCTGGACCAGGTCGCTTCCACCAATGACGAAGCGCTGGCCCTGGCCGCAGAGGGGGCGGGGGAGGGCACCCTGATCACCGCGCGCCGCCAGTCCGCCGGGCGGGGGCGCCGGGGCCGGAATTGGCAAAGCGATGAAGGCAACCTGTTCCTTTCCCTGATCCTGAAGCCCCGGGGCGGACCCATGGCCGCCGCCGCCATGGGCTTTGCCGGCGCCTTGGCCATTTCCGACGCCATGGCGCGCCTGATGGGGGGCGATGCAGAGCTCGCCCTGAAATGGCCCAACGATGTCCTGATCGGCGGCCGCAAGGCAGCGGGGCTCATGATCGAGCGGGGCGCCGGTGATACGCTTGTTCTTGGAATCGGCGTTAATCTGGTTAGCCACCCCAATGAGACGCGCTACCCGGCGACGGATCTTTTAGCGGAGGGCGCCGGTGAGGTTCCGGTGCCGGTGGCGCTCGGCGCGTTCTCAACCGCATTCCTTACGCGGTATCTTGGCTGGCAGGACGACGGCTTCGGGCCCTTGCGCCAAGCCTGGCTGGCCCGCGCAATGGGCATCGGCGAGGACCTGAGGGTCGAGATCGAGGGCCATAGGTTCGACGGCATCTTCCGCACCATCGACGAGACCGGCGCCCTTTGCCTTGACCTCGGCACCGCAGGCATGAAAAAAGTCACGGCGGGCGACGTTTATTTCCACGCCCCGCCGGGGAAGGAGCCATGCTGATCGCCATCGATTGCGGCAATACCTCGACCGTCATCGGTCTTTACGACGGCGTGCCCCCCCATGGCGCCTTCCGCCATGTCTACCGGTCCGATACCGATACCGGGCTCGGCGCGGCCGACCACCGGGCCCGCCTGGACCACGAGCTCCAGGCCGCGGGGCTTTCCGGTGCCGCCCTTAAGGGCGCGGCACTCGCCTGCGTGGTGCCCGATGCCCTAGGGGCGCTCAACGAATTTGCCGAAGCGGCCACCGGCGTGGCCACGGTGGTGGTTGGGGCGCTGGGCAATGTGCTTGGCTGCGAGGTGCTGGTCGATCAGCCGGCCAAGGTGGGTGCCGATCGCCTGGTCAATACCCTGGCCGCCCATACCTTGTACCCGGGCCCGTCGATCATCGTCGATTTCGGCACCGCCACGACCTTCGACGTGGTCTCGGCAGAGGGCGCTTACGCGGGCGGCGTCATCGCGCCGGGCGTCGAGCTGGCATTAATCGCGCTCCACGGCGCGGCGGCGCTTTTGCCAACCGTGGAGGTTGCGCGTCCGGACCGGGTGATCGGCACCGACACCGTCGGCGCCATGCGCTCGGGAATCTATTGGGGCTATGTGAGCCTGATCGAAGGGCTTATCAATCGAATCCGGGCGGAATACGGGGAAACGGGCGAGGCTCCTTTCACGGTGATCGCGACCGGTGGGTTGGCGCCGGTGCTGGCCGGCGGCACCGAGCTCATCGACGTGATCGAGCCCGACCTGACCCTGACCGGCTTGGTCCTCAATCATCGGATCAACAGGCCCCAATGAGCGCCCACCAAGCGGTTATGGACGCGGCCCGGGACGGGTTGGTCTACCTGCCCATCGGCGGGGCCGGTGAAATCGGCATGAACATGTACGCTTACGGTTGCCAGGGCAAATGGATCGTCGTCGAATGCGGCATCACCTTCGGCAACGAAACCACCCCGGGGATCGACGTGATAACCCCCGACCCGGCTTTCTTGGAAGAGTTGGGAGACGACCTTCTCGCCATGGTCCTGACCCACGCCCACGAGGACCATCAGGGCGCCGTCGCCTATCTTTGGCCGAGGCTGCGGTGCCCGGTCTACGCCACCGCCTTCACCGCTTCTATCGTGCGCACTAGGCTGGCCGAGGCGGGACTGATCGACGCGGTGCCAATCGAAGAGCTTAAATTGAAGGGCGCGCTCGAGCTCGGGCCCTTCCGGTTGCGACTCATCACCGTCACCCATTCGATCCCGGAACCCAACGCGCTGGCCATCGACACGCCACACGGGCGCATCCTCCATACCGGGGACTGGAAGCTCGATCCCGATCCCCTGATCGGCGCCACCGCCGACGAGGCGGCCCTGCGCGAACTGGGTGATGGCGGCGTCCTCGCCATGGTCTGTGATTCCACCAATGTCTTCGTGCCCGGCTGCTCGGGCTCCGAGGCCGACGTGGCCGAGGCCTTGGTTGAGGTGGTGGGCCGCTTCCGCCGCCGGGTCGGGGTGGCGTGTTTCGCGTCCAACGTGGCGCGCATCGAATCCATCGCCAAGGCGGCCGCCGCCCACGGCCGCGACGTCGCCCTGGTGGGGCGCTCGCTTTGGCGGGTGACGGAGATCGCCCGGGGTTGCGGCTACTTGGCCCACACGCCGGCCTTCCTCACCGAGCACGATGTGGGTTTGCTGCCCCGTGACAAGGTGCTGTTCATCTGTACCGGCAGCCAGGGCGAGCGCGCCTCGGCGCTGGCCCGGATCTCGCAAAACGATCACGCCAACGTAGTGCTGGGCGACGGCGACGCGGTGCTGTTTTCGTCCCGTCCCATCCCCGGCAACGAACGCGCCATCGCCGCCATGCAAGACCGGTTGGCCGGCCTCGGCGTCGAGATCGTGACCGGACGGGACGCGCCGATCCACGTCTCCGGCCATCCCGCCCGGGACGAGCTCGCCCGGCTCTACGACTGGGTCCGCCCGGCGATCTCGGTGCCCATGCATGGCACCCACCGCCATCTCATCGAGCACGCGGCCTATGCCAGGTCCTTAGGCGTTGCCGATGCGCGGATCGTCACCAATGGCGCGGCGCTGAGGCTGGCGCCCGGGGAGCCTAAGATCGTCGGCCACGTCCCGGTGGGCCGGTTGGGGCTCGACGGCAAGCGGCTGGTGGCCCTCGATGACGGCCTGATGAGCCAGCGCCGCCGCATGAATTATTCCGGCCTTGCCTTCGTTTCCCTCCCCCTCGGCCGCCCTGGGGAGGAAGGGTTGCCTTCCCCCCGGGTGACCCTCAGCGGTCTCGCCTCGGTTGACGAGTTAGACGGTTTGGTCGAGCAGATCGAGGCCGAGGTCGCGCGTATCGCGGCCCGGGCGGCGGAGCGCCAACGCGGCACCGAAGAGACCGCCCAAGAGGTCCGCCGCGCGGTCAGGCGCCTCTGCGGCCGGCTGATCGGCAAGAAGCCGGTCACCGAGGTGCACGTTTTCCGGCTATAATGCTCTAGGCCACCCCATGGACCAGGCGGGACCGCCCAGATGAGCCTTTTCACCGGGATAATGGTTTATGTCATCGTCTGGTGGCTGGTGCTGTTCACCGTGCTGCCGTTCGGCAACCGCGCGCCCGAGGCGGCGGAACCGGGTCACGCGGAAAGCGCGCCGGAGCGCCCCAGGATGTGGATCAAGGCCGCGGTCACCACCGCCATGGCGAGTTTGATCTGGGGGATGATTTACTGGGTTATCGAGGCGGATCTGATCAGTTTCCGCGATTGAGCCACGTTACAAGCAAGGAGTGCCGAAATGGACGCACCCGAATTTTCCGTCAAATTCATCGACCATTTGGTCCTGCGGACCGGAGACGTAGAGCGGCTGAGCGGATTCTATTCCGACGTGATCGGCCTCAAGATCGAACGCCAGACCGAGAGCGGGATGACCCAGCTCAGGGCCGGGATGTGCCTGCTCGATATCGTGCCGGTGGACGACCGGGACCTGCCCGGCCGGAACCTCGAGCATTTTTGTTTCCGCGTGGATCCTTTCGACCTTGAGGCGATCCGCGGGCGGCTCGAGGCCGCCGGCGCGCCCATCGTCAAGTCGGGCACCGCCTATGGCGCCGAGGGACGGGGCCCCAATATCTATTTCAAGGACCCCGACGGTAATTTGGTGGAATTCAAGGGGCCTTCCGACGGCAAGCTCTATTCCACATGAGCTATTGCACCATCGCCAAGGGCCACCCGGTTCATGGTCCCCACCATGACTTTGAGTATGGCCGCCCGGTGGACCGCGACGATGTGTTGTTCGAGCGCATGGCCCTCGAGATCAACCAGGCGGGGCTGTCCTGGCTGCTGGTTTTGCGCAAGCGGGCGGCGATTCATGCCGCCTTCGAGGGGTTCGATCCGGCGACGGTGGCGCGTTACAGGAAGCCTGAAGTGGCGCGCCTTTTGAATGATGCGGGCATCATCCGCAACCGCCGCAAGATCGAGGCGGTGATCGAAAACGCCCGGCGCATCTTGGCTATCCGCGAAAGCCATGGCGGCTTGGCCGCCTGGATCGAGGCCCACCATCCGCTCTGCCTCATTGAGTGGGTCGAGCTCATGCGCAAGACCTTCGTGTTCATGGGCCCCGAGGTGGTGGGCGAGTTTCTCATGAGCATCGGTTATCTTCCCGGCGCCCATGATGCCGATTGTCCGGTGGGCCGGGACATCGCCGCACGAAGCCCTGCCTGGATGCGGGCATCGCCAACCGGCGGTTGGTAAAGGCGGACGGCCAAGAATAAGCGCATCCTGCGGCTGCGCCCCGACGCCCAGCCCTGGGCCGCCGGGTTGTCGCGGAGAAAGCCGGCCAAGCTGGTCGCCGTCGCCATGGCCAACAAGACGGCGCGGATTGCCTGGGCCGTCATGACCCGTGACCAAAATTACCGCCCGCGACCCCTCAACCAGCATCATCGACCGTGGCTTTGTCCTGGCCAACTCCGGCAATCAACGGTTTGACAACTCGCCGGCCCAAGTTTTCACCTGCCCCACCACCATGTAACCAAGGAACACCCCCACAAATGAAAGATCCCATCGAAGCAGCCAACCAAGCTGCCAACCACGACGCCCTTGAGGCGGCCACCAGGGCGCCAAGGCCCCGCGCACTGAGCGCCCCGACCACAGCATCCTGAATACTTCACGATCAGATGGCAAGGTCGGGGGGAGAGGTGCGCCTGGGTGGCGGAAAATTTGGGAAAATGGCCTTCCGGGCACGGCCAACTCACCAAATTCAGGCAGGACGTGCCCAACGTCACGCCGGCGGCGGATCGGGGACTTCGGTCAAGTCGGCCATAAGGTAGTAGTACTTTGTTAACTAGATTGGGGGACACTTTCAGGGTGAATAACGGCCGTTAAAAAAGGGGTTGAACCGGCCATAGTCGAGGGATCGAGTAATGTGCATGTTCATCGGTTTAAAGAGGCAATGGACCCGGATCGCAAGATGTTTCCTTAAGACCGAGGGCGGCGGCGTCGCCATCTATGTGGCCCTGGTTTCGGCCGTGATGATCGGCTTCG
>SMUX01289971.1_pt1 | contig 19557 bp, 18 predicted proteins | sample 2456431 | NCBI WGS metagenome assembly SMUX01 (sample SAMN11095930, study PRJNA526329) | marine sediment metagenome | biome: Marine sediment; feature: Surficial sediment; material: Deep marine sediment; isolation source: Hadal surficial sediment | place: Pacific Ocean | collected 2014-11 | depth... | reverse complement strand
TTGCGGTGCGCCGGTGGTCGCAGTGTCGCCGATCATCGGCGGAAACGCCGTCAAGGGGCCGATCGCGAAAATGATGTCGGAGCTCGGCGTCCCGCAAAGCGCCCGCGCGGTGGCCGACCACTACGATGATTTATTGACCGGTTTTGTTCTGGACGATGCCGACAGGGGTGCGATCGCCGATCTTCCCTGCCTGCACACCCGCATCCTCATGGAGAGCGAGGAGGATAAGACGACCCTCGCAATCCAGGTGCTGAAATTCGCCCGCGAGATCGCAGACAAGGCGCGACAACGTTCCTAGCAGCTAGCGTTCGAAGAATGTCCCTGTTTACTGACAGACTTCAGTTTGTCAGGGGGCGAATCGTTTCTGCGAAGTGCTGCATGCTGTCCAGTGACTGCTCCAGGGTCTCGCGTTGGAAGTTCAGAATCAGATCGCCCACGCCCAGATCGCCCAGCCCGTCTATGTCTTCTGCGATCTCCTCGGCGCTGCCCGTCAGGAGGTGGCGTTGCCCGTCCGGGGTGGTCATGGTCGTGGACTCGTTGAACCAGTTGGCGAAAAACGCGAGTCCGATACTCTGCGGATCCCGATTGTGCTTTTCCGCCATGGCGCGCATGCGGGCGAGCCCTTCGGCGAAGCGCGCCACCGTATCCAGAGGATGGCGGGGGTTGTTGCCGATGGGGAACCAAGTGTCGCCGTAACGTGCCGTGCGGCGGAGCGCGGCCGGGCTTTCGCCGCCCACCCAGATGGGCGGGTGGGGCTTCTGCTCCGGTTTCGGTAGAAAGGTTATGTTGGAGAAGCGTACGTGGTCGCCCTCGAAGCGGGGCTCGTCCTCGGTCCACAGCGCCTTGAAGGCCTGCAGGTACTCGTCGGTGACCCGTCCGCGCTCCTCGAATGCCGGCGCACCCAGGGCCTCGAATTCCTCTTTCATCCAGCCGGCGCCGACACCGAGAATTAAGCGGCCCCGGGACAGCACGTCGATGGTGGATACAATCTTGGCCGTGTGCACCGCACCCCGATGGGGAATGACCGTCACCGACGTGAGCAGACGCGCCGTCGTGTTGATGGCGGCGACGAAAGCCAGCAGGGTGAATTGGTCGAAGCAGGCGCCGGACGCGGCGCCGGGAAACTTGCCGGTCGCGGAATAGGGATAGCGGGAATCGATGCTTCGCGGCACCACCACGTGATCCGGCACCGCCAGGTGCGTGAAACCCAGTTCGCCCGCGCGCCGGGAGAACGCTTCGATACCCTCCGGGGTCGCCAGCGGCCCGCGGGTGGGAATGGTCAAGCCGACGTCCATGATAATATCCTCGAGAGAGCCCATGAGAACCACACCGAGTGCATGTTAACGGATGACCAGCGGCGGTTTCTAGCCGGGCAACGGGTTGCACGCCTGGCCACCGCGGATGCCGGCGCACACCCTCACGTGATACCCATCTGCTTCGTGGTGACGGGGAACACGGTGTACTTCAGCATCGACGAGAAGCCGAAGAAACAATCCGGAAGGCCGCTCAAGCGTATCGCGAACATTCGGGAGAATCCGTTCGTCGCTGTCGTTGCCGACCATTACGATGACGACTGGAGCCGGCTCGGCTGGGTAATGGTGCAGGGCCGCGCGGAGATCCTGGACTCGGGAGAAGAGCACGACCGGGCACAGGCGAGCTTGCGAGCCCGATACAGCCAGCTCGAGGCCATGGGAATCGAAGGGCTGCCAGTGGTGGCGATCCGGATCGAACATGCTGCCAGCTGGGGCAGTCTACGCACAGGGGAGGAAGCTTAAGCACCATGGTACGAGTAGCCGTTACAATTTATCCGCAACATGCCGAGTACGCGGACATACGCCGAGCCGCGCAGCAGGCAGAAGCGTTGGGTGTGGACGTGGTTTACACTTGGGATCACTTCTACCCGTTGTTCGGCGACCCGGAAGGCAAGCATTTCGAGGGCTGGACGTTGCTTGCCGCTATGGCAGAGGCGACGGAGCGGGTTCAGATCGGACTGCTGGTGACCTGCAACAGCTACCGCAATCCGGAGCTGCTCGCCGACATGGCACGAACGGTGGACCATATTTCCGACGGGCGCGCGATCCTCGGTATCGGTTCCGGCTGGTTCGAGCGGGATTACAAGGAGTACGGCTACGATTTCGGCACCAAGGTGAGTCGCCTCGAAGCCCTGGATGCAGCCATGCCCCGTATCAAGCGGCGGCTTGCCAAGCTCAATCCCCAGCCCAAAGGCCGCTTGCCGATCCTCATCGGCGGCGGCGGTGAAAAGATCACTCTGCGCATCGTCGCCCAGTACGCCGATATCTGGCACGGCTTCGCCAGCCAAACCGATACGCGTACTCCCGCCCAGACCGTGGCCCACAAGAATGCGGTGCTCGACCAGTGGTGCGCGAAGCTGGGCCGTGATCCCGGGACCATCGAGCGATCCATCGGCGTCGATAAGAGCTTGATCGATCTCGCGGATGAAATTCACGCGGCCGGAGCGGACGAGATCCACATGGGGGTGGACGGTCCCGACTACGATTTTTCTCCGGTGAAAGACTGGCTCGCCTGGCGCGACGAGAAGAACAAACGCTGATATCGGGAGAACACATGCTATGAAATTCGGTTTTTCTCTCATCGTTCGCGGCAACGAGGCGACGCCGGACACCTTCGCGCGGATTGCCGAGCGTGCCGAGCGGCTTGAAATCGATTCTCTCTGGTGCAGCGCCCACGTCATCGTGCCGCCGCAGGTCAAATCCGGCTACATTCTCATTCCCGGCCGCAAGCATCCGGAGCACTGGAAGGAATGCTACTGGGAACCGTTCACCGTGTTGAGTTATCTCGCCGCACTGACCAGCAAGATCACACTCGGCACCAGCGTCGTCATCGTGCCCATGCACAATCCTATCGAGCTCGCCAAGCAGGTGGCCGAGGTGGATCAGCTGAGCGGTGGACGTTTTGTATTCGGTGTCGGCGTCGGTTGGTTCGAGGAAGAGTTCGAAGTGCTGGGGCAGGACTTCCACAATCGCGGCGCACGCACCGACGAAGCCCTGGATCTCATGAAAGCGTTGTGGAGCGACGATCCGGTCAGCTTCCATGGACGCTACCACCAAGTCGACGAGGCGTTCTTCTCGCCCAAGCCCCTGCAGCGTCCGTCGCCACCCATCTGGGTAGCCGGCGGCAGCAAAGCGGCGTTGAAGCGCGCCGCGCGTTGCGCGGACGCCTGGCACCCGGTGCGCCCCACATTCGAGACTCTGCGGCAAGCCAGGGAGGATCTGAATGGATATCTGGCGGAGGCGGGCCGCAAACCCGAGAATCTGGAAATCGCGGTCAAGCTGCCGCTGATCTTCCAGGACGGGCCGCCGCAACCCGATCAGCCGCTCACCCAGGGGCGTCCCGCCGACATCATCGGCGCCATCGAACGCTATTCCGAGGCAGGCGCCAGCCACCTGGTATTCGATTTCGTGCCCGAAAGTCTGGCGACGGCGCTGGATACCATGGAGCGCTTTGCCCAGGAAGTGCGGCCTAGGCTCTCTCGCGCTTGATGATGATTTTGTCCGCTAATTCATGAACTGAACCGTCGTGTTCGGTTGCGCGTAGTCGACGGTTTCGAGTCCGTTCAATTGCGCGCTGAGTATCTGTAGCAGGGCGTGGCGATCGATGGTGACGGCCAGCGCGGATTGCGCTTCCGCGCTGCCCCGTACCGGAACACCACTGGGGCTGCAGAGCCGCGTCGCCAGCGCTTGCACGCGCTCCCGGTGGGCAGGCTCGCCAAGGGCCTTCTCCAGTAGCCCGGCCTCTTCGCTGGTTTCCCGAAAATGCAGTAGCAGCAAAGTTTCCGGCAGGCGCGGGTTCTCACGTTGAATCGCCACGAGGGCGGTGCTGGACACTTGCGCGTTCCGGCTGACCGTTTGCCTGACGGCCTCGAGCAGCGGCTGCTCGGGAATACGGAATATCAGCTCTGCGCCCGAAGTGATCCGCTCGGGCTCCAGGGCGACGCCGGTGGCACGGTGCAGCCGCGCCTGGAGACGGGCAAGCCCGCTCAAATCCGCGGGATGCTCCCTGAGGATGCGTTCGACGCGGCGGCCGGGCTCGCTGTCGCCGGCAAACTTGACGATGATCTCCAGGGCAATCGACTGAGCCGCGGCACTCGTTTCACCGGACGCTTGCACGGTGATGCAACACCCCAGCAGCGCGACGCCGATGCAGGGTGGCGAAAAACCTCGCCAACTACTGAAGAGCATACGGCTTCACCGCTCGGGGTTGCTTTCCTGATGGTCGTCGCTGGCTCAGATAAAGCCAGGCAGCCAGAAAACCGATAATCGCGGCGATGGCGACGATATTCCAGGTCACACGGTGTGCCATGAAGAACGCATCCGGGTCCACCACGCCTACCCAGTAGAGATGTACCAGGCGGCCAAGGTTCAATGCCTCGATCCCTACCAACGCCATGCACACGCCGGCCAAGCGCCAGATCCAGGTGGCAGGCACCATCAGCAGGGTAACGATGATCAAACCGGCCGGCCGCAACCCCGAGCAGGCGGTAGTGATCCGATAGCTGAAGCCATCGGGATGCGTGAGTATGGCGCCCTGCCTTGCAACAGGCATATCCAGGCGCTGGATGAGCCACTCGGTGGCCCGCGCCAAGCCGAGATTCACGGGCTCGAGCAGGCGTTGTAACTCGGGCGCTTGCTCCAGCAGCAGCAGAGCAACCATCACGCCCGCAAGGCCCAGGACCAGGCGAGTCGTAATTGGCTCCGGCACGCGCTTCACGGGATTCAGCGTCCTCGTGAGCTGTGGCGCCAATTGCCCGAGTGCACCACCCCCAGGATCGCCGCCATCAGCAACAGCAGTCCCCACAGCGTCAGGTCCGGGACCGATGGCGGTTTTTTTACCTCCACCGTGCTCGAATCCGTGGCGCCGGCAGCGGTGACGCGCACGCTGGTGGTGCCCGCGGCAACGCCGAGAATCGACGCCTGCACGTTGCCGGATGCGTCGGTCTGTGCCGATGCCGGCGAAACTGTCGCGACGCCCGCGTCCAAGGATGAGAAATCCACCCGGGCTCCCGGTACTGGCGATCCGCTCTGGGTAACCGTTGCGACGACGAAGTCGGTTTCACCGATCTGCAGAGAGACAAATGGTGGCGCGAGGTCGATGCGGGGCGCGGGCGCCGTGCCGCCGGTTGTCACCAGAGCGCTCAGCAGTCCGGCGCCACAGGCCCGCGGGCACTGGGTCGTGTTTCGGGGTATGGCACCCGACTGGAGTCGATCACTTACCTGGGCGGGCGTCAGCGCCGGTTCCCTTGCCAACAGCAGGGCGGCGACTCCCGCCACATGGGGCGCGGCCATGGAGGTGCCGTTGTAAAATGCGTAGCCACCCTCGACGATGCTCAGAACGCCGTCGCCGTTGCCGTCGCCGTTGTCGTCCCGTTGCACGTCTCCGCCGGGGGCCAGGATCTCCACGGTTGCGCCGAAGTTCGAGTAACGGCTCACCAGATGGCCGCGCGCATCGCTCGCGGCTACGGTAATGACACCGTCACAGCTGGCCGGATTGAAGTTTGCCGCGTCCTGAGCATTGTTGCCCGCGGCAACCACCACGGTCGTACCGGCCGCCACGGCATCGTCGATGGCGCGCTGGGTGGCGGGTGAATTCGTGCATGGCCCGAATCCCCCGAGGCTCATGTTGATTACGCTGGCGGGTGTAGCATTGTTGGCGATGCCGGGAACCGTAAGACCGGCGGCCCAGCGAATCGCATCGTTGATATCGGCGATCGTGCCTCCGCATTTTCCCAGCACGCGAACCGCTTGCAGAGACAGCTGCCAGTTGACGCCGGCGACGCCAATCCCATTGTTCGTACGCGCTACACCCGTGGTGCCGGCAACGTGGCTGCCGTGCCAACTGCTGTCCGCCGGCGGGCTGCCCGGGAAACACTCGCCGGCGGTGGTGGCGTCACCGGTGTCCGTGGGATCGGGGTCGCGGCCGTCGCCGTCGTTGGCGGTGAAGGCGTTGCTGATCATGTCGAAACCTGCGACCAGGTTCGTCGATGCCGCGATGTCGGGATGATTGGGCAATATCCCCGTATCGATGACAGCGACGACGACGCTGGTATCCCCCAGATTGACGTCCCAGGTGCTTGGTAGATTCACGCCCCCGGGTGACTGGCCGCTGGCGCTGCCATTGTCGAAATAGTGCCATTGCAGCGGATAGAGTGGGTCGCCGGGGGTTCGCATAATTTGCAGGACGAAGTTCGGTTGCGCATATTCCACGTTGTCCCGGGCGGCGATCGTGCGCGCCGCCGAGATGGTCATCGCCTGGATATCCTGTACGGATCGCGCGCTGATTGCAGCGTCGGACAGCTTGTAGATAAGCTCACCGCCCGACGTCGGGCGCGTATCGCCGGAAAGGTCCATGGACGTTGCGTCCGCCGGGCTCATGGGACTTCTTCCCTGCTTGTATTTGACGATAACTTCTCCAGGGACCACTCGAACGGAAGCCTGCCTCTCCAGCATCGCGGCAATCTCCGCGGCGCTGATGCTCACGATGTTCTGGGCAAAAACGTGAGAGGTGAAGAAGACGGAGAAAAGAAATAAGTATCGGATTCCGCTCATCGTCGGTTCCTCCTTTTGATAGATACCAAAAGTTCCTGGAACGGGCAGCGCACTCCAGTTTCGGGGAATAGTTTACTTGCGACGAAGGATGGTTCAAACAGATGTGTGCGGCAATGGATGAGATTTGTCACACTGGGAGTGAATTTCGAAAGTGGTGCAACCAGGCCACGTTAGCGCCAGGCAATGACGAGCCATTTCAGCCAACGGCTCGTTCAATGGCCCGATGATTGGATACCCGGGCGCTTCTTGGCCGAGCCATTTCTCCGCCGCGAATGTAATTATGCGCTGCGCGCGGGCTTCGACTCTTTTTGAAGGTCGTCGGGGGAGTCCAGGCCGAGTTTTCGAGAGGCGTGATAACGCAGGAACTCCCGGCTCTCCTCACGTCCCATGTAGCGGCGGAGAAAATTCGGGTCCGACTGAAGCAGGTCCACCAGGATTAATCCGTCGAGAGCATCGCCGAATTTCGGATCGAGATTGAATCCGAGCAATAGCCCGCCGATCTTCAGATACTGCCGCAATAAAACGGGAACGCCGCGTTGCCCGTTCTCGAGCTGTCCAAGAACATCGGACATGGCGCCGATGTCCGATAGATCGGCGAGCTCTTTTCGATGCCAGAACGTGGGAAGGCGGCGTTGCGACCCGGCACGGGGCCGGACCTGACGTGCCAGATCATCGGCGAAGCAGTTCTCCTGCAAAAAATCTACGATGAACTGCCTTGAAATAGGGTGATAGTCATTACTGATGCTGACGGCACCGAAGAGGCGGCTGTATTTCGGGTTCCTCGTCAGGTAGCGGAGGATTCCCTGCCAGAGAAGCATGAGAGGCACGTGACTTCGCTGGTACTCGAGGCGCACGAAGGACCGCCCGAGTTCCATGGCATCGCGCAGACCGTCGATGAATCTGCGTTTGTACCTGAACAGAGAGTAGGTGTATAAGCCGCGCATGCCGAAGTCGGCGAGAATTTCATCTACCGGTGCGAATCGGTAGGCGCCGACAATTTCCCTCTTCTCGCTGTGCCAGAGGAACAGGTGCAGGTAGCTTTTGTCGAAGCGGTCGGTATCGATGGACTCCCCGGTTCCCTCGCCGGCTTCGCGGAAGGTGATTTCCCTCAGTCTGCCGAGTTCCCTGAGAATGTTTGGGATCTGATCCGCACTGGCATAGACCGCGTGATAATTGCCACTTTGCACCAATCTTTGCTCGGCCGGTAGCGCCTCGAATTCTGTCTCCAGCAGTCCGGGGTCGACTGCATCGATGATCGGCGCCAACGACGCCGAGCTGGCCAGTCTCATGCCCGGCGCGTTTCGCGCCGTACCGTCCAGGTCCGCCAGGCTGTAAGTTCGCAGGCGCAAGTATCTCGCCAGTTGTAGCGACGATGAAAAGGACTTGGAGCGCCTCGGTGGTACCGGCGGGCCGAGACGAATGCGAATACGGTGGTGTGACTTGTTGAGAAACTCCCGCGCCAGCAGGGCCGTGCGCAACCGCGGGTGGATGCAGCCGAGAAGCTGAAACGACCAGGTGTTGAGTCCGCAGACGAAGGCCGGGATGGTCGGCGCTCCGGTCCTGCGTACGATATGTCCGACGCTTGGCCGCCACTCGGGATCGGTGACGCGATTGCGCTTGAATTGAAAATGGGAAACCTCACCACTGGGAAACACCAGTAACGCGCCGCCGCTCTCCACCCATCGGACGGCCTCCCTCAGGGGCTGGATGTTGTCCCGCGCCGCGCGCTTGCCGTCGAAGGGATTGACGGCGATCAACAGCTCACCCAGCTCCGCGATGCGCTGCAGGTGGACGTTGGCGAGGATTTTAACGTCCTTGCGGCGGCGCAGCATGATGTGGGCCAACAGCAGTCCTTCGATGCCGCCGAAGGGGTGATTGGCGGCGACGACGGCCGGGCCGGATTCCGGTATGTATTCGAGCTCGACCGGTGACACTTCCGGGCTGACATCCAGCTCCTCCAGGGCCAGGCGGACGAACTCCATGGCATTTTGACACTGGGGAACGCGCTGATAGTGCCGATCCAGTCGCTGCAGACAGAGGATCTGGTCCAGAGCGGCGCCGAGGAGGGCATCCAGGCGCTTTACGCCGGTCACACGCAAGCTGTCCCGCAATGTCAGCGAGCCCCGGGCGTGAATTGCCTGAACCGTATGCAACTATTGAGCCCCTTTACCTGGAACGATCCGCGCCGACCAGCTCATGTGCGAATGGAGGCAAATCGAGAAGTCAGTACGTGAATCCTACGCCATGAAGCAATTCTTATCCACGGGATGTCTCGTGAACACCGTGACCGGTTCCTTTGCCGTGCTGAAAGCCGACGGTCAGATGGGTAGAGGATAAAGCCAGTTGGACCAGGTGTAGGTACGAATAACGATTCGGCGCAGAGCTGCATTGAACCGACGTCTGCGCTCCGTGAATTCGCCCGAATCGTGCATCCGGGAGAGGCTCCCGTCAATCGACGGTCCGTTAGAGCGCTGGTCTAGTCGTCCTCGTCCAGTTGCGACCGGATATCGTTCATGATCTCCTGGGTCGCGTCGGAGCGCTCCTTCGCCTGGGACAGGCGCCGGGCCTCCTGTTGCGCGAGCCGGGCTTGTCGTGCCTGCAGTTCCACGGAGCTTTTCTTCGGCGACGGCGTGCTGGCCCGGAACTCGGACAGCTCGTCCGCCATCTGCTGACGGAGATTACTGATCTCCTGCATGTTGAGCGGTTGCGTATCGCCGGGATCCGGGTGCCTCGGCCTCGGCTCACTATGGGCCCGCTCGGCGGCATCGAGCACATCCAGATAGCTGAGGATCCCCACCATTTCCTCGCCATCGGTAACAATCAGGGCGCCGATGCGCTTGTCGCGGATGATCTTCACCGCCGTCGAAACCGACGCATCGGGCGAAACGGTTATCGGATTGGCCACCATGATCTTCTCCACCGTGGTGGGCTCGGTAACCAGAAACTCGTCGATCCCGGAGTTGGCATCCTTGAATATGGCGCCCACCCCACGCAGATCGCGGTCCGAAAGTATGCCCACCAGCTTACCGGTGGTGCTGAGCACCGGCAGATGACGGAAACCGCCGTCGCGCATGAGCTGGTAGGCCACTTCAACCGGCGTGCCGACGCGGGCGGATATCACCTTGGACGACATCAGATCCCTGACCCGCATGAATGCTCTCCGCGTTGTTTCCGCCATTCCGACCGGGCCGATTATACCCTCGATGGCCCGCCGGCGTGTCGACGGCCGGGGAGACAATTCTGGACACCCACAAAACGCTGGAATGTGGGTGTCCAGAACCAGCTGAATTGGCTGGCCCGAACCGTGGGTGTCCAGAATTAGCTTCCAGAATTAGCTTCCAGAATTAGCTTCCAGAATTAGCTATCAGGGGTGCTCGGGCGGCCCGATTAGCGGTGCGGCGACCGGCCCCGCAATGCCGAACACGACCACGGCTCCGTTGCCGTCGCACTGTGGTTGCAGCCGTTCCTCGCCAACGGTGCTGCCCTGGCCGGACGGGGGGACGGCCGCTCCTTCGAGGCAGACTTTGTCGTTGATGAAGTTGTTCGCTACCCAGACGTTGCCCGCCTGGTCGATGTTTATCGAGGTGATGCTCTGGAGCGCACCGTTGGCCCCATAGCCGCCTCCCTTCCCATCCTCGTCCGCGTCACGCCGGCCCGGTGGTGAGATGCGGGCGCCCGGACGCTGCTTGCCGAATGGGCAGTTCGCCGACGCGCCGCACAGGTTGAGAATTCGCTTGCCGAAGAAGTCCGCGACCCAGACGTTGTTCGCTCCGTCTATGGCAATGCCCCAGGGGGCGACGGTGGTGCCCCCGGCGCGGAAGGTCTTCGGAGCGAAGCCGCGCGATGCCTCGAGCAGCGCGATGCTGCCACGCCCGTTCCGTGCGACCCAGACGTTGCCGTCCATGTCGACAGCAATTCCCTGTGGCTGGGCCCCTGGGTCGGGGCGGCCACTGAGGGGATAGGTGGCGATGGGACAGGGCCGGCTCGACGTGCCGGGGTCGATGACCGAGACAGAATCGCTTCCGAAGTTCGTGACCCAGATGCGGCCCCGCTGGTCGCTCGCAATCCCCCAGGGCTGTGCGAAGCCGATTGTGCAATCGCCGCCGCCCCAGGTGAGGACGTTCGAGGGGTCGCCGCCGACCAGCTGTGAAACGGTGTTTCCGCCGATATTGGTGACCCGGATATTGCCGTCGCCATCGATGATGACCGACTGCGGATCCTTGAAGCGCCGGTTGCGGTATCCGCCGTTCGAGCTGTATGCGGAGGACGAGTCGGGCGAGACCGGTGTGCAGTCAGGCCTCAGCTCGGTCAAGCTGTCGCCGCCGAAGTTCCCGATGAAGACGTGCCCCCGCCGATCGATGGCGACCCCGAACGCGGCGCCGAATGTTCCACCTCCGAGGAAGCCCGTGGCTGGCGACAACGGGGCGCCGTTGGAGTCGAGCTTCGTGACTCCTGTTCCGTTGTAGGCGAGCGGGTCCGGCACCAGCACGCCGCCGACGTCGGCCAGAATGGACTGTGAGCCGGGGATGAAGTTGTTGTTGGTCCACAGATTGCCGTCGGCGTCCACAGACATGCCCCCGGGGGCGTTGAAGCCACCCTCGGAGTAGACGAGTGCGAGCGTCCACGCGGTTGGCGGCCACAGCAGAGTCGGGATGAAGACCGGGTTGTCGTCGTCACGCCGGGTGTTGATGGCGGGCGGGCGTAACGCGAAGATGTCGTCGACCTTGTGCCAGGGATTGAGCGCGACGGAGTGCAGCGCCTCCCGAGGCGAGCGCGACCGCCGCCCAAAGGCTTGCGAGCACGGTCAGAACCGCAATCGCTTTTCGTGTCGTCGAATTTCTCACGTGCCCTCCCATTAGTCGATTTGTGATTGCCGAGTTCACCTCCGCAGACGTGTCCCCGTCTGTCGGTCTCGACGCGGTTTCGAGCCCGGACAACATATCATCGGCCTTCTGACTGAATCAAGGCGTCGCCTTCGACGTCCGCTCGACACCGCGCGAAAGATCCGAAATCGCCTTCGAAGTGATACGAGAAAATAGGAATGCACTTGCTTTCGTTCGCAAGCCACTCGCGCGCAAAGCAATGCGTCGCGAGCAACCCGCGTTCCGGCGCAGGTTGCGGGCTAAGCGAATCCGAGCCCCATCGAACGCAAGCTTTTCGCCGGTGGCTCGTGCAGACGGCACGCCCAGCCATCGAGCTCACCGGAAGGCGGGGAGTAAAGTGCACGTACCAGAGGGTCGTGCCCGGGGATGATGTGATCCTCACTGTCGGCCAGTTGCTCGAGTCGTTCGAAACTTTTCAACATGTCGGACTCCGAATAACAGATAGGGAAGGGCGAGCGGCGCGCGAAGTTCTCATAGAAATGACTGGTGTCCGATGCAAGCACGACAAAGTCGCGGCGGTTTGGTACGCAAACCACCTGTAAGCCTGCCGTGTGACCAGGAAGGCGATGCAGCGTGATCCCGGGCGCGATGCCCGCGTCTTCGTCGTGGAACACGAGTCTGTCGTCATAGAGCAGACGCACCATATCGCACACGTGGTCCGCCGAGAAAGCCCAGCGCTCGTCGGCATCCAGCATGGCCGGTCTGGTGGCGAAGGCCATTTCCGAGCTCTGCAGGTGGAAACGGGCGGCGGAGAAATCCGGTAGCGTACCGGCGTGATCGTCGTGCAGGTGAGTGATCACGACGTCCTTCACCCTTGCGAGCTGGACCCCGATCCGGGCAAGTGCCTGCTCGGGTGTCTGCAATAATTGCCGGCCTGGTTACCGCGCTTCCAGCTTTCTGAAACCGGAATCCACCACGATGGTGCGCGCGTCGTTTCGTATCACCCACAGGTGGTAGTCAAGGGGCATGGGCGCGTCGTGATCGTCCGCTATCTTGAAGTTCTCAGCTCGGGTTCGGTTGGTACGCTCTGCATAACGAAGTGCGAAGACCTCGTAGATCTCTCACGTGGTCATGGATTTCCCCCGTCAGCGTTGGCTGCGCTTCTATCGTCAATGGTCGTGGAGCATACTAACCTTCCCGGCAGGAGGGGAAAGCGGGTTGTTCGGTGATTTCCACCGGGCGAAGGAGGAGAAGTTCATATGGGTTGTTGTCAGTACTTCACCCCCAGCGATGGGGGCGCCGACAGCTTCACCGTCGAGATGCCGCGCCTCACCTTCGGACGCGGTTGTCTCTCGGAGCTGGGTGAGCGCACAAAGGCTCATGGGGTGCGACGCGCGGCCGTTTTCACAGACGGCTTTGTCAACGGCTCGCAGCACATGGATCGTGTACGCCGATCGCTGGTGGCAGCCGGCGTAGACCACGAGATATTCGACGAAGTTCGCATCGAACCATCGGACACGTCGGTCATGGAAGCGACCCGATTTCTCGCCGATGGTGACTTCGACGGTCTGGTGTCCCTGGGCGGCGGCTCGGTTCTGGACACTGGCAAGGCCGCCATGGTGTATGCACGCTATCCGGCAAGCTTCTCCACCTATTTCGCCCCGCCAATCGGCGACGGCGTCGCCGTTCCCGGACCTGTCTTGCCCCACATCGCCTGTCCGACCACCTCCGGCACCGGTTCCGAGATGACCGGTCTGTCGGTAATTCGACTGATGGAGCACGGCACCAAGTTTGTTTTGGCGAGCCGCTACATCCTGCCCGACGAGGCGTTGATCGATCCCGCGTGCATCGACACGCTACCCTCCCGGGTCATGGCGTCCACCGGTTTCGATTTGCTGAGCCACGCTATCGAATGTTACACAGCCCGTGCCTACACCCACTGGAACAAGATCTCGTCGCCCAATGCGAGACCACAGATTCAGGGCGCCAATCCCTGGAGCGATCTACACGCACGGGAAGCACTGCATATCGCAGACGAGTATCTCGTACGCGGAGTTACCGATTCCGGCGACCAGGAGGCGCGGGACAATCTCATGTGGGCGGCGACCCTCGCGGGCACGGCCTTCGGCAACTCCGGCACCCATCTGCCCCACGCATTTTCCTACGGCGTGACGAACTTGATACACGATGTCGTTACCGACGACTATCCTGTGCCATCGCCCTTCGTTCCCCACGGTATCAGTGTGATTCTCACTTCACCTGCGGTGTTCCGCTTCACCGCCGCAGGCGCGCCGGAACGGCACCTGGAAGCGGCGGCCTGTCTAGGCGCAGATACGAGTGACGCGACACCCGGCGACGCCGGCGAGGTGGTGGCTACGCGCATCGTCGATATGATGCGCGTAACCGGGTTGCCGAATGGACTGCAGGGGATCGGATTTACCGCCGCCGACGTGGATGCACTGGCCGGCTCCGCGATCCGCCAGCACCGGGCCGTCGCCAATGCGCCCCGGGAAACAAACCGTGACGACGCTGCAGAGATCTTCAAATGCGCGATGCGCTATTGGTAGGAGCACGTCTACCCCCGGAGGGGACTCGCTCCTACAGATGCAGTGCTGGTTATTCGAGGCAGTTGAAAGTTCGATGAAAGCTCTGTTGTGCAATGCATGGGGTGGCCCCGACGCCCTCGCAATCGGTGAGCTGCCGTCCCCGTCCCCCGGCCCCGGGGAGATCCTCGTCGGCGTACGCGCCTGCGGACTCAATTTCGCCGATACCCTGATGATTCGAGGAAAGTACCAGGAGCGGCCCGACTTTCCGTTCAGCCCCGGGCTCGAGGTCTCGGGCGAAGTGCTGGAAACCGGTTCCGGGGTCGATGACTTCGCGAGTGGCGATCCCGTCATTGCGCTGTGCGGCCACGGCGGACTCGCGGAGCGTGTGGTCGTGCCGGCGGGCAATGCAATCCGATTGCCCGAGGGGATGGACTTCGTGACCGCCGCTGGATTCGCGGTCGTCTACGGCACGGCTCACGTGGGACTGGAACGCCGGGCGCGGTTGGAGCCGGGCGAGGTGCTGCTGGTCCACGGGGCCGCCGGCGGCGTCGGGCTTGCCGCGGTGGAGGTCGGCAGGCGCATGGGAGCCACGGTCATCGCAACCGGCAGCAGCGCGGAAAAGCTGGCCCTCGCCAAGAAGCACGGTGCCCACCATGTCATCAACTATCTCGAGGAGCGCTTTCGTGACCGCGTAAAAGCCCTGACCGACGGCCGCGGTGCGGACGTGATTTTCGACCCGGTGGGGGGTGAGGTTTTCGACCAGTCCGTTCGTTGCATCAACTGGGAGGGACGCATTCTGGTCATCGGCTTTGCAAGCGGCACGATCCCTGAACTTCCCGTGAACCTTACACTGGTAAAGAACATGAGCGTGGTGGGAGTCTACTGGGGTGCCTACCGAAAACGCGACCCCGCGGTGCTGCAGCAATCCTGGCAACAGCTTCTCGAGTGGCTCGCAGAAGGCGCGCTTTCCCCCCACATTTCAGCGACCTACAGGCTTGCGGACGCGCCCGCAGCCCTCACCAGCCTCATGGAGCGGCGTGCCACCGGAAAGGTTGTCGTCAAGATCCCTTGACGATTCGTCCTGCTTCGTCTCTCTCGTCGCGTACGATGGGCGCTCCAGCCGGTAGCCGGGACGTCCAGGGCTCTTCGAAGCGATAGTGCTCGTAGAGCTTCGCGTAGCGGAGGAAAGCGTAGAACGCGCCGATAACGGAGCCGATGAATCCTGCCCAGCCATTGAGAAAGTTCCGCTGGAAAAAAAACAGCTGTAGGAAAACGAGCGGCGGGTAGTAAACCAGTTTCCACGGGCTGGGGCGCTGGCCCTTGGCGAGTTTGTCCGCCACCAGCCCCGTCGAATAGCCGTTGATCTTTTCCACCTTGGTGTGAATGTCCACCTCACTGAAGTGGTAGAAGACGCTCTCCAGCTTTTCGACTCTGCCATCCACTTCCGGATCCGCGTGCACCGCCATGTCGCCGCGGCGCTTGTCGAAGAATTTCAGTTGGAAATTCAGACGCGCACGTGGATCATTCATTTCCCAGAAGAGCTGATCGAGGCGGGGAATCAGATAGCCCGCGGCGGGCGGCCCGGACTCCAACAGGACGCGAATTTCATCCTCGAGCTCCGGCGAGAGCATCTCGTCCGCGTCCAGGTGCAGTACCCAGTTGTTGCGCGTCTTGACTATGGCCAGCTGCTTGGTTTTTCCGTAGCCGAGAAACTCAGTCTGGTATACGTGGCAACCGTACTGCTTCGCCAGATCCAGAGTGCCGTCGGTGCTGGCGGAATCCAGCATGACGATCTCATCGGCCCACTTGACGCTTTCGAGGCATGCGCCCAGGGTCCTGGCGCAGTTGTAGGTAATGATGTCGCGGAATTCACCCAATCTGCCCCGTTCGACGCCGCATGGGGTGGTGCGCCCTGCGCACGAGCGGGAAGCTCTTTCGACGCAGATTCGACCGTGCGGTGCTCCCTGCCCGAATCTCGGTGTCCTGCATGGCTGCAGATGAGTGCATCAGGGAAGGAGACAGGTGTAGACTGGCTCGTGAAGCCGCAATGCCAAGTCCAACTGGGAAATCCCGAGTAAATCAGAAGTAAATGATTTGTCTTGATAATAGTGTGCTCATCAATCATGGTAAGGTAAGAGCCTGTTATCAACATCCGAAAGAGCCGAGCCTGGTTATTAAAGTACCAGTTGGGGAAGAAAAAGAAACAAACTATGCAAACATCAAGGAACTGAAGGGCTACCAGACTTTGATGCGTGAACATGTTGATCTTTTCTGCATCAGTCATTGTTACGGTTTCGTCAGCACGAACTATGGCAGAGGGCTCGTGTGTGACTGTATTCGTGACGACGATGGAGCAATTTCAAAAACAATCTGGGACGTTATCGTTTTTCAGGATGATTGTGATGTCAAGTATGTTCAAAAAGTTGCGGATGAATTTTGCAATTTCTTAATGTCCCGTAACATATGGATCTTTGATTTAAACTTGAAAAACATCGCCCTTAGATTGCGGTATGACGGAACGTATCAGATGTTTGTCATCGATTTGAAAGGACGCTACGATGATAATGAACTGATACCCTTTTCAAGCTATATTAAATACTTCGCCACGAAAAAGCTGGAGCGCAGATGTCAGCAACTCATTGAACGTATTCCCTTTTACCGAAACAAAAGAGCAGAGTTGCAATATGAAAGCTTGTAATTTATGGTAGGCCCGAGAGTTGAAAGGGCTCAAGTTCTTCACGACTGACCCTTTAAAAATCCACAAAATCAAGGCCGTGACCAAGATCCAGAAGAGGCCTTTGGTAGTTTTAAATTCCGCCTCGTGAATAACAAACTTTTTGTTAAGCTTTTCGTGTTCCGCTTTTAATTCTTTCAGGTCATTCGCCAAGGCCGTGGGAGAGAAGACATGCCCATGCATTCCCTGAATGAAACTTACTGGCAATCCCTCTTTTCCCAGCTGCTCTCACAACCATCCCTCATTATGCGGAGCTTTCCGGCTCAAAACGTCGCATGCCCGCTACCTACCATGCACCGAGACTCCGTAATCGATTCGAGACGTGGCCGGATTTTGGGCCCAACAGTGGACCGATGTAATCGACTCTTTCCAATTAAAATCCGCGATTTCAGACAGTTATCCACCGTATCTAAGTTCAGTATCGATAAGTGACCGTTTCGTCTCTTGCGGCAGTTGGCGATAACGACGGATACCCGCCTCGCCATGAACCCGGCGCTCACGTACCGAGGATAGCAACCGAGTATTCGGTACTCGCGCGCGTCTAGCAGCCCAGCGCTTTTTCCCGCGGCGCATCCGCCGCCAGTCCTGCGCCGTAGGCGGCGCAGTATAGAGCAATCAGCCACCACACGACCTGCGACCAGAACGCGGAGTAGATCGCCATGTGGGTATTGAAGGGAAAATACGCCGCCAGCAGACAAAGGGCGTAGGGCAGCATGATCCGGCGCGTCTGCGCCGGCGCCCGTATTCCCGCCACCAGCAACACAGTCAGCAGGACGAACAAGCCCAGTGCACCGACGATGCCGCTCTCGGACAGTATCTCCAGCCACAGCTGATGGGAGTGGAAGGGGTTGATGGGCGGGTTGGCGTTGATGAAGGGATCGCCTTCGGCGGCGTACGCCGGGAAGGCGTAACGAAAGCCTCGCGCGCCGACACCGTTCAGGGGGTTGGCCGCGATCATGTTGGCGGCGCCACGCCAGATCCACAGCCGGTGACCGATGGCGTCTTCCTTGATCGCCGTGGATCCGGTGAATGCACCCACGGCGTTATCCTGACGATTGGCGAAGCGCTCGGAGCCCGCCCACAGGGCGGCAACGAAAAAAACGGCACCGGCAAGCACGACCGCGAACAAAGGCAGCGGAAAAGGCCGGCGACGGCGCCACAACAATACCCCGTAGGCGAGCAGAATGACGATGACGGTTATCCACGCAGATCGCGCACCGGCCGCCAGTATGACAATCACGGTGGCGATGACGACCGCCGCTACCTGCCAGCGTGACCAGTCCCGGGCCGCGTGCTCCCACAGCAGCGGACATAAGACCGCCAGAACGATGCCCTAGACGAGGCCTTGGTCACCAAAAAGCGCATTGATGCGGCCAGCGGGCGGGTACCGCAAAACCGAACAAATCGCGTCCGACGGCCGCCTGCACCACCCGTCCACCACCCAGAAGAGCAGCAGCCAGGCGCACAGGGTCAGAAAGCGCCGGTGGGCCGCCGGAGTTGACAATACGTGCAGGATGAAAATTCCGCTGAAAGCGAAGCGCAGGTGACTGACGCTTACCCCGATGGTGCTCTGCGGGCGCACGGCATCCACCAGCGAAACAAGAATCGGAATCCAGGCGAGCAGAAATACGCAGGTGAACAGCTTGAAGGCTTGGTCGTGGCGCCAGCCTCGCCAGTACTTGACCAGTAAATAAAGGCCGGCGATGGTCATCAGCATCACCGGCACCTCCACCACACGTCCGACGGGAAGCACGACGAGGCACGCCCATATCAGAAGTACCGGCAGTTGCTGTCGGTCTGTCCATGAATCATTCAGTGCCGGACGGTCCATCGATACGTCGGATCAGTGACGAGGTGGCGACGCGCTCGCCAGCTCCGAGTAAAGCGCCAGGGTTTTGGCAAGCATCGCCTCCCGGGTAAAGGGCACCGGCGTCGCCGGCCGCGGCGGGCGGCTGCGGAACTCACGAACGCTGGCGAGAAGTGCCTCTTCGTCACCGGCCGCAACCCGGCCCTCGGGGAAGGCGCCCGCCAGCACCTCGCCGACGCCACCGTGATCGTAACCGAGCACGGGCACGCCCATGCTCAGAGCCTCGATGACCGTGCGGCCGAAAGACTCCGGATGTGATGAAAGCGACAGCACCAGGTCCGAGCTTGCGTAGATGTCGCGCATGTCGTCGCGATGCCCGGCGAAGCTGACCGGCAGCTTGCGGCTGGCCGCTTCCTGGCGGAGGCCTTCGGCGTAAGTTTTGCCGCTGCTGTCCGCATCGCCGACGATCAATCCCCGAACGCCGGCGTCGTTGGCAGCCAGGCGTGCAAGGAGACGGAGGAATGCCTCGTGACCTTTGAGACGCGTGAGCCGTCCCGGTAAGGTCAGCACATACTTGTCTCTCAATTCCGGAAAGCGCGCGTACCAGTTCTCGGTCCATTGCGACACAGGCTGGTATCCGGCAGGAAACTGCTTTGCATCGATTCCCCGATGAATCACCCTGACCCGTGCCATATCGGCGCGGGGAAAACTGTGCTGCAGGTAATCCCGGATGCTTTCCGAGACGGCGATCACGCATTCGCCGCGGGTCATGATCTCGCTGAAGCGGTTCACGGAATAGACGCCGTGGGCGGTTGTCACGAAGCGTGGGCGCTGGCCCGGTGGCATTCCCCGCCAGGCGAGGTATGCCACCCAGGCGGTTACCCGGGATCGCGCGTGCAGGATTTCCACCCCGCGTTCCGCTACCAGTCGCCGCAGGCGTGGCACGAAGCGGCACGTAAAAGGTGACTTGCGACCGATAGTCCAGGTGAGATGCTCGCTGCCGGCGGCTTCCAGGGCCGCCACTAAGCGGCCGCCGCCGGAGATCACGAGCGATCGATGGCCG
>SMUX01292683.1_pt1 | contig 19587 bp, 17 predicted proteins | sample 2456431 | NCBI WGS metagenome assembly SMUX01 (sample SAMN11095930, study PRJNA526329) | marine sediment metagenome | biome: Marine sediment; feature: Surficial sediment; material: Deep marine sediment; isolation source: Hadal surficial sediment | place: Pacific Ocean | collected 2014-11 | depth... | reverse complement strand
GCTATTGGGTCTGGGCTTGCTGCTGTATTGGATGGCGGGCCTCGGTTTCCGTTCGGCCGCGGGCGACCCGATGAGCGCCGAGTACGCGGCCGAAATTCGCTCCGACATGCGTACCTCGACAGCGATGGCCTGGTTTGTTCTGGGCCTTGCGGTTCTGCTCACCGGCGCCCAGTTCCTGGTCTGGGGATCCATTGAAATTGCGGAGCTCCTCGGCGTATCGGACTTGATTATCGGGTTGACCGTAGTCGCGGTCGGTACCAGCCTACCGGAACTCGCAGTCTCCATTGTCGCCGCGATGAAAGGCGAGCACGATCTTGCCTTCGGCAATATTATCGGCTCGAACATGTTTAACCTGCTCGCCGTGGTCGGCGTAGCGGCATCCCTCAGCCCCACCAGCCCGATCAGGATCGATGCCGAAGTCCTGATCCTGCATTTGCCGGTGATGGTGGGCCTGACCCTGGTGATTTTCGCCATCGCGTACAATTTTGGCGGTCGCGGCCGTGTTTTCAGGGTGGAAGGATTCCTGTTGCTGATGTCGTTTGTCGCCTATCAGGTCTACATCATCAAAGGGGCTATGGACTGAGCCCGCAGTGTGCGACAGTCTGGATGAGTCATGTCAACGATAGATAAAGACAAAGTTCAGTCGCTGGCCCGCAAGGTGCTGATGACGGAAGCGCAGGCCGTGACCGCGCTGGCGGAGCGGATTGACGATCAGTTCTCTACGGCCTGCCAACTTTGCATCGACTGCCGCGGGCGCATCGTCGTGACCGGGATGGGTAAGTCCGGTCATATCGGCAACAAGATTGCATCGACGCTGGCCAGCACCGGCAGCCCTGCATTTTTCGTTCACTCCGGCGAGGCGAGTCACGGCGACCTCGGCATGATTACCGGCGAAGACCTGGTGCTGGCCGTATCGAATTCCGGTGAGACCAAGGAAATTATTACCATCTTGCCGCTGATCAAGCGGCTCGCCGTACCGCTGATAACGCTGACCGGCAACCCCGACTCGACGCTGGCAAGAACCGCGGACATCAACCTCGATGTCAGCGTCGCCGAAGAGGCCTGTCCGATGAACCTGGCACCGACGGCGAGCACGACGGCGACACTGGCGATGGGGGATGCCCTGGCCCTGGCGTTGCTCGAGTCGAGGGGCTTTACCGAAGAGGACTTTGCGCGCTCGCACCCGGGCGGGACCCTGGGCCGACGCCTGTTGCTGCATGTCGAAGAATTAATGCATACCGGCGAATCGATACCCAGGGTGGCCATCGGTACGCCATTGAGCGAGGGCCTGCTGGAAATGAGCCGCAAGGGCCTGGGCATGACGGCGATCGTGGATAAGGACGGGAAACTGGCGGGCGTGTTCACCGATGGTGACCTGAGACGCAGCCTTGACAATGCTGTCGATATACACGCGACCCGGATCGAACAAGTCATGACCGAAAACGGCAAGACAGTGCGCGCTGACATGCTGGCGGCGGAAGCGGTCCATCTGCTGGATACCCACAAGATTACTGCCCTGATCGTCGTCGACGAAAACGACAAGGTGATCGGCGCATTGAACATTCACGACTTGTTGCGCGCGGGGATAATGTAGCCTGATGAACGCCGACCTTGAAAAACTGGCGGCATCCATCGAACTGCTGATTCTGGATGTCGATGGCGTGCTGACCGACGGACGTCTTTATTTTTCAGTTAATGGCGATGAAACCAAGGCATTTCATGTGCGCGATGGCTATGGCATCAGGAAATTGCTGGCTGCGGGCGTCCAGGTAGCCGTCATCTCGGGCCGGCAGTCCGCTGCGGTTACTCGCCGCATGCGCGAACTGGGTGTCACGCATGTCTACCAAGGATGTAGCGACAAGCTTGCAACTACCCGTGAACTACTGAAAGAACTGGGCCTGGGCAGCGATGTATGCGCATTCATGGGTGACGATATTCCCGACCTGGAAGCCATGCAGGCAGTCTCCCTTCCGCTTTGTGTAGCCGATGCGCACGCGACGCTTCTAGCCTGTGCGAAATGGCGGAGTCAAAAAAGCGGCGGCAACGGCGCGGTACGCGAAGCGTGCGACCTGATCCGTGCAGCCCGGGAAAGTCATCGCCAGTGAACTTCAGGGGAATAATTGCCTTCGTAATATTGCTTGCCGCTTTGGCATTCAGCCGCCAGTTTCTGGACCGCTCGCCGGTCCCCGATGAACCGGGACAATCGGTAGACCGCGCGGTTGCAGGTTACTACCTGACAGACGCTATACTCGAACAGAGCGACAACCAGGGAAAGCCGTTGTACCGCCTGCAGGCGGACCGTATAGAACAGTTTCCAAACAGCAAGCTGGTGCGCTTGAGCATGGTGCGGGTCAGCTACCCGGGCAGCGAGCAAAACCAGGGCTGGGAGCTGAGCGCGAACGAGGGAGAGATTATGGACGATGGCCGAAAAATCGTGTTGCGAGACAATGTGCAGGCGCGTGAAAAAGGCGAAAACGCCATGCGCCTGATCAGGACAAGCAAGCTGGTTTTCGACCCTGTCAATTCCATCGCCAGTACCGACGCCGACGTGATTGTCGAGTTGGCTGGCTACCGGCTGACGGCGACCGGAATGATCGCGAACTTGAAGGCCAACACGGTCGAGCTACAATCGGTGGTCAATGCGCATTTTGAACCCTAAATCCCGGCCTTTGTTGCTGTTTGTCCTGATTGCCTCCGCTGGCTATAGCCAGCAGATCCCGGAGGCCATAGACCTGCAAGCCGCCTCTTCGACCTATGATCGTGACACCGGCCACCTGGTTTTCAAGGACGTCACTATAAGCCAGGGCGACATGAGTGTCAGCGCGAATCTGGCGGAGGCGACAGAACTGGAATTTGAAAATGCCGCCTGGGTTTTCACCGGAAACGTGAAAATCAGTACGGAAGAAGCGCTGATTTCCGGAGAGAAAGCCGTTATCGATTTCCAGGATCATCGCCTGGTTCGCGCCAGCATCAGCGGTCAACCGGCGACCATAAACTGGGAATCCAGTGAAAACGACGAGGCAATAACCGGCCGGGCGAATGAATTGATCTACAACCGTGAGTCCGGAACCCTGACCCTGACCGGCGACGCAGTACTCAGTTCAGGGATCAGCGAAATCAGCGGCAGCACTCTGCTGTACGACTTTAATGCGGAACAGCTTGTTGCCGGTTCGCCGGATGACGACTCCCAGGGGGTTCGAATCACCATTACCCCGGAAGAAGCCAACGATAAAGAATCGACCGAAACCAGCACTGCAGAGTCTCCCCCCGCGTCGGAGGATCAACCGTGACCCAGCTCGTCGCGACTGGCCTGACCAAAAGCTATCGCTCGCGCTGCGTTGTTGCCGACGTCTCGATGGAAGTGTCGGAAGGCGAGGTCGTCGGATTGCTCGGACCGAACGGCGCCGGTAAAACGACGGCCTTTTACATGATCGTTGGCCTGATCCCTTGTGACCGCGGGCGCATCATGCTGGACGATACCGATTTGACCGGGCTGCCGCTGCACAAACGCGCGCAGCTTGGCTTGGGTTACCTGCCTCAGGAAGCATCCATATTTCGCAAGCTGACGGTCGAGCAAAACATCACCGCGATCCTCGAATTGCGTGCGGATCTCGATCGAGCCAGCCGCGAATCGCAGCTGGAGGAATTACTGGAAGACCTGCATATCGCGCCGGTCCGGAACTCGATGGGTATCAGCCTGTCCGGCGGCGAGCGCCGCCGCGTTGAAATTGCCCGTGCCCTGGCGGCGCGGCCCCGCTTCATATTGCTCGACGAGCCCTTCGCCGGCGTCGATCCGATTTCGGTTCTCGATATTCAAAGAGTGATTACCCAGTTGACCGAGCGCAACATTGGCGTACTGATTACCGACCATAATGTGAGAGAGACACTGGGAATCTGCAAAAGAGCCTATATTCTGCATCAGGGAAAGGTCATCGCGGAGGGAGATACGGATGACATATTATCCAGCCGGGAAGTGCGTGAAGTATATTTGGGTGAATCGTTCCGACTCTAGGGGCCTGTCGGACTCAGGTGTTCGTAGCGAGGCATGGGGGCGACCCGGCTAATGGTAAAGCTGTCTTTGCAACTGAGAATCAGCCAACAGCTGACCATGACGCCGCAGCTGCAGCAGGCGATACAATTGCTGCAACTACCGGTGATGGACCTTCAGGCCAAGATCCGCGAAGCGCTGGAAAAGAACATCATGCTCGAGACCGGGGAGGATCCCGGAAGCACCACCGCAGAACCGGAGGAAACCAAGCCGGCCGCTCCTGCCGAGCCGGCCAGCCCGGATGTGGCAGTAGGCGAGTGGCGCGATGAAAACTACGTTGGCCCGGCTTCATCCAACTGGAACAGCGACGATTTTTTGCCCACACCGGAAATCATCGACCGCAGCCAGGAAACTCTCGGTGAGCACCTGCTCTGGCAACTGGGACTGGAGCATTTATCGCCGGAACAACAAGCGATTGGCAGAACGATCATCGATGCGATCGGCGACGATGGCTACCTGACCGAAACCCTGGACGAATTAGAGCAAATTCTGCTTCCGGAAATCGTTGCGGACAAGCAGGAACTGGAAAAAGTACTGTGCCTGGTCCAGGGATTTGACCCTGCCGGAATAGGTGCCAGGTCGGTAGAGGAATGCTTGCGCCTGCAACTCAACCAGTTCCGGCCGGACACGCCCGGCCTGGAGCTCGCACACCGCCTGGTGGCGGAACATCTCGACCTGGTAGCGTCACTGGATTTCGACCATTTGCGGCGAATGTTGCGGGTCAGCGAAAATCTTCTTGAAGACGCCTTGACGGCAGTCCGCGCCTGTCAGCCGAAACCCGGCTACGCGGTGCAAAGCACGATACCCCAATATATCGTCCCGGACGTATTTGTCAGGAAACAGGACAATACCTGGCTGGTGGAAACCAACTCCGCTGTTTCCCCCAAACTGAGGGTCAATCAGACTTACGCCCGTTTGTTGCGGGGCGGACACGATCATCAGGCGCTGAAAACGCAGCTCCAGGAAGCCCGCTGGCTGGTCAGGAGTCTCGAAATCAGGAATGAAACTCTACTCAAGGTTGCAACGTCTATAATTGAAAGACAGACCCCTTTTCTGGAGCATGGCGAGGAACATATGCAGCCCCTGATATTGAAAGATATCGCCGAGGCGGTAGAGATGCACGAGTCGACCATTTCCAGAGTTACTACCAACAAATACATGCACACGCCACGCGGTATTTTCGAGTTTCGTTTTTTCTTTTCGAGCCACCTGTCTGCAGACGACGGCGGTCAGCAGTCAGCGGTCTCGGTGCGCGCGAAAATCAAGAAACTGCTGGCGTCGGAAAACAGAAACAAACCACTCAGCGATAACAAGATTGCGAAGGTACTGAATGAAGACGGCATAAACGTCGCTCGCAGAACAGTCACGAAATATCGCGAAGCGATGAATATTCCGTCTTCAAGCGAACGCCGGCGATTGGCGTCTCGTTGAAAAATACTGGTATGGATTTTTTGCAAGGAGCGAAGCATGCAATTGTCGATTACAGGTCATCACATCAATATCACTTCCGCATTGCGCGATTACGTTGACAACAAACTGGAACGGCTCGAACGTCATTTTGAAAATGTGACCGATATTCATTGCATTCTCAGCGTGGAAAAATTGCGCCACAAGGCGGAAGCGACCGTCCAGGTCAGCGGCGCAACGTTGTTTGCGGACGAGGTGCAGGAAGATATGTACGCGGCCATCGACGGGTTGATCGACAAGCTCGACCGCCAGGTCAAGAAACATAAGGAAAAAATTCAGGATCATCACGCCAGGGAAGCGCAGAAAACGCGATATCTCTAGCCCGGTTTGTTGATGAATAATCCGGGCTATCAACCCGGCCCGGTCGGCAACTTATGGATGTAAAACAACTACTCCCGCCTGATCGCGTCGCATGCAATGTCGGTGCGCGCAGCCGGAAGCATTTGTTCGAAATTCTCAGCGAATTGCTTGGCAATTCGGATTCCGCCGGTATGCCGCCAAATGAAATTTTTAGCGGCCTGGCCGGCCGCGAACGGCTGGGCTCGACCGGGCTGAATAACGGGATTGCGATTCCGCATGGTCGCGCAAGCGGGCTGAAACAGCCCTGTGCCGCGTTTGCCAAGCTGATCGAACCCATCGATTACGACGCGCCGGATGGCAAGCCTGTCGATCTCGCGCTTGCTGTCCTGTTCCCTGACGGGGATGAAAGTATCGGTATTCTGGCGCTCGTCGCGGAGGTGCTTAGCGATCCTCAGCTGCAGTCCCAACTGCGCGAGTGCAATAACAGTAGCTCCCTGCACGAAATGCTGATCGTGACCGCCAGCGCGTGGCAGGAACGCCAGCCATGACCGGGACAGGGGCATGCGCCTGATTATTGTCAGCGGCCTCTCCGGCAGCGGCAAAAGTGTCGCGCTCAATATGCTGGAGGACCTCGGCTATTACTGCATCGATAATCTGCCGGTAAAACTCGTCGACAACGTGGTCGCCAGCGCCAGGGAGTCCGGGAATCAACAGGACCAGAAGATTTCCATCGGTATAGATGCGAGAAACCGGGCTGAGGATCTTGCCGAACTGCCGGAGCTGATCGGTGAACTCAAGAACAGCGATATTGCCTGCGAATTGATTTTTACGCATGCGGACGATGGCGTTCTGCTCAAACGCTATAGCGAGACACGCCGCAGGCACCCGCTTAGCGACGACATGACCGGTTTGCGCGAGGCAATCCGCCGGGAGCGGAAAATCCTCGCGCCGGTGCGCAATGCAGCCGACCTGGTGCTCGATACTTCGCGGACCAGCGTGCACCAATTGCGGGAAATCGTTCGCCAGCGGGTTGACCAGCGGGCAGCGGGAAGAATGTCGCTGCTGTTTCAGTCTTTTGGTTACAAACACGGTATTCCGGGCGATGCCGATTTTGTTTTCGACGTCCGTTGTCTCCCGAACCCTCATTGGGAGCCCGCTCTGCGCGAATTGACCGGCCTGGAACCGGGCGTCATCGAATTCCTCGAGGCGCAGGAATCGGTTGGCCGCATGCTGGACGAAATCGATGGTTTGCTGCAAAACTGGTTGCCCGAGTTCGTCCGCGAAAACAGGAATTACCTGACCATCGCGATCGGCTGCACCGGGGGGAGACACCGGTCGGTTTACATTTGCGAGAAGCTGGCCGGCCGGTTCTCCGCCAGGTACCAAAATGTCCTGACCCGACACAACGAATTGGCCGGGGATGGCGCTGCCGCCTGAATGCCCTTGCCGAGCTCGCTGACGATGGCTGGTTAGACCTGCCCCCCGTATCCTAGTTACACTGCGCATGCGTTCGGCAATGCCTGGACAGCGATTCAATCACAGGATTCCAGCATGACGGCAGAGATCTTGACAGCGGCGGAAACCCGTCTACAAAAGCTGCGCTCGGCGTTGCAATCGGGTGGCCTGCAACCGGTGGCGGGCCTGATCAATGCGCTGCATCCAGCGGAAATAGGCAACCTGCTCGAATCGCTGCCGCCGGCCGAGCGCGAAGTCGTCTGGGAGCTGGTCGACCAGGACATCGAGGGCGATGTCCTGGTCGAGCTCAATGACGAGGTCCGCGGCAAGCTGATCGAGGACATGGATGCGGCAGAGTTGCTGGCGGCAATCGATGGCATGGAGGTCGACGATCTTGCGGATCTGATCGCCGATCTGCCGGAAACGATCACCTTGCAGATACTGCGCTCAATGGACCATCAGGATCGCGAGCGCCTGAGCACGGTCATGGCCTACCCGGAAGACAGCGCCGGGGGCCTGATGAACACCGACACCGTGACCGTCAGGCCGGACGTAAGCCTGGAGGTTGTCTTGCGTTACACCCGCCAGCGCAAGGAAATACCCCAGGGCACCGACCTGTTTTTCGTCGTCGACCGCAATGACCACTATCTCGGCAGTCTCGATATCAGTTGCCTGATCACCAACGATCCACGAACCATGGTGTCGGATCTGATCGACAAAGACCGGCCGGGCATCCTGCCCGAGACGCCCGCGACAGACGTCGCCGGGCTGTTCGAGGATCGCGACCTGCGTTCGGCGCCGGTCGTTGACGAAGATGGCCGCCTGCTCGGACGCATCACGGTTGACGATGTCGTCGACGTCATTCGTGAAGAAGCCGAACACTCGCTGATGAGCATGGCCGGCCTCGATGAAGAGGACGACATGTTTGCCGGCGTTTTTACCAGTTCGCGCCGCCGGGCGGTCTGGCTGGGCATTAACCTGGCAACCGCTTTTCTTGCCGCATGGGTGGTCGGCCTGTTCCAGGCGACACTGGCGGAAGTCATCACACTCGCCGTACTGATGCCTATCGTGGCCAGCATGGGTGGCGTCGCCGGCAATCAGACGCTGATCCTGATGATCAGGGGAATGGCGCTCGGCCAGGTCGAAAAATCCAACGCGCGCTGGTTGATGTTGAAGGAAACCGCCGTTGGTCTGCTCAACGGGATCGGCTGGGCGATCGTGGTCGCACTGGCGGTGGTGTTCTGGTTCCAGGACTGGCGGATCGGCGCGGTTATCGCGGCGGCAATGGTCATCAATTTGCTGGTAGCCGCCGCGTCCGGTGTTATCGTGCCGCTCGTTCTCAAGCGCATGGATGTCGATCCGGCGCTGGCCGGCGGCGTGGTTCTTACGACGATTACCGATGTCGTCGGATTTATGTCATTCCTCGGCCTCGGCGCTCTTTTCCTCACCTGACAGATCTGCGCGCAAGATGCTGGGCGCGGTCAAACTTCTCATCGGTTCGTCATTAATGAACGCCCGCAAGGATTCCTCCTGCGTTTTGCCGTCGCGATAACCGAGCCGGATCAGGTCGCGGGTAAAACCGCCTTCGAACAACAGATAACTGATCAGCTGTCTGCCGCCACGATTCATCGCGCCCATCCCGCGCAGCAGCATACGCACCGAACGCGGCAATTCGTGCGCATGTTTCAGGGCAATTTCCCGGATATCCTCGCTGGGTACCATGACCAGGCAGTCTATCCTGCGCAGCAATCTGCCACCCGACACCGCACTTTGCTCCGGCAGATGCTCGAGCAGATTGTTGATCCGGGTGATTCTTTCCAGATCGGCGTACAGGCCGTCCATGAACAACGTATCCAGCATATAACCGGCGATCTGGCCCAGGCTGGGTGAGACGTCCCATTCCCGATCGCGTGGCGATTCGCCCTTCTCGTCCCGCACGCTGATCGCAAGCAACCGATCGGCGCCGAGGTGTATTGCGGCGCTGAGCGGCGTCGCCTGGCGCATCGCGCCATCGCCAAAATATTCGCCGCCGATGCGTACCGGCGAAAAGATGACCGGCATCGCCGCACTGGCCATCAAATGGTCGAGACCGATTTTGCCCGCCCTGCCCTCACGGCGGGTGCGGTGCCAGGGCCGGTGACCGGGCCCGGCTTGGTAAAAGCAAATGGATTTCGCGGAACCGTAGCCGGATGCGGTGATCGCCAGCGCTTCCAGCGACCCGTGCTCGATTGACGTGGCGATCTTGTCGAAATCCACGTCGCGAGCCAGCAATTCACGCAATGGCGAGCTATCCAGCAGGCAGTCCGGGTTTTTTAGCAATGCGCCACCCGATATGATGGTCAGCAACCAGTGCATACTGGTGCGCAGCATGGTCCAGGCATCGGTTCGGTAAACGTGGTGCGCGCGGAAATTCCGCCAGACCCTGGCCATTTGCGCGACCGCCAGGCGATAGTTGTCGGCGTTGCTGGCAAGCACCGCACTGTTGATGGCGCCTGCCGATGTACCGCTGATGATTGGAAATGGGCTGCATGAGCCCGGCGGAATCATCTCGGCGATGGCCCTCAACACGCCGACCTGGTAAGCGGCGCGAGCGCCGCCACCGGGCAGGACCAGTCCCTTCTTGAGTTGCGGTCTGTCCTCAACCAAGGCAAAAACCCATTTTGTCTGATCTCTCGATACGAGCCACCATTACTATGCCGTCAACACGATTCTATAGCGTGCCTCGCCATCCGCAAGAATTTTCAGCGCCTCGTTGACCTGGTCCATCGGCATCTGAACGACCCACGGATAAACCTCGTTGGCGGCTGAGTAATCCAGCGTTTCCCGGGTCATCTCGCGACTACCGATGGAACTGCCGGTCAGGATTTTCTGTTCGCCAACAAAATTGTCGGTTTCAACGGTGATCGTCGCTGCCGGCATCCCGACCAGGCAAAGCGTGCCATTGGGCTTCAACAGGCGCATATAGACCGACCAGTCCAGGTCCGCGCTGACCGTAACCAGCAGCAGGTCGAAAGCCGCTTCGGCCGCGGCCGTCTGCCCGCCATCGGTATTGTCCAGATAAAATTGCGCGCCCAGGTTCCTGGCATCTTTTTCCCTCCCCGGCCCACGAACGATCGCGGTCACCCGGTGGCCCATGCGGCTGGCGTACTGCACAGCCAGGTGCCCCAGGCCACCGATGCCAACGACGCCGACATCCCGGCCCGCCCGCGGCAGCAGCCTTTTCAGCGGCGAATATACCGTTACGCCGGCGCACAGCAGCGGTGCGGCCTGGAGATCGCCCAAGCCCCGGGGAATCGGGTGACTAAACCGGGAATCAACCCGAATCCGGCTGGCAAATCCACCCACATTGGCTACGCAGGTTCTGTTGGGCTCGCCGCAAAGATTATCCTCACCGGCATTACAACTCCGGCAATCCAGGCAGGCGCCGCATAACCAGCCCACGCCGACTCGCTGACCGACTGCCAGGTCACTGACCTCCTTGCCCGCGGCGACTATCCGACCGACCACTTCATGACCGGGAACCAGCGGATACTCGCTGATTCCCCAATCGTCATTGACCAGGTGCAAATCGCTGTGACACAGACCGCAGGCGATCACCTCCAGCTCGACATCCATCGGGCCCAGCGCTTTCAGCGTGGCTCGGCCCGGTGTCAAAGGCTGCCCCGGGGCAGCCGTCATCCACGCGCCGGTTTCGTCACCTGATTTACTCGCCATCGATCCGCCTGCATTTATACTCTGGGTCTGCCAGCCGCGCGGCGGGCCAGCGCATAGGTTATGCTGACCGCCGATGCTGGAATCGAACATCTATCGTGGAGGCCTGTAGTGTATAAATCAATCCTGCCGACCCTGCTTTGCCTGTGTCTGCTTTCGCCGGCTGTGGCCGCAGAAAGCCCCGCGGAAGGACAACCGGCGCCGGCTTTCAAACTGCAAGACCAGAACGGCGACTGGCACCAACTGGATGATTACGACGGCCAGTGGGTAGTCCTGTATTTTTATCCGAAGAATTTCACGCCCGGCTGTACGACCGAGGCGTGTTCTTTCAGGGACGATATTCTCGAATTTCGCAAAATGAATGTCGCCTTGCTGGGCGTCAGCATGGACGATGTCGAGTCGCACCAGGAATTTGCCAAGGAATACAGCCTGCCTTTTTCATTGCTGGCCGATGACGATGGCGAGATTTCCCGCCTCTATGGAACCTACCTGGGAATCGGTGGCGGCGTCGGCATCGCGAAGCGCCAGACTTTCCTGATCGGCCCTGACGGATTACTGGCAAAGCATTATCCAAAAGTCGACCCGGAGGTTCACTCGGCGCAGGTCATTGCCGACCTGAAAGATCTGATGGCAGCGGGCTAACCGGTAGCAGCTGCAAGGTATGTGCCGGCTCGCCGGGCAGGAACGGTAGCGGTTCACCGTTCGCCCAGGCGCGGAACCCGGCGCGATAATATGCCGACAGAGGATGTCCGCTCTGACCACCCGGCATATGGAAATAACCCTCCGCTTCGCGCCCCGGGGCAACGGCAAAGCGTTCGGACGCGCCGAAATTTGCGCTCTGCACGCGCGGCATGAAGGTGTCTCCCGCCGCCGCATGGGGCGGCATGTTCAGATATGCGCCAAGCAAGGGTATCTTGCCCAGCGGGTGGTTGATGCGAACGATATTGTAATCGCCCCAGGTCTCCAGCCGCCCATCCCGGTCCGAATCCAGCCTGTCGACAGAATCATCCAGTGCGGCCAGCAGGAAATCCGGCCAGGAATCGTACTGTGGATCCAGCAAATGCCGCGGCCGCTGCTCGAGCAATTGCCACAATGCCCCCTCGAACCTGCGGCTCAGGCGCGGCCGGTAATCCGGGTCGGCCCGACGGGCCTCCAGGGTCAGAAAATGCCTTGCACGGCCGAAACAAAGATTCCGGAATTCGCGTACCAGGCGATACGCCTGCGAACCCGTCGACGCCCTCAACTCGTTGTCCGCCAGAACGCTTGCCGCCAGTTGCCGCTGCGCGGTCTGCCTGGCGCCTGGCATTGCCAGCAGATCCAGCGCCAGGCGCCGCCAACGGTCCAGGAACAAGGCCCGGTCATCCAGTTGGATCTTTAGAAAATCACCCGGGGTCGCGTTTTGCAGCGGAGCCAGGCCGTCACGAATCTGCCGGCTCCTCGCCCCGAGTCCATAACCCCCATCGCCAATCAGGGCAAGTTCCGCATCGCCGACCGTCCTGGAATTCGCAGTCCAGATTTGCCCGGAGGCGGGATTGACCACCCGCGGGTACTCCAGCGCGCCGATCAAGCCATTCCAGCCGGTCCCTGGGCGCGCCCACGACGCCGGCAGCAGGGGATCGAAACCGCCCTCGCGGCGCGGGATTTTCCCGATGATCGTCCAGCCGATATTGCCATCCGCATCGGCAACCACCAGGTTTTGCTGCGGCATGCCGATCTCGGGCGCGACTCGCAGCGCTTCATCGACGCTGTCGGCAAACATCATTTCCAGCAGCCGCACGTTGGTCGCATCCGGCATCGCCGCGAGCCAGCGCACACTTTGCAGCCGGCCTTGCCGGTCGCGCCCGATGACCGGTCCCCAACGGCTGGTGCGCACTTCCAGGACCGCATCCTCGCTGCCCTTGACCCGGATCGTCTCGCGGTGGATTTGCAGATCGCGATAACCATCGGCAGTGAGGTATCGTCCATCATCCTCAGGATGACTTTCCAGGATTACCCGGTCCGTCCAGTCTCCGTAACTGTTGGTAAAGGACCAGGCTACCCGCCCGTTGCTGCCGGCAATCATCAACGGCGTACCCGGCAAGGTCACGCCGGTGACATCCAGGTTCCTGCCGCGTACATTGGCTACCTTGAAGCGCGCCCGGTACCAGACCGCGGGGACCCGCTGCCGCAAATGCATGTCGCTGGCCAGCATGCCGCCGCCGTGTGCGGTTCGCCGACCCGCCAGCGCCCAGTTGTTGCTGCCCACGGCCATTTCCGGTTCGTATTCGGGCGCCACCGGATCCGTGTCGCCCACGGCCCCGGCAATCGACCTGAGGTCGTAGACCTCGGCCGCCGGTGGTGACGGCGGGTTGACCGCCGAACCGGTCAGGGGGGCATCCCACCGGGTACCCGCGGGATACAGGAATCGATACATCGGCGCAGGCAGGACGTTTCGCAGATAACCCCGCTCAGCATCGGAGTCGGCGTTTTCGTCCTGCAGATCCGCATACATCGCCAGCACCACCAGCAGACTGTCCTCGGGGATCCAGGCCCGTGGCGGCTGGCGCAGCAGCAAGTACTCGAACGGGCTGACTGCCAGCGCGCCCAGACCCGCGTTGACGCCATCGGTATACGCTTCGAGCATGCGCCTGTGATCGGCCGTCAAGCCTGTGAGAATTTGCCCCGCAACGTGGCGCAACCGATGTAAGCGCATAGAGCGATCGTGAGCCAGCGCGCGGCTGCCGAACAACTCCGACAATTCACCGGCGGCAGAGCGGCGTTGCAGGTCCATCTGGAAAAAGCGCTCCTGTGCGTGCAGGAACCCGATGGCGCGGGCCAGGTCGTCCAGGCTCCAGGCGCTAAGCTCGGGTACGCCGAGACGATCGCGTTTTACCGTGACCGGCGCCTCCAGACCGGCGAGATCGAAGGATCCATCAAGCTGGGGCAGACTGCCGTGCAACGCGGCCCAACCGGCGAAAAATGCGCCCGCGGGCAGCAGGATCGCCAGCAGCAGCAATCGGCGAAGTCTTCTCATCGGTTCTGTCAGTCACCCGCCCGCAACAGTTTCATCGAGTTTGTGCCGCCGGATATGCCGATCGCTTCACCCTCGGTGAAAATAATCAAATCGCCCTGCGACACCAGGCCCTGTTCCAGCAGGCGCTCGGATACCTGCTTCCAGACCTTGTCGGTCCGGGTCTGGGTAATATCGAACGACACCGGAAACACGCCGCGGTACAGGTTGACCCTGCGCCTCGTCCGTTGATGGCGGGTGAAAGCATAAATCGGTATATCCGATCTGATACGCGACATCCACAGGGCAGTCTTGCCGGATTCCGTCAGCGCGATAATCGCTTTGGCATCCAGGTGATTGGCCGTATACATGGCCGCCATCGCGATCGCCTCGTCGGTATGCTTGAACATCGAATCGATCCTGTGGCGCGACCGGGTATGCGCGAGATGGTGTTTTTCAGCCGCTTCGCAAATCTTCGCCATTGCCGCTATGGCCTTGACCGGGTATTTGCCGATCGCCGTCTCACCGGACAGCATCACCGCATCCGAACCATCCATGACCGCGTTGGCGACATCGGACACCTCGGCGCGGGTCGGAATCGGGCTGTTGGTCATCGACTCCATCATTTGGGTCGCCGTGATACAGACCCGGTTTTTTTGCCTGGTCATGCGAATAATTCTTTTTTGCAGGCCCGGCAGTTCGGCATAACCGACCTCGACGCCCAGATCGCCACGGGCGACCATGACCACATCGGCCGCATCGACGATGGACTCAATATTTTCAATCGCTTCCGCACGCTCTATCTTGGCGACGATCCTTCCCTGGCCGCCCGCCTGCTGATAAAGCGATTTAGCCTCGTTGACATCGGTCGCGTCACGCGGAAAGGAGACCGCCAGGAAATCCACGTCTATATCCACGGCCAGCTTGATGTCTTCGCGGTCCTTATCGGAAAGCGCCCTGGCCGACAGCCCGCCACCGAGGCGATTGATCCCCTTTTTGCTCGACAACACGCCGCCAACCATTACCCGGCTGACGACCCTCGGATGTGCCACCTCGATAACTTCGAGGGTTATTTGCCCATCGTCGAGCAACAGGACATCGCCGGGGCTGAGATCCTGGGAAAGTTGTGCGTAGGTAATCCCGACAACTGTATTGGTGCCGGCATCCGGATCATATTCGTAGTCCAGCGAGAAATGATCGCCTTCCTTCAGATCGATGCGATCCTCGCTAAAACACTCGATGCGAATCTTTGGGCCACCGAGGTCGCCGAGTACAGTGACCTCGCGCCCGGTTTTTGCCGATGCTTCCCTGATCAGGCGCATTGTTCGCGTGTGATCTTCAGCTTTGCCATGAGAAAAGTTGATCCGCGCGACATCCATGCCGGCCAGGATCATCTTCTCGAGTGTCTCGGGCGTATCGGTCGCCGGCCCCAGTGTCGCGATTATTTTTGTTCGTCTTTGCATGTCAACTCTCGCCCGCGTCCGGGGGCTCCGCTCAGGCGGCTTCCTGCGCACGGGCCTGCAATACCGCAACGGCAGGCAAAGTCTTGCCCTCAAGAAATTCCAGGAATGCGCCGCCGCCCGTCGAGATATAAGAAATCTGGGCTGCCAGCTTGTATTTCTCCAGCGCGGCCAGCGTATCACCACCGCCGGCAATAGAAAACGCCGAGCTTTCCGCGATCGCGTTGGCGAGCGTGCGGGTGCCTTCGCCAAACTGGTCGATCTCGAAAACACCGACCGGACCGTTCCAGACTATGGTCCCGGCATCGCGCATGATGCCAGCCAGGACTTCAGCGGTATCCGGCCCGATATCGAGGATCATCTGGTCGTCTTCTACCTGGTCCACTGCACGTACATCCGCTTCCGCCGTATCCGAAAATTCCGTGGCGACCACAACGTCGCTGGGTAGCGGAATACTCGCGCCACGCATGGCGGCAAATTCGGCCACTTCCCGGGCCGCATCCAGCATCCCGGGTTCATACAACGACTTGCCTACCGGGTGACCCGCGGCCGCGATAAAGGTGTTGGCAATACCACCGCCAAGGACCAGCTGGTCAACCTTTTCGGCAAGCGTTTTCAAAATAGCAAGTTTGCTCGAGACCTTGGAACCGCCGACGATGGCAACCAGCGGCCTGGCCGGATTCTCCAGCGCCTGGCTCAGCGCCTGTAATTCTCCGACCAGCAACGGCCCGGCGCAAGCGATCGGCGCATACCGCGCGACACCATGGGTGCTCGCGTGCGAGCGATGAGCGGTGGCAAATGCATCCATGACGAATATATCCGCCAGCGCCGCCATTTTTCTGGACAATTTATCGTCATTGCTTTTTTCGCCGGGATGAAAGCGCACGTTTTCGCACAGAACGACTTCGCCATCTTCGATGCTGAGCCCGTCCAGCCAGTCCTTTTCGAGCCGTACTTTCAAACCCAGCATGCTGGACAATTTTTTGGCCACCGGCGCCAGCGAAAACTCTTCCTGATATTCACCCTCCCGTGGACGCCCAAGGTGCGATATCAGCATCAGCTTCGCACCGGCGGCGATCGCCATGCGAATGGTCGGCAATGCAGCCCTGAGACGGGCGTCGCTGGTGACAATGCCATCGCTGATCGGCACATTCAGGTCTTCCCGGATCAGCACGCGTTGACCCGCAAGATCCAGTTCGTTCATACGTAGAAAATTCACATGTCCTCCGCTACAGGAGATTTACCGGCAACCCGCGGGCCCTGCACTAGCAGGCTGTTACTTCGCGTTGATCAGCGCCAGCGTCGTATCCAGCATCCGGTTTGAGAAACCCCACTCGTTGTCGTACCAGGCACAGACTTTTACCAGCCTGCCCTGCATGACCTTGGTCAGGGTCGCGTCATAACTCGACGAAGCCGGGTCGTGATTAAAATCTACCGACACCAGCGGCCCGTCGCTGTACTGCAGCACCCCCTTCAGTTCTCCATCGCTTGCCTCTTTCAGTATCGAGTTGATTTCTTCGATCGAGGTATCGCGGGACGCGGTAAATACAAGGTCCACGAGCGACACGTTGATCGTCGGCACGCGGATCGCAAAGCCGTCCAGCTTGCCTGCCAGTTCCGGAATTACCAGGCCAACCGCAGCGGCGGCGCCGGTCTTGGCCGGAATCATCGACATGGTCGCCGAACGTGCCCGTCTGAGATCCGAGTGATAGACATCGGTCAGGACCTGGTCGTTGGTGTAGGCGTGAATAGTGGTCATCAGCCCATGTTCGAGACCGATTTTTTCAAGCAACGGCTTGACCAGCGGCGCCAGGCAGTTGGTCGTGCACGAAGCGTTCGAAATGACCTGGTCGCTCGCTTTGAGCGTATCGTGGTTGACGCCATAGACGATAGTCGCATCCACCGATGTGCCGGCGGGCGCCGAGATAATGACTTTCTTTGCGCCCGCCGCCAGGTGGGGCGCCGCCTTTTCCTTGGTGGCAAAAAATCCGGTGCTTTCGAGCACAACGTCAACGCCGAGTTCGGCCCAGGGCAACTTGCCCGGATCGCGTTCGGCGCAAACGCGAATTCGGTCGCCGTTCACCACCATGTGGTCGCCATCCACACTGATCTCACCGGGGAACTTGCCGTGCGCGGTGTCATACCGCGTCAGATGGGCATTGGTGTTCGCATCGCCCAGGTCATTGACGGCGACGATGCTGATTTCCTCGTTGCGACCCGATTCGTACAGGGAGCGCAGGATGTTGCGGCCGATTCGGCCATAGCCGTTAATTGCTACTTTGACAGTCATGTTGTTTTCCTTTCTGAATATCCGGCCGCGATCAAAGAATCTCCCGGGCAACCTTGATGATGTTATCCGAGGTGAAACCGAATTTTTCAAATAACTGACCGGCTGGCGCTGACAGGCCAAACCGGTCCATACCAATAATCCGGCCACCAGGGCCGGCATAACGATGCCAGCAATTGCTGACGCCGGCTTCGATAACAATGCGGGTGCTGACTTCGGCAGGTAACACCGAATCGCGGTACGCATCGTCCTGGACCTCGAAAACGTCCGTGCTCGGTATCGATACCACACGCGTGGACACACCGGATTTTTCCAGTTCAGCGGCCGCCTCCATCGCGATGGAAACCTCGGAACCGGTGGCAATCAAAATCAGCGCCGGCGTTCCTGCACAGTCGCGCAGGACATAGCCGCCGCGCCGGATATTTTCGATTTGCCTGTCATCGCGTTTCTGGAATGGCAGGCCCTGGCGGGTAAATACCAGGCAGGTCGGTCCGTCCCGCCTCTCGATCGCCGCCTGCCATGCAAGGGCGGCCTCGACGGTGTCGCACGGTCTCCAGACGATCATCCCCGGTATCAGCCGGAGGCTGGCGACATGTTCCACAGGCTGATGCGTGGGCCCGTCTTCGCCAAGACCGATCGAGTCATGGGTATATACGAAAATGCTGCGCACCTTCATCAACGCGGCCATCCGTATGGCGTTGCGCGCATAGTCCTGGAATGTCAGGAAAGTGGCGCCGTAGGGGATCAGGCCACCGTGCAGCGCCATGCCATTCATCATCGCGGACATACCGAATTCCCTGACCCCGTAGTATAGGTAATTGCCGCTGGCATCCTCCGCGGATATCGTCTTCGACTCATCCCAGTAAGTCAGATTGGAGCCGGTCAGATCCGCCGATCCGCCGAGCATTTCCGGCAATGCCGGCGCGAACCCGTTGAGCGCCCGCAACGATGCCTTGCGAGTCGCCATATCGGCAGCTTCGGTGTTAATTTCCTTGACGACGCCGGCAGCGAATTCCTGCCAGTTATCCGGCAGTTCGCCGGCCATCCGCCGCTGGAATTCGGCGCCCAGTTGCGGGTGCTTTTGCCGGTATGCCGAATACATTTGCTGCCATTGCTCTTCCACCCTGGCTCCCTTTTCCCTGGCATCCCACCCCGCGCGTATCTCATCCGGGACATCGAACGGCGCGTGCGACCAGCCGATCGTGTCCCTGACCAGGGCAACTTCTTCGGCGCCCAGCGGCGCACCATGGGTCGCTGCACTGCCTTGTTTGTTTGGCGAACCCCAGCCGATCACCGTCTTACAGCAGATCAGGCTGGGCCTGTCGCTGGCGCGCGCGGCGTCTATGGCCTTTGCCAGCGCCACCGGATCGTGGCCATCGACATCGGCAACCACGTGCCAGCCATAGGCCCGGAAACGAGCCGGCGTGTCATCGCTAAACCAGCCATCGACCTTGCCATCGATGGAAACCCCGTTGTCGTCATAGAAAACAATCAGTTTTCCGAGGCGCAAGGTGCCGGCCAGGGAGCAGGCTTCATGCGAAATGCCCTCCATCAGGCAGCCATCGCCGATGAAGGCATAGGTATGGTGATCGACCAGGTCGAAGCCGGGCTTGTTGAATTGTGCCGCCAGGACTTTTTCAGCCAGCGCCATGCCAACCGCGTTGGTGATGCCCTGCCCCAGCGGGCCGGTGGTCGTTTCTATGCCGAGGTCCTGATCGTATTCCGGGTGACCAGCGGTGTGATAACCGAGCTGGCGGAAATTTTGAATCTGCTCTATATCCAGCGGATAACCACTCAGGTGCAAAACCGAATAAAGGAGCATCGAGCCATGGCCATTCGATAACACGAAGCGGTCCCGATTTTCCCAGCG
>SMUX01054879.1_pt1 | contig 19608 bp, 19 predicted proteins | sample 2456431 | NCBI WGS metagenome assembly SMUX01 (sample SAMN11095930, study PRJNA526329) | marine sediment metagenome | biome: Marine sediment; feature: Surficial sediment; material: Deep marine sediment; isolation source: Hadal surficial sediment | place: Pacific Ocean | collected 2014-11 | depth... | reverse complement strand
GTCGAGACCCTGCTGACACAAATCAGAGAAATCGAAATAGTGCTGTTTGATGTGTTCCATGGCCTCGGGTCCACGATCTTGCTCGGGAATTGCGAACGGATACACATAGAATTGACCTATCTGGTTGCTGGCGCCGACCAATCTGATGAATTGATATTCGGTCGCAGCAAGCGCCGCATCCGGCATCATGTTGAGAAAACCGATATGAAGCTCGCGTATATCCTGCTGTTTCGCGCGCGCTACAGACAGCACGTCCTGACCACGGTCACGGAGGCGCTGAAACGTCGGCAAATTATTATGAGCAACGAGCGGCATTCTTTCTCATTTTTCCCTGCATCCGCAACAGGTGCACCAGTCTACCTAATTACCGCAGCGCCTTTTAGGCAAAAAAAAGCCCGGTGGGAGCCGGGCCTTCATTAATTGTGCAGGAAATGCACGACCTTACATCATGCCACCCATGCCGCCCATGCCACCCATGTCCGGCATTCCCGAGCCGCCTGCATTGTCCTGCGGTGCATCAGCGACCATTGCTTCGGTCGTGAGCAGCAAGCCTGCTACAGAGGCAGCGTTTTGTAGCGCATAGCGCACGACTTTGGTCGGATCCAGAATGCCGGATTCGATCATATCACCGTATTCGTCAGTTGCAGCGTTGTAACCGTAGTTGCCCTTGCCTGCGGCAACCTCATTCAGGACAACACTTGAATCACCACCCGCGTTGCGAACGATCTGACGCAGCGGCTCTTCGACGGCGCGCTTCAGAATGGCGATGCCTACGTTCTGATCGTCATTGTCGCCTTTGAGCTTCGCGATCCTGGCAACCGCACGAATGTAAGCAACACCACCACCCGCTACAACGCCTTCTTCTACAGCGGCGCGAGTAGCGTGCAGCGCGTCTTCAACGCGTGCTTTCTTTTCTTTCATCTCAATTTCGGTAGCGGCACCAACCTTAATGACGGCAACACCGCCAGACAGCTTGGCAACACGCTCCTGCAGCTTCTCTTTGTCGTAGTCCGATGAAGATTCTTCAATCTCAGCGTTGATTTGCTCAACACGGCCTTTGATGTCTTCACTCTTGCCTCCACCGTCGATAATCGTCGTAGCTTCTTTGGTGATCTGAATCTTCTTGGCCTGGCCAAGATCTTCGATCGTCGCCTTCTCAAGCGACAGACCAACTTCTTCAGAAATTACCTGGCCACCGGTCAGAACGGCAATGTCCTGCAACATAGCTTTGCGTCGATCGCCGAAGCCTGGAGCCTTAACAGCAGCAACCTTTACGATGCCACGAATGTTGTTCACAACCAGCGTAGCCAGAGCTTCGCCCTCAACATCTTCCGCAACGAGTAATAGTGGACGGCCTGCCTTGGCAACGGCTTCGAGAACCGGCAGCAGATCACGAATGTTTGAGATCTTCTTGTCGTACAGAAGAATCAGTGGGTCCTCGTGCTCAACCTGCTGGCTGCTTGCATCATTGATGAAGTAGGGAGACAGGTAACCGCGATCGAACTGCATGCCTTCAACGACATCGAGCTCGTTAGCGAGGCTAGTACCCTCTTCAACCGTAATGACACCCTCTTTGCCCACTTTGTTCATGGCATTGGAGATGATCTCGCCGATCTCGACATCAGCGTTGGCGGAGATGCTGCCAACCTGGGCAATCGCCTTTTCGTCTTCGCAAGGCGTAGATAATGCTTCCAGCTCGGCAACCATTGCAGCCGAAGCTTTGTCGATACCCCGCTTCAGATCCATCGGGTTCATGCCGGCAGCAACTGACTTCAGGCCTTCGCGCAGGATCGCCTGAGTGAGAACCGTAGCAGTCGTTGTTCCGTCACCGGCGACATCGGATGTCTGGGAAGCAACTTCCTTAACCATCTGCGCGCCCATATTTTCAAACTTGTCTTCGAGCTCGATATCTTTAGCAACCGATACGCCGTCTTTCGTGACAGTCGGTGCGCCAAAGCTCTTGTCGATCACGACGTTGCGGCCTTTTGGACCCAGGGTCACTTTTACCGCGTTCGCGAGGATGGTGACACCAGCAAACATCTTTTGCCGGGCATCATCGCCGAAACGTATTTCTTTAGCAGCCATTTTTGAATTCCTCTTTAATCTTCGATTACCGCCATGATGTCGTCTTCCTTCATCACGAGCAGTTCTTCACCTTCAACCTTGACCTCGGTGCCGGCGTACTTGCCGAACAGGACCTGGTCGCCAACTTTGACGTCGAGAGGGCGAACATCACCGTTCTCGAGGATCTTGCCGTTACCTGCAGCAATGACTTCACCCTTGATGGGCTTTTCTGTCGCAGCATCAGGAATGACGATTCCGCCGGGTGATGTGCGCTCTTCTTCCACGCGCTTTACAATGACCCGATCATGAAGCGGACGCATCTTCATGGTGTATTTCTCCTGTAAATTATTGATTTATAACCGACTTAAGGCGGTTTTCCCGGCCGACGGCAATTAGCACTCGGTCGCAAGGAGTGCTAATAATAGGCATCGCGCGCAAGAATTCAAGTGGCAAAATCTGATCTGAGTCGATGACAAGGCCAATCAAAGGCGTAACAATCGCGTCTCGAAGCTGGTCCTTATCATTGGACCGCCACGATTAATCCCCGAGTAGGGCTCTATGACATTGATTCAAAAGGTATTTACAGCATTCGTTCTTGTTTGGGTTGCAGGGATATTGCAGGCGGCCGATGACCGCCCGGCACCGCCGCAGGACGTATTTCATTACGTTGTTTCTGATGTGGGCGATGCACTTGAAATCGACTGGGCGGTCGAGGACGGCGCCTATCTGTACCGCGACCAATTCGGCTTCGCCGTCAACGATGCCGCACTCGTACTTGGAAAACCCGGGTTGCCCGAAGGTGAGATACACAACGACGAATTTTTCGGCGAGCAAGTCGTCTACCGCGACAATTTTTTTGTCCGTCTTCCGTACACGGTAACTGGCGACAAACCCGCCTCGATTACGTTAACCATTGACAGTCGCGGCTGTCTCGATGCAGGTTATTGCTACATGCCGCAGACCTGGATTGAGACGGTCGATCTCAAACCCGCCGAAGCAGGGAAAAAGCAGTTGAGCTTCGGCGATCTTGCCGGCTACTCCAGCGATCGGGCATTGCCTGCAGATGAAGTCTTCTTCCCAAACGCGTTTGCCGTCGACGGCAATACGATCGAATTCGGTATCCGGCTGTTACCGGGCTATTACCTGTATAAGAGCAAAATCACCGTTCGCTCGCTAAACGACAAAGCAGAGGCCGGGCAACTCGACTTACCCAAGGGCAAGATAAAGACCGACGAGTGGCTTGGTGAACAGGAGGTCTACTTCAACGAGGTGTTCGGTAGAGTCACCATCGCCCGCGCGACACCTGCGGCGATGGACCTCGAAATCGAACTCGGCTATCAGGGATGCAAAGTCGACGGCATTTGTTATTTGCCCATCACGAAGGTGCTGACGGTAAGCCTGCCCGAGGCATCGACGACAACAGATCTCATACCCGTATCAGAGCAGGCGCGCCTCGCACAAATCATTACAGGGTCGAGCATCTGGGTGGCTGCCGCTCTGTTTTTCATCGCGGGACTGGGTCTTGCATTTACACCGTGCGTACTTCCGCTGGTGCCCATCCTTTCTGGAATCATCGCTGGCGAAGGCGACAACGTCAGTCCGCGGCGTGGCTTCACGTTAGCATTGAGCTATGTCATGGGTATGGCAATCGTGTACACAGCGGCGGGTGTCGCCGCGGCGGCGGCCGGCCTGCAGCTGCAGGCAACATTCAATCAGCCGTGGATTATTATTCTTTTCGCTGGCCTGTTCGTCGTTCTCGCACTCGGCATGTTCGGCGCATATGAGCTGCAAATGCCGAGCGCACTGCAAAGTAAACTGGCAAGCGTCAGTGGCAATCAGAGGAGCGGCACGATGATTGGCGCTTTCGTCATGGGCGCACTGTCGTCGTTAATTGTCACGGCATGTGTCGCGCCGGCGTTGATCGCCGCGCTTTCGGTGATCGCACAAACCGGCGACATGCTACGCGGTGGCAGCGCATTGTTTGCCATGAGTCTGGGCATGGGCGCGCCATTGCTGTTGGTTGGCGCCGCACAAGGAAAATTGTTGCCGAAAGCCGGCGGCTGGATGGTCGCCGTCAAGAACGCCTTCGGTTTTATGATGCTGGCCCTGGCTGTCTGGATGCTATCCCGAATTCTGCCTGGGACCGTAACGATGCTGCTGTGGGCTGTCCTGGTATTTATGGCTGGCGTTTTCATGGGCGGACTGACAACGCTGAGCACCGATTCCAATGTGACGCAGAAACTCGGTAAGGGATTTGGATTCCTTGCAATTATCTACGGCATCATCCTGTTGCTCGGTGCACTAACTGGCGGCAGCAATCCGTTGCAGCCGCTCGCAAGCATCAACCTGGGTGGTAGTACATCGACAGTTGCCGAAGCGGAGCACGATCTGCCGTTTCGACGTATCAAGACGGTCGATGATCTTGACCGCGACGTCGCGGCGGCTGCCGCAGAAGGCAAGACTGTATTGCTCGACTTCTACGCCGACTGGTGTGTGTCGTGCAAGGAGATGGAGGCTTACACATTCACCGACGATGATGTTCAGGCGGCACTTTCCAATACGGTCTGGCTACAGGCCGATGTAACGGCCAATGACGAGGCCGACCAAGCGCTGTTGAAACGCTTTGGAGTATTCGGTCCGCCGACCATTATCTTTTTCGACGCGGACGGACAACAACGTCACGGCTACGAAGTCGTCGGCTATATGAAAGCACAGGACTTCGCCAGACATGTTCGGCAAGTATTCTCGGTATCGGATAGCATGTCGGCCCGAGTTAACGAATAGCAGGAATCACAGTGTCACGAATTTTCTTGATCTTCGCATCGGCGCTGGTCGCGCTGATGGCCGGCGCATTGTTTTACGCCGCGCGAATTCCGGTGCAAGCGCCGCAGCCGGCACCGCAATTAATTGAGCAGCCAGAGGCGCTGGAAATCGTAACACACCCGTCTTTTACTTTACCCGACCTGTCCGGCACAGACCGTGACTTTTCCGAGTGGCGGGGCAAAAATGTAATTCTGAATTTCTGGGCCACCTGGTGTGCCCCCTGCCGCCGCGAGATTCCACTGCTCAAGGCGTTCCAGGATGAACAGTCGGGCAACGGTTTTCAGGTCATTGGTATCGCCGTCGATTATATGGACGCGGTTGCAAGATATGCGGAGACAGCAAATTTCAATTACCCTGTTCTCGTTGGAGAACAGGGGGCGATGGCGATCGCTGAATCTTCGGGCATCCACTTCAGCGTTTTGCCATTCACGATGTTCCTTGCCTCCGATGGCGAGTACATCGGTGCCTATATCGGTGAATTGCATCAGCAGCACCTGGATACGATTGTCGAGGTTATGACGCGCCTCGATCGTGCCGAAATTTCCAAGGACAGCGCTCGTGCGGCGCTGAATCGACTCTGACACGGCAAAAGTTGTAGTAAACCCCGAAAAAACCGTTAGAATTGTCGCTATCTTCGGCTATCTGGCGGCGAACCCCTCGAAATGTCCTCTTTTTTGCTGATCAACGGTCCAAACCTGAACCTGCTCGGTTCGCGGGAACCCGATGTCTATGGCACAACGGGTCTTGCCGACATCGAAGCGCGCTGCATTACGGTGGCTAAAGAGCTGGGACATGATCTCGATTGTTTTCAAAGCAACGCCGAGCACGAACTCATCGACCGCGTACAACAAGCCGGGACCGATGGCGTCGAATTCATCATCCTGAATCCGGGCGGTTTTACGCACACGAGTGTTGCATTACGTGACGCCTTTCTGGCCGTGCAGATTCCGTTCATCGAAATTCACCTGAGCAACACGTTTGCGCGGGAAGAATTTCGGCATAACAGCTATTTCAGCGACATTGCGAATAGCTGTCTGTTCGGGTTTGGGGCACACGGTTACGAATTGGCGCTGCAGGCCGCTAGTCAGCAGGTCGGCAATGCCGAGGATAAATAATGGATATAAGAAAAGTAAAAAAACTCATCGAATTACTCGACGAGTCCGGCATTGCCGAAATTGAGATTACCGAGGGCGAGGAATCTGTACGCATCAGTCGCTACCCACCGGGATCACCGCTGGTAGCCGCTCCGGTTGTTGCTGCACCTGCGCCCACTGCCGCACCGACCGTCGTACCCGCTCCGACCGCCGCACCGGCGGCCGCGGCCGAACCCGAAGACGACGGCTTTGAGGTAACCGCGCCCATGGTCGGTACGTTCTACGCAGCATCGTCGCCTGGCGCCGCGCCGTACGTTCAAGTCGGTGACCGCGTAAATGAGGGTGATACGCTGTGCGTCATCGAAGCGATGAAGATGATGAACCAGATTGAAGCGGACGTTTCGGGAGTGATCAAGTCAATTCGCATTCAGAACGGTGAACCGGTCGAGTTCGGACAAACGCTGTTCGTCATCGATCAGCGGCAAAACGACTAAGCGGGCCGACTAACATGCTCGAAAAAATCGTTATAGCCAATCGCGGCGAGATTGCGCTGCGCGTGTTGCGGGCGTGTCGTGAAATGGGCATCAAGACGGTCGCCGTGCACTCAACGGCCGACAATAATCTCAAGCACGTATTGCTGGCCGACGAGACAGTTTGCATCGGACCGCCACCGTCGGTCGATAGTTATCTGAATATGCCGGCGATTATCAGCGCGGCTGAAGTTACGGACGCAACCGGCATCCACCCAGGCTATGGCTTCCTGTCTGAGAACGCAGACTTTGCGGAGCGCGTGGAATCCAGTGGATTCACATTTATCGGACCGAAAGCAGATGCGATTCGATTAATGGGCGACAAAGTTTCTGCCATCGCAGCAATGAAAAAAGCTGGCGTACCTTGTGTTCCGGGATCTGACGGCCCGCTGGGCGAAGACGCCGACGAGAATATGCGAATGGCACGGGAAATCGGCTACCCGATCATCATTAAAGCATCGGGAGGTGGTGGCGGACGTGGCATGCGCGTCGTTCATGCCGAAGCGTCCTTGGTTGCCGCGATAACGGTAACCAAAGCCGAAGCGAGAGCCGCGTTTAACAATGACGTCGTGTACATGGAAAAGTTTCTGGAACAGCCACGGCACATCGAGTTTCAGGTGTTGGCGGACTCGCACGGCAACGCCGTACATTTGGGCGAGCGCGATTGCTCTATGCAACGGCGCCATCAAAAAGTCATTGAGGAAGCACCAGCGCCGGGCATTACCGAGAAACAGCGAAATCGCATCGGTGAGCGATGTGTTCAGGCCTGTAAGGAAATTGGTTATCGCAGCGCGGGCACGTTCGAGTTTTTGTACGAGAACGACGAGTTTTATTTCATTGAAATGAATACTCGCATTCAGGTCGAGCACCCTGTGACCGAGATGATAACGGGCATCGACATTGTTCGTGAGCAACTGCAAATCGCCAGTGGCGAAGAACTCACGGTGACTCAGGATGACATAAAAATTCAAGGTCACGCTATCGAGTGCCGGGTGAATGCTGAAGACCCCAAGAACTTCATGCCATCACCAGGGCTCATTACGCTTTGGCACCCGCCAGGCGGACCCGGTATTCGCGTTGAGAGTCACATCTACAGCGGTTACAAAGTGCCGCCGTACTATGACTCCATGATTGGCAAAATCATTGCACACGGTGGATCGCGCGAAACAGCATTTGCACGCATGAGAAATGCGTTGACTGAAATCGTAATCGAGGGCATCAAGACCAACATACCGCTGCACCAGGAAATCTTTCAGCATGCAGCGTTCCAGGCGGGCGGAACCGATATTCATTACCTCGAGAAACGTCTCGGGCTGGTGTGACGCGGAGTTCAACTACGGTGGCATGGCGTCAGTTTGTTATGCGTCTCGACGCGCTGGATTCCGACGCTGTCGAAGAAATCTTCGTACGCTTCGGTGCCAGTTCGGTCACTCTGGCCGACGCAGGCGATGACCCGGTACTCGAACCCGGTCCTGGAGAAACTCCGCTTTGGGCCGACACGATGATCACCGGATTGTTTTCACCCGACGTCAATATAGGGCAGCTCTGCAAAAGCCTGCAAACTGAGCTCAAGCTAACGAAATTGCCGGCACACCGCACCGAGAACCTTGAAGATTGCGCCTGGGAGCGCGAGTGGCTGAAAGATTTCGGGCCAATGCGATTCGGACAACGGCTCTGGATATGCCCGACCGGAAGCGATATTTTAGAAAGAGACGCCGTTGTCGTTCGCCTCGATCCGGGCCTCGCCTTCGGGACCGGCACACATGCGACCACCGCCCTTTGCCTTGAGTGGCTGGACGGATTGCCGCTGGCGGGTAAGACGATGCTTGACTACGGCTGCGGATCGGGCGTTTTGGCCATTGCCGCGTTGAAGCTCGGCTGCTCTGCAGCGACCGCCATGGACATTGATCCGCAGGCCATTATCGCGACGCGTCAGAATGCCATCGACAACGCTGTGCTGGATAATTTGCAAATTTTAGGCGCGACGGAGGCTATTGACGGCGTTTTTGACGTCGTTATAGCCAATATCCTTGCCGGGCCACTTGTCCAGTTTGCAGAATCCATCACATTAACGTTGCAACGGCGCGGTATGCTTGCTTTGTCCGGCGTATTATGTGAGCAGGCCGATGACGTAATGGCAGCTTTTGAGCCCTGGATCAACTTTGACGATCCCGTGGTCAAAGAGCAGGACGGCCAAATATGGTCGAGATTGACTGGAAGACGGAGAGCGGGCTAGTGGTCCAACACGCTCATATTGATGGGTGCAGATCTACCCATATAATCCAAAGCAAGGCGCAGCCCAAAAGAAATGGCCAGGTCCATTGCGAGGGCTGCGACGCTGCGTTGGGTTACCTGGGTAGCTCCCTTTCGGCGATTTGTGAAGCAGTCGCCAGCGTCGTTGTGCCTCTTGCCAAGGGCGCGCCATTACCAGCGAGGCACGCCTCGCGATCAACCGCTTCACAAGCCGCTGTACGCTTCAATATGAACGGGCTGGACCACTGATGTACACCCAATGCCCAGACTGCGGAATTGCATTCAAAGTCACAGCCAAGGTCTTGAAACAGGCCGCTGGCAAAGTCCGCTGTGGTGGCTGCGGCAACGCATTCGATGCACTTTCCTATTTGTCCGAGAAAAAACTGAAGCAATCTGCGACAGGAACGACCGATCAGGCCGTACCGGAACTTAAACCCGAAATCATCGAAACGGACGACGGTCTTCCGCCGTCTATTTCGGCGGAACAAAATGCCGCTCTTTTGAAAACGCTCGACGAGCTCGCCGGATCCGATATTCGTATCGAGGACACGGGGGTCGAATGGCGAGTCATTGACGAGGAGGAAGCGGCAGAACTCGTCGCCGATAATGACAACGCCGGCCAGGTCAATGCTACAAAGATCGATGAAACACTCGATGCCTCCGCGACTCCCATTGACGAAGTTCTGACGAAGACACCAAACATCGTAGATGAACCCGAGATATTCGAGGAGCCTGCTGACGGACCTTCCAAGAGACCGATCGACGAATTACGTTTCGATGACAACACTCCACTGCCAGACGACTTCGATCTCGATGACGAGTCTTCTCAAATTCCGGAAAAGGAATCTGAACCTGAGCCGGAAAAACCGGAAGCAGAGATTGCCAGGCCGCAAGCGGATCTCGTACTCAGTGAGCCGGACGAGTGGCAGGACATACTGGGCGAATTTCAAGAGTCAGCCGAGGAGGTGGCAGCGCGGACTGATGCGACGGTTGCTGACACGGACGATGCGAAAGATGACGGTGATATCGAAGCCGAATCTGAGTCCGAACCAGAGTCAGAGTCGGGCGACCCGCTGGATATGGATACACAGTTCGCGCTCCAGGCTGAGGCGATGGGCATTGATCTGAGCGGCATCGACGAACTTGACGAAGAAGAAGATTCCGAGGACGACGATGAGTTCGGGGAAGACACCGCTCACCTGGATATACTCGACGAGCAGGTAGAACCGATCGTCGAAAGCCACAGAATTGAAGATGAACTGGCGGGCCTCAATGACGAAGAGAAAGATGAGCACTATGTGCCACCTATGACGGACGAAGAACATACCGCCAATATGCAGATCGACCAGGACCTCATGGCACTCTCTAGCGAAGACGAAGACGGCTTTGCTTCAACAATCGTTATTCCGGAAAACGATACTGAGAAAAAAGCACTCGAAGAAAACCTCAGCGCTGCCGACGGCGACCTCGAGGATGAGCTTGAGCATGAGCTCGAGCATGAGCATGAGCGTGAGCTCGAAGATTTGGAGCACGATTCGGGTTTTGAAACGATCGTTATGGAGGGCGAATCTATTCGTGCAGCGATCGACAGTAAGAAACTCGCTAAAAATGCAGCCGCTGCGGCCAAATTGGCAGAACTGGCCCGAGTTGAAGAAGCGGAACAGGCGAATCACACCGATCGCAGGCGCTACGGTTTTATCGGTGGCATCGCTGTCTTGGTTCTTCTCCTGATCCTGCAGATGATGCACCAGTCGCGCGAAGCGCTGGCGACAATCCCTGCATTCAGCGGCACCATCGGTCAGGTCTATCGCGCTTTCGGCCAACCAGTGCAGCCGGCGTGGGATATCACCGGCTGGCGATTCGAGGCAACCAAAGGCAGCACCCAAGGTGACGATGAGGAACTGACTATCTACTCGCGCGTCGGCAATAATTCGGACAGCCCTCTGCCGTACCCACTAATAGGAATCTCGTTAACCGACCGTTTTGAAGAAACCATTGGCAGCCGCGTACTCGATCCCACTGAATACCTGCCGACTGATCTTGATCCCGGAGAGATGGTTGCACCCGGAAATACTTTCAACGCTGTGATTACGATTAAATCGGCGTCTGAAGACGCGACAGGATTCAAACTAAATGTCTGCTACAGATTGTCGGATGGTCAGCTGCGTTGCGCCATTGACGATTTCAAGTGAGCCTTTCGCCCCTCAAGATCGGCCCCTACACACTCTCCAACCCAATCGTTCTGGCTCCGATGGCGGGCGTTACCGACGCGCCGTTTCGACGCATTTGCAGATCGTATGGCGCTGGAATGACGACGTCGGAGATGACCACCGCCGACACCAGCCTGTGGCAAACGCCTAAATCCCGACATCGGCTCAATCTGGATCTGGATGCTGAACCCGTCGCCGTTCAAATTGCCGGTTCGGACGCCGAACAGCTTGCGACAGCGGCTCAGGCCTGTGTGAAACGAGGCGCTCAGATCATCGACATCAATATGGGCTGTCCGGCGAAGAAGGTCTGCAAGAAACTTGCGGGTTCGGCATTACTGAAGGACGAAAAACTCGTCAAATCGATTTTGACCCACGTGGTATCCGCCGTTGCGGTGCCTGTCACCCTGAAAATTCGGACAGGCTGGGATACCGAGCACCGAAACGCCGAGATTATTGCGCGAATCGCGGAGGATTCCGGCATTCAATCGCTGGCCGTTCACGGCCGAACTCGCGCATGTCGATACAAAGGCGACGCTGAATTCGAAACTATTTCGCGTATTAAGGAGATTGTTGATATACCCGTATTTGCCAACGGCGACATCACCACACTGAAGAAGTCGCTTGAAGTATTGCGCCTAACGAATTGCGACGGCTTGATGATCGGCCGCGGCGCGCAGGGACGGCCGTGGATTTTCCGCGAGCTCGGACAACTTCTAAACCCGGATCAGGATTTGCCGCAGCTGGATAAATACGAATTGCGTGATACTATGCTCGGCCACTTGAATGAACTACACCGGTTCTATGGGGAAGTGACCGGAGTTCGAGTGGCTCGCAAGCACCTGACCTGGTATTGCAATAGTTTGGCAAATGCCGGCGATTTTCGTCGCCAGGTGGTGCGTGTCGAAAGTGCTTCAGAACAAATCGAATTGACAAAGATGTACTTCGATCGAGAGGACGGGGGCATCTCTTTGGCAGCATGATTTTCCTGAAGTTTTGGGGAGTACGGCTCGATGACCGGGCCAATGATTCAGGATTTAGCCAACGTGGCAGACAATAACAATAACAGCGACTCGCTCATGGCGAGAAAAGGCAAAAAGCCGCTCTGCAAACACACTGAAGACGCACTGAATCAATATTTCACCTCCCTGAATGGCGATCGACCGGGAGATCTGTACGATCTCGTCATCGGTGAGGTGGAGCGACCACTCTTCAAGGTCGTCATGGATTACACGCGGGGTAACCAGAGCCAGGCCGCCGATATACTCGGGCTCAACCGCGGCACGTTGCGTAAGAAACTCAGAATCTATTCGCTCATTCAGTAGGAGCCGCTGCGGCATACCCCCCTTTCCTCCCAGGTGATTTGATGTTCAACGTTCGACGCGCGCTGGTCAGTGTTTCTGACAAGCGTGGTTTGGTTCCTTTTGTTTCCGGCCTCGCCGCGCTCGGAGTAGAGGTCCTTTCGACGGGCGGTACTTGCCGGCAATTACGAGCCGCAGGACTCGATGTCATCGAGGTGTCCGAGAAAACGGGGTTCCCGGAAATTATGGATGGTCGCCTCAAAACGCTGCACCCCGTAATTCACGGCGGCCTGCTGGGGCGCCGAGGAACCGACGAAGCCATTATGGATGAACACGGAATCGAGCCAATCGATTTGCTGGTCGTCAATCTCTATCCGTTCGAGCAGACCATCGCTCGAGACGATGCGACAATCACTGACGCGCTCGAAAACATAGATATCGGTGGTCCCGCCATGATTCGTGCCGCATCGAAGAACCACGACGGCGTCGCCGTCGTTGTCGAGCCGGACGATTACGAGGCTGTTCTCGAAGACCTGAAGAACGGCATGCTATCGCTTGAGAGTCGTCGCCGACTCGCCGCGAAGGCGTATGCTCATACCGCGAGCTACGATACAGCGATCACCCAATACCTTTCTAATGCGCTCGGCGACAACGCCCTGGGACAACGATTTCTGTATTCAGGCCGCCTGTCGGAAAAACTTCGTTATGGTGAGAATCCGCATCAGGATGCGGCGTTTTATGTTGATCAGCAAGCACTGGCAGGCTCTCTGGCCACGGCACGACAACTGCAAGGCAAATCCTTGTCGTACAACAATATAGCCGACAGCGATGCAGCTCTTGAGTGTGTGAAGCGGTTCGAAGATCCGGCCTGTGTCATCGTCAAGCATGCAAACCCGTGTGGCGCTGCAGTAGCCGACAACATTTTCGATGCCTATGACAGGGCATTCAGAACCGACCCGACGTCGGCCTTCGGCAGCATCATCGCTTTCAATAGAGCGCTTGATGCAAAGACGGCTGCGGCAATAACAGACCGGCAGTTTGTAGAGGTGATCGTCGCTCCGGCAGTCGATGCCGATGCCGCCGAGATAGTGGCAGCGAAGAAGAATATTCGGGTTCTTGAAACCGGCGATTGGAGCGAGTCGGCCGCATGGCGGCCTCCTACATTTGACTTCAAGAAAGTGTCGGGCGGGTTGCTGGTGCAGAATACTGACCGCGGCGTGATTACCGTGGACGACCTCAAAATTGTCACCGATGTCGCACCGACTTCAGGCCAGATTCAGGACATGCTGTTCGCGTGGATCATTGTAAAATTCGTGAAGTCGAATGCGATCATATTTTGCAAAGACAACATGACAATCGGTGTCGGCGCAGGCCAGATGAGCCGTATCTATAGCACGAAGATTGCAGCGATCAAAGCCGCGGATGAAGGCCTGGAAATTAAGGGTTCTGTTATGGCGTCCGACGCGTTTTTTCCGTTCCGCGACGGCATCGATGCCGCGGCAGAGACCGGCATTTCGGCGATCATTCAGCCGGGTGGGTCGATGCGGGATGATGAAGTGATACAAGCCGCGAATGAACATGGGCTGGCCATGGTCTTCACCGGCATGCGCCATTTCCGCCATTGAGGTACGTTATCCAACCATGAAGGTCCTGATCATCGGCAACGGCGGACGCGAACATGCACTCGCATGGAAATGTGCCCAGTCGACCGATGTCGACGAAGTGCTCGTCGCAGCCGGCAACGCCGGTACCGCGCGCGAGGACAAGGTTCGCAATGTTGCGATTTCACCAGATGATATTGAGGCACTTGCAGAACTCGCGCACGACGAAAACATCGGTCTGACCATCGTGGGCCCGGAGGCACCCCTGGTCGCGGGCATCGCCGATCGCTTTTCTGAGCTCGGCCTGCGCTGCTTCGGACCGAATGCCGCTGCTGCCCGACTGGAAGGATCCAAGGCGTTTACCAAGGACTTCCTCGCGCACCACAAGATACCGACGGCGGACTACCAGAACTTTACTGACCTTGATCTCGCGCTCACATATATACGCGAACAGGGAGCGCCGATCGTTATCAAGGCGGACGGGCTTGCCGCGGGCAAAGGCGTCATCGTTGCGATGACGCTTGAGGAAGCCGAACAGGCCGCAACCAATATGCTCCATGTCGGCAGTTTCGGAAACGCGGGCGCGCGCATCGTTGTCGAAGAGTTTCTCGACGGCGAAGAAGCGAGCTTTATCGTTATCACGGATGGCACCAGCGTGTTGCCACTGGCGACATCGCAAGATCATAAGGCCCGCGACGAAGGCGACGTTGGCCCGAACACGGGCGGAATGGGCGCTTACTCCCCGGCCAGTGTCGTGACTCCGGAAATCGAACAACGCATCATGGATGAGGTTATCAGCCCAACGCTGGCCGGCATGCGAGCCCATGGTCATCCGTACCTTGGTTTTCTGTATGCCGGTCTGATGATCATGGCGGACGGCACGCCGAAAGTGATCGAATTTAATTGCCGTCTGGGTGATCCTGAGACGCAACCTATCCTGTCGCGCCTCCGGTCGAGTCTGACTGACCTCTGTATGGCGACGCTCGACGGAACGCTTGCGAGCCAGTCCGCGGACTGGGATTCGCGGGCCGCGCTGGGCGTTGTTCTCGCTGCTGGCGGTTACCCGGACACCTACGCCAAGGGCAGGGCCATTAGCGGCCTTGCCGATGCCGATAGCGACGATCAAAAAGTTTTTCACGCGGGCACTGCCACTGACGGCGACAAGGTGGTAACAAACGGCGGACGGGTGCTGTGTGTCGTCGGGCTTGGGAAGTCGGTCGAGGCTGCTGCAGTCTCAGCTTATCAGTCCGTGGACAAGATTCACTGGGAAGACGTTTATTCCCGGCGTGACATCGGCCACCGCGCGATCGCGCGCGAGCGGCGCTGAGAGCAGTGTGCTAACCACGGCCGAAGCACTCGAAGCCGTACTGGCCGCCACACCGGCCTTCTCCTCTGAGGCGCTCGCTGTGGTGGATGCTACAGGACGCGTGCTGCGTCAGACCATACGGGCTGAACGCGACCAACCGCCGTTTGATCGCGTCATGATGGATGGTATTGCGTTCGCCTGGTCCGATTATGAAAACGGCCAGCGCAAGTTTCCGATTCAGGCGATGCAGGCCGCCGGCGACGAAGTTCTGACATTGAAGAGCGGCCACTGCATCGAAATCATGACTGGCGCCGCAAATCCTGTGAATGCGAACTGCATTGTTCCCGTTGAACGCATCGCCGTTACAGACGATTCCGCCGAGATCGAAGACGACTATGAAGTAAAGGAAGGCAGCTTTATACATCCGCGCGGATCGGATTACGCCCAGGGCGCGCATCTTCTTACGCCGGGAAAGAGAATTTCTCCTTTCGACATCGCGATTATTGCTTCATGCGGGGAGACAGAAGTTGAAGTTGCCACCGATCCCGTCATTCGGGTTATTTCCACCGGCAACGAGTTAGTGGCCGCCGGACAAACTATTGAACCGCATCAGATTCGCATGTCGAACGGACCGGCTGTCGTATCGCTGTTGGAGAGTCACGGCTACCAGCGGTCGGAACACGATCACATCGTCGATGATATCGATGCAATGCGCGACCAGCTGGGTCAACACCTGGAACAAGCCAGCGTACTCATCGTGAGTGGTGGTGTTTCTATGGGAAAGGCCGACTATGTGCCGCAGGTGCTCGAGGACCTGGGAGTCGACGTCGTGTTTCATAAAATCAGTCAGCGCCCCGGCAAACCGATGTGGCTTGGCAAGGGCCCGAACGATCAGATCGTCTTTGCACTGCCCGGGAACCCGGTGTCGGCGTTGGTTTGCTGTCGTCAGTACGTGATACCGGCCCTGAGCAAGGCATCGGGCGAACCCGAATCACCGCCCGAATTCGCTGCCCTCGCTTCGAGCGTGTCATTCAAACCGGCGCTAACGTGTTTTCAGCCAGTGAAGCTCGTCTCTAACACAGCTGGACAGTTACTCGCCATGCCAGTGAAGACCAACACCTCCGGTGATTTCGCATCGTTGTCGGCGACCGACGGCTATGTTGAACTGGCAAAAGATCAGACCGATTTTCCGGCCGGTACACCTGTGATCCTGCATCGATGGAATGCCGGTTGATCACGAAACAGGCTACTGTGCGCAGATGATTTCTGCCGTTGATGCACTTGAACGCCTCCGCGAAGGCAACCGCCGGTTTGTTTCCGGAGAGAGCGCCAATGATGTCACTACAAGCCACTTGCAACGACCCGATATGGCTTCTGGTCAAAACCCGTTTGCGATCGTTCTCGCGTGTTCCGATTCGCGTGTACCAACCGAATTAATTTTTGATCAAGGCATCGGCGATTTGTTCGTTATCCGAGTTGCAGGAAACATCGTAGCCCCGTCACAAATTGGAAGTATCGAATACGCCGCGACACAATTTGGTACACGACTCGTTGTCGTACTGGGTCACAGCAACTGCGGGGCTGTCATCGCAACGCTTAAGGAACTAGCGAAAAAGGATAACCATAGATCACCGAATTTGCGAGCCATTGTCGACAGGGTGCGGCCGGCCGTTGAGCCCGTGCTTCGTGAACACAAGGACAGCGATTCTGAGTTCGTTATTGGCGAAGCTGTGCGTGCAAATGTACGGGCTTCAGTAGCACGATTGCAACACGGCTCGTTGATCATCGAGAACTTAATCAACGAACGTGAACTGCAGATTGCAGGTGCTGAATATTCTATCGAGACCGGCGTGATCGAGTTTCTGGAGGACGATTGAGTTGAGCATCGTTTCCGGCCGCTGCTTCTGCAACTCGATCCAATTCGAAGTGGAAGGACCAGAGAAGTTCGCTTGTTTTTGTTATTGCGAAAGTTGTCAGCGCGCCGCCGGGGCACCGGTCGTCGCTTGGTCTACGTACGAAAAGACGTCGTTCCGATTAACACTGGGCGAACTGCAATGGCACCATTCGTCGCCCGGCGTTACCAGGGGGCATTGCTCAAACTGCGGCTCACCGATCACCTACGAAAATGCTAAGCGACCCGGCGAAATCGACATTACGGTCAACACGCTTGATGACCCGAATGGACCAACATTGTGTGCACACATCTGGACCGAGGATAAGAAGGCGTGGATGACAATCTGTGATGACCTGCCCGTTTACGAAAAAAACATTGCTTAGAAAAACCATGCCAAAGCCACGCCAACACGAGTAGCCGAGTCGCTCGAGATTCGGACTCGACTCTCGTTGAGCAGCGTCATTTCGTATCGACTGTGAAACTCTCTGCCAATGCTGGCTGCTAGCATAAAATGCGTATGCGCGCGCCAGTTAAGCGCCCACTCAAGCAAGTATGCCTCGTAGATTAATTGGGAGTGCTTAGTCAGGCTCTTGTCCTTGACATACCACTCATTCCCATTCGGCGCGATCCGCAGTAAGGAAGTAAGACTCTTTGTTACCTGGTGGCTAACTTGCGACGTTGGGAAGCCGATTTTAATTTTCCAATCTGGATGGGGTTGCCAATGAACACTGATCACAGGATAGACGTGATATTCGCCAAAGCGATGATCGCCACAGAAACCGTAGCGCAAACCCAGACCATCGGACCTCTGCCAACCCCAAATCACGGCTGCCAGAAGTTGCAGCGCGTCAGCTGTGTATTCATCAGGGTCACTGGTGACGTTGGACGAGGCAGACAGCGCAGGCGCAATGCTGAAACGAAAACTCTTGTTACCAGACTGACTGAGCCTGTGCACAGGGAAGAAGAAGGTGTGTAAATAACCATTCGTCTGTAACTCGAGTCGATCGACGTGCAAGATCGTGCTGCGGTGTCCACCCCCCAATATCCAGTTGCTGTTCAATTTGAACAGCAAATCAGTATTGTAATTTTCTGTGGTTGTTTCACCAAGGCTTCGCTCAAGCGAGGTCTCTTCTTTATCGTAATATGCGATCGACAGATGAGATTCCGCCGTCGGCTCCTGACAAATATCAACGCTGGCTGAACTGTTTGCGATACAAGGTAAACAGAGACCCACGCAGCCCAGGAAAGTACGAAACCGATGAGCGTTCATCTTTATGACTGCAATTCGCACTGATTTTCGCCATTTCATTGAGCCGGGCCTGCTTGCAGGACTATCGCAGATCAATGCCGTGCTCGATATACGCTTTCAGGCACATGAGCATGTGCATCCAGCCGCCACAGTTGTCGTGAGATCCCTTGAGACCTTCGGCATCGGTTTTCCAGCCTTCCTCGCTGATGCTCAGCATCGTGGCGCCGTCTTCCAGTTCCTCGAATTCGAAAATTACGAGCACCTCGTAGGAACCCTTTTTGGTTTTCTTCCATATTTTCGACTCGAGCGCGAGTACGATCAACTCGTTGGGCACCATTTTCCTGACAGTGACCGGAAAATCACCCCAGTCATTCCAGGTCCACGTGATGCTCTCTCCTTCCTTCATATCACCGCTACTGCTATTCGTGAAGTAACGGGTCAGGCGGTCGCTCGACACGATGGCGTCATAGACGTCAGCGACGGGCCGCGCAATCTGTGTGTTAACCGTATAGTTCCTGGACATTGTGTCATCTCCATATAGTTGCAAATCATGTTATAAAAATATAACATATCTGTCAATGGTCAATAGGAAAAGAACTGCGGGCCGCAAATCCGAGGACGATCTGGTGTTCAAAGCACTGGCGGGCACGGATCGACGCAAGATACTTGACCTCTTGCGCGACGCGCCCATGACAACAGGTGACATCGTCAAAAAGCTGACGTGGCTCGACAGGACTACCGTTATGCAGCACCTGGGAGTCCTGGAGCAGGCACGCCTTATTATCAGTAAAAAGGAAGGGCGCTGCCGCTGGAATTACCTGGACGTGAGCCCAATCCAGCGAATTCACGAGCGCTGGATTCAGGAATATTCGATGCCGTCTGCAAGGTTGCTGAGCCAGCTCCAGCGAGACATCGAATCCCTGTAATTGCGCTGCGAAGCATAGCAACAATATTCAAGATAATTATCGACAGTAGATACAGAAAATCGTCCTCGCTGATGAGGTTCGCTATTGGCGGTTTGTGGAACAGGTTTCACACGACCGAGTCGGGTTCGAAATGGACACGCTTGAGCTGGAAACTGCGTCCATTTGCAGCTAATTTGTCATCGAATAGCAGCGTAGAGCGTTTCGTCCAGACGAGGAGCAAGCCGTGGCCCATATCCCCAAGAGGTCACGTCGCGAGGTTCTTGCCTGGGGCGCGGCGGTGTCAACCGGTTTAATTGCCTGTGGAGAGACGAAGGACAGCATGACTTCTGTGGATTTGACCGGCTCATTACTCGACCTTTC
>SMUX01371152.1_pt1 | contig 19609 bp, 19 predicted proteins | sample 2456431 | NCBI WGS metagenome assembly SMUX01 (sample SAMN11095930, study PRJNA526329) | marine sediment metagenome | biome: Marine sediment; feature: Surficial sediment; material: Deep marine sediment; isolation source: Hadal surficial sediment | place: Pacific Ocean | collected 2014-11 | depth... | reverse complement strand
CCTGGCGATAATGTTTTGGTGAATTCTGATCGCCCGATCAATCTCACCGCGGCGCCGGAACAAACTGCCAAGCGCAAAGTGAGTTTCGATGGTCTTATCGTCAACACGCACCATGCGCAGGAAATGCTCCAGCGCCTGATCTGTCTGCTCATTGAGCAGGAAATTGAGGCCTTTCAGGTAGTCGATGTTAAGCGGCGGAGGCGCGTCTTCGTCGTCACGCTCGCCGAAACGTCCCATGGCCCAGCCGGCCGCGGCCAACAATAGGAACAGCCCGGCAAGAAAAAATGTGGACTCAGTCGGCATCGCTTAACGGCAGACTTCTCAAACTGCTGACTTCGCTTTGGGAAATGCGCAGAGATCGGCGCAGCATTCGGCGTTCGTTCGTGACTTTGAATGCGTATAGCCCCATGCACACAACACCGAACAACCAGCCGATTGCAAACACGACGGTGAATGCGAGCGCGACGGGCGAATTGATTTCCCAATGCAACAGTTTCAGGTTGACTTCGCCTGGGTTACCGGCAGTGAACACGACCATCGCCGAGAAAATCAGGATGATCAGCAATGTAAAGCCGATACGTTTGAGAATAGTCAATTCTTGATAGGAAAGTGGCGACTTGCGTTCACACGCTCTCGCAAGTCTTTGCCCGGCTTGAAGTGCGGCACGTACTTACCGGACAGTGCAACCGCTTCACCGGTTTTCGGATTGCGCCCTATACGGGGCGGGCGATAGTGCAACGAAAAACTTCCAAATCCTCTGATCTCAATGCGATGACCCGTGGCCAGGGAATCGCTCATGAGATCAAGAAGGTGCTTGACTGCAAGCTCGACATCTTTTGCAGGCAAGTGTTTTTGTTTGCGAGAGATTGCTTCTATTAGTTCTGATTTCGTCATTTTACCTTTCGCCGTACCGGTTGTTTATCGTAACTCACGGATAGTAAAGGTAATAATAGCCCGGACAACGTCGTCTGGGCTACCTTTTTAACTTATTATTTACTTTCGCCGGACATCTTTTCCTTCAAAAGCTCGCCAAGCGTGGTTCCTACAGGGGCTGCAGACGAATCAGACTTGTAGCTACTGACGGCCTCTGCCTCCTCGTGAACCTCCTTAGCCTTGATCGAAAGCGCAATTGTGCGGTTCTTGCGATCGACATTGGTGAACTTGGCCTCGATCTTTTCACCAACCTTGATCATCGTGCGCGCGTCCTCTACCCGGCCGCGAGCCAGCTCAGATGCGCGCAGTGATCCCAGCACTCCGTCACCGAGATCTACGATTGCGCCGTGCGCATCGACCTCTGTAACCGTGCCAGTAACAATCGTGTTCTTCGGATGGGCGGCGAGCCAGCCAGAGAAAGGATCTTTCTCAAGCTGCTTGATGCCCAGTGAGATCCGCTCGCGTTCTGCGTCAATTGCCAGTACCGCTGCCTCAATTTCCTGGCCCTTTTTGTAGTTGCGCACAGCCTCTTCACCCGGCAGATCCCAGGAAATATCGGACAGGTGTACGAGACCGTCGATCCCACCGTCGAGCCCGATGAAGATACCGAAGTCCGTGATTGACTTGATCTGACCGGATACCTTGTCGGTACGGTTGAAGGTAGCGGCGAACTCGGCCCATGGATTCGCCTTGCACTGCTTGATACCAAGCGAGATGCGACGGCGTTCTTCGTCGATTTCGATAACCATGACTTCGACTTCTTCGCCAACCTGAACGACGCGTGATGGATTAACGTTCTTGTTCGTCCAATCCATTTCGGACACGTGAACTAAACCTTCAACGCCATCTTCAATTTCAACAAAACAACCGTAGTCCGCAATGTTCGTGACTTTGCCGAACATGCGCGTCTGTGGCGGATAGCGGCGACCGAGATCTTGCCATGGATCATCTCCAAGTTGCTTCATGCCCAGTGATACACGCTGGCGTTCGCGATCAAATTTGAGGATCTTGACGTCGATCTCCTGACCCACTTCAACAACCTCCGAAGGATGCTTAACGCGCTTCCAGGCCATATCGGTGATGTGCAGAAGTCCATCGATACCACCGAGGTCGACGAATGCGCCGTAATCCGTGAGGTTCTTGACGATACCCTTAACGGTGTTGCCTTCCTGAAGTTCCTTCAGGAGTGCCTCACGCTCTGCGGAGTACTCTTTTTCAACCACGGCACGGCGCGATACGACTACGTTGTTGCGACGCTGGTCCAGTTTAATGACCTTGAACTCGAGTTCCTTACCTTCAAGGTAGGCAGGATCTCGAACCGGCCGAACATCGACCAGTGAGCCCGGCAGGAATGCCCGGACATTGTCGATTTCAACCGTGAAGCCACCCTTGACGCGACCATTAATGATGCCTTCAACCACGGCACCTTCTTCAAAGGCCTTCTCAAGATCAATCCAGGTACGCGCACGAATCGCTTTCTCACGAGAGAGCTTGGTCTCGCCAAAGCCGTCTTCAACGGCATCCAGCGCGACTTCAATTTCATCCCCTACCGAGATGCCGACTTCGCTCTTGTCGTTCTTAAACTGTTCTATCGGGATAACGGCCTCGGATTTGAGACCTGCGCTGACAATGACGACATCGTCATTTATCGCGACAATAATACCGGTGATGATTGAACCCGGTTTTATATGTTGACTGGCAAAACTTTCTTCAAATAATTCAGCAAAACTTTCAGACATGTTGATAAACCAAGGGAACGCGTGTTCCCACCCAACGCCAGATCGCGTCCTGCGACCGACGGTCCACAAAAAAAGGAGCGAACATCCTGTCCGATCCTGTCCATTTTCCTTCTTCAGAATTTAGAGTTCTGCGACCCAGTCCAAAACTGTTTGCGTAACAGCCTCGATGGACTTGCCTGAGGAATCCAGAATTCTGGCGTCCTTCGCGGGCTTCAGCGGGGCTACCGAGCGTTCGGAATCTCGCCGGTCACGGTCCTCTATGTCCCGTGAAAGCGCGGCAAGGCTAACATCGATACCCTTGTCATTCAACTGCTTATGGCGCCTTCTCGCCCGCTCCTCGGCGCTTGCTGTCAGGAATATTTTGAGCCCTGCGGAAGTAAATACGTGCGTACCCATATCGCGGCCGTCTGCCACCAGACCTGGCGCCTTCTCGAACGCCCGCTGGCGTACCAACAGCGCCTCTCGAACCTTCGGGATGGCCGCCACAGCAGACGCTCCGGTGCCCGTCGATTCCTTGCGAACCTCGAGCGTCACATCTTCCCCGGCGAGCCAAATGCGCTCGGATCCTTCGTCATTACTGTCAAATTGGATGTCAAGGTCTGCAGCGAGCTTCGCCAGCCTTGTTTCGTCATCAAGCGACACGCCGTTATTTTTGGCTGCAATCGCCGTCAGGCGGTATAAGGCGCCGCTATCGAGCAGATGATACCCGAGCGCTTCGGCCACTCGCCGGGCGATGGTTCCCTTGCCGGATCCGCTCGGTCCATCAATCGCAATCACGGGGACAGTCATCCTAACTTCGCTCCGCCTGAATCTGCGCACCGATTGCTGTCATGCATTCGCAGAAACCGGGGAACGACGTATCGACAGCGTTGACGTCTTCGACGATCACTTCATCTGCCGCAATCGTTCCGGCGAGTGCCAGCGACATTGCCACCCTGTGATCGCCATGACTCTGAACCGTACCGCCGTTGAAATGACCACCATGAACCACAGCACCGTCATCGGTTTCATCGACCTGGATACCGAGATTCCCAAAGGCGTCGGCCATCGCTGAAATCCGGTCGCTTTCTTTCACACGCAGTTCGCCAATACCTGAAAATTCTGTCTTGCCGCTGGCAGCGGCGGCAGCGACGAACAATACCGGAAACTCGTCTATGGCCAGTGAAACAAGTGACGCGTCGACGGGACCACCATGAAGTTTGGATGAACGCACACGAATATCCGCAACCGGTTCTTCACCCAGTAGTTGATCGTTTTCGAGGCTGATATCAGCTCCCATGCTCTGCAAAATGCTGATGATACCGGTCCGTGTCGGATTTACACCGACGTTCCTGATCTGGATATCGGCATTTTCTGCCAACAGCGCAGCCAACATCACGAATGCGGCCGACGAAAGGTCTGCCGGCACGTTGACCTGGCAGCCTCGTAGTTGCTGGCCCCCTGTTAAGGAGACTGTCCCATCGATTGAGGTGACGGTCACTCCCATCGAGCGGAGCATGCGTTCCGTGTGGTCACGCGTTACTGCCGGTTCTGTCACAGAGGTCTCGCCATCCGCGTACAAGCCACCCAGTAATACGGCCGATTTCACTTGCGCGCTGGCCATGGGCGTTTGATAGCTGATACCCCGCAAACGATCCGTTGCACGTATTGCCAGCGGCGGTCGACCATCGCGGCTTTCTATCGTGGCGCCCATCTGGGTTAGTGGCTTGATGATGCGTTCCATCGGGCGAGCCGTCAGCGATTCGTCCCCGGTCAATACGCTGTCGAACGACTGACCACTCAAGAGCCCGGTCATCAGTCGCATCGCCGTACCGGAGTTGCCGAGGTCCAAATCCCTGTCCGGCGCCTGCAAACCACGTAGGCCAACGCCGTCGATAGACAATTCCGTTGCACTGGGTTGCTGAATATCGACACCGAGCGCCCGCATTACTGCCAATGTCGCCAAGCAGTCCTCCCCCGTGAGGAATCCGCTGACCTCAGTGCGACCTTCCGCAATACTGCCCAGCATCAACGCCCGGTGAGAAACAGATTTATCGCCAGGTACGGTGACCGAGGCGTCTTGGACCTTTGATGGAGTGACTCTGAAACGCATGAGAAAGAATTGTCAGCCAACGGCCTTCGGATAAGCACCCAGCACGCGGAATAATGAACTGGTCTTCTCCAGCTTTTGCAGGGCTTCGGCGACCGGAGATTCCTCCGCATGGCCCTCAATATCGATAAAAAACACGTAATCCCATTTCTTGCGTCGCGACGGCCGCGACTCGATACGAGTCATGTTGACGCCATATTCCGCCAGCGGCTGCAACAGGCTATGTAATACGCCAGCGCCGCCCGCAGTGTCGCTCGTCGACACCAGTATGGTCGTTTTGTCGTCACCACTAGCGGCCAGCAGATTGCGGCCGACAACCAGAAAGCGCGTCGCGTTATCGGCGCGATCTTCAATATTGTTGACCATGATCTTCAGCTCGTAAACGTCGGCGGCGACTTCGGGACCTATCGCCGCGGTACCATCTTCATCGCGAGCGCGTCGTGCACCGGAAGCATTGCTCGACATGCCGATGAGTTCTACGTGCGGAAGGTACTCGCGCAACCAACCACGACACTGGGCGAGCGACTGCTCGTGCGCACAGATACGTTCGATATTATCGAGCCCCTCCATTTTACTCATCAGGTGCTGCTCGATCTTGAGTTCGATTTCTCCGGATATTTTCAGTGGCGACGTCAGGAACATATCCAGCGTGTTGTTAACAGACCCTTCAGTAGAGTTTTCTATGGGTACCACGCCAAAATCCGCCGCCCCACATTCGACCTCCTGAAATACTTCGTCGATCGTGTGAAACGGCAATGCACGAACGGAATGGCCAAAATGTTTATAGACTGACGTCTGTGTGAACGTACCCTCCGGACCGAGGAACCCGATTTTCAGTGGCTCCTGCTGCGCAAGACAGGCAGACATGATTTCGCGAAACAGGCGCAACATCTCTTCATCGCGCAGCGGTCCTTCATTTCGCTTGAGCACGTTGCGGAGAACTTCCGCCTCACGTTCGGGCCGATAGTAGTCGACGGCAGATCCAAGTTCGCCTTTGGCGGCGCCAACCTGTTGGGCAATAGTCGCCCGCTCGTTAATCAGCGCCTGAATACGCTCGTCCACATCGTTAATACGATTGCGAATCTCCGAGAGATCCATGACCTGTTTGTCTTTGCCCGTAGCAGTCATTTCCTACCTGCTCCGAAAACCTAATGGAATCCTGAGGTTATACAGGCTTGCCTAGATTTCGCAACGTCAGAACGCCGTCAATGGCGCGGATCTGATCCAGCATTTCCGACGTCGGCTCCGCATTGACGTCCACGATCGTGTACGCGAGGTCGCCGATGGACTTATTGAGTAGATCTTCAATGTTCAAGCCCGCCTTCGCGATGCAGGTCGATATCTGACCGACCATATTCGGCACGTTGGCATTTGCAAGCGTTATCCGCCAAGCATCCAGCCGCGGCAGACGTGCCTCCGGGAAATTGACGGAGAAACGAATGTTGCCGTTTTCGAGGTACTCCTTGACGTTCTCCGCCACCATAATCGCGCAATTTTCCTCGGCCTCGGCCGTCGAGGCACCCAGGTGCGGCAGAGCAATCACCTGCGGATGCGCGATGAGTTCAGGTGTCGGAAAATCCGTCACAAAGCAATGCAGCTTACCGCTGTCGAGAGCAGCCATCACCGCCGCATCATCCACGATCCCGCCACGAGCGAAGTTTACGATCACGCCGCGGTCGTGCATTAAAGCAATTCGGTCCGCATTCACCAATTTTCGTGTCCCATCGGTGAGCGGTACGTGCAAGGTGACGAAGTCGGCATTCTGGAATAGTTGATCCATCGTCTCAACGTGCTCAACACCGGAAGAAAGCTGCCAGGCATTTCTGACCGTAATTGCAGGATCAAATCCAACGACCTTCATGCTGAGGGCCAATGCTGCGTTCGCTATTTCAACACCAATTGCGCCGAGCCCGACGACAGCAAGCGTTTTCCCCGGCAACTCGAATCCAACAAATTTTTTCTTGGCCGCTTCGACGGCTATTTCCAATTCATCGCCGGTTTCATCCAACGACGAAACGAATGCGCTGGCACGGCAAAGGTTGCGAGCTCCTATCAGCATTCCGGCGATTGCAAGTTCTTTAACGGCATTGGCATTTGCACCCGGCGCATTGAATACAGGAATGCCGCGTTTGCTCATAGCCACTACGGGAATATTGTTAGTACCGGCACCGGCGCGGCCGATCGCTACGACAGTATCCGGTAGTTCCATGTCATGCAGATCTTGCGAACGCAACAACACAGCGTCCGGGCGCGAAACTTCGGACGCAACCTCGTAGCGATCGCGAGGTAAGCGCCGTAACCCTTCGACTGCGATATTGTTGAATGTCAGTATTTTAAACACGTGCTGCTATCCATGTGTCTTTTCGAATTCGATCATGAACGCGATCAAAGCATCGACAGCCTCTTCGCTAACGGCATTGTATATGGATGCTCGCATACCGCCGACCGATCGGTGTCCTTTCAGATTCGTCAGTCCCGCCGCATGACTTTCTGCAAGAAACGTCGCGTCCAATGCGTTGTCGGCGAGAACGAACGGCACATTCATCCACGACCGGCAGTCTTTCGCCACCGAATTCGAATAGAAATCGGAATTATCAATCGCGGCATATAACTTGCGCGCCTTGCGTTCATTGATATCAGCAATTGCCTCGACTCCGCCTTTTTCCTGCAGCCACAGAAAGACAAGATCAGCAACGTACCAGGCAAATGTCGGTGGAGTATTGGTCATGGAATTGGAGTCAGCGTACGATTTCCAGGTCATGAGATGAGGGTTGCCCTGCCGAGCGCGCCCCAGCAAATCCTTTCTTACTATGACCAAGGTAATGCCGGCAGGACCGATGTTTTTCTGCGCGCCGGCGTAGATTACTCCGAACCGGCCAATATCCACCGGTCGCGACAGTATGGTGCTGGACATGTCGGCGACCAGCGGCACATCCCCGCCTGGGACGAAATGAAATTCAACTCCGGAGATAGTCTCGTTAGGCGTGTAATGGAGGTACGCGGCGTTCTCGCTGCGATTCCAGGTCGACTCTTCCGGGATATAAGTGAAATTTCTGTCCGCTGCATCCGCGGCAATATTGGCATGGCAGAATTTTGCCGCTTCGCCAGCCGCTTTCTTGCCCCAGCTGCCGGTAACGACGTAATCAGCCTTGTCACCTGGCTCCGCAAGGTTCAGTGGTGCCATCGCCATCTGCATCGTCGCTCCACCTTGTGGAAACAACACACTGTAGTCATCCGGAACCGCCAGCAATTCCCGAAGATTCGATTCCGCACGAGCTGCGACCGCAACGAATTCCTTGCCGCGGTGACTGCACTCCATCACCGACATGCCAGTGCCCTGCCAGTCGGGGATGTCGTCCTGAATCTGCTGCAGAACTTCGAGCGGAAGAGCTGCCGGACCGGCACTGAAATTGTAAACGCGCGACATGTCGCTGGAGTCCTTCGGGTAATCGGGGGCTGTGTGGGCCGCGTATTGTTACGGTTTGAGAACTCAAATGCACTAGTTAAATAGGGATATGAAAAGTTCGCCAACGAATAAGGCGAACCGTTCTAGTACATTAGTCCTCGTCGTCCTCGATTGCCTCGATTCGTGCCAGGCCCACGAGCCGCTGGCCTTTCTCAACACGAATCAAACGAACGCCCTGGGTGTTGCGCCCCATGATAGAAATATCATCTACGCCTGTACGTACCAGTGTGCCGTTTGAGCTAATCAGCATAACTTCGTCTTCGTCCGCAACCAATAATGCGCCAACCGTTTTACCGTTCCGGTCGCTGGTCTGAATTGCTATTACACCCTGTCCACCACGGCCCTGCACCGGGAAATCGTCAACGGGCGTGCGTTTGCCATAACCGTTCTCAGTCGCTGTAAGAATCAGGCCATCACTCATGATTGAGAGAGCGATCACTTCGTGACCGTCTGGCAACTTGATTCCCCTCACACCTGCAGCACCTCGTCCCATTGGACGAACGTCCTCTTCTTTGAATCGAATCGACTTGCCATGACTGGCGACCAGCAAAACCTCAGCTTTACCATTGGTAATTGCAACGTTAACGAGCTTATCGTCGTCACGCAGGTCGATCGCGATAATGCCGTTGGCGCGAGGCCTCGAGAATTGACTCAGCGGCGTTTTCTTGACCGTCCCAGCTGACGTAGCCATGAATACGAAATGCCCTTCTGCATACTCTCGAATTGGCAGAATCGCATTGATGCGTTCGTCGTCCTCGAGCGGCAGCAGATTGACGATCGGTTTACCACGAGATCCACGGCTTGCCTGCGGAACCTGGAAGACCTTGAGCCAGTACATCTTGCCGCGACTTGAGAAGCAGAGAATTGTGTCATGCGTATTCGCGATAAACAGGTTGTCTATGAAGTCTTCGTCTTTGACTTTCGTCGCCGACCGGCCCCGTCCGCCCCGCTTCTGCGCCTGGTAAGATTCGATAGGTTGCGCTTTCGCGTAGCCACCATGTGACATCGTCACAACCACTTCTTCTTCGGGAATCAGGTCCTCAATACTCAGATCGGAGTGATCCTGAACTATTTCGGTGCGGCGCTCATCGCCATAAGCGTCCCGAACCTCGATCAACTCTGCCTTGATAACGTCGAGCAGCATGTCCGGTGTTGCCAGAATGCTCGAAAATTCTTTAATTTTACCTAATACCTCTTTGTATTCTTTTACTATTTTATCTTGCTCAAGTCCCGTCAACCGATGCAATCGTAGATCAAGGATGGCTTGCGCCTGAACAGCCGACAGATGGTATGTACCGTCGATCAGACCGGATGTTGTATCCATTCCATCGGGCCGGGTATCCATATCACCCGCGCGCTCCAGCATGCCGGTAACTGCACCTGGCTCCCAGTCCCGTCGAATTAATCCGGCTTTGGCCTCCGCCGGGGTCGCCGATGCCTTGATCAGCTCGATCACGGCATCGATATTGGCCAGTGCGACGGTCTGCCCCTCCAACACGTGCGCCCGATCGCGAGCTTTGCGCAGATCGAAAATCGTCCGGCGGGCCACTACCTCACGGCGATGTGCCAGGAATGCTTCAAGAATCTGTTTGAGATTCAAGAGTTTTGGCTGGCCATCAAGCAATGCGACCATGTTGATGCCAAAGACGTTTTGCATTGCGGTTTGTTTGTACAGGTTATTCAATACCACGTCGCTGACTTCACCCATCTTGAGTTCAATGACGATACGCATGCCGTCCTTATCAGACTCATCACGCAACTCACTGATGCCCTCAATGCGTTTTTCACGCACAAGATCCGCGATTTTCTCGATCAGGCGTGCTTTGTTTACCTGGTACGGCAGCTCGGTAACGATAATCGCTTCCTTGCCACGTGCATTAATGACTTCAACATGGGTTCTGGCACGTATATGTACGCGACCCCGGCCGGTTCGGTACGCGGAATAGATACCCTGTGCGCCATTGATAATACCCGCCGTCGGAAAGTCCGGCCCCGGTATATGTTCCATCAACGCTGGAACGTCAATGGCAGGATCTTCGATCAGGGCCATGCACGCATTGATGACTTCATTAAGATTGTGCGGCGGAATATTCGTCGCCATTCCCACCGCTATGCCCGACGAGCCGTTGACCAGCAGATTCGGAATACGTGTCGGCATAACAGTCGGTTCACTTTCGGAACCGTCATAATTCTCGACGAAATCGACTGTTTCCTTGTCGATATCTGCCAGCAACTCATGCGCCACCTTCGCCATGCGCACCTCGGTATACCGCATGGCAGCGGGTGAGTCGCCATCGACAGAACCAAAGTTACCCTGTCCATCAACCAACATGTAACGCAGCGAAAAAGGTTGCGCCATTCGAACGATCGTGTCGTACACAGCGGAATCGCCATGCGGATGAAACTTGCCGATTACATCGCCGACCACCCGAGCCGATTTCTTATAGGGTTTGTTGAAGTCATTGCCAAGCTCGCGCATGGCGTGCAGTACTCGACGATGGACTGGTTTCAGCCCGTCACGAACGTCGGGCAGCGCGCGACCGACGATCACGCTCATTGCATAGTCGAGATAGGACTGCTGCATCTCATCTTCGAGACTTACAGACAGCAATTCCTTTGCAACTCCAACCATATTTCTCTACTTTTCCTACTCAAAACTCCAGCATGATCCCGATCCTGAAATCGGGCTCAAAAAGTCAGTTATTGCTGGAATTCAAGCGAACAAAATTCGTGTCAATTTCGGCCCTGTTTGGCGGCCGGATTAGACCTAGAATAATACCACACGGGGCCTCGAAACAGCAGTGTTTTAGCGCCTTTCAGGGGTATTTAAAACGCAACTGGAACTGCTGTCGATGACGCGTATACTGCCCCGACTATGCAGCATTGCGATACCCTAATTGCACCCCGATGGTGCGTCCCGGTTGAACCTGCGAACGTGGTTCTTACCGACCACGCCGTGGTGGTAAATGACGGGCGCATAACCGACCTCCTTACCCTCACCGATGCACGCGAAAAATACCAGCCCAGCGCCTTCATCGAGAAGCCGGATCACCTGCTGATTCCAGGGCTCGTTAATGCCCACACGCATGCTGCAATGACACTGATGCGCGGTCTCGCCGACGACATGCCATTGCAAGCATGGCTGCGGAAAGGGATCTGGCCGGCAGAAAAGCGCTGGGTCAGTGCGGAAATGGTGCGAGACGGCACTGAACTCGCTATAGCGGAAATGATTTCAGGCGGCACGACCTGCTTCAGCGATCAGTATTTCTTCCCGGAAATCGTCGCTGAGACTGCCGTCGACCTTCACATGCGGGCGATGGTCGGAACACCGATCATCGAGTTTCAGACGGCATGGGCTGTTGACACGGCCGACTACCTGCGTAAAGCCAGCGATCTAGTTCACGATCCGTACGCAGACCACCCTCTCGTGTCGACCTGCTTTGCGCCGCACTCAATTAATTCATTATCTGATGAGTCGTTTATCGAACTTCGGGTGCTCGCCGATCAACTGGACGTCAGAACTCAGATTCACTTACACGAGTCGGCGGTCGAAGTGGCGACCGCAGTTGAGGAGACTGGCAAACGACCGGTCGACCGATTACGGGAACTCGGGCTCGTTAATGCGTCGTTGCTGGCCGTGCACGCCGTTCATTTGAGCGATTCCGAAATCGAATTATTCGCTGAGTCCGGCGTAAGCATTGCTCATTGCCCGCATTCCAATCTAAAGCTCGCCAGTGGAATCGCGCCCGTGGCGAAGTATCGTGATGCGGGAATCAATGTTGCCATTGGCACCGATGGCGCTGCCAGCAACAACACCCTCGATATGATGTCCGAAATGCGTACAACCGCACTGCTCGCCAAGGCGACTGCATCGGATGCCGCGACGATACCAGCCAACGTCGCCCTCAGGATGTCGACACTCGATGGAGCCACTGCGCTGGGGCTGGCGCAGGAAATCGGGTCCATCGAGCCGGGAAAATGGGCAGACCTGACATGCGTCGATCTCAATCGATTGCATAGCCAACCCGTGTACGATCCTGTTTCGCAACTGGTCTACACGGCCAGAGCCGATCAGGTGACGGATGTTTGGATTGCCGGAAGACACCAGCTTGACAACGGTCGACTCGCGCATATCGATACGGACAGCCTTCTACAACGCAGCAACGAGTGGCGTGACCGTTTCGTTGCGTCACAGCACTGATCGCAGGTAGCAATTTTAATGACGACCGTAAGAGATAATGTCGATCCTGTTGAGGTCGCCAAGTTCGATGCTCTTGCCTCGCGATGGTGGGACCCCGATGGTGAGTTTCGGGCTTTGCACGAAATCAACCCGCTGCGGCTGGACTGGATTCGTCAACACGTACAATTGTCTGGCACAAATGTGCTCGACATTGGTTGTGGCGGGGGCATCCTTGCGGAGTCGATGGCGGCGGCGAACGCACGTGTCACGGGTATCGACATGGCCGAGGCGCCACTCGCTGTAGCCCGGCTACATCAGCACGAGTCGGATGTCGAAGTGGAGTACAAACACACAACAGCTGAAGAACTGGCCGCTGCCGAACCGGGCATCTTCGATATTGTTACTTGCCTGGAAATGCTCGAACACGTCCCCGACCCAGCCCGCGTTGTTGCGTCCTGTGCTGAACTCGTCAAACCGGGCGGGCACGTATTCTTTTCTACAATCAATCGAAATCCCAAGTCATTCGCTTTCGCGATCGTTGGCGCCGAGTACGTTCTCAAGTTGCTGCCCGCCGGTACGCATGAATATGAGAAATTTATCCGTCCGTCGGAGCTCGAGTCCTGGGCAAGACACGCAGGGCTTTCCCATCGGGACAGTATTGGCATGCACTATAATCCGCTCACCAAAGAGTACTCGCTGGGCGAAAACGTTGACGTCAATTACCTGATGTATTTTCGACGTGAGTGAACTCTACGGCGCTGAGTACAACGCCGTCTTTTTCGATCTCGACGGTACATTGATCGATACGGCGCCCGATATGGTTGCGGTACTGCAGCGACTGCAGCAGGAGTATGGTATTGATCCTGTCGCCTATGATCTGGGGCGATCCAACGTCTCCCGTGGTGCGATCGGATTATTATCTCTGGGCTTCCCCGAAATTGACGTCGAGATCGGCGACGCGCTGCATCAAGAATATCTGGAGCGCTATGCCGAAACGGTCTGTGTCGAATCGCGCGTCTTTGATGGATTGAATGAAATGCTTGACCAACTCGACGACATCGACTGCCCTTGGGGAGTGGTCACCAATAAACCGGAACAGTTAACCGCACCGTTACTGGCCGAATTGGGACTGGCAGATCGGTCGGTGTGTACGATCAGTGGTGACACGCTGGGTGTTAGAAAGCCGGACCCCGCCCCACTGCTTCTTGCATGTGAACTGGCCGGGGTCGAGCCGGCCACAGCGATTTACGTCGGCGATGCCGAACGCGATATTGAAGCCGGCCGGCGCGCAGGCATGGCAACCATTGCTGTAAGTTACGGTTACGTCACCGAAGAAGACGATCCCCGCGAGTGGGATGCCGATGTCATCGCGACAACACCCCAAGAACTCACACAAATTGTCCTCAATGCGGTTAACCTTGAGGCCTGATGAATTCCTTTTCGCTTGATCCTGTTTACCTGACCGTCGGTATACCGGCCGCAGCCATGGGGCTGCTGGTTGGTGTTGTGATTGCCTGGTTGATTGGCAAAAGTCGTGAGAAACGCATGGTTGAAGAACGCGAAGCCGCCTTCGAGCTCGCAAACGCCAAGCTAACGCAGACATTTGCAGATCTCTCCAATCGTTCATTGCAAGCCAACAGTGAAACATTCCTGAAACTGGCCGAGCAAAATCTCGGCACACAGCAAGAAAAAGCAAAGCGTGAACTAAGTGAACGTGAGAAAGCCGTTGCAGCGCTCGTCAAACCGATTCGAGATGCGCTCGAAGCATCACAAAAGCAAATTTCCGAACTCGAGAAATCCCGCAGCGAGGCGTACGGCGGTATCAAGAGTCAACTCGAGGCGATGCAACTCAGCCAGAAGTCACTGAAGCAGGAAACGCAAAATTTGGTGAACGCGTTGCGACGGCCTGAGGTTCGCGGCCGTTGGGGCGAGATTACACTGCGGCGTCTTGTGGAATTGGCGGGTATGGTCGAACACTGCGATTTCGTCGAGCAGGTTCATAAGGAAAGCGATGGCCAGATCATCCGCCCCGACATGGTCGTTAGCATGCCGGATCATCGTGAACTCATCGTCGATGTAAAAACACCGCTGGACGCGTACTTGTCGGCCGCTGAGGCCGCGGACGATGCGCAGCGTCAGCACGACCTGGAGCGGCACGCCAAAAACGTCCGTGCGCATATCCGCATGTTGGCATCCAAGGCCTATTGGAACCAGTTCGACAAGAGTCCCGAATTCGTCATCCTGTTCATTCCGGGAGACCAGTTTCTAAGCGCGGCGCTCAACGAACAACCCGATCTCATTGAATACGCACTTTCCGAACAGATCATACTCGCGACGCCAACCAGCTTTGTCGCGTTGTTGAAGGCAGTGGCCTACGGCTGGCGACAACTGGCGTTAGCGGACAATGCGCAGGAGATTCGAGTACTCGCTGAAGATCTTTACGCCCGTCTTGCCACGTTTGTTAACCACATGAACAAAGTCGGCCGGCAACTTGCCAGTAGTGTGGAAAGCTACAACAAAGCCGTAGGCTCGCTGGAACGCAGCGTGCTTCCCGGGGCCCGCAAGTTTGTGGAACTCGGCGTACACCCGAAAAAGAAAATGGAAAAGCTTGAGTCCCTTGAGCCGGTTCCACGCACTTTGATTGAAGGTAGTGACACTTGAGCGTAGACCCGCGGACCTATACCTACGCTGACGATGTACTGCATGATCGAATAATACTAATCACTGGTGCCAGCGATGGCATCGGCAAGTCCCTGGCGATCGAAGCCGCTCGCCTTGGCGCACAAGTCATCCTGCATGGTCGCAACTCGGAGAAGCTCGAAAAAGTCTACGACCAGATCGAGGCGACTGACGGCGCACGACGCCCCTCCATCGCGGTACTGGATCTGGTTGCGGCGAATGCGGAAGGTTATTCAACACTCGCTAAAAGCATTGAAGACGAGTTTGGGCACCTGGACGGTCTCGTGCACAACGCCGGTATTCTGGGCGAGCGCTATACGATCGAGCAATACGATGCTGTGTTATGGCAGCGCGTGATGCACGTCAATGTGACGTCCGCGTTTGCACTGACTCAGGTGTTACTGCCATTGCTGAAGATTTCTGCGGATGCCTCGATCATTTTCACAAGCAGTAGCGTTGGACGAAGCGGTAAAGCATTCTGGGGCGCCTACTCTGTCTCCAAATTTGCGACCGAAGGGTTGTCGCAAGTGCTCGCCGATGAGCACCGTCACGCGGCATTACGAGTGAACTGCATTAATCCAGGAGCAACGCGAACGAATATGCGTCTGGCTGCCTATCCAGCCGAGGACCGCAATACATTAAAGACCCCGGACGAGATACTGTCGCCTTACATTTACCTGTTGGGAGCGGACAGCAGGGAGGTCACTGGTCAGAGCTTCGACGCTCAATAGATTTAACATTAAGTTAACGATATAACAATTTATTTTATAACATATTTTCTTTTTTTCTTTCGTCCCCTTTTTGGTGAACGATAGTCGTCTACTGGCGGTCCCAGGCCCGCGGCGAGATAAAGCAGCCGAATCTCTGCCGGCGTCAGCGCCTCGTACTTGCCGCGACGCAGTCTTCTTGGCAGCCGTATCGGGCCGTACGCGAGTCGGATGAGTCGGCTGACCTCCAGTCCAACTGCCTCCCACAAACGTCGTACCTCGCGATTACGCCCCTCCCTGAGCGTTACATTGAACCAGCGATTAGCGCCCTCACCGCCGCCTGACTCGATCGAGTCGAAGCGCGCAGGACCATCCTTCAGTGCGACTCCGGAGCGCAACGTGTCCAAATCTGTTCTGGACGGATTGCCGCGCACGCGAACTGCATATTTGCGCACGATTTCGGCTGACGGGTGCATGAGTCCATTTGCCAGGGTGCCATCGGTCGTAAAAATGACCAAACCGGTAGTTGCGAAATCAAGACGCCCGACCGCAACCCAGCGAGCTCCCTTAAGTTGCGGTAACGAATCGAATACGAGTTTCCGGCCTTCCGGGTCGTCCCGACTCGTGATCTCGTCACCGGGTTTGTTGTAGATGATATGGCGATGCGCCTGCTGGGTAGTTCTCACCGCAAGCGGACGGCCGTCGAAGGTAATTTTCTCGGTGCCCTCTATTTGATCGCCAAGTTCAGCTACCCTTCCATTGATGGTCAGGCGCCCCTCCCTGATCCAGGTTTCCACCTTGCGCCTCGATCCATGCCCAGCAGCAGCCAGTACTTTCTGGATGCGCTCAGCCAACCGGTTGGGGCCATTCGGAGACGCTGAGTTCCTCGTCCTCCGCCGGCTCTTCCTCCCCCTCGCGCAAAAGCACCGGCATCTCCTTATCGGCTGACACTTGGTCTGGATCACGTTCGACGACTTCAAAATTTACATCATCGGCCACGTCCTGCTCTTCAACTTCCGGTAAATCGAGTTGAATCCTGAGGCTCTCCCAGTCAGCCAGATCCGCAAGCGGGGGCAGGTCATCCAGTTTCCTGAGACTGAAATAATCAAGAAATCCTTTTGTTGTCCCAAACATCGCGGGCCGTCCTGGAACGTCACGATGCCCCACAACCCTCACCCAATCACGCTCGAGCAATTGCCGCGTGATATTGCTGGTGACGGCAACGCCGCGGATCTCCTCGATTTCACCGCGCGTTATCGGCTGGCGGTAAGCGATCAGTGCCAGTGTTTCAAATAAGGCGCGCGAATAGCGCGGCGGACGTTCGTCCCAAAGTTTCTGGAGCCGATCCGCCATCGAAGCCCTGACCTGCATACGGAACCCGGACGCCACTTCGGAAACGACAATGCCGCGCTCCTGATATTCATCATTCAGGGTCGCGATGGCTTTTCGAATCTCGGCTTTTTCTGGTGCCATTCGACCGTCGAAAAGATGTCTCAGCTGATCGATATTCAGTGGCCGCCCGGCTGCCAGCAACGCTGCCTCCAGAAAATACTTTATTTCATTGTCGTCCATTACTCTTCTTCTACGGGGTCCTGATCGTCATCAGAGTCTTGATCTCTGTCGCTCACCAAGCGCACCGAGGACGCCGCACGAATATGCAGCGGCGCATAGTGATCTGACTGCACGACTTCGATAACCACTTCTTTCAGTAACTCAAGCAGGGCGATAAATGTCACAGCGACGCCCATGCGTCCTTCTTCGGCATCAAAAAGGTCCTCGAAGCGAGTGAATGTGCTGGCCTTGATGCGCGTCAGTATCTCGCTCATGCGCTGACGAACCGACAGCGGCTCGCGTTGCAGATGCAGGTTCGAAAACAATTCAGCGCGTTTGAGCACATCATGAAATGCCAGCAGCAGCTCTTTCATTGTGATGTCAGGCATTTTGGTGGTGACCTTCCGGTCAGGCGCATCCGCACTGGCAATAAATACGTCTCGCTCAAGGCGCGGAAGCTCACTGATGTCTTCCGCTGCTTTCTTGAAACGCTCGTATTCTTGCAGCCGTCGCACGAGCTCGGCGCGTGGATCGTCTTCGTCCTCTTCTTCGATCTGAGGTCTTGGCAGCAACATGCGTGATTTGATTTCGGCCAGCATTGCAGCCATTAGCAAATATTCGCCGGCCAGATCGAGCTGCAACTCCTCCATGACGTCTATGTATTCAACGTACTGCCTGGTGATTTCGGCGATGGGAATGTCGAGGATGTCGATATTCTGGCGTCGAATCAGATACAACAGCAGATCGAGGGGCCCCTCGAACGCTTCCAGGAAGACCTGCAACGCGTACGGTGGGATATACAGGTCCTGTGGCAGCGTCGTTACAGGTTCTCCGGCCACAACGGCAAAAGGCATCTCTCCCTGAGCGGGCAATCGTTTCTCATCCTGAGCGCGTTTGGGCGCGTTTTCAGGGGTCAGGACTGTCAAGTCTGGTTTCATGCAGATTCCGGCGGATTGCGCCGTGTCTCCGGCGCACATCGGCGCATTCTATCGCATATCTGACGCGTCAGGTGAATTGGCTAACGTCGCCCCGACCGACACGCAAAACATCAATTTTGCCCTTCGACAAATCCAGTATTGAGGTCGGAACCAGGCCTGCCGGGCCCGAATCGATTATGGCCTCTATTTGATTCCCGATTCTGTCCTCTATGTCCACCGGATCGGTAAGAGGCGCGTCATCACCTGGCAGCGTCAATGTCGAACTCATGATCGGCTCTTTTAACGCACCCAAAATCGCATGGACCAAAGGATGCTCTGGCACTCTCAGACCAATGGTTCGGCGCTTGGGGTTCTGCAGCATCTTGGGCACTTCCCGTGTTGCCGGCAGGATAAAGGTGTACGGACCCGGCGTAAGAGACTTAATCAGCCGATACGCCCAATTGTCGACACGTGCATACAAGCTGATTTCTGACAGGTCGGCACAGACCAACGTGAAATTGTGCTTCTTGTCCGTGCGCCGGATTCGTCGAATTCTGTCGATGGCCTTTGTATCGCCGATGTGACATCCAAATGCGTAGCTGGTGTCAGTCGGATACGCGATCAGTCCGCCGTTACGCATAATTTGCACGACAGTTTCCACACGTCGTGGTTGCGGGTCAGCAGGATGAATTTCAATGAGTTCGGCCACGCGCGGATTGTAGGGTAGCAATGGCTTCGCGGATACCCCTGCAATACGCTATTATTCGCGACCACTTCCGCTGACCCAAGTGTCTAAATGAACATTTTATTTGAATTCCTGCCGCTAATCCTGTTTCTGGGTGCGTTCTTATACGACGGCATCTATACAGCGCTGGTGGTCTTGATGATCGCGATGCCGATAGGGCTAACTGTCAAATACATTCGTACTAAATCCCTCGACAAGATGTACCTGTGGTCGACAGTATTTCTACTGGTCGCCGGTGGCTTTACTTTGTATTTCAGGAATCCGCTTTTTCTGTACTGGAAACCAACAGCGTTTTATTGGGTCGTTGCCATCGCTTTCCTGGGAAGTCAATTTTTCGGTGACAAGCCGCTGGTGCAGAAATTCTTTGGTCTGATTGATGGCCTCAGCCTCGACAGAATTACGCAAGTGCAGTGGGCAAGACTGAATATCATATGGGTGCTATTTCTTGTAGCAGCGGGAATATTGAATATCTACGTCGCCTACAATTTCGAACAGGCCACTTGGGTCACATTCAAGGTGTTCGGTCTGATGGCTCTCACGTTTGTTTTCATGCTGGGGCAAACGTTTTGGATCGCCGGACTCGCCGGTGGTGACGAAGCCGAT
>SMUX01134147.1_pt1 | contig 19623 bp, 14 predicted proteins | sample 2456431 | NCBI WGS metagenome assembly SMUX01 (sample SAMN11095930, study PRJNA526329) | marine sediment metagenome | biome: Marine sediment; feature: Surficial sediment; material: Deep marine sediment; isolation source: Hadal surficial sediment | place: Pacific Ocean | collected 2014-11 | depth... | reverse complement strand
TCGGCCCGGATGATCAGACGCTCATCGATCCCCGCAAGACCACTCATCTTGGCAAGCCGGTTGGAAAGAACTCCGGCACCAATACGTGGAAAGGAGATCAGTGGAAAATCGGTGGCGGGACGACCTGGGGTTGGTACTCCTACGATCCGAAACTCAATAGTGTCTTTTATGGCACCGGCAATCCGAGCACCTGGAATCCGGTGGTCCGGCCGGGGGATAACCGTTGGTCTATGTCGATATTCTCACGCAATCTCGATACGGGCGTGGCCAATTGGATCTATCAGATGACGCCTCACGATGAGTGGGACTACGACGGCGTCAATGAGATGATCCTCGCCGATATCAAGATCAAAGGTAAGAACCGCAAGGTCCTGGTGCACTTTGACCGTAACGGTTTCGGCTACACGCTTGACCGCGTGACGGGCGAGCTGCTGGTAGCCGAGAAATTCGACCCCGCAGTGAATTGGGCGACGCACGTGGACATGAAAACCGGCCGGCCCAAGGTTGTTGCCAAATACAGCACGCACCTGAATGGTGAAGACACGAACACGGAAGACGTGTGCCCGGCAGCACTGGGCACCAAAGATCAGCAACCGGCGGCATATTCGCCGCGCACCGGCTTGTTCTATGTGCCGACAAATCATGTGTGCATGGACTACGAGCCGTTTGAGGTGGAATACACTGCGGGTCAGCCATATGTTGGGGCCACACTGAGCATGTTCCCTGCGGGGCGGGTCACCGGCGACGGCACCACCAATCTGGGCAATTTCATCGCCTGGGATGCTGCAGAAGGCAAAATCGTCTGGTCATTGCCTGAGGCGTTCTCTGTATGGAGCGGAGTATTGGCAACCGCGGGAGACGTCGTATTTTACGGCACGCTTGAGGGCTATCTGAAAGCGGTGGACGCCAAGACCGGTAAGGAACTGTATAAGTTCAAAACACCGTCTGGCATTATCGGCAACGTCAATACCTGGACACATAAGGGCAAGCAGTACATCGGCGTGCTCTCCGGAATTGGCGGCTGGGCTGGCATCGGCATGGCGGCAGGACTAACGAAAGACACCGATGGGCTTGGTGCCGTTGGTGCGTACAAGGCGCTCGATAACTATACGCAGCTGGGTGGTGTTTTGACGGTGTTCGCAATACCCGATTAAACTGCGTGGATTGACCAGCATTTTGTTTACAATGTGACCCCCGGCTGCATGCAGCGGCTGGGGGTTTTTTATCGGACACCACTTCGGGGGAACCATGGGAAGTCTCATTAAGCATCGCGCGCGCAAACATGGGTTCGCGCGCATGATTCTTTTTGCTACTGCGTTTTTGCAATTTTCCTGTGCTGCGGAAAACGAGCAGGAACGACTGTCGGCACAAACAGCAATATCTGCTCCGGAATCAACCACCAACGAAAAAGCTGCTGTCGTTGCCGAGGCAGAGGGCGAGAACAAAGAATCGACGTCTAGCGCCTCCGCGCCTTACTCCGTTGAATGTGGACAGGTGAACGAGCGTGGTCAGCCGTTCTGTTACGTCGATGCTGACACTTATATTGGGTGGCGAACGTTTCATGGCTTTTGCCACGTATGCCATGCACAGGATGCAGTGGGTAGCACATTCGCACCGAACCTGCTGGACCGTATGCAAGACTTCGATTTCGACATGTTTGTGGATCGCACGGCGAACGGATTCACGGGTCAGGTCGGCGTGATGCCGCCCTGGAAAGACAATCTAAATGTCAGTAAACGCTACAAAGAGCTATATGCATATCTCAAGGCGCGGTCTTCCGGAGACCTTCCGCGCGGTCGCCCCAAGAAGAAACCGAAATCGAATTGATGGCCTTAACGATTCTCATCGGTCGCCAATGGCTAATGCTGGTCGTCGCGTATGGCCTGTCGGTAGCCGCATTGGCGGACGACGAGCAGGCATTTCGAGTTTGCGCCGATCCGAACAACCTGCCTTTTTCGGCAAAGACGTTGGATGGGCTGGAAAACAAGATCGCGGAATTGTGGGCCCGTGAACTCGATTTGCCGCTGGAGTACACCTGGTTCCCGCAACGGCGCGGATTTGTCCGCAACACTCTCAAAGCGCCGAATGCATCTGGAGACGGGTACAAGTGCGATATCGTCATGGGGGTGGCGGCTGGATTCGACCGCCTGTTGACGACGAGGCCTTACTACCGCTCAACGTATGCGCTGGTCTACGCAAAGGGGCGCAATCTGGATGACGTAAGAACCGGCAAGGACTTCATCGACCTGAATCCAGAGCTCCGCGGCAGTCTTAGGATTGGTGCGTTTACGCCGACGCCCGGCGTCAAATGGCTTGCACGACATGGCATGACCGAACAGTTAGTCCCTTTTCTCGCTATGTCTGGCGATCCCAGGGCCTACCCTGGAGAGATCATTGAGAAGGAACTTGTGGGTGGCCGACTGGACGCGGCCATCGTGTGGGGACCCATCGCCGGTTATTTCGCCAAACGGGCAAGATCAGTGGAACTCGCGGTTATCCCGTTGCAATCAGAACCCGGCATTCAATTCGATTTCGCGATTGCCGCCGGCGTGAGGTACGGTGATGGTGAACGCAAACGAGCTTTGGAAGAGTTGATGCGCAAGACCGCTGGGCCGATGCAAGCGATCTTCGCAGCGTACGACGTGCCGTTGCTCGATATTGTGCCGGACACAGATTCTATCGAATCGCCCGATGACGATTAGCACGTCAGGGAATCATAACCTAAATTTTGAAAATACAATATGGCCGGTCTGTTATCGAAAGAACACATCACAGCAAAACCCGATTTTAATCGATGGCGTGTTCCTCCCGCTTCTATCGCGATCCACCTGTGTATTGGGTCGGTTTATGCATGGAGTATCTACAACCCCGCGCTGATCAAAGCATATGGGGTAGTCACAAGCGCGGGCAGCGATTGGACCCTCAAGGAAGTTGTCTGGATTTTTACGGTGGCCATCGTCTTTCTGGGCCTGGCGGCCGCATTTGCCGGCCGCTGGCTTGAGCGGGTCGGACCACGCATGGTTGGCGTCGTTGCCGCCTGCTGCTGGGGCGGTGGTTATTTGATTGGTAGTCTGGGTGTTTATACACATCAGTTGTGGTTACTGTACTTGGGTTACGGCGTCATTGGCGGCTGCGGCCTCGGGCTGGGTTACGTTTCTCCGGTCAGTACCCTGATTCGATGGTTTCCTGACCGGCGGGGCATGGCGGCAGGCATGGCGATCATGGGGTTCGGCGGTGGTGCCATGATCGCTGCACCGTTGAAGGGTTTTTTCATCCGATTGTTTTACCGCGCTCCCGACTACCTTGGCACGGTAGCCGACCTCAAATTAGTTACACAAGCGGGCAAACGCTTCGCCGAAATATCCGGCGAATTGAAAGAAGTCGTGATCGTCGGTGCAAACGACCTCGGCGGCATGATTGTGTCAGGGCCAGAGGGCGTCTACGTCGTCGGAACCGGGTCCACCGGCGTGGCACTGACATTTGTTGCACTCGGCATTATCTACTTCGTTGTGATGATGATTGCCGCCTTTGCTTACCGCGTGCCGGCGGAGGGTTGGCAACCCGAAGGCTGGACGCCGCCAGATCCCACCGAAGCGGCGAAACGTATGATTACTGACCGAGATGTCGATATCGATCAGGCGCTTAAGACAAGACAGTTTTATCAACTTTGGATTGTCCTGTGTTTCAACGTAACGGCAGGCATCGGCGTGCTGGGCGTTGCCAAGACCATGATGAGCGAAATATTCGGCGGCACTCTTCCAAGCATCGTCGATGGGGCGTTTGCCGCGACCTACGTAGTTATGATCAGTGTTTTCAACATGATCGGGCGATTCTTCTGGGCGAGTACGTCCGACTTCATCGGGCGGCGCAATACATACTGGATTTTCTTTGGCCTTGGTATTTTGCTGTATTGCTCGATACCGTTTTGCGCACAGCGTGTCAGTGCAGATCCCAGCGTCGTCTGGTTGGTCTATTTCTACGCGGCCAGTATGATAATTTTCACGATGTATGGTGGTGGCTTCGCAACAATTCCCGCCTATCTTGCGGATGTATTCGGCACAAAATATGTAGGCGGTATTCACGGCCGACTGCTCACGGCCTGGAGTACGGCAGGCGTGTTGGGGCCCTTGGCCATCACGTCATTGCGGGAATTTTCGATAAATGCTGCCATTGCGGATCTGGTTGCCAGGATTGATTCGACTGCGTTTACCTCGACGTTTGGCGCAGCTATCGACCAACTCGATTCACTGGTCGCACAAAAGACCGTCACGATTTCCAAGTTGATGGAAATTGCACCGCCCGGAACCATTGATCCCACCAGTAGCCTTTACAACACCACGATGTATTTGATGGCCGCATTGCTATTTGTCGCTCTGCTCTGTAATGCCGCTATGCGACCGGTTATGGAAAAACATTACTTGCCAATGAGCAGTACTGAAAAGCAATCCGCAACGACCTGACGTTCCTCCGGTTACTACAGGTCCGATCGAAGTAACGTGACAGTTCAACGTCGTCCTCGATGGTGTACTCCATCGAGATCGAAAATAATTGCACGAAGATTCGTAGGGGAAATCAAAAAGCGCTGATAGGTCAACTACTTTCCTCTGTTTATCAATAAGATACACGCCGAATCCGCCACTCATTATGAGCTTGCATCCGAATCATTATTCCGCAATTCATGACGGCTGTAACGGTGTATACTCACTCCGCATCGACGAAGCTGACTCGTCGCAATGTCTAAATCGAACCTAGTCGGAAGATCAAGAAATAATGCAATTCAATGCGGGAGGGGAGAATCGTGGGCAGTAAAAGAAGCAAAAATCTGTTTTTGAAAATATTCATCGGATCGAGCATCGCGTTTTTCATTATGAGCTCGGTACATTCTCAGGAAGTCGACGGTGGCACACTGTACGGCGACATGATGACGGTCACTCAAGATATGTTGGATCGCGCAGGCGGTGACTCCAATAACTTCCTGCATACCAACGGGAACTACAATCAGACACGTTATTACCCAGCGCGCCAGATAAACACCCACAATGTCAATCGGTTGAAGCGGGCATGGACGTTCGAGACCGAAGTTGTCGAGTCTCTGGAAACGACGCCAATCGTCGTAAACGGCGTCATGTATGTCACCACGTCTTTCAATCATGTCTATGCTTTGAACGCAGAAACTGGGCAAGAGATTTGGCATCACAAACATAAAATGGGTCCGATTACGACTTATTGCTGCGGTCCGAACAATCGGGGTGTATTCCCATATGGCGATAAAATCTACTTCGGAACTTTGGATGCGAAGCTTGTCGCTCTGGATGCGAAGACAGGTCGGGTCGAGTGGGAAACGCAGATTGCCGATCCCGAGCTGGGCTACAGCGAAACGATGGCACCGACCGCAGTTGACGGAAAAATCCTGATTGGAACCAACGGCGGCGAGTATGGAATTCGTGGATTTGTTAAGGCCTACGATGCGGAATCCGGTGAATTGCTGTGGACGTTCCACACAACGCCGGAGAATTCTGTCGGTGTCTGGGCGACCAGAGACGCAACGGGTCGCGATATGTTGCGCGACATCAAGGCTGAAAAAGCAGCATTGAAAAAACTTGGCGACCCCTACGAAACGCTGGGCGGCGGTGTCTGGCAAAACATGGCGATTGACCGGGAAACGGGAACAGTATATTTCGTGGCTGGCAATCCGTCTCCCGACCTTTATGGAGCGATTCGCCCCGGGGATAACCTGTACACCAATTCACTCGTGGCAGTTGATCTGGCAACCGGAAACTACAAGTGCCATTTTCAATACATCGCGCACGACGTATGGGATCTGGATGCAGTAAGTCCGCCGATTCTAACGACAGTTGTGGATAACAAGGGCAACGAGTTGAAGGGCGTGCTGCACGCTGGCAAGACCGGATACGTCTATGTGCACCGTGCGAGTGATTGCAGCCTCATCCGTTACTCCGAACCCATGGTCAGTCAGGAAAACCGCTGGGTTCTGCCTACGTCGGGCGGCGAGCGCATGTTGCCTGGCGCCAACGGTGGCGTGGAATGGTCACCTATGGCCATAGATCCGAAACACCATTTGGCATTTGCCATCAATCTTCACCAACCAATGACCTACCACGTTGAGGAAACCCCATATCCCGGTGGTAAACTCTGGCTTGGTGGTGCGTTCAAAGTCATTGCCGATGAACAGCAGTGGGGCAATATCACGGCAGTCGACTACAACACCGGACGAATCAAATGGAAGGTCAAGACTGAGCAGCCGATGATAGGCGGCATTCTGGCGACCGGTGGCGGCTTGGTGTTTACTGGTGAAGGCAACGGTTGGTTTAAAGCCTACGATTCGAAAACGGGCGAGCTGTTATGGCAGTACAAGGCCACCGCCGGAGTAAACGCACCACCAGCGTCGTACAATGTTGGCGGCAGTCAGTACATAGTCGTCGGGGCGGGCGGCAATGTGCAGCTCAATTTCGAGCGCGGCAACGAAATATTGGCGTTCAAGCTCGGCAACTAGATCATGCACACGCAAATATGATTCATGGCGGCCGCCGATGGGCGGCCGCAATTTTTTGCAGTGTCAGTAGTGAATTCGTCTGCCGCGGTCACCGCCTTTCGTCGTATTTGTACGCTTACCGGTGAAACTCGGAACTATGCATATGAAGCACAGGTCTCGAATCATGCTGGGCCTATTGCTGTACATGATCGCAGGACATTCTCAGTCAGAAGAGGGCGTCGCCGATCAATCTGCCAGTGCCGCTGAAATAATAGGATCGTGTGAAGTTTGCCACGGGGAGTACGGCGCATCGATTCAACAGCAATACCCGATACTGGCGGGTCAGGAATTTTACTATCTTTATGTCCAGCTCAAGGATTTTAAGTCCGGATTACGTGAAGACCCGATCATGGGGCCGCTGGCGTCGGCGCTCGACAAGGATCAGATGCAGCTTGTAGCAGAGTATTTTTCAATACAGTCATGGCCGCAATCCGATTATGTCGCCGACGACAAGCGCAGCAAGTCCGGTTTGACTGTCATCGCTGCCGGACAATGCGTCGCTTGCCATCTGGGCGCATTCCACGGCAACAGTCGGGTGCCACGGCTTGCGGGGCAACACCCCGAATATCTTGTTAAGACGATGCTCGATTTCAAGACGAAATCGCGAAAAAATTCTCCGGCTAAAGGATCGTTAATGGCATTGTTCGAAGACGAGCACATTATGGACGTTGGCTACTTTTTGAGTGCCTTGCGTAACTGAATCGCAATAAGTGAGCTTGTTGCACCACTAGTTTAGAATAAGGGCAGTTTCAGACTGTCCGGCGATACTGGCGAGGTCGCGTGCTGTTCGGCCGTCTTTGTCGCGGATCTCAGCATCTGCGCCTGAATTGAGCAGGACGCTAACGACATCTGCATGGCCGTTTTCTGCCGCAATCATCAATGCGGTTTTGCCACGATCATCGGTCAGATTGGACTCCGCACCTCGGTCGACCAACATTTTAACGGCGACGGCATTACCATAGCCGGCAGCCCACATCAATAGCGTCAGGTCATGAGCGTATTGCGCATCGAGAGGGACAGCATGTTCAGTACCCGAGTCTAGAATACGGCGGAGTATTTCCGTCTCACCATTAGCCGCGGCGTATATCGCGCCATTCTTGCCAGTACTGTCGACAAAATCGGGCCGCGCGCCGCGTTGCAGCAGCAATTCGGCGATGCTCCTGTTCTTGTGAAAGATGGCATTAGCAAGCGGTGACACCTGTTTCATATTGACGACGTTGGGGTCGACGTCTTGCTGGAGAAGCAAGCGGACCAGCTCGATATCTCCGCTGCCGGCAGCCTCAAATAACGGCGTATGGCCGCTGACGTTAGCCTGTTTCGCATTCGCTCCAGCCTCGATTAACACTCGTGCCGTCCCGACATGGGCGCCTCGCGCAGCATAGATTAATGCAGTGTTGCCGAAGCGATCGCGCGTGCTTATGGATGCGCCATCCAGCAGTCTGGACGCGACAAGTTCCGACTCACCACGTTTTGCCGCGTCAAGAAGGCTCAGATTTAAAGTTCGCAGGTCGGTCGCGGCCGTCGTAGTGGCACTGCCAACAACGAGAATTACGATGCATTTGAGGACAATTGGTATTGCCTTCGTCCGGTGTAAGGTAGTCAATTCTTTCATGCCTCCACGGTGTGCGATCCTCACAATTATACGGGGGAAATGATATTGTGCGTTGCAGGTAGTATTGCAGGAGGCCTCGACAATGACGATGGTAAAAGAAACAGTCTCGCTTAACGCGTCTGCTGCGGATATTTGGTCATTCATTGGCGATTTTGACAGTTTGGATTCCTGGCATCCGGCGGTAGCTGCAAGCGAGACGGTTCAGGACGGCACCGCTACAATTCGCCATTTGACGCTCGGTGACGGCAGCAAGATTGTCGAACGCCTCGATTCGCAGGACGACGATGCGCGAAGTTACGTCTACACAATCCTGGATGCCGGCTCGTTGCCGGTTCGAAATTATCAATCTACCCTCGAAGTGAGCGGGCACGGCTCAGTTTCCACGGTCACCTGGTCGAGCGAATTCGAGCCGCACGATGCCTTGGAGGCAGATGCACAAGCCGCGATTTCCGGCGTGTACAACGGCGGTTTTGCTGCGTTGATTGAGAAGTTCGGGTCAGCGTAAACAGTCGATGCGGTCTCAATCAAAACGCAATGGGCTGCGTCAGTTCACAGCGAGTTCGATTGGGCGAATTTTGTTGAAATCTTTTGGTGATCTTGATGCCGGTAATAGCGTCCGCCGAAGATGCTGTCGAGGCGGCCGCTAGTTGTGTTGTCATTCACGAAAAAAACGAGACGGAAGATGAAACAACGACAACCTGCTACGAAAATATTTCACTGGAACGAAGTTCTTTTGAATCGGGTGTATGCCAAGGGAAGACCGATGCACTGGCTGCAGACAACGTCCAAACGACTACGCGATTCGTACCGTATTGTCCAGCTTCCTATACAGTATATTGCGATCGGCTGGTTCTTGGGCCTGGAAACGTCGCGCCCGTGAAAATATTTCTTTACGAGAAATCGAAACAAGTTTTGGCACGCGCCAAAAAGCAATGCCTTAGTGGAGGCGGTGAATGGAGCGCTAATGACGGCGAATCCGAATAGTCAGCGCGAAAAATTCCGTTTAAGTAACTGTTCAATAATTTTGATCGATAAGAACTTCAGATTCAGCTGAGACTCCACGTTCAGGGCCAGTCTCAAAAACAGCCATTACCGGGATTAACTATCTGGCACAGTGTTGACGCCCTTTGGAAAAATCGGGAACCGGCGGCGGCCTCACACGCAGAAAAGCAAGGTCTGACGGCAGATAAATACACATACCGGTGTGACATAAGCTAGAATTACGTGTGCCGCAAAAATGAATAACAGATACGCAAACAGGAAAACAACAAGAATGGCAACCTCATCTTTACATCCGGCTATTGACAACGGCATTCAGGCAGGAAGTGACAGCTTCGCCGGGGGCAAACTGACCTGTCATTGTGATGCCAACCCCGTTGAAGTGACGGTCACGGCACAAACTGCCCACAACCATGTCTGTGGTTGCAGCAAGTGCTGGAAGCCAGACGGCGCTTTATTCTCGATGGTAGCCGTCGTTTCCAGGGACAGTGTCAGCGTGACCGAGAATGCAGACAAGCTTGCAATCGTTGACGAATCTGCAGCCATTCAACGTCATGCCTGTAAGGACTGTGGTGTGCACATGTATGGCCGCATAGAAAATACCGGCCACCCGTTTTACGGTCTGGATTTTATCCACACTGAACTTTCCAGCGATGCGGGGTGGTCTGGGCCGGAATTTGCCGCATTCGTATCGTCAATTCTCGAAGCTGGATTCTCATCCGATGAAATGGACGCTGTTCGGGGACGGCTGCGGGAGCTGGGTCTTGAGCCCTACGATTGCCTATCACCGCCGCTGATGGATCTGATTGCCGCACATACTGCCAAAGCGGCGTAATCTGAAGGTAATACGAGGCTTTGCTGAGCCCCGGGGCAATGGGGCCTGGCAAATCAGGTGTGGTCACTCATATGGCGTTACTTCCAAGGGCGAAAACATGGGCATTGCACGACGCGTAGTCGCACGGACATCATACCTTCACTTGTTTATTGGCTTTTTTTTCGCCGCCGGTTGCGACCGGGCGCCGAATAGCGACATCGAACCTCGAGAGTCAGCGACAGGCGAAACAAGCGCACCAGTGCGAGAAGAGATAGCTTGGCCGGCTGAGGGTGAACTGGTCTATATCAGCAACGAGGATTCAGGCGACATTTCGATCATTTCGACTGCTACCAATCAGGTCATAACGACGTTGAATGTAGGCCGGCGGCCACGCGGCATCAGAGTAGGTCACGCCGGAAAAAAAGTGTTCGTCGCGTTATCGGGCTCGCCCAAATGTCCTCCAACCATGTCTGATGAGGATTGCGAAAAACAGGTTACGGACAAATCTAAAGATGGCATTGCGGTCGTTGAGGTTTTGACGGCCAATCTGGAACGCGTGTTACCGGGTGGATCAGACCCGGAGCAGTTCGACCTGACTGCGGACGGCCGGCGCCTGTTTGTTTCCAATGAAGATTCAGATCAGGCAACTATTGTCAATATCGCCAGCGGCGAAGTTATGCAGACGATTGCCGTCGGCCGTGAACCGGAGGGCGTTCGTATCAGCCCTGACGGTACGTTGGTCTATGTCACAGGCGAAACCGATCATGATGTAACTGTGCTGGATGCCGACACCGGAAATGTTGTTGCTAAGATCGGAGTCGGTTTGCGACCGCGTGATGCAATATTCGCAACCAACGGGTTGCGAGCGTTTGTCTCAGCTGAATTGGCGCATTCGATCGCAGTGATCGACGTCAAAAAGCATGAAGTTGTCGCGACAATTGAGCTCGATGCTGCGGCGAAGCCCATGGGCATGGCAATCACCTCGAATGGCAAGCGTCTGTATGTGGCCAATGGTCGTGGTAAAACCGTGTCGGCAGTCGACCTGGATACATTCGAAGTGGTCGGCTCGGTCGAGGTTGGCCTCAGGCCTTGGGGCATCGCGCTGACCGAGGATGAGCGTTTCCTGTATACGGCGAATGGGCCTTCGGACGATGTTACTGTGATCAGCACCGAATCGATGGAAGTCGTTGCCAGAATTAGAGTCGGTGAATCACCATGGGGTGTCGCGATCGGGCCGATCCCACGACGTTCCCCATAGAATTTACGACAGTCGAGAAGCAGCCCGGCGGCTGAGCCAATCGTCGAGTCCCCAAACAGCACCGGCACGGGCGAAGAAAAACGCCACAACGGCCACGATCATTAATAGCTTCAGTCCGTGTCGTGAATACGGCAAGCCCAGTGCGGCGAACTCATAGCTTAGTAGCAGAAATAACCCGCCTACCGCTGACGTTCTGGTAAGCAGGCCAAGCGTCAATCCGATCCCAACAAGACCTTCACCTATAGCGGTCAAATGCGCGAACGTTTCCGCGTTGGGTATTACAGCGTGCTGCAGAAAATCCCGGCACCAGGCCACTGGATTGACTTTCACATACTCCTCCAAGATTCGCGGCATGGTATCGATCCAGCGCTGGGATGCCATTGGCGCCGGCAATATTCCGCCGAGCAGGATCCATTTGGTGCCGATCGCTTTGATGAACCAAACTCCGGTGGCAATCCGTAGTACCGCCAGCCACTGGTCCGCATGTCGCATTGCGCCATCAGTTTTCAGAGTTGCTCCACCCTAATTCTGTGCCAACGCGACTTCGTCATCACCACGTACGCCGAAAGTCTCGTAGCTATTATCGATCACCTACGTCGTCATCGTTTATCGGGGAAATTACTACCTGACAGAAGAGACTCGTCAGTGCATCTGGTTTAGATTTCCTGTCCAGATATCGTAATGCTTCTGTCGGCACATGGCTAATATCTGTGGCTTCAACTTCTCTCGTCGATCGAAAGATGTCCGTTACTGGTGAAAGTCGAGAGGCTAAATGCGGCACTTGCAACCGACGTAGGCATTTCGCTGGTGTTTTCGTCAATGCAAATGTCGTAGTCTTTAGAAAAACGCTTTCGAAGCGGGAGCACTGATGAATAAGTCCAAGGGCGGTGGCGTTGCAAGAGAGGCGCTCGTCTCATTGTTAGCATTGTACATGATTCTATCCACGACCAGTTCTGTTGCTCAGGAAACAGAAGAGATAGAAGAAATTGAGGTTATCGGAATAACACCCATCCACGGTGTCGGCGTTCCCCAAGAATTGATCCCCACCAAAGTTCAGAGGTCGACCAGCGACGATCTCGACCAGAGTCAGTCACTTGATCTGACAGATTTTATGAATCGGAATCTCGGTAGTCTGAACATTAATGCCGCACAGAATAACCCGCTGCAACCAACTGTTCAGTACCGTGGATTCACAGGTTCCCCCCTGCTGGGGCTGCCGCAGGGGATTGCGGTGTATCAGGATGGAGTCCGCATCATGGAGCCGTTCGGTGACACGATTAACTGGGAACTCATACCAGAGTCTGCCATCGGCAGCATCGATCTGATCGGGGGCGCCAATCCCCTTTTCGGCCTGAATACCCTGGGGGGGGCGCTGGCTATCAAGACCAAGGATGGATTCACGCATCCCGGGTATCGAGGTGAAATCTACGGTGGATCCTTCGGCCGGATAGTTGGGCAGGCTGAAGCCGGCTGGAATAATGAGGAGTTCGGCTATTTCGCCACCGCGAACTATTTCGACGAGGACGGCTGGCGCGATAAATCGCCTTCCGAGGTCACGAATTTCTTTGGCACGGCAGGTTGGCACGGGGCGGATAGCACTGCCAATATCAGGTTTACATATGGTGACGGAAAGTTGATTGGAAATGGTCCGACTCCCCTGCAACTTCTGGAAATCGACCGTGAAGCCGTCTTCACGTCGCCGGATATCACCGAAAACGATATGAAGATGCTAGTACTCGACGGCGCACACTGGTTCAATGAAACTATGTTGCTGTCCGGCAACGCCTTTTATCGCGATATCGACACGAATTCTTTCAACGGTGACGGAACGGAGTTCGAGGAGTGCGATGTCGCGGGCGAAGAGATCCTGGTTGACGAATTCGAAGATCTGGATGGTGATGATGAGTGCACGGCAGCGGACGACTTTGAAATCGTGCTCGACCAGAACGGCGATTTCTTTGTGGATGCCGGCGACTTCGATGCCATCAACAATATCGGCGCGCTTCGGCAGGAATCCTATGGCGCTTCGCTGCAGCAGACAATCCTGAATAGTCTCTTTGGTCGGAAAAATCGGGTTATCTTCGGCGCCGCGTATAACCAGGGTGAGGCTGAATTCCGTTCGATGGTCGAAGTGGCCTCTTTGGAAGAGGACCGGAGCACCATGGGAAGCGGTCGCTTCGTCCCCGAGGAGGCAACAGAAGTTGCGACGCACACCCGAACGTGGTCGCTCTATTTCAGCAACATTCACTACCTGACACAGGACATCACGTTTACTGTGGCAGGACGATTCAATTCTACCCGGATAACGGTAGTTGATCTCTCCGGCAATCAGCCGGAATTGAATGGAAGTCATCAGTTCAATCGATTAAATCCGACCGTAGGTCTGACGTGGCAGGCCACGTCGTCACTTAACGTATATGGCAGCTACAGCGAATCTTCACGGGCCCCGTCTCCCGTGGAACTCACCTGCGCCGATCCCGATGCCCCGTGTAATCTTCCCAATGCGTTTCTGGCCGATCCGCCGCTGGAACAGGTTGTGGCCAGGAGCTTTGAGGGCGGTCTGCGGGGGCAGATCGATCAAATAGGCGGAAAGAATGATCGCGACGTGACCTGGAATGCCGGTGTGTTTCATACCACCAGTCACAATGACATCATTTTTCAAAGCACGGGCGGCATATCAGCCAACGAAGGTTTTTTCGATAATGTCGGCAATACCGTTCGGAAAGGCGTCGAAGTCGGCCTGAGCGGCGATTATGGCCGGTTAAACTGGTTCGCCAACTATTCCTTTGTCAGTGCGGAATTTGACGATCCATTTACCGCCACCAGCCCGAATCATCCCTTTGCAAATGAAAACGGTGAAATCGAAGCTGAAAAGGGCGATCGCATTCCCGGCATTCCCGAACATACGCTTAAGTTTGGCACCAACGTCGCGATCACACCCCGACTGTCGCTGGGGGGAGAAATCATCTACAACACCGGCCAATTCCTGAGGGGCGACGAGGCAAACTTGCTCGATGAAACGGATGACTATGCGGTCGTAACCCTCCGCGGCGAGTACAGGCTGAACGAGTACCTGACGGTGTTTGCCAAAGTGGAGAATCTATTCGATGCCGAATACGAGACCTTTGGATTGCTGGGCGAACCGGGCGAAATCTTAGGACCTGCATTCGATGATCCTCGTTTTCTGGGACCCGGCCCTGAACGGGGCGCCTGGGTTGGCGTACGGGTCAGGCGCGGAGACTAGACACCAGCCTGGCAAAGATTCCTGCAGATGACTAACGGTTCATACTGGGTGGCAGTAAATGCACCTCCTCTCAGGTGATCAAATACCAGACAAGAGCGCGATGGGCTGACTTCCGGGGCGCACTCTCCCAGTTGGTGGCATTTGCGCATCATGACAATAATTCCCGACCGATTTCTTGTATAGCGTTCACAAGCGCTTCGAAGTCCGATCGCCGGCTGCGATGATTACAGATGGCAACGCGAATGGAAAAACGACCGTTGAGCTCGGTGGATGAGGGCGCTGCGATGCCCCGTTCCTGTAACCGCATCAGGATTTCCGCATTCATGTCATTGAGCTGCTCATCACTGATGTCATCTGCGACGAAGCGAAAATTTACGATATTCATCGCCGTTGGCGCCAGGAGCTCGAGAGACGGCTCGTTGTCGACCAGCGAGGTCAGGTATCGCGCCTGTTGAATGTTCTGTTCTATTTGTTGTCCGTAACGAGCGGCCCCTTCAGTTTTCAAGCCCATCCATGCGCGCAGCGCCTTGAAGGAACGCGAAAGTTGAACGCCATACTCAGAAAAATTGATTGGGCCGGATGCCAGTCCGCGATCGAAATTACGGATGTATGCCGGAATGACCGAGAAAGTATTCTTGTGGGACTCCTGTGCCCGAACGAGTATGCAGCCGCAATCGTATTGCACGTATAGCCATTTGTGCAGATCGAATGCGAGTGAGTCGACCCGCTCGAGCCCATCGACCAATGATGCCGATGAAGGAGAGAGCTTTGCAAATCCGCCGAATGCGGCGTCCGCATGTACCCACATGTTTTCCTGCAATGCGAGATCGACAAGCACGTTGATCGGATCCACGGCACCGGTGTTTACCGCACCGACATTGACGATGATGCAGGCAGGCTGGTGACCTTTCGCGCGATCGCTGGCGATTGCATCATGGAGCTCATCGATATCGATCGTGAAGTCGTCACGGACTGGAATGATGCGCAGTGATTCCGAGCCCATACCCATGAGTTCGATCGCTTTGCGCACGGAAGAATGTGTCTCGGACGACGCGTAGTACATAAGCCTTGGATGTGCATCGACGTCGACGCCAATGTCACGCACTTCATAGGGCGCTGTGTGGGTACGTGCGACCGCCAATCCAACGAGGTTTGCCATCGAGCCGCCGCTGACGAGCAGGCCACTCGCGTCCGCGGGATAGCCGAGCATTGATTTCAGCCAGCTCAGCAGCTGAATCTCCACATGCGTCGATGCAACCTCGTCGAAACCCAGGCCGGCAGCATTCATAGCGGATATCACCAGGTCGGCCAGCAATTGCGTCGGCGTACCGGTGCCGCCGACCCAACTCCAGAAACGCGGATGAATATTGCCGGTCGGGTAGGGGAGTACATGGTCGCGGACTTCTCCGTACACCTGTTCGAGAGGGGACGGCTCGATCGGCACGGACTCTGCAAAGAGGTCTCGTGACGCCTTCGGTAGCGGTTGCCAGACCGGCCTTTCCCGCACGGTCTTCAGGTATTCGATGACATCGTCGAAGGCCCGGTGTCCCAGCTTGCGTAGTCTTTCCCAGTCTTCCGGATCGAGCGAGCGCTCAGTCGCTTGCTCAGTTACATCTGCAGGCTCCGCACTCACGGTTTTACCTCACTTGTCGATTTGGGTCATGTAGGAAGCATCCAGTATCCAGCAACAACGCCGCCTGACAATACACAGTTAAAGCTATCCGGCTGGTCAACACTTTATCGTGGCTCAGACACTCAGTGTATGTATCTGTTTGCTGAGTTGTGGTCAATTTCGGACCCATATTGATTGTATAGTTGCGTCTAAGAAAACATCCGAACCACAATCCTCTTAAGCCAATCGGAGACTCCCGTGTCTTTGCATGTTCGAACTACCAAACTAATTGCAGCCTTCTGTATTGCGTTGCTGCCAGCCCTCGTCTTTTCGCAGCAACGAATTGACGTCGCCGTTGTAATAGACGGGAGTCCCGATCGACTCGAAGAACGGAACAAGGTCTATGTCGACGAACTCCTCGCGCTAACAGAAGGCGAGTTCGACGTTCGCATCAGCCGCATCAACGGTAACTGGAGCGAGGAAGGTATCAATGCTGCTCTGGATCAGGCTTACGCCGATCCCCAGATCGACATGGTGATGGTGACGGGATTCGCAGGTAACCAGGTCGCGGCGATGCGAAGTGATTTCCCGAAGCCCACGTTCCTGCCCGTGATGCTGGACATTGGCGTGCTGCCATCACAGGCCGTGGAAGGCAAGTCGGGGATCCGCAACCTCAATTACCTGACGCTCTACACCGATTTCGGTGATGACCTGGATACGATGAGTCGCATGGTGACCTACCGCAATGTCGTGATTCTGATGGGAGAACTACTCGCTTCTGTCATCCCGGACCTTCGTCAGGAAGCTACGACGATAACAAATGAGCGGGGTATCGAGTTTACACTCGTTGCACACGACGGCACCGATCACAATCTGATGGGCAGGGTGCCGCCAGAAACAGACGCGATATTCATAACCGGTCTGCCAAGAATGCCGGCAGGCGATTTCGATAATCTCATCTCGGCAATCAACGCGGCCGGCATCCCGAGTTACTCCTTTGTTGGCCTCCTGGACGTTCAACGCGGCGTGCTGGTTACTAATTCCGCACGCAGCAATATCGATAAAGTCGCGCGATTGAATGCGTTGAGTATGCAGGCAGTGATGATTGGAGAAAAAACTGAAGACCAGCCAATCACATTCGAAGATAAAAAAGAACTGACGATCAACATGGCGACGGCGAGGCAGATCGGTTTATCGCCCAGCTTCGAGGTTATAGGACCTGCAACACTTCTGAACCGCGAAGTTGCGGCAACCGGCGAATTCCTGGGCCTCGTAGAGATCGCACGCGAGGCTATTGCGAAAAACCGGGACCTTGCGGCAGAACAATTCGGCGTGAAGGCGAGTGCGGAAGAAATTGCTCGTGCTCGTTCCAATCTGCTACCACAACTCAATGCCGCTGCCAGCTATGTAGCACGAAAGGATTCTCCGACGGTCTCTGCGGGGCTATTTTCTGAACGATCTGCCGATGCTTCATTCAATTTGAACCAGCTTATTTATTCAGACTCGGCAAGTGCAAACCTTACGATCCAGAAAAATCTGCAACTTGCACGGGAGCAGAGTCTGCGCGAGCTTCGCCTGGATATCGTGCAGGCAGCAACTTCGGCGTATTACCGGGTTCTCGCAGCCAGGTCACAGCTAAACGTCCAGGAGAATAACTTTCACGTCAGCCGCACCAACCTCGACCTGGCGCAGGACCGCGTCAATCTGGGCTCGTCGACCATGGCGGATGTCTATCGATGGCAGGCAGAGGTTGCGCGTGCCCAGATTCTCGTCCTGGATGCTCGCGCCGCTGTCGAACAGTCGTGGGACGCTTTGAATCGCTTGTTGCATCGACCGCAGGGCCACCCGATCGCACTGCGACCTGCAAGCGTGAATGAGCCACTCGTATTTACGCAGAAGCAATTCAACTCGCTGATAACCAATCGGGTCGAGTATGAACGGTTCACGCGATTCCTTATTGATGTCGGCTTACGACTGGCGCCGGAACTCCTGCAGCTGGATTCACAGATCGAAGCGAAACAGCGTGAGCGAGTCAGCCAACAGCGGGCGTACTGGCTGCCGGAATTCAGTTTCCAGGGTAACTACGGCACTAATCTCGGACAGTCAGGTAGCGGAGCCGGAATAATCGCCGGCCAAGACTTAAGCGATTGGAACGTCGGCGTACAGGCAACCTTGCCGCTGTTTTCGAGTGGCCTGAGAAAGGCGAACCTTTCCAGGGCGAACCTGGAGCTGATGCAACTGGAAGCGTTACGGTCCTCGTTTGCCGAGCAAATTGAGCAGGAGATACGCTTTCAAATGCATTTCGCCCAAGCCGACTATGCCCGAATTACTTACACCCGTGATGCTGCGGAAGCATCGCGCAAAAATTTCGACCTGGTCTCTGATGCATATGCGCGCGGCACGGTGTCTTATATCGAGTTGCTGGACGCGCAGGATACCAGCCTGACTGCGCACGCAGCGTCATCCGATTCGCTTTACAATTTCCTTATTACGATAATGGCGGTGCAACGGGCCGTTGGTCGCTACGAGTTCCTGTTACCGCCAGACGAACGCATAGCGAATGCGAACGCAATTCGAAATTTCGTGAAAAACGATGGGAATTGATATGCTAAGAGGATCAATTTTGCCAGCAATGGCGATTCCATTCCTACTTCTCTCTGCCTGCGACCGCACTGCGCCGCCAGTGGAACAGCGACTGCGCCCAGTGCGTTTCATCGTGGTCAGTGGTGAGAGTGGTGCGCGAGATCGAAGTTTTACGGGAACATCGAAGTCATCCCGCGAATCACGCCTGAGTTTCAAAGTGTCGGGGACTGTAACGGAAGTACCTGTGCAGATTGGTCAGCGGCTCGACGCGGGGGATCTGATAGCACGCCTCGATGCGGCAACCTTTTCTTTACAGGTTCAGCAGGCGCAGGCCAGCCTGGTCGAGGCGCAGGCAAACGAACGCAATGCGGCGGCGAATTATGACCGAACAAAAGGCCTCTATGCGAACAATAATGCATCACGAAACGATCTCGACGGGGCAAGAGCGCAGGCTGAGGCGGTCGGCGCGCAGGTGGGATCCGCGACCAAGGCCCTGGAAATCGCCAAGCTCAATGAATCCTATACGCGGTTGCTAGCTGATACGGATTGTTCCATCGCCTCGATCGACATCGAAGTCAACGAAAACGTGTCAACCGGGCAACAAGTGGCCGCAGTCAGTTGCGGCGATGATTTCGAGGTCGAAATCGATGTGGCGGAAAGTCTTATCGGCAGCATTAACGAATACACACCGGTGCGGGTTACTTTTAGCGCGATTGCCGATAAACAATTCGACGGTGAAGTGACAGAGGTCGCCGTTGCTTCCGTCAGTGGCGCTGCGACATTTCCCGTCATCGTCAAATTAGCTGAGAGCCATCCGGCGCTCCGCTCCGGGCTGGCTGCAGAGGTGATTTTTCAGTTTGACACGCTTGCCGCCAGCGGCAGTGTTGTCTTGCCGGTGGCCGCCGTGATCCGGGACCCGGCCGGAACATTCGTATATGTGGCGATACC